>Ga0335078_10006635_pt1 | contig 17121 bp, 14 predicted proteins | sample Lox_Sample_32_FD_206711 | JGI IMG/M metagenome (GOLD analysis project Ga0335078, IMG submission 206711) | Soil microbial communities from Loxahatchee National Wildlife Refuge, Florida, United States - Lox_Sample_3.2 | ecosystem: Environmental > Terrestrial > Soil > Wetlands | place: USA... | reverse complement strand
CCGAAAGATTTACGTTGGCGTTCTTCTCTTCGCCGTTCTCCTCTTTCTTTTTCGGGTGCGCGCCGGGATAGACAGGCAGGCCGGTGTCTTCGACGCTGGCCTCTTTATCCACGTGAATGGAGCCGACGGGGGTGTTGATATCCACTTTTTTGTCTTCCCCATTGCCATTTTTCTTTACGTTGATGCTGCAAGCAAGGAAGGCCAGCCAGCCGATGAAGGCGAGAGCGAGGAGCAGGCGGGTGCGAACCTTCAAAGGCTGGGGAAGAAGCATGGCGGAACCTCCTTAGTCGTTAATCGAGACAAACTCCTGAAGACACAGGGCACACGCAGATCCATGAGGGGGATCCGGTCTCCCTGCACATGATACGCGGCCCGGTGGTGAACGGTTCCGCGATGTTTTGATTCAGGGATGAAGGGCCTGCGCCAGCTCAACTTGCCGGAAGGCCTGCTCTTGAATCGTGAGGTCGTCTCCGAAGCCGCTGAGCCAAAGAACGTGCGGCTCGCGGCGAAACCAGGTCATTTGGCGCTTGGCGTAGTTGCGGTGGGCCTGCTGGGTGGCGGAGATGGCGGCGGCGAGGTCCATTTCTCCGCGAAGGAACTGCAGCGCCTGCTTGTAGCCGAGAGAGGAGAGCGGCGCGGCGGACTGGCCGTATTTTTCCAGCAGACTGCGGGTTTCTTCGACCAGGCCGGCCTGAAACATGCGCTGGGCGCGGTGATTGAGGCGGGCGTAGAGAGCCTCGCGGTCAGGGTCCAATCCCAGGCGCAGAATGCGAAAGCCCCGCAGCGGTTCGCGGCCCTGCCTCCAGGCTTGGCTCATGGGCTGGCGGGAGGCGAGGCAGACTTCAATGGCGCGGATGAGCTTGGGCGTGTCGTTGGCGTGGATTCTGGCCGCCGCGGGGGGATCAAGCCGGCGAAGGATGCGGCTCAGGTGCGCCGGGCCTCGGCGGGATTTCTGGCGCAATCTTTCGCGCAGTTTTTCGGAGCGCTGCGGGCCGGGGAAAAGGCCTTCGAGCAGGGCGCGAAGATACAGGCCGGTGCCCCCGACGACGATCGGCAGGTGGCCGCGGGACCTGACCTCTTCGAGCACGGCGCGGGCCTGGCGGGCATACTCGCCGGCCGTGATGTGTGCCTCGGGGGGAGCGAAATCGAGGAGGTGGTGAGGGGCGCGAGCGCGCTCGCTGGGCGTGGGTTTGGCGCTGCCGATTTCAAATTCGCGGTACATGGCGATGGAGTCGCAGTTGACGATCTCGCCGGCGAAGCGCAGGGCCAGGGCGAGCGAGAGCGAAGTCTTGCCGCTGCCGGTGGGGCCGAGGATGACGAGCAGAAGAGGATCGGGCGGGCCGGCGGAAGCCACCTTCAGCGCGCACCCCAGGGGATGTTGTGCCAGTGGCGGGCCAGGGTGAGGAGCAGAATGAACCCCGCGATCAGCAGCACGCCGACGGCTTCGAACCTGCGGACACGGGTTTTGGGGTTTGTGGCAGGCACGCGACTATTGTAGCGGGAGAACCACCAAAACGCCTGAAACCACGAAGGGAGGAAGTTACACGAAGGAAATCATGTGGGAGGACAGGCTCGGTGGCCGGCCTGGGTCAGGTCAAAATCGGAAACCTCAGAGAGCGCGGCGCGCATCGCACTTGTGCCGCCGCGCGGCGGGGTACCTTGGTAATTCCCGCTCCTGATGACTGCCGGGCTATCCTAGCGCTGACCCACCTGACCGTTCCCATCAGGCTTGTTTCCGTGGAACGCCACACGGCTCCGCCTGCAAAGGGAGGGTCCGAGGCTCGCGTCGGCGATGGCGGAAAAAATTGGCCGTTTCGAAATTCTGGGAGAAATTGCCCGCGGTCCCATGGCCTGTGTTTACAAGGCCTCGGACGGCGAGAGCGGCCAGCTGATCGCGCTCAAGACGGTCAGCCTGCGGGCGCTGGGCGAGCACGCCACCACCTGGGTACAGCGGGTTCTGGAAGAGGCGGAAAGCACCAAGGTCCTGAACAGCCCCAACCTGGCTTTACTTTATGGGGCCGGCGATATCGGCGAATACTTCTGCGCCGCCTTGGAATACGTGCAGGGCAACAGCATTTCGACCATGCTGGGGCGGCAAGAAAACTTTTCTATTTGGGACGTGCAGGATATAGCCCGCCAAGCCTGCCAGGGCCTGGAGCATGCCCACGCCAGCAATGTGGTTCATTACAGCCTGGAGCCCGCCAAGATCATGGTCTCCTGGGACGGCACGGTCAAAATCCTTGGCCTGGGGATCTCGCAGATGGGCGCCCTGCTCATGCCTTCTTCCGGAGGACCGCCGGCAGCGCTGCACTACATGCCGCCGGAGCAACTGCGGGGCGAAGCGATGGATGCCCGCTCCAACGTATTCAGCCTGGGAGCGATCCTTTACGAGATGGTGACTGGCCGCCAAGCCTTCAGCGGCGAGGATGTGGAGCAGGTGCGGCAGAAGATTCTGAACAGTATGCCGGTGCCCCCGGACATGATTCTCACCCGGATAGTGCCCGGGCTGAGTGGGGTGATCATGAAGGCGCTGTGCAAGCTTCCTGAGCAGCGCCAGGGCTCAGCCAAAGAGCTGATTGCCGAACTGGAGCAATGCAAGGAAGCCGCGCCGGGGCCAGTCTCGGCGCGCAAGCCGCCGGAGCCGGTGCGCGGGTTGAATGTCCCGGCAGGGCAAAAGCCGGCCTCCAGTGGCGACCCGGCTGCGCGTCCCTTGGCAAAAGCAGCCGCGGCCGCGGCCGGTCCCGATGGAGTGGCCATTTCGCGGCCCGCTTCAGAAGAGTTCCTTCCCACGGCCAGCGCCTCAGCACTTATAGCCGAGGAGGAAAGTGCCACGCTGGACGCCCCCGAAGTCGCGATGCGGCCAGGGCGCGCGACCAGCTTCTCAGAGATTGACGAGCTGCCACCGCTGAAGGAAGCTTACGCCGCCCCGGCACCCTCGAGGCTGCCTGAACCGGAGCCTGCGTTTGTGCCCGAGTCCGAGATGGCGTGGCCGCGGGAGAGGGTGAAGGAAACCCCAGCCGAGGCAGCCAAGCGCGCCGTCCGCGAGCTGCGGAAGGTCCCGCCGAAGCTGTTTCTGTATTCCATTGGCGCGGCGGCCCTGATCATTCTTCTGGTGGTTGCGCGCATCACGTACCGCATTCACTCCGAGAGTTCACAGGACGAGGGTTCCACTCCGGCTGCGCTGGTCAACCCGCCCCAGGCGGTTCAGCCGACTTCGCCACCGGCGCCCGTTCCGAACAAGCAGCCCTCCACGCCTGCTCCTCAAGCGGTTGAGACTATACAGGCGAGCCGGCCGGAAAGGCCTGAGGTCATTTCGGTGCTGCCGAAGCGCAAGCACCGGGAAGCGAGGCCACACGCAACGGCGCCCGCGGTCATGCCCGGCGAGCTCAATGTGAATTCCACGCCGGAAGGAGCGCAGATCGAGGTGGATGGGCAAAGCAATGCGGCCTGGGTCACGCCCAACCACATCGCCGACCTCGCTCCCGGCAAGCACACCGTGGTGATCAGCAAGGCGGGCTACGTCTCAGAGACCCGCACCATGGAAGTGGGAGCGGGAAGCAAATCGTTCCTGGTAGTGCAGCTGGCGCAGGCGGGGGCCTCGGCCTTCATCAGCAGCGTGCCGCCGGGGGCGCAGGTATTGGTGGATGGGAAAGACGCCGGCCACACTACACCTCTGCAGCTGCAGGTGCAAAAGCCCGGGCCGCACACTTTTGTGGTGCGCAAGACCGGCTACCTGGATGAAAGCGTGACCGCCAGTCTGCAGTCCGGGCAGGCGTTTCAGTTTGCTCCGGTGCTGCGGCAACTTGGCCGGACCGATGAGATCCACTATGCCGGCCGGTTCAAGAAACTCTTTGGCGGGAGCGATGCGGCGGGCACGGGCACGGTCACGGTGAAAACCGATCCCAAAGGCGCGCAGATCATGGTCAATCACAAAATGCTCGACCGCGTCTCGCCGGTGCAGTTCTACCTGAATCCCGGAACCTACGTGATTGACATTACTCTCTCGGGCTACAAGAGCGTGCACCGGGTGCTCAACGTGGATAAAGACGGCAAGTTCACGATTGATGAGAGCCTGGAACGGCAGTAGAGACGCCAACCCGCCAACTTGCTCCTGCCCGGTAAAGTGCCCCCCGGAGTGTTAGACTCTTGAGTTTTCCCGCCGAGGAGTAACCGCATGACGATCCAGCGCGTGGGTGTTGTGGGCGCGGGCACCATGGGCAACGGCATCGCGCATGTCTTCGCCCGCCACGGGTTTTCCGTAATTCTCTGCGAGGTGAAGCAGGAATTTCTCGAGCGGGCACTGGCGAGGATCGCCGCCAACCTGGAACGGGAGGTGGCGAAGAACAAGATTACAGCCGCGGACAAAGCCGAAGCGCTGAAGCGGCTGGAGCCGGCGCTCGAGCGCGGCAAGCTTGCCGCCTGCGACTTTGTGGTGGAAGCTGCTACGGAGAAGTTGGAGATCAAGGCGGAAATCTTTCGCGATCTCGACCGCATCTGCCGCCCGGAGGTCATTCTGGCCTCGAACACTTCCTCCATCTCGATTACCAGGCTGGCGGGGCTGACCAAGCGCCCGGAAAAGGTCATCGGCATGCACTTCTTCAATCCCGTGCCGGTGATGAAGCTGGTGGAAGTAATTCGCGGGCTGGCGACGGCGCAGGAGACCTTTGGAACGGTGCGCGAGCTGGCCGTGAAGCTGGAGAAAACGCCGGTGGAGGTGAACGACGCGCCCGGCTTCGTCTCCAATCGGGTGCTCATGCCGCTGCTGAACGAAGCCATGTATGCGGTGATGGAAGGGGTTGCCACGGCGCAGGCGGTGGATGAAGTTTTCAGGCTGGGTATGGCGCACCCCATGGGGCCGCTGACCCTGGCCGACTTTATCGGCCTGGATGTTTGCCTCGACATCATGCGCGTCTTGCACGATGGCCTGGGAGATCCTAAGTACCGGCCCTGCCCGCTCCTGGTCAAGATGGTGGATGCGGGCTGGCTGGGCAAGAAGAGCGGGCGCGGGTTCTATACCTATTGATTCCAGTTCAAGATCGCCACTGGAGATCGACCGTCCGTGGTTAAATCTCTCCTGTGAAACTTAAAATCGCCTGGATCGGTAAAACCAAACAGCCCGCGATTCAGGAATTGACTAACGAATACCTGAAACGCCTGTCGCACTATGCCGAAGTGGAAGGCCTGGCGCTCAAAGATGAGGCGGCTCTCATGAATCTGGCCGAGCGCGGCGGCCCATCTCATTCCGGGCTCACAATGGTCCTGCTGGATTCACGAGGAAGGCAGCTATCGTCCGAGGGACTGGCGAGTTACATGGGGGATTGCCAGCAGCGAAGCTCCGCGCCTTTGCTCTTCGCGATAGGGCCGGCAGATGGCTTCAGCGAGCAGGCCCGGCGCTCAGCGCGGATGCTGCTTTCTCTAGGCAAAATGACGCTGGCCCATGAAATTGCGCGGGTGGTCTTGCTCGAACAGCTGTATCGGGCGTATACAATCCTGAAAGGCCATCCCTATCACCATGGACATTGATAGATGGGGGAGCGGGCCTGTACCTCCGTGATGTTTTGTAGTCTGAGGTTGCGGTGTACGCTTAACAGCAGTTGCCCGCCCCTACACTCCATCACCAGCCAAGGAATTTTCTGATGCAAGGACTTTTCTGATGAGAGATCCATGGGAGCTGATTCGGATCAAAGAGCAGGAGTTGCAGCGCGTGCGGCGGGAAGTTGAGGCCCTCAAGATCACCGCGCGGCTGATGGATGACGAGGGCTATCCCGCGGATGGCTCGAAGCCCGAACTGCACCGGGTGGAGACCACTTAGCGAGGTTGCAGGAGACGGCGGCAACCTCCGCCTTACTGGGTCACGGTAGCCTGGTAGCTGGCTGCCTGCCATTCTCCGTTGCGCCTGACCCAGACCCTGGTGAAGCGGTAAGGACCGCTGAAGTCTTGCCCGAGGTCGTGGCCCTTGACCACCGCTTTGGCGGTGACGATGGCGGTTTCGCCGTAAATCCGCACCACCATCTCGCTGATGTCAATGGAATCATAATGCAGCTTGGCTTGGCGGCGGGCAGCGACGCTTTCGCCTTTGGTGATAACGGTACCCAGCGGGCCAATGGCAACGTAATCCTCGGCCAGCGTGCGCTCAGTAAAGGCGGCATCGTTATGCAGGGCGGCGTCGCGAGCCTGGGCTTCCAGCTCGATTACCTGGCGCATCATTTCCTCTTCGCGCGAGGAGAGAGCTGTCTGCCAGGCGGGCACCGAAGGCGCTCTGAGGGTAAAAAGACAAACCACGATCAAGGCGGAGATTGCGGCGCGGGTCATGCCATGCCTCCGGCGGGATTGGATGCCTGGCGCATGGTACGGACTGCAAATTCTGATAGTTCCCTGAAATACCCTATGCCGGGAACCCGAATCTAACGGGAGGCTGATCGAACAGGTACAATCGTCAGCCTATCGCCTATGGCGGACGTGCGGCGCGGCCTGATTATCGTCAATACCGGCCCGGGCAAAGGCAAAACCACCGCGGCCATGGGCACGGCCCTGCGCGCCGTCGGCCAGGGCATGCGCGTGCTCATGCTGCAGTTTCTGAAAGGCTCGTGGCACTATGGCGAGCTGGATGCGGTGCAGGCCTTCGGCGACAGGTTCGTTATGAAGCAGATGGGACGGGGCTTTGTGAAAGTAGGAACCGAAAAGCCGGACCCCGAAGACGTGCGCATGGTGGAAGCAGCCTGGGCGGAAGGTGTGCAGGCCATTCAGTCGGGCCAGTGGGACCTGGTGATTCTCGACGAAATCAATTACGCCATCAGCTATGGCATGCTCAATCCCGAAAAGGTGGCGGAGAGCCTGAAGAACAAACCGGAAATGGTGCACGTCATCTTGACGGGGCGCAATGCGCATCCGACAATTGTTGAACTGGCCGATACCGTGACCGAAATGCGCCAGGTCAAGCATGCCTATGAGAAAGGCGTGATGGCGCAGAGAGGAATCGAATACTGATTGGGTAATTGCGAAATTTGGTAATTGGAAAATTTGAAAGCCCCACCCGGCTGAGATTTTCAATTACCAATTTAGAAAATTACCCGATCACAAATTCCCCATGGCTTGGTTCAAACGCCAATCCGGCGAGCTGGATACCTCGGGGGAAAAGAAGGTCCGCACCGAGGGCCTGTGGGTGAAGTGCGAAGATTGCCGCCAGGTGATCTGGAAGAAAGACCTCGCCGAAAACCTGAACGTTTGCCCCAAGTGTGACAAGCACTTTCGCATTGACGCCCGCACCCGCCTGGCGCAGCTGCTCGATGATGGAAGCTACGAGGTTTTCGATTCTGGCCTGTCCTCCACCGATCCGCTGAAGTTTATGGACCTGAAGGCTTACGGCTCGCGCCTGAAGCAGGCGCAGGCCGATACCGGCCTGAAAGATGCCGTCATCAACGCCCAGGGCAAGCTCAACGCGCGGCCGGTGATTGTGAGCGCGATGGAATACTCGTTCATCGGCGGCAGCATGGGAGCAGTGGTGGGCGAGGCCATTACGCGGGCCATTGAGAAGGCGGCTGAGGCGCGGGTGCCGATCGTGATCATTTCCGCCTCCGGCGGCGCGCGCATGATGGAGGGCGTTGTCAGCCTGATGCAGCTGGCGAAGATCTCTGCCGCGCTGGCCCGCCTGGATGAAGCTCACGTCCCTTATATTTCCGTTCTCACCGACCCGACGACCGGCGGCGTGACCGCGTCTTTCGCCATGCTGGGCGATGTGAACATCGCCGAGCCCGGAGCGCTGATCGGTTTTGCCGGCCCGCGTGTGATCGAGCAGACCATCCGGCAGAAGCTGCCCCAGGGCTTCCAGCGCAGCGAGTTTCTTCTCGAGCACGGCATGCTGGATGCGGTGGTGCATCGCAAAGACATTAAGCCGTACATCGCCCGCGCCCTGGATTTTATGGTTGCAGCGGCTTAGCGGCTGGGAACTGGGAACTGCTCACTGGAAGCTGATTTTTCGACAGGCCGGCTTGCAGCCGCGGGCCGCTACGGCGCGTCTTCCCCTGGGGCTATGTTACGGCTGATCCAATTCAGCACCATCTTTAGGGCCTTGAACCGGCTCCGGATGCAGTTCGGCGAGCTCCCCTCGAATCGCTTGAGCGACAATTGATAATCTACTTGTTTTCAGATGGGCTGCAACCAGGAGCGCCGGCGGCGGCCAGCCGTATGTCCTACGAAACTGCAATCACGCGCATGTTCGCGCTGGGCCACGAGCTGGCGCACACGCCCTCGAATAAGTTCGACCTGGCCCACATGCGGGTTCTGCTGGCGGCTCTCGATCATCCTGAGCGTCGCTTTCCCGCCGTGCTGATTGCAGGCACCAATGGCAAAGGCTCGACCGCGGCCACCCTGGCATCGATTCTTCGCGCCTCCGGGCTGCGGACCGGGCGCTACACTTCGCCTCACCTGGTGCGAATCAACGAACGCATCTGCATCAACGGTGAACCGATTCCGGACGACGACTTTGCCTTGCTGCACGACGTGGTGGACCGCACTGCTGAGCGCCTGGTCAGCGAAGGCGAGCTTCCCTGGCACCCCAGCTTTTTCGAGACGCTCACCGCCATGGCCTTCGAATATTTCTGGCGGCAAAAGGTGGAGATTGCTGTGCTGGAAGTGGGCATGGGCGGCCGGTTGGATGCCACCAACGTGGTTGAGCCGCGGGTGGCCGTGATTACTGACATTTCGCTCGACCATCAGAAATTTCTCGGCAACACGGTGACCGAAATTGCCCGCGAGAAGGCCGGCATCATTCGGCCGCGAGGAATTGTGGTGACATTGCCGCAGCATCCCGAGGCCAATGATGTGATTGGGAACACGATCCTGGAGCTGGGAGCGACCGCGGTCAGCGCCGTGGCCTATGTGCCGCCGCTTTCGCCGGCCAGCGGAAATTACTTCATCCCGAACGAGCAGTTCTTAACCGCTGAGGGTCGGAAGGCACGGACACAGCTCATAGCCCGCTATCCCCTGCAGATTCAAGGGTCGGAGATTCTAGTCGAGACCCCGCTGATCGGCCGCCATCAGCTGCGCAACGTCGCCCTGGCGATCGCCGCGGCGGAAGAGCTGAGTAAGCAGGGGTTCGGGGTCACGGCCGCCTCCATCGAGCGCGGGATTCGCGAGACGAGGTGGCCGGGAAGGTTTCAGATCATCCCCGCTGGCGACGGCGCTCCTGAGTTGGTGCTCGACGTGGCCCACAACCCGGATGGCGCCTGGGCGCTGCGTTCGACTCTTTCCGCCGTATATGAAGACCGCCGCATGTTCATGGTGTTCGGGGCCATGCGCGACAAGGCGATTGCGGAGATTGCCGAAATTCTCTTTCCGCTGCCACAGTCTGTGATCGTGACCCGCGCGGATAACCCGAGATCAGCAACCACAGACGAGATTGGCGAAGCGGCCGCCCGTTCATCAGCCGAAATCGAAGCCACACCGGATGTGGCCTCGGCGCTTTCACGCGCCCGCGCGCTGGCGGCGCCCGATGGGTTGGTGGTGGTGACCGGCTCAATTTACATTGTAGGAGAGGCCTTTCGCGCCCTCGGCGTCCGCATCTGAATTGAGGGCATAGCATAGAGTGGCAGAAGCCAAGACATCTCCCGGTATGGAAGTGGAAGAACCATCGGCCTCGCGCGACCCTTCGGCGGACGAGGACCGGTTGCCCAGGAAGGAGTATGGCTGGCCCAGTCGCCTGCGCTCATATTTCTTGCTCGATCCTCTGATCTGGCTCTACACGCTCGTTATGGGCGTGGTCTCCATTCCCTTTGGCTTGTTTGACCGGGATGGCCGCGTTCTGCACTCGCTGGCCAGCTTCTGGTCGCGGCTCATCATGGGCACGATTTCTTCACCGGTGAAAGTGACCGGCCTCGAGAAGATTGATGCTTCGAGACCGTACGTTTACGCCGTGAACCATGCCTCCGCGCTTGATATCCCGCTGCTTTATGTCTATCTGCCCTTCCAGTTCCGCATCGTGTTCAAGAGCGAACTGCTGTACTATCCGATTGTCGGCTGGCACCTGAGGCGCTCACGGCAGGTTTGCATTGACCAGCAGAACCCGGCGAAATCCATCGGCAGCATCCGCTCGGCGCTGAAGAGTCTTAAGGCAGGTATGCCGCTGGTGATCTTTCCCGAAGGCGGCCGCACCCCGGACGGCGAAATCAAGCCCTTCCTGCCCGGCGCTTTTTTCCTCGCCATCAAAGCGCAAGTGGACGTCGTGCCGGTGGCGCTGGTGGGAACCTTCGACCTGCTGCCTATGAATACCTACCACATCAAGTGCCGCCCGCTGGAGATGCGGGTAGGGGAGCCGATCTCGACCAAGGGGATGACATTGAAGGATATGGAGAAACTGGCGAGTAAGGTCGAAGAAGGGCTGGTTCACTTGTACCAGGCGCCGGGCCTACTCGAGCGGTAGCGATTCCCGTCTGCGAGGCATGCGAACATGCTAATTCCTGACGGTCATGGTATCGGAATCCGCTTTCTTACCAGAGACTCTTAGGCCTCCCGCGGCATGGCCCCTGCCAGCAGAAGAACCGCGCCGCAATACATCAGCGTATCCGCCATGTAATTCAGGCCAAGGCCAAGGCTGGCGCGGTCCACAATTCCAATGGGCACGTACACGACTAACTCCACGAAAAGTACCGTCAGGCCCAGCCATGTGGCTGCGGCGCGGGTTTTCTTGCCAATCAGCAAAAGGGCGCCCGTGACGGCGTAACCCACGGCCGCCACGTAGGTCCAGATGGCGTGGCCGTAGATCCACGTGGGCGTCAGCCGGTTCAGCGGAACGCCGGGGACATAATTGGCGTGCAGGAATTGCTCCACACTGTAGAACAGCACCCCGATGACAATGAAGTAGCGCGCAATCGTGGCGAAGAGCCGCGCGCCGCGCTCGCTCCACTGCGCGCTGAGGCTGGCGGCCAGCGCCAGAGCGCCGCCGCTGAACGACAGTTCCCGCAGGGTCAGGGCCGCCGCAAAGCGGCTTCGCGGTTCTTGCGCCCAGCCCGGCGCGTCCATCAGCACGACGAAAAGAAAAAACGTCAGGGCGAGCAGACCTGCCGCAAGGCGCGCCTGGATCTTCGTCACCAGGCTCAGCCCGGCTGCGATAAAACACGTGCCCACGAAGTACGCCCAAAACAGATGCCACGGAATCCAGGCGGGCACGATCGAGGCGATTGCCTGCGTCTGCGTGAAATGCTCCGTGCCAAAAGCGGCGAGTGGCGCCGCGTAGAAAAGCGGCCCGAACAGAATCAGCTTGTCGAGTCCCCGCGACTCTTGCCAATCACCGCGAAGAAAAATCACGGCCAACCCGATGGCAGAAACCACTCCAAAGGAAAAGTACGACCAGATCACGTCGCTGGGAATTGCGAAGAGAGCCAACACCGGTGCAAATTTCACGGTCGAAGATTAACACGGCCGGTCACGGCGCGCCTTCACCAGCCCAGGATCGCATGGCTGACCCCTGCCACCAGCCCGGATTGATCCGCCATGCGTACACCAAGGCGCGGTCCAGTTGAACTTGTGGAGCAACTAAGCAGACGGGGTATGTGGTTAGAGCTTTACTTCTTCTGCCCCAGCTTCTTGGCGATTTCCTCTACCAGGCGAGGTTTCAATTCGGCAAGGACGCTATCTACGATGCTGGCGATTGCGTCAGGACCGCCGGTTGAGGCAGGCACGGAATCGGCTACTGCGTCGGAATGTACGGCCTCGGCGCTGGGCTGAGGATCCTGCAAACTGGCCGCGGCGACCTCGGCGAGTTGCGAGGTCATCTGCGGGCTGGCCACGGTGTCGCGAATCTGGCGCCATTGCGCCCACGCGGCAGCCAGCTCGGCCTCGCGCTGCATGGCGGCTTCCACCTCGGGCACGGCGGCGCTTTCAGGCGATCTTGCGTTTTCGGCCGCTACCACCGAGGTGCTTACTGCGAAAGCAGAAGCGCCGGCGGATGCGGAGGCCGCTGCGGCAAGGGCGGGCTCGGGCTGGGCTTGTTCCGCCACAGCCTCGCTTGCCGTGCCCGCGACAGCCGGTTCAGGTTGCGGCTCCGCGGATGTCTCGACCATCGGCGAGGCAACCGCTTCCACCGGTTCGCCAGGCCCGGCCATTTCGGCGCTCTCAGCTGCAGCAGAGGCAACTTCCCGCTCGGGCACAGCTTGAGCCTCAGCCACCGCGGAAACTGGCTGCAGTTCGGCAACCGGCTCCGGCGCCTGCGCCACGGCAACCGGCTGGGCTTCCTCGGAACAAACCGGAACGTCTTCTACGACGGCAGGCTCAGCCGTTTCCACGGCCACGACCGGCTGCGAAAGCTCTTCGGACTGCGACTCAACGGAAGAAGAAATTTCCGCGGAGGAAATCTCCGCAGCCTCAACCGGCGGCGCGATTTCTTCGCGCTGCGCCCCGACCCCTTCCGCAACCAGTTCGGCGGCGCTGGGCAAGCTGACTGCAGCTTCTTCTTCGACCGGCGCAGCTTCTGCCGCTTGTGCGGGTGCGAGCAAGGCTTCCGCGCTCAGAGTCTCGACCCCTGCCTCCTCAATCTGTACCGCTGCTTGAGTCGAGGCCATGGCCACCGCGCTCTCTTCTGACATGGCGGCGTAGGCCTTTTGCATTTCTCTTTCCAGGAACGAGGCTTCTTCCTCAGAGACGGGAAGCTCTTCCGCAATCCAGCGCGCACGAGGGGCCTGCACGGCGCTCGCCTCGGCGCAGGCGGAAGGCTCAGCGCCGCTGACCACATCCTCGGTCTGGCGCCAGATGGCCTCCATGATTCCGCCGCCGCTCATGGCGAAGGATTCAGCTTCGGCGGCCGCCGGCATCTCAGACGAAGAGCTGGCCGCAACGTCCTCAACTTGAGAAGCAGCCTCAAGCGCGGGCATTTCCGCCTCAACCGCTTCCGCTTCAGCGGAAGCGGGCGCCGCGGCCCCGGAATCTGTGATTGAAGCTGTGGCCGGGGCTTGCGCCTCTGCCACGGCAAGCCCGGCATCTACAGAAGCGGCAATCTCCTCAATTGCAGCCAATGGCTCGATGGGCGCTGAAGGTTCAGGTCGAGCTTCTTCCGCTACCGGCTCCGGCGGGGCTTCCACTACGGCAGCCTCGGAACTCATCGCCGTCTCAACCACCGCCGGCTGTTCGGCAGGCGTTTCGACGGACTCTTCCAGATTTTCCTTCCCCTGCTTATCCAGGGCCTCGGCCGCGGCGCTGATGGCGGCAATCTCATCAGGAGTGATCTCGCGCAACAACTGCTCCGCCGCCTCAGTTTCGACCGCAGTGTGCCCGGCTGGCGCATTAGCCGCGCGATTGAAATCGCGAAACGCCATGGCATCAGCCGGTCTCGCCGGGGCAGCCTCAGGCTCCGGTTGCTCGGCTACTTCCAGCTTGGGGCCGCTCGGAATACGCAGGCGATCTTTCCAGCCGGTGGCGGCGTCTCCGAATTTCGTATCTTGCGGGGTGGTGGAGGCCTCCATCGCCGCCAGCGCCTTGGCAAAGCTGGCGGGAGGATTCGCCTCCGCCTTGGGAACGATCTTGTCTTCCAGCTTGATGAGCGCGGCAATCAGCTCGCTGGCTTCAAAAGGCTTGATCAGGTAAGCGTCGGCCTGCACCCGCTTGGCTTCATCGGCCTTGAAGGGCTCGAGCTTGCCCACGGTGAGCAGCACGGGAATGTTGGAAGTTTCGCTGGCGTTCTTCAGGCGCTGGCAGACTTCCAGGCCGCCGTAGCCGGGCATGTAAACATCCAGCACCAGAAGGTCGGGCGGGTGCTCGGCCACTTTCTTGAGCGCGGCCGACCCGTTATTGACCGTTACCACTTCGTAACCGGCGTCGGTCAGAATTCTCCGGCCCATACTTTGGGCTGTCACACTGTCATCAGCGAGCAGTATTTTCCGCGCCAAGGAAATGTCCTCTGGTGTGGGGGAGATAGCGCGAAGGTAGCGTGTTCCAAATGGTAAGTCAATGAGGATAATGGGTTAAGCAGGTTACCAGCGGACAGTCCCCAGCGGGCGGAAGGTGATTCGAACGGCCACTCCACCGCCCAGTCCGGGGGGGAAAGGTCAACTCGCTGATTCAGAACGGAATAACTTTCTTCAGCCCTTTCTTCTTTTTGTGCTTGCTCGAAGACGTGCCGGAATCGTCTGCCGTATTAGAGGAGGATGACCCCTGAGACTGGGCACTGGCCGAGGAGTTCTGGCCGCTGCCGCCCGGTATCTCATTCACCTGCTGTGGCGGAGGCGGGGGCGCAGCGCCGTCATCACTGGGTACGTTGGGTTTGAGTTCGTTGGAATCGGAGTTGACATTGGGGGTCAGCTCGTTGCTGGCGGGCGTGGTTGCGCCGGTGCTGTCAGTGGTAGCCGAGCCGTCTGCAGGGGCGGTTGCATCGGAGCGCGGCGCAGGTTGGTTGGGCGGAGGAGCGCCGGTGCCGACGGTTTCGACGGAAACCGAGTTGTTCCCCCCAGTGTTCATGCCCAGGGCGGCGCGCGTAGCTTCCTGCACGACGGAGGTGGCGCTGACCGGTTGCGGGTCCACCAGGGTGGGATCGCCGGTGTGCGCGGCCTGGGCCACATCGGGATGCTTGTTGAAGTTGCGCAGCACCTTGGCCATCGTGCCGGTGTCATGGCGGCTGGCTTGCTCGGCCTTGTTGCGCGAAATCTCAGCCGCGGTGGGCTTGGGAACCGGCTGATGAAGGGCGATCAGCCGCTGCTTTGCATCTTCCACGCGGTCCATGACGGGATAGCGGGTCAGAATGCGGGAATAAGCGGCGGTGGCTTCGCGGGTGAAATCCTGAATCATGCGGGCTTTGGCGGCCTCGGGCACGCAGCCCGGCATATAGGGCTTGACGCAGGTGGGGCGAGCCCGCATGGCGTCAATTTCGCCTTCGTAAGAGCGGCCCAGAAGGTAGAGCACTTCATCCGCCTTGCTGTAGAGCGGATAGCGGTCAATTACAGTTTGCAGGCGGGCGATGGCGGCCGGGTAGGTTTCACGCATGTAATAGAAGCGGCCCACTTCGTATTCGCGCTCGGCCAGCACTTCCTGAACTTCCAGCAAGCGTTGCTTGGCCACCGGAACCAGCTTGCTGTCAGGGAACTGGAGAATCAGGTTGCGGTACTCTTCTTCCGCCCGCATGGCGTGGGTGAAATCGCGGTCCGGCTTTTCCATCTGCTGATAGTGGATGTTGGCGATCTTGAGCTGGGCTTCGGCCGCCTCGGGCATATTGGGGAAGAAGGTCTTGAAATCGTTATATTCGACTTCGGCCTGCTGCAAGCCCGCGGTTCCACCTTCGGCGTACCAGGAATCGGCGATCCCCAGCTTGGCGCGGGCCAGGAATTCAGAATCGGGATAGGTATTGATCAGGGTCTGCAGGGTGAGCCGCGCCACGTCAAAGCGGTTGTGCTTCATGGCGTCCATGGCCCGGTCGAAGAGCACCTTGTCGGGCTGCTTGGAATCCACGTTGGAGAGCGGGTTGTTGACTTTCTTATTGGTGCAGGCCGCGGCGAACAGCAGCGCACCCAGAAGCAGCAGGACCGGAATACGACGTGACATAGAAACCCTCAGAAGCCAGAATCGGGGCGCGCTACCGCGCTAAACCTTCTGCATGGCGGCCTCGGTGGCGGCGCGCAGAAGCCTCTGCGCATTAGTCTTTGGATCGCCGTGGCCGAAGACGGCGTTGCCCGCCACCAAAATTTCCGCCCCGGCACGAACCACCAGCGGCGCGGTCTCTTCGGCGATGCCGCCATCCACCTCGATGCGGTAGCCCAGGCCGCGCTGGGCACGAATCTCGGCCAGGCGGCGGATCTTGTGGACCGAGCCAGGAATGAACTCCTGGGCGCCAAAGCCGGGGTTCACCGACATTACCAGTACGTAATCCGCCAAGTCCAGCACTTCGCTCAGCGTTTCCACCGGGGTAGCCGGATTGATCACCACCCCTGCCTGGCAGCCGTGGTCCTTGATGTGATGCAGCACTCGGTTGAGGTGCACGCAGGCTTCCTGGTGCACCGAAATCCAATCGGCGCCGGCCTCGGCGAAGGTGGGAATGAACTGGTCCGGATTGTCAATCATGAGGTGGCAATCCAGCGGGAGGCTGGTGGCCTTGCGCAGAGACTTCACCACCGGCGGTCCCACGGTCAGGTTGGGCACGAAGTGACCATCCATGACATCCACGTGGATGACCGTGGCCCCGCCTTCGGCGGCGGCGCGCACCTGCTCGCCCAGGCGAGAGAAATCCGCAGCTAAGATCGAGGGTGCGAGTTCAATCAACTTCCGCTCCTGGGATAGGCCGCTATCCGGCGATTTTACCACGCTCTCCGCCAGAGAACTGAAGTGTGCGAGCAGGGAATTCAGGAGCGGCAGACACTCGTAAGTAATTCTTAACAATAGTCGTTAAGGGCTAACCATGAAGGCGTCGGAGAATCCAGGGCGGGCGGCCCACGTCTGCCGCCGCCTTCAAACCTGCACGATCTTAACTCATGGGGTGCCCCATTTCTGGCCGGTTTTGCCAGAAGTGGGGCCCAACCATGGGCGTAGCTCTGGACTCACGCCGCCCGTACCGAGCGAGTACCAATCGTTGAAGCGCAGGACCAGGCATCCCAGGGCGACCAAGCGGTAGTGTTGCCGCATGTGTCTCCGAACATTCAGGCGTGCCGATGCCAAGTGGGCTTCGCGGTGATAACCACTGGCGATGATGAAATGCCGGCGGCCCCCGCCGTAGTAACGCCTGAGGCTTCAGGGCACGCCCTGAGGTTAGGCTCGGCGCAAGGGCTTAGTCTGTGCCAACAACATAGGCCGCAAGGCCATCTCGGAGGGCGCGGCCCCAAATCTCGAAAACCGCGAGATGTAGGGCACCCCACGGGTTAAAATCGTGCAGGTTTGAAGGCGGCGCCAGATGCGGCCCACCCGCCAGCTGCAAGTGATAAAGTGCAGGTGGCCGGCGCCATAGTAGCGTTTGAGTCCCCAGGGCATGGCAGCAGGGTCGGGCCTGCGGAGGCGCGAGTCAAGGTCATCGGTCACAGTGAGAGGTTGCAGGGGAACACGGTCGGGCGCGGATCAGTCCAAAGGCCCCGCCCTTCGAAAACCGCGAAGGACGGGGCACCCTCGAAAGTGTGGTGACAAAAGCAAAAGGCCGGGCCACCCGTCCGCAAAGGACGC
>Ga0335078_10006634_pt1 | contig 17122 bp, 15 predicted proteins | sample Lox_Sample_32_FD_206711 | JGI IMG/M metagenome (GOLD analysis project Ga0335078, IMG submission 206711) | Soil microbial communities from Loxahatchee National Wildlife Refuge, Florida, United States - Lox_Sample_3.2 | ecosystem: Environmental > Terrestrial > Soil > Wetlands | place: USA... | reverse complement strand
TTCGTGCTGTCCGAGATGACCGAGACCGTCCCCGCGCCGGAGTCGGCGACGAAGACCTCGCCCCTGCCCGGGTCGTAGGCGAAGGACGAGGGCGACGTACCCACCGGCACCGTCGCCACGACCGCGTCGGTCGCGTCCGATATGACGGAGACCGAGTCGGCCCCGTAGTTGGCGACGAAGACCTCGCCCCTGGCCGGGTCGTAGACGTCCCTGTACGGCGACTGCCCCACGGCCACCGTCTTCAGCACCGTGTTGCTCTCCGACAGCACGGAGACGGTCCCCGCGCCGGAGTTGACGACGAAGACCTCGCCCCTGCCCGAGTCGTAGGCAACCCCCCACGGAGCGCCCCCGAGCGCTATGGTCGAGACGACCTCGGTCGCGTGGACCGCGCTCGACGCCGAGAGAGCCAGGGCTATGATGGACAACGAGCCCAGGAGCTTCAAGAGTTTGGACTTCACCAACGCTCGCCGGTCTCCTCTTCTCGCGGCGGGGCGTCAAGCGATCTGGCTTAATACTTTCTCATATTTTCTCGAATCGTCTCGAATCTAATCGGTGATTGGATCTTCATGTGAAATTCTTCGAGCCACGGGGGTCTCAAATCGCCCGCGTCCATACTCGCGCTCGGACCCGTCAGAGGGGAGGGTGCGCCGGTCCCTCCGGTCCGGGCTTATTCCTATAGATTTTATATATTCTTATATATTATAGGAATGAGGACAAATGCCCGAGGATTCTGGAATGGCTCAAACGTCAAAGACCTTGGGTAACAGGAATTTGCACGTTACAACTCTGGGGATTCTGGGGGTCGTCTTCCTGGTGGCAGGCATGGGGATCTCGACCATCCACGGTACGGGCCTGCGCGGCTCGGGCCTCGGCACCCTCGCCATCGTCATAGGCGTGCTGCTGCTGGTGGTCAGCTACCTGCGGTACTCGGGCAAGATCGGGCAGTGAGCGCTCCACAGACCCGTCCGTCCTCTGCGTCGACGCGCTCTTCCCCAGGCGTGGCCGGGACCGTCGGCCCTCCCCTCGTCCGAGCGGGCCGCGACCGGAGCGAAGGACGAGACTGAGGTGAGGAGACCATGCAGGAGGCCGCGCCCGCCACCGGCCGCAACCCGGCCGTCGTCAGGGCCGCGTGACCTCCGACGGGGATCGTCGTCGCGCACTGCGCGACCGCCGGACGGTGACCGAGCTCGATCGGCGGGACGAAGCGCCCGGCCGGCACGCTCACGTCGGGACGGCGAGCCCTCTGGCCCCCCTCTCCGAGGTCACGGCCGAGGGGTAGCGCCTCTGCAGATGCTCGTACGAGAGCCTGGCCTGCCTGACCTCCTCGTCGGCGTAGCCCAGCATCGTGGGGAGCAGGTGCCTCCCGGCGGGGTAGACGTTCTGGCCGAGCGGGATGCTGAACTTCAGGTAAATCGGGGAGGCGACCCTGACCATCTCTGGAACCTCATAGTGCCTGACGAACCCGCCGTAGCCCGTCGGGACGGAGATGTAGACGTCGAGCGGGATCCGGATCGCCGCCCTGATCGCCGCGAGCTGGGGGAGCGAGAGGTCCGTCATCACGTTGAGCGTCCCGGCGCCCAGCCTCTCCAGGAGGCGCGCCGAAGCGGCGTTCCCGTGCCCGGTCGTGACCGAGATCTTCCAGACCACGTCCTTCGGGATCTCCCCCTCCTTCTTCATCTCCTGGAGGACCCAGAGTAGCCCCTCGTCGGCGACCAGGAAGCTCCTGATGCCGAGGCGGATCCCTCGCTCGATGTCCTCGACCGCGTCCTTCAGCTGGTCGACGCCCCTCAGCCTCCAGGAGACCGCGGCGGCGTTCGCCGACTTGGAGGTCGCCCCGATGTCGTAGCTCGCCCTCGGCCCGGTGAAGAGGCTGACCTCGATCCTCTCCGACCGCCCGATCTCGGCCATCTGCTCGACCTCCCTGTCCGTCAGCAGGACGACGCCGCTCCCCTGCGAGACGCGGTGCAGCGGGATCGAGTACTCCTCGGCCCTCTCGACGACCCGGCGCAGCTGCTCGGGGCTCTCGACGCTCGGTATCTCGATCCGGTACTGGGCCCCGTCCGGGAACCTCTTGGCGGACGAGGGCAGGTCTGCCAGGTCCCTCGACGGCAGGCCCATCCTCTTGAGCACGTCCTCGGTCTTCAACCCGCGGCGCCGCGCCCGTCGCGGCATATGGACGTTTTGGAGCCCGGGGGCGCCTCGGCCAAGTCCGTTCGCAGAGATGGGGACTGATTCGCTAATAAGACGCGCCCCAGCACCCGGCTCCATGATGGTCGCAAGGGTCATCCAAGTGCTTCCAGTCCTCCAGGGCGCATACGGGAGGCGCCGTCTGTGGCCGCAGGCCGGCGAGAGGTCGAAGGAGTGGACGATGAGCGGGCGAGTGAGCGGGCGATAGAACGTGCCGAAGAAGAACTACTCCATAGCGGTCATCCAGGGGGACGGGATCGGCCCGGAGGTGGTCGGCTCGGCGCTGCGGATCCTCGACTGCGCGGCCCGGAGGCTTGGCTTCGGGCTGGACTACAGGGTCGTCCCAGGGGGGGACGCCGCGCTCAGGGAGCTCGGCGACGCCCTGCCTCGGCAGTCCATCGACGCGTTCGAGTCGACCGACGCCTGCCTGAAGGGGCCCGTCGGCGAGACCGTCAGGATCATCAACGACAAGCTCCGGTTCGACTACGACCTCTACGCCAACGTGAGGCCCGCGAGGTCCTATCCTGGCATCTGCCCCCCGGCGCTCCGCCCCGACCTGGACCTCACCATCATCCGGGAGAACTCGGAGGGTTTCTACCGCGCCATCGAGAACGAGATCAACCCGGGCGTCTTCACGACGACCGGCGTCTTCACGGAGGCGGGGGCGAAGAGGCTCGCCCGCTTCTCCTTCGAGTACGCCATCAGGAAGTCCAGGCTCAGGGGCGACGGCGAGAGGAGGTCGCCCCACGTCGTCCTGGCGACCAAGGCGAACATCTTCCCCAGGACCCACGGGCTCTACCTCTCCGCCTTCAGGGAGCTCGCAGCCCAGCACCCGGAGGTGCGATTCGAGCACTTCTATGCGGACGCCATGTGCGCGCGCCTGGTCCGCGACCCCGAGAGGTTCGACGTCATCGCCTCGGAGAACCTGCTCGCGGACCTCCTCAGCGACCTCGCGGGGCAGGTCGCCGGCGGGCTGGGGATGACCCCCGGGACGAACGTCAACTACGAGACGCGGCGCGCCTACTTCGAGCCCACCCACGGCAGCGCGCCGGACATCGCGGGGAGGGGCATAGCGAACCCCATCGGCCAGGTACGGTCGGCCGCGATGCTGCTCGACTACCTCGCCATGGTGCACAGCGACGCTAGGCTGGAGCGCGCTTCGTCTTCGATCGAGGCGTCCATAGGGGCGCTCCTCAACTCGAGGTCCCAGGATAGCCTGCCGATGGAGCTCGGGGGGCGGCTGGGCTCGTCCGAGTTCACGGACGCCATCGTGGCGCAGCTGGAGGCGCGCTGAAGGGGAAGGTTCGCTCCCGGTCCGTCGTCGTCGTCGTCGTCGTCGCACTCCGTCACCCGACGAACGGGACGGCGCCGGACGTGCACCTTATTATGGCGTGCCGGCTCGACGCGACGACCCGCCTTTGACCCTAGACACCGAAGAGAGCGTCGTCAACAGCACCAGGGAGCTCACCTACGCCACCTGGAGGTACCAGAGGAACTGGAAGCCGCTCCACGTCGTCGACGCCGAGGGCTGCTACTTCTTCGACAGCGCCGGCAAGCGGTACCTCGACTTCTCCTCGCAGCTCATGTGCTCGAACCTGGGCCACAAGAACCAGGCCGTGATCGACGCTCTCTGCAGGCAGGCGAGGCAGCTTGCCTACATCAACCCATCCTTCGCCACCGACGCCCGGGCGGAGCTCTCCGAGCTGCTGCTCGGTGTCCTCCCGCAGGGGCTCTCGAAGTTCTTCTACTCGACCTCGGGGACGGAGGCGAACGAGGCCGCCATAAAGATCGCCCGCCTCTACACCGGGCGCCACAAGATAATCTCCAGGTACCGCTCGTACCACGGCTCCACGGGAGCCTCGATCGCCGCGACCGGCGACCTCCGGAGGCTCCCCATCGAGCCCGCGGGCAAGGTCGACGGGGTGGTCTTCGCACCGGACATGGACCCCTACCGATCTCCCTTCGGCGTCGAGATCCCCGACAGGGCCGCCGCTAGCGTCGCCTACACCGAGTACATGATCAAGAACGAGGGGAACGTGGCCGCGGTCCTGGTCGAGCCCGTCGTGGGGACCAACGGCGTCCTGGTGCCCCCGAAGGAGTACATGCCGATGCTGAGCGAGATGGCCTCGCGGCACGGCGTGCTGCTCATCGCCGACGAGGTGATGTCGGGCTGGGGGAGGACGGGCGAGTGGTTCGCGGTCGACCACTGGAAGGTGAAGCCGGACATTCTCACCACGGCCAAGGGGATAACGAGCGCCTACGTCCCGCTCGGGCTCACGGCGACGACGCGCGAGATCGCCGACCACTTCGAGGAGCACTACTTCGCGCACGGCCACACCTACGAGGCCCACCCCCTCGCCCTGGGCACGGCGGTGGCCGCCATCAAGGAGTACAAGAGGCTGGACCTGATCAACGAGGCCAGGAGGAAGGGCGAGCACCTGGGGAAGAGGCTCCGCGAGCTGGAGGGGAGGCACGCCTCGGTCGGGGACGTCAGGGGGCTGGGGCTCTTCTGGGCGGTGGAGCTCGTGAAGAACCGCGTGACGAAGGAGCCCTTCTACACGGCCGAGGACAAGCTCGCCGGGAGGCCGTCGCTGCTCGACCAGGTCGGCTCGGCGATGATGAGGAACGGGGTGTTCCTCAACAACTGGCTCACCCACTTCGTGGTCGCCCCGCCCCTGATAGTGACGGAGGCCCAGATAGACGAGGGGGTCGCGGCGCTGGACGCCGCCCTTGCCATAGCCGACGAGAAGACCGTGCAGTAGCCGACGGTCCTCGCGCCCGCCGGGACGGCGCGCAGGGCGACGCTCCGGCAGGACCAGGCGCGGGCGCCAGCGGACGAGGAGGTGGTGGGCGCAGGGCCGGCCCGCTGTCAGGCCGCCTGCTACCTTCGCGTCAGGGCGACGACCGGGATGACCCTCTTGGTCTTGCGCTCGTAGTCCCCGAAGTTCGGGTAGAGCTTGACCTGGCGGGCGTAGAGCGCGTCCCGCTCCTTGCCGGTGATCTCCTGGGCGTGGACGTCGATCTTCTCGTCTCCGACCTCGATCTGGACGTCGGGGTGGGTCTTCAGGTTGTGGTACCAGTCCGGGTGGGTGGGCGCGCCCCCCTTCGAGGCGAAGATCAGGAAGCGCTCCCCGTCCTTGAGGTACATCACGGGGGTGATATGGGCCTTTCCGCTGCGCTTCCCGGCGGTGTGCAACAGGAGCAGCGGGGCCCCCTCGAAGTAGCCGCCGACCTTCCCGTGGTTCTTGCGGAACTCGGCGATGGTGTGCGCGTTGAAGTCTGCGGGGCTGCTCATGCGCCCATCCCACCCGAGGCCTTCGGCGGCGCCAGCGCCTTCTGATCGTGAGCGGTATTCATGCACCCGCGCGGTCGACCACGCCTAAAAACCCTTTCCAGGGGCGAAGCCCGGGGACGCGTCGATGGCTGGCGAGGAGACCCGGGCTTGCCGCCACCGCCGTCCTCCCATCAGGTTACCCTGGCAGGCCGCGCCCTCCGCTCCCGGGCCGTCGCGAGGGGGCGTCGACCTGAGGCTCAGGGGTTGGCCGCTGCCGTCTCCGTCCCAGCGGACCGCTGCTCCTCGCCGGTGAACTTGTAGTTCTCGGCGGCCAGCGAGAGCAGCACCGCGACGCCCAGCGCCGCCACTCCCAGGTAGAAGATGTAGTCGAAGGCGCTCGCCGACGGGACGGTCATGCCGGGCGGCAGGACCCCCTTGGGGAGGCTCAGCGTGTAGGTGCTCATTATGGTCGTCGCCAGGACCGGTCCCAGGGCGCCTCCGATGTTCCGGAGCATGGTGTTCAGCCCCAGGCCGGTGGCGACGTTCTCCCTCGGCAGGGAGAGCGTGATCATGTTCACGATGGGTATGATGATCGAGACGGCACCTGCGAGCGCGACCGCCGTGTCGATCGTCACGTCGAAGGAGCTGGACCGGTTGAGGATGAAGAGCAGCAGGCCCGCGATCCCGACCAGCGCCCCCAGGATCATCGTGGGCTTGGGCCCGGCCCTGGCCACCATCCTTCCCAGCAGAGGGCCCACGACGAGCATCACTACCGTGGCGGGCGCCACCGTCAGCCCCGACGAGATCACGTCCAGTCCGAGGCCCCCGAACGCCTTGGGCAGCTGCGTGTAGTAGGTGACGGCGAAGAACACGAGGAACATGGAGATGCCCGAGATGACGCCGACGCCGTTGGCGACCATCACGTTCCTGACCCTCAGCAGCTTCAGCTCGATCAGGGGGTTCTCCCTCCTGCTCTCCGCGAAGAAGAACCCGACCGTCAGGACGATGCCCGCGGCCAGCGCCGCCAGGTCGTAGGGCGAGTACCAGCCCTCGTACGGCCCCTCGGTGAGGTAGAGGAGCCCGAGGGAGACGCCCGCCATCAGGAGCGCTATGGTGCTGTAGTCGACCTTGCGCCCCGTCCCCGGGGCGCCCTCGGGGAGGACCTTCGCGACGACGACGAAGAGCACGACGCTCAGCACGAAGGCCGAGTGGAAGGCCCACTGCCAGCCGAGGTCCTGGACGATGTAGGCGCCCAGCACCAGGCCGGCGGCCGCGCCGATGGCGAACGTCGCGCTGACTATCCCCTGGGCCATGGCTATCCTCTCCCTGGGGAAGGTCTCCGCTATTATCGCCAGCGCGAGCGGGATTATCGCGAACCCTATCCCCTGGACCGCCCGGGCCGCTATCAGGAAGTAGATCGAGGGCGAGAAGCCGGCGAGGCCCACGCCGATGGTGTAGAAGACGAGGGCGACGAGGAACATCCGCTTCTTCCCGTAGCTGTCCCCCAGCTTCCCGAGGAGCGGCGCGACGGCGCTGCCCACGATGAGGAAAGCCGACGTTATCCACGAGACCTCGCTGGCGCTCGTCGAAAAGTCCTTTTGGATGGTCGGGATCCCGGGTATGACCATCGTCTCGACGTAGTTGAGCAGCAGCGCGACCCCGACCATGGTCATCAGCGCCCTGGCCTGGTGGCCCGAGAAGCCCTTGCCCTGCGCGGGGGCCGACCCGCCGGTCGTCGCGACTCCCAAGTCTCGTATCGGCTTTACCGACTTGAAAGTCAGTATTAATATCTTACGTATGTATACATACCTGTACGTCACGTTTATTAGCGTCCTCCGCCGCGACGCATACGCATGCCCAAGGTGGTGCCCGAGTACAGGGAGCAGGCGAGGAAGAAGATCCTCGCGACCGCGGCCGAGGTCTTCGCACAGATGGGGTACCACGAGGCGACGATGGACGACGTCGCGAGCAGGATAGGGGTCAGCAAGGGCGCGCTCTACCAGTACTTCGAGAGCAAGGACGCCCTCTTCCGGGACCTGTGCCTGGCCAACGCCGAGGACCTCGAGAGGTCTCTCCGGTCCGCCTTCACGGACGCGGACCTCCAGCGGGTCGCCGAGGAGTACATGGACTACGAGCTGGAGAGGCACCCCGGCAGGACGCTGCTGATGTTCGAGGCCCTCGCCGAGGCCCCGAGGGACAGGGCGGTGCAGGGGCGTCTCCGGGAGACCAACGCCGCGTACGTAGAGATCATCAAGAGGTTCGTCGACGAGCTGAAGGGGCAGAGGGTCCTGGGGGACGAGGTCGACTCGACCTCGGTCGCCCGGGTGATCGTGGCCCTCCGTCACGGGGTGCTCGTCAGCGTCCTCCAGGGGCTCGGCAAGGCCGAGGCCAAGAAGGTCTGGCGAGACGGGCTCGACGCCGTACTGCGCGGGCTGGTCCATCCGCCCGGCTGACGCTCGCCTCTCGCGAAGGGGCACCGACGGTGACCTCTCCTCTGGTCCCTCGCCGTGCCCCGGCGAGCCGCTGCACCCCGTGAACGCCGCGGCGTCGAAAGCGCTATGACCATGCGCCCCGCCGTCCCGTCGATCGCCCTTCCATGAGAATCCTGACCCACGACGAGCTCCCACCCGACCTGGAGACGGACCTTCAGCTCCTCCGCCTCTCGGTGGGCTGGCCCCCGAGGGACTTCCAGCGGCTGAGGCAGGCCCGGCGGCTCGGGTATCCGGCGGCCGACTACCTCGGCCTCTATGCGGTCGAGGACGGCCGGGTCGTCTCCACGGTCCGCGCGGTGCGGGTGCCCTTCACGTTCCCCGACGGCCACTCCGAGACCGTCTCGACGGTCCTCAGCGTGATAACCAGGAGGGACCGCCGGGGTCGAGGCCTCGCGCGGACCCTGATCGGCGAGGTCAACGCCAGGGAGCGGAGGGCCGGCAGCAGCTTCTGCTTCCTCTGGACGGAGCACTCGCTCTCGGCGCACCGTCTCTACGAGAGAATGGGGTACAGGGACCTCTACACCGTAGACCTGGCGGTGAGGAGACCCTCGCCAGCGAGCCAGGGGCCGCGGCGCGGGGCGTACACCCTGGAGAGGCTGAAGGACGGCGACGCGGCCACCGTCGAGCGGCTCCACGCGGCCTCGACGCGGGGCAGGACCGGCTTCACGCCGAGGCGTCGCGGGTTCCTCCGGTCGGACCGGAAGCTCGGCCTCTCAGGGTCCGAGCCGGTCCGCCTCATCCTGAAGGACGGTCGACCCGTGGGCTACGTCGTGCTCGACGAGGCCCCCGGCTGGGTCAGCGTCGGGGAGGTCGTCCTCACGACCGGGGGCCGGTCCGACCGCGGCGCCACGCCGGCGATGGTGACCCACCTGGTCGCGGACCTGGAAAGGCTGGCCGCGCGGAGGTGGCTGTCGCTCCGGTACACCTTCGTGCGCGACCACGGGCGCGAGCTGGAACGGCGCGGCTACGCCTTCGGCACGGGGGACCGCGTCCTGATGTCGCTCCCGCTCGACGGCTCGCCGCCCGACCTCCAGGTCTCCACGCTCGGGTCGGCCGACCCCAGGTTCACGTGCCAGCTCCTCGACTACTTCTGACGCCCGCCCTAGATGGCTTCTCGTCCGCTAGGAGCAGCACTGGTACAGGCAGTCGGCGCACTCGCACGGACAGCTGCACCCGCAGCGCCCGCATCGCCTTCCCTGGCTGTTCTTCGAGGTCACCTTGACCCACTTGTTCTGAAGCCTGTCCCAGAACCATTCGTAGAGCTCCTCGTCCTCCTCGGTCGTCCCCTCCGCTGGTCCCGGTGCCGGCGTCTCTGTCTCCGTCAAGAGAAGGCTCCCTGAAGGTGCCGTCCGCGCCACGAGCCTATAACGGCGTCGGTCCTGTTCGCCGGGGACCGCCCGACGGACCGGGGCGCGACGGACAAATACGAGGGGGCCCGTCGTGCCATGGGCTGCCCATTGAAGCTCAACGAGCTGTCTCCAGAGGAAGAAGAGGTCATAGTCCACAAGGGGACGGAGGCGCCCTTCTCCGGCGAGTACGAGAGGAACTTCAGACCGGGGACCTACGTCTGCAGGAGGTGCGAGGCGCCCCTCTACCGTTCGGAGGACAAGTTCGACGCGAGGTGCGGGTGGCCCGCCTTCGACGACGAGGTACCCGGCGCCGTCAGGAGGCTCCCAGACGCCGACGGGGAGAGGACCGAGATCGAGTGCGCCAGCTGCGGGGCCCACCTGGGCCACGTCTTCCTCGGGGAAGGGTTCACCGCCAAGGAGACGAGGCACTGCGCCAACTCGATATCGCTGAAGTTCGTCCCCCGCGGCTCCCCCTGAGCGGCCGTCTCCCTCGCCGGGCCTGTCCTCCCGCGGGGCGCCGACTCGATGGCGGCCTGGGCGAGCGGCGCGCCCGGGTGGAGGGCGTCTTCCGGGCGCGGCGAGGCCCTGACGCGCAGAGGAGGCTGCCTCGGCGGAAGCACAGGTCGGCGGCGGTCTCGGCGCCGGACAGGCTTAACTATCCCCGACGGAGCTCCGTGTGTCATGCCGCGAATCGAGCTGTACGAGGGCTCACAGAAGGTCGCCGACATAGGTCTCCCCGAGAAGAAGTTCAGCACCGGGTCCATCGGTTACTGGGCCACGCAGAAGCTGGAGATCAACGGGAAGAGGTACCAGTGCCAGTTCCAGCTGGTCGAGATAGGCACCAAGCAGGAGAAGAAGGCCGAGGGGTAGACGGAGGAGCATACCGTCCGCGGCTCGACCCGATCCGTCCGCGCGAGGCCGGGACTCTACCGGGCGGATTGGTCCGCGTCCCTTCGATGAACAGCCCGCGAGCGTCCTAGGTCGTCCGAGGCGCCGCCGAAGGTCGCGGCTCTGCTCAGCCAGACCACCACGGGAGCCGGTCCGGCGCGCCCATTGGTTCCCGCTCCAGACCCGGACCACGCTCCCGCTCGCCGACTCTCCGCGGCTCTCAGGGAACGACTTATACGACTCCGCCCGCCGGCGACCACCGAGCTAGTTCGTCGATGGGCCAGAAGATCATCGAGGTCGAGAACCTTACCAAGATCTTCGGCGAGAAGCTCATCGCGGTGAACAACGTGAACCTCTCCGTGGAGGACGGCGCGATATTCGGGTTCCTCGGACCCAACGGCGCCGGGAAGACGACCACCATCCGCCTGATGCTGGGGCTCATCCGACCGACGGCGGGAGAGGTCAGGGTCTTCGGCGAGCGGATGACCCCCGGCTCGTCCGGGCTCCGCAGGAGGATGGGCTACCTGCCCACGAACCCGCGGTTCCCTCCGCGGATGACCCCCATCAAGTACCTGGACTTCGTCGGGAGGCTCTTCAACATCGAGAGGGAGGAGAGGGCGAAGCGGCTCTCGATGCTGCTCCGCTCCGTCGGCCTCCTCGGGGACGCGTCCAGAGAGATCGCCGGGTTCTCCACGGGGATGACGACCCGCCTCGGGCTCGCCGCGGCCCTGATGAACGACCCGGAGCTGCTCATCCTGGACGAGCCGACCTCGGGGCTCGACCCCGCCGGCAGGAGGTCGACGCTGGAGCTGATAGCGGAGCTCGGGAAGGAGAAGACGATACTCGTCTCGTCCCACATCCTGAGCGACATCGACAGGATATGCTCGGACGTGGGCGTGATAAGCGACGGCAAGTCGATCTTCTCGGGCTCGATGAAGGAGATGAAGAAGTCGACCCGCAGCCACGTCATCCGCCTGGAGCTGGAGGGAGACCTGCCCAAGTTCTGCGACGCGCTCAGGAAGGTTCGCTGGGTCGTCTCCATCGAGCTCCGGGGCGACTACGGTGTGGACGTCGCGTTCGCCCCCGATGTCCCGATGGCGGAGGCGGTCAGGCAGGCGACCGACCTCGTCTCGAGCCAGGGGCTGGACCTGATCTCGGTGACCTCCTCGACATCGAGCATCGAGGATGCGTTCATGGCGCTGCTCCGGGACGAGGAGTCGCATGGGTTCGCCAGAGCGGCCTAGGAGGGACCGGGAGACGGTGGGGCTGGCCCCCTTCTGGGCGATCGCCCAGGCCGACCTGGGATCCCTCTTCAGATCCAGGATAACCTACGGCTGGCTGCTGGCCGCGGTCTTCATCCAGGTGGTCAGGACGCTGGGCTCCGGCGCGGCCGTCACGTCGTCCGTCGTCCCGTCCGGGCTCTCGGACCTCGTCTACATCTGGTCCCTGGTCCTCATAGGGCTCGCCGCCAGCTCGGTCTCCTCCGAAGCCGGGGAGCTCGCCGACTCGATCATGAGCAAGTCGGTCACGCGCCTCGACTACATCCTCGCCAAGTTCACCTCCCGCGTCGCCTACGCGCTCGTCTGCTTCTCTGTGGTCACGGCCGTGCTGGTGGGGCTCTCGCTCAGGCTCGACGTCGCCGACTACGACGCGGCGGGGCTCGCCGAGGCCGTGCTCCTCGTCGCCCTCACCCTCGTCGCCCTCACGGCGCTCGGGGTGGGGCTGAGCGTCGCCCTGCGGAACACGGTCGTGGCGATGGTCACCCTCCTGGTCCTGTGGTACGCCATGACCTTCTTCTTCCCGATCCTCGGCCTCGGCGCCATCTCCCCCGGGAGCGTGGTGGGGGACCTGCCCTCCATCGTCAGGGGCTCGTGGACCGCCGCCGACTGGGAGAGCGTCGCCGGGTTCCTGGCCGTGTCGGCGGCCTCGACGGCGCTGGCCTCGGCCTACTTCCACGCCAAGGACATCTGAGCCGCCACTCGGTCCAGAGCCGCGTCGCCGGGGTCGCCGTCGGCAACGATTCTTAAGCGAGGGGGCCCCGAGCGCGGCCGCCTTGGCATCGCCATCGTTCGACCCGAAGGGCTTCGACGGGTTCGTCTTCGACCGGATGTCCGAGACCGGCCTCCCGGGCCTCTCGGCCGCGGTCATCCAGGACGGCAAGGTCGTCCATGCGAGGGGGTACGGCTTCAGGGACGCCGCGGCGGGCTTGCCCGCCACGCCCCGGACGCTCTTCGGCGTCGGCTCGATAACCAAATCCTTCACCGCTCTCTCGGTCGCCAAGCTCGTCGAGGGCGGGAAGCTCGAGTTCCACGACCCGGTGACCAAGTACCTGCCCATCCTGGGGCGGCTCAAGGCCTTCGAGGGCGTGGAGGTGCACCACCTCCTCAGCCACAGCAGCGGGATCCCGGGCCTGGGTTACGCCGAGGTGCTGATCTACGGGACCATCGGCAGCTACCACACCTGGCTCCCCATCGCGAGCCTCGAGGACATGTCCGACTTCATGGGCGAGGTCGACGGCTGGGTCGAGGCGAGGCCGGGCGAGAGGCTCCTCTACCTCAACGAGGGGTACTATCTACTGGGCGAGATAGTCGCGCGGACGAGCGGCGTCCCCTGCGAGACCTACATCACGCGGGAGATACTCCGCCCCCTGGGCATGTCCAGGTCCTTCTTCTCCAGAGAGGAGATCGAGCAGGACAGGGACAGGGCGACCCCCTACCTCATCCGGGGCGGCAGAGCTGGGCCGTCGGTCATGCCCTACGGCTGCGGCGCGGCCGGGGGCCTCGTCAGCAACGTCGCCGACCTCTCGAACTTCGTCCTCATGCTGATAGACGGGGGAGAGTTCGGGTCGACCAGGATAGTGAGCAGGGAGTCGCTCAGGCTCATGGAGGAGCCCTACGTGAGGTGGCCCACGGAGCTGTCCCCCGGCGACGGCTACGGGTACGGTTTCAGGGTCACCCCAGACTTCCACGGGCACAGGCTGGTCGGGCACGGCGGGTCAATCGAGGTCTTCACGGCCGACCTCAGGTGCGCACCGGACGCGGCCGCGGGGGCGATCGTCCTGGCCAACGGGACCGGGTATAGCATGAGCGGGTTCAGCAGCTACGCGATCGCGTCCCTCCTGGGGGCCGACCCCGAGGACCTCCGGTCGGTCAGGGCGGAGAGGCTGCTGAGGAGGGTCGAGGGGCAGTACCGGGGGTACCGGGGCACGGTCCTGGCCGAGGTGAGGAGGAGCGGAGGGTTCCTCAAGCTCTCGGGCGACGACATCGGCGACGAGATAATCCTCGTCCCCGACGAGGCGGACGGAGACGGCGCCTCCTTCTTCACGATCACCCACGGCGCGAAGATGGACGTCAGGTTCAGGTTCGACGAGCGCGGCGTCGAGCTGCTCTACGAGCGGTACAGGTACAGGCGCTCGGGACCGCTCCGTCCCAGAACGTGACCCGGTCGACCACCCGACCGGTCAGACGGCGCGCGCCGTGGGGCTCTTCGGCCGCCCCTCCCAGTCCGCGGCCGCCACCCTGGAGATGACCGGACGGAGCTTCGCCCGCAGGCGCTCGGGCGTCTCGTAGCGCACGTCGATCGTCGGGGTCGCTGCATCGCCGAACTCGACCCGGAGCAGGCGGAGGAACTCGGAGGTTGCGGCGCGGGCCTCGGGGGTGTCCGCGAAGACCCGCAGCGTGAAGGTCTCCGCCGTCTCCTGCACCAGCTGCAGGCGGGGGAGCCCGTCGACGGCGTGCATGAGGCTCAGGACCCTCTTGGGAGAGACGGTCCGTCCGTCGGGGAGGCTGACGTGGTCGATCACCCTCCCCTCGACGGAGGCCATCAGCGGCGTGGTCATCCCGCAGGGGCAGGGCTTGTCCGACATCACCCCCACGTCACCGATGTTGTACCTGAAGAGGGGCATGGCCGTGTTGAGCAGCCCCGTGATCACCAGCTCGCCGGCCTTCCCGGGGGGCGTCGGCCTCCCGTCCCTGTCGACGACCTCGATTATCGCCGAGTCCGAGAAGACGTGCATGCCGGAGCCCTCCCTGCATTCCAGGGCCAGGAGGCCGAACTCGTTCGCGCCGTAGCAGGAGCGCGTCCGAGAGCCAAAGGTCCGGTCTATGTACTCCCTGGTGGGTTCGTCGAGCGGTTCGCCAATGACGAGGACCTGCCTCGGCCTGATCTCCTTGAGGCCCCGGGCGGCCACGGCGTCGGCGAGCAGCCTGAGGTAGGTGGGGGTCCCGTAGACGCTCTTCGGCTTGAAGCGGGCGATCTCGGGGAGTGAGTCGTCGATTCCGTACCCTATGTAGACGGTCCTGTGGAGACGGCGTGCCACCGGGCGCAGCAGGCCGCCGACCAGGCCGAAGACCTTGATCGCCGGGGTCCTGGACCTCCTCGGGTCGTCCGGCTCCTTGCTCTCGCTGCTGGGCAGGGCATAGGCGATGTTGAGTATCTTGCCGAGCAGGCTGAAGCCGGTCGTCCGCGAGGTCCTGAAGAGGGCGATGGACATCGTGTAGTCCGCGAAGGCCTTGCTGTAGAAGACCTCCATGGGGCCGCCGGTGCTGCCGGACGTGGAGACCTTGGTGCAGTCGCCCGGGTCCTCTGAGAGCCGGTCCTCCAGGGGCCTCTCGAGCAGGTCCTTCTTCTTGCACATCGGGATCTTCGAGAGGTCGCTCAGCGTCGCGACGTCCTCGGGCCGCAGGCCGGCCGCGTCGAACCACTCGCGCCAGAAGCGCGTGCCGCGATAGGCGTGGTCGACCATGGCGCGGAGCCGCTCTTCCTGGAGCGCCTTCATCCTGGCGGGCGCCATGCGCTCGACCGAGGGAGACCCCCGCTGACCGATGACCCTAAGGAACAACCGCTCGTTCCGGCGAGCCTGTAATTATTTAGTCCTTGTGAAGGTCGATTTCGCGGACGGGCGACCCACCCAGCGTCCGGATCGGGTCGGCAGGTCCGCCGAGCGAGATGGTCTCCTCACAGTAGGGCGCGCGGGGCCTGAGGCGCTCGTAGTTCCTCTCGAACCTCAGGCGGTCGTCGATCCTTCTGATCAGCGCCTCCGTGGCCCTCTCGGTGTGCTCTCTGCAGACCTCCCGCGTGTCCAGCCCCAGGATCTCGCACGCCTCCAGGGCGGGGCAGAAGTTCATGGAGTGGAAGACGATCCTCACGTCCGACCTCTCGACGATCGGCGCCTCCTCCTCGTCTATCCCTATCTTCATCAGAATGAGCTGGTAGGCCCTGTCGACCGCCGTTCCTCTCAGGGTGCCGCGGAGGGCGTCAGCGTTCTCGTCGAACCACGCGACCCTCCTCTCGAGCAGGGCCCGCCCCAGCTCCCCGGGCCCATCGCCGCTCCTGAACGCCTTCACCAGCTTCCTGACATCCTCGTCGTAGAGCCTCGAGCACTTCTCCTCGAGCACTCCTCCGGTCACCGTCACCTTCCAGGGCGCCCTCTCGACGATCTCCCTGCAGCCCAGGTCTATCATAGTCCTCCCCTGCCTCCTGGACCCCTCGATGGAGGCTCCGTACGCGATCTCCGAGACCCTCGCCCAGACCAGAGCGCCGGTGCACATTGGGCACGGCTCGTGGGTCGAGACGACGGCGCACCCGCTCAGGTCGGCGAACCTCTTCGAGGCCTCCCTCACCAGGTTCATCTCGGCGTGGGCGGTGGGGTCGGAATCGGTCACCGCCCTGTCGTGGGCCCGGGCGACGACCTCTCCGTCCTTGACCAGCACGGCCCCGAACCCCTTGTTTCCCTCCCTCAGCGAGACCCTCGCCTCCTCGAGCGCGATACGCATGGCCTCCGAGTAACTCTCTTCCATGGGACCCATCGCCGGCGGGTCGCATGGCGTTCCTATTAGAGGAGAGTCCGGCCGGGTGTGCGCGCTGGTTCGTTCCCCCCGTGCGACGCCACCCCCAAAGCCGGCCGGTACGGAGAGCGGCGCCACGGAGCGAGCGAGGATGGTCGTCGCTGGCCCCGGGGCGCATCCCGAATCTTAAGCAGAGACGGGGACGGATTCCTCCCGCGACGTACGTCACCGTCGGCATCCATCACCCGAAGCCGGGGAAGGAGCAGGCCATCCTGGAGACGATGGCGAGGTTCGGGGGCGCGCAGCGCGGACGCAGAGGGCTGATCACGGTCTTTGGATGGAAGGACGACAGGACCGGCGCGCTGATCGGGACCGCCCTCTGAGACCGCAGGGAGGACTACGAGGCGGCCCGCCCTGAGCTGTCCAAGGCGCTCGAGGGCGTAGACTTCGAGCCGCTGCCGTACTCGGCCGAGGCCTACCGGGGCTCGCCCGTCGTCTGGTCCTGAGCGAGCCTGGGCCGGGCGTGACCGGTCGGAGGTGGCGCCGGCGTCAAGCGGACGCTGCCCCCGCTACCGGACCCTTGTAGAGCGTCTTCGAGCAGACGGGGTTGTACTCGCAGGCCCGGCACTTCGCGACGCTCGAGCTGGGGACGGGCTCGCGCTGCCCCAGCCAGTATCCCTGCATCCTGCGGACGCTGGCCTCCGCCGCCGCGACGTCGTGCTTGATCAGGTGGACCTTCATCGTCCCCCGGTTCTCGGACTCGAGCTCGTCGACCCTCCCAGACTGGAGGGCGTCCGAGACGTTCGATATCCACTGGCGCTTCATCGCGTCGTCCAGCCCTTCGCCAGTCCGGATCCTGACCAGGGCGAGCCTGAGCTCGGAGCAGTCGAAGCCCATCCTCTCCAGCAGCGCGCCGTAGATCAGGGTCTGGCTGAGCTGGTCGTCCCAGAGAGGCGTGGGGTCTCCCCTGGTCGTCTTCAGCTCCACCAGCCAGATCGGCCTCCCGGCCGTCCATATGATGTGGTCCGGCATCCCGAGCAGCGGCAGGTCCGCGAGCCTCCCCCACACACCGATGACGGCGTAGCTCGGCCTCCTGCGGCTCACCAGCTTCGCGAACGTCTCGCCGTCGATCGGGACGGTCGGGAT
>Ga0335078_10006633_pt1 | contig 17123 bp, 14 predicted proteins | sample Lox_Sample_32_FD_206711 | JGI IMG/M metagenome (GOLD analysis project Ga0335078, IMG submission 206711) | Soil microbial communities from Loxahatchee National Wildlife Refuge, Florida, United States - Lox_Sample_3.2 | ecosystem: Environmental > Terrestrial > Soil > Wetlands | place: USA... | reverse complement strand
TGGAACGGCGAGGACGTCCCCGCCCAGGGCGCAGAGTCGGAAGTCAAAACGCTCGTATTTGACGCCCAAGGCATGCACACCATCGCTTCGACCAACACACCGAATCAAAATTAATAGCGATCGGGAAAGCGAGAAGTCATTCCGAGTAGCAAATGGGATTAGTCTTTGGGGGCCCCATTTCTGACGCGCTTCTTGCGGTTGAAAACTCGTGTTGAGCTTATTGAAACTTGGGCATTTTGACTTTATCGAGTGATTTCGTTTTCTTCACCCTACCTAGCCTGCTGGGACCGTCAGTGGCGGGAACTCCTTGAGGGTCCACGCTCGGGAGGCAGGATTTCTTATCTCGCCGATTGGCGTAATACCCTCTTTGCGCTCACTACGCCTTGTACCTGAATAGCCTCCGGCAATCCTCCCGCAAGAAGCCACCAATGACAGGTATCAGGTGACTTCCCTTCTCAAACACGTACTGGCACGAAATCAGGCACGCCCGCCACTTGTAATCTTCTGTCCCATGTTTCCGGCCGTAAGCGGCGATGTCTTCCTGCGACACGCCATAAACGACCGCGCCAATCTTCGCCCACACGCACGCTCCGGCACACATCGCGCAGGGTTCGTGCGTCGTGTAGAGCACAAAGTCGGTCAGATACCGCCCATACCCGCTCGACACATATTTCAGAGTCTCCAACTCGACATGCTTGATGCTCGATCCCGAAGTCTTCACCCGGTTCCCTGCGTTGGCAATGACAACTTCGCCCCCGTGTGTGACCCGCGTGACCACCGCCCCGATGGCATAGTCCCCGCGGTCCCGCGCCCGCTTCGCTTCGGCAATCGCCAACTGCATAAACTTCTTTTTCGGCTTGTAGGAATCAGCGATCATGCCAGGATCATACCGCGTTGAAGGCGCGGGCAGTCATCCAGGTGATGGTCAAGGGAAGAACGGGCTGCCACAAGGGCCGGCCGTGAGAGTGCTGAAAAGTGTTCTTGCCGGTTCAGATTCCCCCAGCGGCTAGAAGCCGCTGTTGACTCGCAGACTTACGGCACGAGTGAAACTCGTGCCCTTCTCGTCGGTACCGAATTTCGGGGTTTTTCAAGGGCCTGACGGCCGCCTGCGAGAGGCGGCCGGGCCATTCATATCCTCTGCCTGAGCTAGCGCTCTTTGGCAGGTTTCGTCTTATTGTTGTTGTGCTTCTCGTTGTGGATCTGCTTGCTGTTCTTGTTTTCTTCGCGATTGGCTTGCTGCCGTTCTTGCTGCGTCAACGCGCCACCGTTTGCCGTGCGCTCGTTGTGGACCTGCTGCGCGACTCGGCTTTGGTTCTCGTTGGTCCGCGCCGCCTCACCGGAAGTCATCTCGCCGCTGCGCAGACCGTTTGCGGTGCGCTGCTGCTGGTTGGCTTCCCGATTGTCAACTTCGTTCGGCTTCACGGTATTCGCATTGTGCTTTTCGTCGTAGATCTGACGGCTCGCGGCGTTCTGCTCGCCGTTGATCTGCTGGCGCTCCTGCCCGGTCAGTTTGCCACCGTTGGCCGCGCGATCGTCGTGCACCTGCTGGTCGATGTTGGCCTGGGTGCGCTCAGCGCGCGCCGCTTCGCCGGAAGTCATCTGGCCGCTGCGCAGACCGTTCGCGATGCGCTGGTCCTGATTGGCCTCACGCGTATTCGGATTGTAGTTGCGTCCCACCGAGCGATCGTTGGCCGAGATGGGCTGCGTCCGCGCGTGCTCCTGCGCGACCGCGCGATATGCCCCGACGTTCGCGCTCGCCGTCATCGTCGGACGTCCGCCGTTCACCGAAGCCAGTTGCCCGCGATCCTGCGCCGCGAAGCTGACATGCTGCGATTGTTCGGAAGTCGCTTCGAAGTGACGCTCGTTGGCGGCCTGCATCTCAACCGCCGAAGCATGCACTGAAACACCCACGCCGCCGTTGAAGCAAACGTGGTTCTCGTTCACGATCGTATTTCGCTCCACGATCACACGATCCTCGTACACATTGGTGACGCGCACCGTTCCGAAGTTCGCCACCGCGCGGTTATACGCGAACACTCCGCCGCGCCACTCGCCGCCGACGAAGCCCACGCCACCGTAGCCAAAACCGTAGTTCACGCCACCGTAGAATCCAACGTGCGGACCCCAGTAGCCTGCGTGCCAGCCGTACACTCCGCCTTCATAGCCCCAGTAGCCGGGCGTCCAAAGCAGGCCAGCGGTCGGAGGCTGCACCCACACGCCTGGAACCCAGAAGTATCCCGCTTCTCCGTAAGACCAGTAGCCGGGTGTCCATATGTAACCCGCTGCCGGCAGCGGAGGCTGCTCATACACCGGTAATGCTGGAGGAGCGATGTTGATCGACACAGCCACGCCGATCTGTGCCTGTGCGGCGGGCAAGATAAGCATCGGCGCCACAATCAGAACGGCAGCGAGCAAGTTGCGAATCGAGCGAAGAGACATGGTTATTTCTCCTAGTGCGGGGCCCAGAAATACCAACATCTCCCCGTCTGCCCGGACTTCAGGGCGTAGTCATTAAAACCCAGAACGGCGGGCTGAGTTGCTGACCAAAGGTCATGGTCCAGAAGGTCAATGAACCCTTGGGTTTTCTTCGAGATGGCGTGGCAGCTGCCCTGTTGGCGTAGTTTTCTAGGTTTTAGGGCTGGGGTTTCTTGTGCCATTCCGCATTGACAACAGGAGGCAGCGCCTCCAGACGGCTCAGAAATGTCACGACTTTCCAGATGTGATCGTCGGACACCGCTCTATCGTTGTGCCATTGCCCGTCCCAGGCCGACATCCCGGAGTATCGCACTCCATTCCGCACGATCCAGAACAATTGCCAGTCCGATTTACGCGGCGGATTCGCCGCAAATTGGGGCGCATGAGGATAAAAGCTGGCTCCATAATCGCTGGTTGCGCTGGGATCGCCATGGCAACCGGCGCACGCATCTTTAAATATCTTCATGCCAGACAATAAATTCTCATCCGTGGCCGGAACGGGATTGGTCAGGTGCGGTGCGTGTCGGGCTACATAGGCATTCAAGGCCATTCGCGCGAAGGCCTGCTCCCAACGAGGAGGATCGGCATTCGCCAGTGCCGGAAGAAAGCCAGTCGACGCCAGCAGGAGCGAGACCACTGGTAATGTCAGAATGCCCACGAGGAATCCCAGGATAAATTTGCGCATTGGGGAACTCCGGAAGGCTGGAGTCTAATCGCTACGACCGGCGGCGGGCAGGAAAGGGACGAAATGTGTATCGGGAGGTTCAAATAGGGGCATTCATGCAGCGAGTATGCCGCTGCCCCAAATTCCGGGAGTGGCTACTTAGGCATTCGCGCCGGCGCCGCTTACTCTTCAGTGCGTCCCCACTCCCGCTGGCACTTCCAGCTTCAACTCCCGCACAATCCCGGCCAGCGCCACCAGAAATGCCTCGCACCCCTTATCAAGCCCCAACTCCGCCTTCTCCAGAAACGCGCACGCCCCATCCTGCCGCAGCCGGTCTGCATTCTTGTGCGACAGCCCCGTCAGCACAACAACGGCGATCCCTGCCGTTGCCGGATCCTTCTTCAGCGCCATCAATACGTCATGCCCCGGAATCTTAGGCAGCAGCATATCGAGAAGAATCACATCCGGCTTCTCGCGCCGCGCCATTTCCAGGGCAGTTTCGCCGTCCGGCGCGGTGCTCACGCTGTATCCCGCGCGCGCCAGCGCCCGCTCCGTCGCCATCCGCAGAAACTTGCTGTCGTCCACCAGCAGGATCCTCGTCATACGCTATGCCGCTTTCCGGCCGACCCCAATCTGCGCGAATCCGCTACCCGCGCAGCCCTGAGGCTCGACAAACTTCCACTTTGCTTATCGGCAGAAAAAACGGACAGTCGAGTGGCGCCGTGGTGACTGCAAGATGAATTCCTTCTCAGAACCTTCAAGGCGGATATGCGCGGCCTTCGGGAGGCGGATCGCGCGGCACGTCAACCCATTCTTAGGTCAATTCAGTCTTAGGTCAGCCCAGTCCTAGGTCAGCCCATTCTTAGGTCAGCCCAGTCTTCAGTTTTGGCGCGTCGTGCTCCCCGCACCCGCGAGCAATGTCCGGACCGCCGCCCGGCAAGCCTCCCTCAATTGTTCTTCATGTCCTTCGGGGATCGCCTTCTGCAGCAGCATCATCGTGGTCCCGTGCAAAGTAGCCCAAACCTCCAGCGCCAACTGGGTGCAATCCTCCGGCTTCCCGCCAACGCGCTTCGCCAGTAGCTTTTCCAGCAAAGCGAAGTTTGGCCTCGACTCCCGGATCGGCCGCGCCATCCCCGGACCTTTCCTGGGAGACATCTCCCGCGCGTGAGAGTAAAACAACAGATATTCGTTCGGCATCTTTACCGCATAATTTACGTACATCTCCGCCATCTCTTCGATGGTTTGGCCCTGCTCAAAGTTTGACCGGATGCGGTGCGCGATGCGCAGCAGCAGCGCTTTCACCAGATCGCGTCGGTCCTTGAATCGCCGATATACCGCCGGCGTGTTCGTCTTTGCAGCTTTTGCCACCGCCCGCATGGTCAGCGACTTCTCGCCGCCCCGCCTCCACAACACATCGGCCGCGTGCAGAATGCGCTCTTCGAGATCTGGATCCGGATGCCGGGGCATCGCTCCTCCTTTGGACGGCTATCGTCGCCTCAAGACTAGGTGGTGGTGCAGTTTCAGCCTTGTCCTCTACGTGTCGGCGTCATCCCGAGCGGAGCCGTTTTTCAGGCGGAGGGAGGGATCTCGCGCGGATCGCGACGATGCTACGCGAGATTCCTCCGCCCGCTGGTAAAAGCGCGAGCGTTCGGAATGACGCCTCGAACTCACAACTGTATCACCGCCCAATATTATGTTGACATCGTAGATATAACATCGTTATAGTAACTATACAGTTCCTCCCCCATTGCAATCCCAGGTGAATGTCAGGCGAGGTGAGCGGCCGGTCAGAAGTGGCAGGCCGCTTGCGCTTGAGAACTGAAGTGCGCTGTTGGAGAGGTTCTCCCGTCGCAGAATCGACTGTTCCACCCCCACGCTGAAACGAAGGGGCGGCATGTACCGCCCCCTCGCTGTAGACCCCAAGCCCCCGATCCTGATGGCTTTGAGGCCGCCCCTCCGAGAACTTACCCGCGATTCGCGAGCACAAAAAATGGGGGCCACGGACATGGCCGTGGAACCCCCGCACGTGCATTCTCTTTGTACCTGTGTGACGCGGCGCTGCACAGACCACGATGGTGGAGCGCGCGTGGCACGACCGGCGACGCGAGTGGCACCAACGGAGGACATCACCGGCGCGCATCGTCTAAAATGAAATGAAAGTTCGCGCAGGCGGTGCAGTCATGTCTGACGACCAAATCACCATCTCACCCGGGCCAGCGTTCCGCACGGCTATGTTTGTCGCCATCGTCGCCGACGTGCTGCAACTCGCCGTCTTCCCTATGTTTGTCGAAGGAGCGCTCTCGCCAGCGGATGACTTGGTTGACCTGGGCGTCGCCGCGCTGATGACGCGCCTGCTCGGATGGCACTGGGAATTCCTGCCGACGTTCCTTGTCAAGCTGGTGCCGGGCGTGGACCTGGTCCCGTTCTGGACGATCGCGGTCGCCAACGTCTGGCGCAAGGCCCGGCAGGAGGCGGTCGTGGGACAGGCGGGGCCTTTGCTGCCCGAACACGGGTCGAAGAAGTAAGCCCTGGTTGGCCGTCCGTCGTCAGAAGCTGGCGCGGGGAGAATGCCTTGAACCAGCCGGGGCTTGGGTGAGTGCGTAGGGATCCTTCGACTGCGGTTGGTCTTTGCGCCTGGGCGCAAAGACATCCTCGCTCAGGATGACAGTTTGGTGGGTTCACTTTTCGCGGCACTTAAGCGCCGCTCTTCCACGTCACGGCCCTCCTCGAGCTCGGATCGCTCTTCCGCCCGTAAGCCGCCTCCGCCTGTCCTCCTACGGTGGGCGATGGTACCTTGCCCTCGTTGACTTGTCCCATGGGGATACTGCCTTGCTTTCCTCCTACCTCCTCACTCGTCTGACTTGGAGACTGGGACCGTCTCCCTTCACATCACTATGAACACACTTCTGACGAATAGGCTTCGCAGCCTGCGGGTTGTTGTTTTGACGCTGATGGTTGCTCTTTTTGCCACTCCTTTGTTTGCCGCTCCTCCGATGAGCGCCATGGACCGCGAGCATCTGCAGGTACACTTTGAGATGACTACGCAGATGGTGGCCGAGCTGGTGCGGGGGTTGTCGCCGGCGCAACTGGAGTACAAGGCATCGCCCGACCGGTGGAGCATCCGGGAGGTGGTGTCGCATCTGGCGGTGGCCGAGCCTGACTATTGGCGCGAGATCCAGAAGGCAGTCAAGGCGGCGCCGGATATGAGCACCAAGAAATCGCAGGCTACCGACGCCGACATCATGTGGTACGGCATCGATCGCGTGGTCCATACCAAGACAGGCGGCGGGCACGAGAAGGTCGAGACCTATAAGGATCTGGACGAGGCTCTTGGGAAGTTTCAAGCTCTGCGCGCGACCATGATCGACTACATCAAGACCACGAACGACGATTTGCGGGCGCACAGCTTCGGAGACTATGGAGAAGTGATCGATTGCTGGCAATGGATGCTGGAGATCTCCACGCATTCGGAGCGGCATATCAATCAGATTCGCGAGATCAAGAACGATCCCAATTTCCCGAAGAAGTGATTTTCCCGCCGGGTTGACGATACCAAGAACAGAAAAGCACTGCGGCCCGAAACTTCCGGGCCGCACGGGCGGACGAATGCGTCCGCCCCTACACATTCCTTGCCACCTGAAACGAAATCCCCACGTCTCGCAAAACCGGCGAGACGTGGGGCATCCATCGTTGGCTGGCCACTGACAACTGGCCCCTGCCTTTAGGTTCCTTCGCTCCAGCCGGCCAAATACTCCTCCTGCTCGGGCGTGAGTTTGTCGATCTTGATGCTCATCGACTCCAGCTTCAGCTTGGCGACTCGCTTGTCCAGCTCGTCGGGAACTTTGTAGACGCGCTTTTCAAGCGTCTTCGCGTTCTTCACCATGAATTCGACGCTGAGGGCCTGGTCGGCGAAGCTCATGTCCATGACGCTGGCGGGATGGCCTTCGGCGCTGGCCAGGTTGATGAGGCGGCCTTCGCCTAGGAGGTTGATCTTGCGTCCGTCTTTGAGCGAGTACTCGTCCACAAAATTTCGAGTTGTGCGCTTCGACGACGACATGTTTTCGAGGGCAGGAATGTCGATTTCGACATTGAAGTGCCCCGAGTTGGAAATAATCGCGCCGTCTTTCATCAGCGCGAAATGTTCTTTGGTGAGCACGCTCTTGTTGCCGGTGACGGTGCAGAAAACGTCGCCGAGCTTGGCGGCTTCGTTCATGCTCATGACGCGGAAGCCGTCCATGACAGCTTCGAGCGCTTTCGTGGGATCGACTTCGGTGACGATGACTTCGGCTCCGGCGCCGCGGGCGCGGGAAGCGAGGCCGCGGCCACACCATCCGTAGCCGGCGACAACGAATTTCGATCCGGCCAGCAGGAAGTTCGTGGCGCGGATGATGCCGTCGATCGTGGATTGTCCAGTGCCGTAGCGGTTGTCGAACAGGTGCTTGGTGTCGGCGTCATTGACGGCGACGATGGGGAACTTCAGCACGCCTTCCTTCGACATCGCGCGCAGACGGATGACGCCGGTCGTGGTTTCTTCGGTGCCGCCGATGACGTGCTCGAGCGCGTCGGTGCGCTTGGTGTGCAGGAGGCCGACGAGGTCGGCGCCATCGTCCATGGTGATCTGCGGCTTGTGGTCGATGGCGGCGAGGATGTGCTGATAGTAAGTATCGTTGTCCTCACCTTTGATGGCGAAGACGGGAATGTTGTGGTCGCGGACGAGCGAGGCGGCGACGTCATCTTGCGTCGAGAGCGGGTTTGAAGCGCAGAGTACGACGTCGGCTCCGCCGTCTCGCAGGCAGATGGCGAGGTTCGCGGTCTCGGCGGTAACGTGCAGGCACGCCGAGATGCGGATTCCGGCGAGGGGCTGGTTCTTGATGAATTCCTTGCGAATGATCTGCAGGACCTTCATCGACTGGTTGGCCCACTCGATGCGCTTCTTGCCCAGATCGGCCAGTTCAATGTTCTTGATGTCGCAGTTGATCGCGGCTGTTGACATACTTCTCCTCTTTTTTCTTTGCAGTTCCGCTCAGCTTCGTGGCGCGCGAAGCGGCAAAATGATTAGTTGATTACCTACGAATGATGAGAGCCCAGAAACCATTTTCGCAAAATAAATATCTTTCGGGAACCCATCGGATTCCACATTTCTAACTTCATATCCGGCTTTGGAACAGTGCCGCTTTGTGCTCATAAGCCAAAATGCTGGACCACAGGGCACAGAGGTTCACAGGGCTTTCCTCTGTGGGCCTCCGTGACCTCTGTAGTAAAACTTACTTTCTCGCAGCTACTGGCTCGCGTAGACCGGCGTCGCTCGCCAGTTTCGCGGCTTTGTCCGTCGCTTCCCAGGTGAAGTCCGAGTCGCTGCGGCCGAAGTGGCCATAGGCAGCGGTCTTCTTATAGATCGGACGTCGCAGGTTCAGCGAATCGATAATCCCGCGCGGTGTCAGCTTAAAGTGCGCACGGATCAGATCGGGGATGATCGCCGGATTGACTTTCTCCGTACCGAACGTCTCCACCAGCACGCTGACCGGATCGGCGACGCCGATGGCGTAAGCCAGTTGGACTTCGCAGCGGTCGGCGAGTCCGCCGGCGACTACGTTCTTGGCGATGTGACGCGCCATGTACGCCGCCGAGCGGTCAACTTTGGTCGGATCTTTTCCGCTGAATGCGCCGCCGCCGTGGCGTCCCATGCCGCCGTAGGTGTCGACGATGATTTTGCGGCCGGTGAGTCCGGTGTCGCCCATGGGGCCGCCGATTACGAAGCGTCCCGTGGGATTGATGTGATACTTCGTGTCTTCATCCAAGAGATGGGCGGGGATCACGGCCTGGATCACATTCTTCAGAATGCCGGCGCGAAGTTCTTCGTTGGAAACGGTCTCGGCATGCTGCGTCGAAATGACGACCGCATCGACACGCTGAACTTTTCCGTTCGCGTCGTATTCAACTGTGACTTGGGATTTGCCGTCGGGCCGGAGGAAGGGGAGAGTACCGTTCTTGCGCACTTTTGAGAGCTGCATTGTGAGCTTGTGCGCCAGCGAGATGGGAGTCGGCATCAGGTCCTCATTCTCATTGACGGCATAGCCGAACATCATGCCCTGGTCGCCGGCGCCGCCGGTGTCGACGCCCATAGCGATGTCACCGGATTGCTTGTTGATGCTGGAGATGACGGCGCAGGTGTTGGCGTCGAAGCCGTAGAGGGCGTTGTCGTATCCGATGGAGGCGACGGTGCCGCGGACTACGCTCTGGAAATCGACGTAAGCCTTGGTGGTGATTTCGCCGGCGATGACGACGAGGCCGGTAGCGGTGAGAGTTTCGCAGGCGACGCGGCTGGTCGAGTCTTCGGCGAGACAGGAATCGAGGATGGCGTCGGAAATCTGGTCGGCGATTTTATCGGGGTGGCCTTCCGTCACCGACTCGGAAGTAAACAGATAACGATTCTTGGATGGCAAGTTTGTGTCTCCTTCAAATGGCCGCGTCGAACTGATTTTTGCGCGCTTTCGTTCACGCGTTCTGCACGCGGCTTACAAAACCATGGGACTTGAATCGAGTGGATCTGGGAAGATCCAGGCGTGCGCGGGCAAGATGCCTGCGCTACAACCGGCGATCCTTCGACTGTCGCTCAGGACAAGGTCGCCGGCGCTTCACGAAAAGCCCTATCGAAAAAGGCTACCAGAGGGGTTGCCAGGGCGCAACGGTTTTGGCGCTAAGGGGTTGAGGGTGAATTGAATAGCGGGATTTCTGCGGTGGATGGTGGGAATGAATGGGTGGGCGGCATGTGCAGCCTGGCCGGATCGCGATTCGCAGGTTTCGTCCGCAACTTAGCGCGGGCGGGTTTTCAGGCCGGCGTGCTTCCACATCTTTTCCCAGGTCCAGATGCTATACGGAGCGGGGTGAAGAAGGCGGTGGCCGAGTTGGTGGGCAAGCATCATGATTTGTCCGCGGTGGTGGGCTTCGTGGGAAAACATGTAGGCGAACATAGTGGCTCCGGCGGGCCATTCGGGGGCCCAGCTTCCGCGGTTAAACTTTTTCACCCGGCGGTGCGGATCATCTGAGAGCGCTTCGGTCAACATCTGAAGACATTGAGCAGCGCTTTTCTTGTGCGCGGCGGAGGCTTGTTTCATCGTGCATTTGTAGGGATCGAGCGCCGCGGGACATTTCAGGTGTGGCGCGGAGTTCTTGAGCCAGACGAGGCGGCAGTTGTGGAGGTGAGCGAAGATCGCGGCGATAGTGCGTCCGGCGCCAGGTTTGCCCGGAGGGTTGGCGCGCCACGCCTTTGGTCTGAGGTGCGCTAGCATGAGTTGGTTCATCGGGTCGTTAGCGGCGTAGGTTTCGAGAAGTACCGTGCGGAGATCGGAGGAATGTGCGGATTTGCGCATGGGTTTGCGATGCGATGGTAACGCTGTTTGATTCGGTCTGACAAAGGTCGGGGCGGGTCACTAATTTCACCACAGGGGCCACAGAGAAACACAGGGAAAGACCTCCGGCGCTGACGCGCCGGGACAGCCGGGGGCGGCTGTCTCTACATACGTTCCTTTGCCCACGCCAGCCCTCGTCTCAGATCTTTCATTAGTAACGCTCGGTTTGGCACTTCGGCGCTCTTTACTTAGTGGGTTTTAGAGCTCCCGGAAACCGCGATCTGGCCATCAACTCTATCCGGCTGAAAAAACAGCAGTTATTGCTGGGAACTCCTGACACTTCCCCGGAGTCTATGTTTAGTGATGCTCCCGGCCGGGTTTCTAGGCGGCTGGCACGAAGCAGCGTTGAAATTTCAGGGCGCGGTGGGGTGGAAAATCCTATAATCGTCTAATTAGACAAGCGGGGTCGCCGTTATGGCGGGAGCAACCACCTTGGGTGAATTAGCGAGTGCGATAGGCACGCGGGCACAGGAAGAATCGGCCATTGTCGCGGAATTGAAGGCCGGCTCGGAGCCGGCCTATGCGTGGCTCATCGGAGAATTTCAGCAGCCGGTGTATGGGCTGGTGTACCGGATTGTGAATGATCCGGCGGACGCGGCCGACACGACGCAGGATGTGTTTCTGAAAGTGTTTCGCGGAATGAAACATTTTCACGGCGAGTCGAGTTTAAAGACGTGGATCTACCGCATCGCGCTGCATGAGGCGGCGAACCGGCGGCGGTGGTGGTTCCGGCATAAGGCGAAGGAAACTTCGATTGAGCCACCGGAGAATGAAGGATCGGGCATCGCGGAGAATGCGATGCAGGTAGCGCTGACGGATCACGCGGATTCGCCATTCGACAGCGTTGCGCATCACGAAGTGAAGGTGCGAGTCGAAGAAGAGTTGAGGAAGGTTCCGGAGCCGTACAGGACGACGCTGATCCTGCGCGACCTGGAGGAGATGTCGTACGAAGAAATTGCCGAGGTGCTGGAGATTTCGCTGGGAACGGTGAAATCGCGGCTGACACGAGGCAGAGACGCACTGCGGCAGAGGTTGGCGTCGTATGTGCGCGAAGTTGGAAACGAACTGGGGTTGGCTGCGCCGGAAGGAAAAGGATCGCGGCCACAGGTAGCTGGAGGGGGTAGAAGGGTCGAGGTGATGCCATGATTCGCATGGGCACAGAAAACACGGGATTGCAGTGCCCCCAGGCGAAGCGGCTGTTCTCGCCATATTTAGACGGGGCAGTGACGGGCACGGAGATGCTCGCGCTGCAAAATCATTTGTCGGAATGCACGGCTTGCGATGGAGAGTATCGGTCGTTGCGGCGCACGCAGCAGTTGCTTACCAGCGTGGGACGTCCGAAGGCTCCGGCGGATTTGGGATTGAAGCTGCGGCTGGCGATTTCGCACGAAGTCGCGGCGGCGAAGCGGGCTCCGTTTGAGGGCTTGCTGGTGCGCGTGCAGAATGCAGTGAATGCATTTATGGTTCCGGCAACGGCTGGATTTTTGAGCGCAGTGATCATCTTCGGAGTTGCGATGGTGTACTTCGTGGCGCCGTCGACACTGCGTGCGGGCAACGATGTGCCGCTGGTCATGGTCAATACCGAGCCGCAACTGCAGCCGAGCTCGTTTGGCGTAACGATGGATTCGATCGATGATGATTCGCTGGTCATCGAAGCATATGTCGACGCGAATGGACGCGTGCAGGATTACCGCATTCTGTCGGATCCGGATGGTGCGCAGAAATTGTCGCCTGAAGTGAAGACGAGGTTGCTCGATTTCATGACGTTTACGACGTATCGTCCGGCGCTGTCGATGGGACGGCCGACGCCGAGCAAGGCCGTGCTGTCGTTCTCGAAGATTAGCGTCAAGGGATAAGAAGGCCGGCTTCAGGCTTCCGGCTTCAGGAAAATCATTGGGCGGAACATTTCGTTCCGCCTTTTTCATTTGTGGTGATTCTCCGCTCCCGAGAGGGCGATTCTATTTGTCATCCTGAGGCTCGCGTTCCTTGCGGGCCGAAGGACCTGTGCACGTGCCGGCAGTTTCTGTGCTGCCCGCACGTGCACAGGTCCTTCGTTCGCAAAGAACGCTCCTCAGGATGACAGCGTGGAGTTACTAGAAGAGACCAGACCTCTGTAAGGTCGTCCCGGTCAACGAACTCATGCGCAGAAAAATCCCCACTCTTCGTACAATCGCGAAGAGTGGGGTGTGTTTGGGTGAAGCGCGTCTACTGCACGTTCAAGTTGATGGTTACGGTGTGCGAGAGCGTGCCGTCGGTTGCAGTGACGGTTACGGTCGCCGGACCAGTCGGCGTTCCCGGATTGTGGGTGCCGCCGCTGGAACTGCACGCGGGAAGCAGCATTACGAGCGCGAGCATCGCTACTGCGCCGAAAGCGGCGGTGGTTCTGAGTTTGCGGCGTGTGGCGAGCAGGAAAGCCGCCATGGCCGTCAATACGAACATATAGAGCATGCGGTTGCCGCGATCGTTTGGACCGGGCAGCATCGAGGATGGCGCGGTCGTGCTGATCGTAACTGTTTCCTGAGTTGCGCTGGTCGCCGTGAAAGCGCAGGAGGATTCCGACGGCAACCCGGTAGTGCAAGCGAACGTGGGAGCCGTGGCGAGCCCGCCCAGGAGGCTGAAGTTGATGGTGCCTTGTCCGCTTTGGCCGGGAGCGGAAACATTGATGCTGATGCTGCTGGACGAGAAGGCGAAGTCCTGAACATTGAGGGTTGCGGCGGCCGACGTTGAGGCTGCCAGCGTTGTGTCACCCGAGTACGTGGCTGTGACGTTAAAGATTCCTCCCGGGATCTGGTTGGTGCCGTCACCGGTCTGAATGGTGACCGTGGCTACGCCACCGGATGTTGTGTTGGTCGCGCTACCGGAAACGGCACCAGTCAAATTGAACGTCACAGTTTCGCCGTCGGGTGGAGCGGGTGAAATGGTGGCGGTCGCAGTCACGCTTGTACCAAGTGTGACCGTGCCTCCCGAACTGAGCACTAGTGTTGTGGTGGTAGGAGTCTTCCCAGAACCGCCCGGCCAACCAGTCACCAGGTTATCGACGTTGACCGTGCCGATTCCCGTGGCGAAGTCCCATCCCGTTGTCGTGGCGTAAGCCGGCCGGTACGCGGAGTCCGAGGTGGAAAGAACGCCATAGGTTCCGGATGGCAAGTAGCAGTTGACGGTACCCGTGCAGGGCGCATCGATGTCGCCCATGGTCACGTCATAGAAAATGCAACTATTGGTGGTGGGGTTCACCGTGCTCGAGTTGCAGGTAGTGCTGCCGCTCGTGCCATATTCGGTGGAAGCGAGCTGGTAGTAGGTAGGATTTGGATTGCCCCAACTCTGGCTGGTCGATTGGTTGATCAAAGCCTGGACGCCTGCCATGATGGGCGATGAAGCTGAAGTGCCGCCGATGCCCGACCAGTTGTCGGGAGTGCCGGTACAGGCAGCTCCGCCCTGGCTGACGTCCGAGAAGCAAATGATATAGGCATGTTCCCAGACTCCGTTAGCTGCGAACAGTGAGACATCAGGAAGGTCGCGTACGCCATCGGCAGGATTGCCAAAGACCTTTTGCCAGGAGGGTTTGGCGTATCCGGCACAGGTTCCGCTGACGACATAGGGAGTGCTCACGTTCGGCGTTCCCGTCGCGCAGGCGCTCGGTCCCCCGCTGGCTCCAATCACGTTCAGGAAGAAGCTGGAAGCGCTCAGGCTATTGCAGTAGCTGCTTGTCCCATAGGTCACCGATGAACCGGTGACGTACTGCGCGATCAACGTGCTGGCGCAAGAGTCGTTCCAGGGAATTTCCGGGATGTATGACAATGCCGAACCCCAAGTGCTCGTGTTGGTCGTACTCCAGTAGTTCGCGGTCGTTCCGGAGTAAGTGTCACTGTAGTCGGTTCCGCCGACCGAGACGTTATACACGGTTGAGCCCCAGCCGTTCACATTGACGCCGTTGACGGCTTCGGGGTGATCCCGGTCAGCAACCGCAGCCAGCTGATCGCCCGACGATACAAAGATCGAGACACCCTCGCCGGCTCCCTGCTGGTACATGGTGTTGATAGCCGCGTTGAATGCTGCTCCGTCCTCGGTTTCAGAAGCGCCATAGCTGATGCTGATGATGGCCGGCGGGGTGGCGGAGTTCAGCATATTCTGCATCGCAATGTAACCGCCAAAATTGGTAGCGGTGTCGGCGCACGAAGCCACGTTAATCGTCGCGCTGGGCGCAGCCGCGCTCGCCACCTCTACGTCGAGAGTAGCCTCCCCGTCATCGCCATTAACACCGGGATCAGTACAGTTGTTTCCAGTGGCCGTGGGATGGGATTGGACCAGAGTTCCCGAATAAGAGGACAGGCCGAACACGGAACGGTAAGTGTTCCAGTCCGCCGCAGCAAAGATATCGCTGTTCTCGATGACCACGATGGTCTGACCCTGGCCGGAAATACCTCTGGCGAATACGGGACTGAAGTTGTAGATCGTCTCGAGGTCCGCGGCCGCGAGGAATTGAGCATTGCCGGACGTAAGCATGGGGTGCCCGGGCTGCGCGCTGGGCCGCACGATCTGGTGCATGGGGCGCGGCATGAAGTTATGCAGCGAAACGACCCCGACGACCGCTGGTGCCAGCGCGGCCGGTATCTTCGGGTCGCTCATGTTGGCGATATGTTTCTCAGTGCCCACTTGCAGGTTGTGAATCTCGGTATGGAAGGCTTCGCGCACCTGGCCGGCCGTTCCCGAGAAGTCAATTACTAACCTGTTCGGATATACGAAATTGACGGTGAACCGGTGCGAACTTAGCCACCCGGTAATCACTTTAATGTCTGCGGGGGCCAGGCCATATTTCTGGCCGATCTGTTTAGCTGTCAGCCAATGATGGAAGTTCGGCGAGGCGGGGTCGTGCAGTTGGTCGATGTATGCCTCAATCGCCGCTTCTTGCTGGGGAGAACGTCGAAGCTGGAGCATCATGTGCTCCAGAGGTAGGTCGTCTGCAACACGGCCCAGGTCGTTGGTCGCGTTCGCTTCGGGACGAGTATTGCCCTGCAATGTCACCAGGTTGGCGTCGTCCACGGAAGCCGTTATGAGTTGTGCGTGGTTGTCGATGGTGGTGGTGATGCGATTCTGCTGAGCGGCCGCCGAAACGCAGAATGCGGCTGCGAGCAGCAGAAGGACGGTATTTTGTATTCCCCTAAACATGGATGCCTCCCAAGAACAATTTGGAGTGGTTTTAGTTTGTTCAGACTGTCCGCAAGTGGGGAAGTACTACAGTCTGGGCTCCCTGGGCGGAGCTCAGTCGGGCGAATGGTAGGCGGATTAATCGGGCAAGTCAATGGGAATGTTGATGCGGCAAGGCAGGACGCCACATACGTGATTTGAATCACGGATGGACATGACGCAGTGCAGTTGCCCTTATCCGGCGCGGCTCGCAGGGCGCGCTCCTTCCAAGACATAAGCTTGTGCTTCGGGCGTTCGACCGGGCAGCTGCATGCTGTCGAGACTCCCATTTCTCGCAACAGCGGCGAGAAATGGGGCATCGCCAGCTTCTATTTACTCGACGCTCACTTTTTATAGGGCCACTGCGCTTTGCTGAAGAGGGCGCCGTCGATCCCGATGGTTTGTCCAGTGATGAATGAGGCCCCGGGGCTGGCTAGGAAGACGACTGCCGGCGCGATGTCAGCGGCCGTGCCGACTCGTCCGAGTGGAGTCAGTTTCGACCACGTGCCGGCGTAGTCGGGATCTTCCTGGCGCGTGCGCTCCGATTCGATGGAGCCGGGGGCGAGACAGTTGACGCGGATGCCGTATTGTCCGAGCTCGACGGCTGCTTCTTTGGTGAACATCTCGATGCCACCTTTGCTGGCGGTGTAGGCAACCAGTGAGGGGAAGGCGAGCTTGTTGCAGCCGGAGCCGAGGTTCACGATGGAGCCTCCACCGTGACTTTTCATGATGCGCGCCGCGTGCTGCGTGCAGAGGAAACAGCCTTTCAGGTTGGTATCGATCACCAGGTCCCACTCTTCTTCGGTCACGTCGAGCAGCGGCTTCCAGGTTTGCACTCCGGCGTTGTTGACGAGGAGATCGAGGCGACCGAACGCGGTGAGCACTTTCTCGAACATGGCGGCGACTTCGGCGCTGGAACGGATGTCGGCTTCGAGGCAGAGCGCGTCAGGGTCCAAGGCGCGGATTTCGGCCATGGCGGCGTCGACCGTGGGCGCTGGGTCGCCGAAGTAGTTGATGGCAACGCGGTATCCGCTACGTGCGAGTTGGAGGGCGATTTCTTTGCCGATACCGCGGCTGGCACCAGTGACGAGAGCTGTAGGGATGGGCATGAATGCCTCACTCGGGAACGGAGCGAACGAGGAAACGATCATAACGAAAGGAGGACACTCCGGAGAAGCCATTGCGAAGAATCACAGGCAGGCGTGACAACGGTCACGGCGAAATCGGGCGGTCCGGATCGACAATCGAAAGATTCTCTGCTATGCGCGGACCGCCTGTGCAGAGGATCAATGAGACAGAAACATCAATTGGGCGTTTGAGTTACGGCAAGTGCAGGTTGAAGGAACGGCGAGATGCACGACTACTACCAAACTTCATAGGTGAATCGCAGC
>Ga0335078_10006630_pt1 | contig 17126 bp, 9 predicted proteins | sample Lox_Sample_32_FD_206711 | JGI IMG/M metagenome (GOLD analysis project Ga0335078, IMG submission 206711) | Soil microbial communities from Loxahatchee National Wildlife Refuge, Florida, United States - Lox_Sample_3.2 | ecosystem: Environmental > Terrestrial > Soil > Wetlands | place: USA: Florida... | reverse complement strand
GAGTCGCCGGCGGGCCGCGGCGCTTGAAGTCGCCCGATTTGAGGCTGTGGATCTGGTCGCGCAGCACGGCGGCGCGCTCGAACTCGAGCTTGGCCGCGGCCTCCTGCATCTCGTCCTCCAGCTCCGCGATCACCGCCGCCACGTCCGCGTCGTCGCCCTCCGCCACCGCCAGCGGTGCCTCCTCCCCGGCTCCGGCGCCATGCAGGCTGGCCTGGGCGGCGCGCCTCACGCTGCGGGGCGTGATGCCGTGCTCGCGGTTGTAGGCGAGCTGCTTCTCGCGGCGGTAGCGCGTGGTCTCGACCGTCCGCTTGATCGAATCGGTGAGCTGGTCGGCGTAGAAGATGACGCGGCCCTTCTCGTGGCGGGCGGCGCGGCCGGCCGTCTGAATCAGGCTGGTCTCGCTGCGCAGGAATCCCTCCTTGTCGGCGTCGAGGATCGCGACCAGAGCGACCTCGGGCAGGTCGAGCCCCTCGCGCAGCAGGTTGATGCCGACGAGCACGTCGAAGTTGCCCAGCCGCAGGTTGCGCAGGATCTCGACGCGCTCGATGGCGTCGATGTCGGAATGCAGGTATTCGACGCGGACCTTCGCCTCGCGCAGGTAGGCGGTGAGGTCCTCGGACAGGCGCTTGGTGAGCGTGGTGACGAGCACCCGCTCGCCCTGCTCCACGGCGGCGCGGATCTCGCCGATGAGGTTCTCCACCTGGCCCTTGGTTGGGCGGATCGTGATCTCGGGATCGATCAGGCCGGTCGGGCGGATGAGCTGCTCGGCGACGACCGCGGAGCGCTCGAGCTCGAACGGCCCGGGCGTGGCGGACGCGAACACGGTCTGGCCGGTGATCTGCTCGAACTCCGCGAAGCTTTGCGGGCGGTTGTCCAGCGCCGAGGGCAGGCGGAAGCCGAAGTCGACCAGCACCTTCTTGCGCGCCATGTCGCCGTTGTACATGCCGCCGATCTGCGGCACGGTCGCGTGGCTTTCGTCGACGAAGAGCAGGAAGTCGCGCGGGAAGAAGTCGATCAGGCAGAACGGCCGCTCGCCCGGCCGGCGGCCGGAGAGGTGCAGGGAGTAGTTCTCGATGCCGTTGCAGAAACCCATTTCCTGGAGCATCTCGAGGTCGTAGTTTGTGCGCATGCGGATGCGCTGCGCCTCGAGGTAACGGCCGTGCTTCTCGAACCAGGCGATGCGCTCCTCCAGCTCAGCCTTGATCCCGGCGAGCGCGCCCTCGAGCTTGCCGCGGGTGGTGACGTACTGGTTTGCCGGGTAGAGGTCGAACTGCTCCAGCGGGCGCTGCACCTCCCCGGTGAGCGGATCGAACTCGCCCAGCGCCTCGATGTCGTCGCCGAAGAATTCCACGCGCAGGCCCTGCTCGGTGTAGGCGGGCATGATGTCGACCACGTCGCCGCGCACCCGGAAGCAACCGCGCTTGAGCTCGTAGTCGTTGCGCTCGTAGAGGTTCTCGACCAGGCGCTCAAGCAGGCGGTTGCGACCCAGCGGCGCACCGCGGCGGAGCGGGATGCGCAGCTCGGTGAAGTCCTCGGGCGAGCCGAGGCCGTAGATGCAGGAGACGCTGGCGACGACGACCACGTCGCGGCGGCTCACCAGCGCGCTGGTGGCGGCGATGCGCAGCCGCTCGATCTCCTCGTTGATCGACGAGTCCTTCTCGATGTAGGTGTCGGTCGACGGCAGGTAGGCCTCGGGCTGGTAGTAGTCGTAGTAGCTGACGAAGTACTCGACGGCATTCTCGGGAAAGAAGTTCTTGAACTCGGAGTAGAGCTGGGCGGCGAGGGTCTTGTTGTGGGAGATAACGAGCGCCGGCCGCTGGAGGCGGGCGATGACGTTGGCCATCGTGAACGTCTTGCCGGAGCCGGTGACGCCGAGGAGCGTCTGGTGGCGGTTCCCGGCCTGGAGCGAGCGCACCAGCGCCTCGATGGCTTGGGGCTGGTCGCCGGTCGGGACGTACTCCGCGCTGAGCTTGAATTCCATCGGAATTCAAGAAGCGCCGATATGAAAGGATGGCAATAGAGGACGCGCGCTCCCCCGGACCCTCGGTGGATTGCAGGGGCACAATCTTGTTGCGCCCAGATCGTGTTTTGGAGCGGCGACGCCCCCGTCGCCGTCAAGATATTCCGGACGCGACGAGGGCGTCGCGTCCCCAGGATTTTGGGCGCAACCCCTCGACTTCGCTCGGGACCCTGAGCTGGCCAAAGGGCTTGGCGAACGGGCAAGCCTGCGCCCCTATAAAATCCTGGCTTCTTGCCTTCGCAATGAAGCCCGGATCCGGCATCCGCCGTCGGACGTCACAGCCCGAACACCTTCAACACCCCGCCCCAGACCGACGCCCAGAACTGGCGCGCCTGCGCGGCGTCACCTTTTTTCGAGACCTCCTGGCAGAGGAACAGCCCGCGGCCCTCGAACAGGTCGTCGAACAGCGGATTCATGCCGCGATAGTACGCCCAGAAGGTCTCGGCCCGCACCGGACGGTAGAGCAGGTTGGGCGTGAAGCCGATGGTCGCGTCCTGGTTCGTGCGCCGCGCCGGCGACGCCTGCCCCATCCGGTCCGCCAGCACCTCGGCGCGCACGCCGCGGCTGCCGGCCACGATCAGCCGGCACGGGCCCAGGAACTCAAAATACCGGAATTGGAGCGTGATCCACGACTGCCAGGTGAACAGGCGCCAGTGGCGCCGGATGGCGAGGCGCTCGGCGCGCGGCTTGATCACACCGGCGAGGAAGCTTGGCCGCAGGACCAGCGAGGCGTCCGCCGGCAGCGTCAGGACCGCCAGCTCCACGTGCGGGTCGGCCTGGTTGGAGAACGTCACCAGGTACTCCGCGGCGTCGGACTCGTTGGCCAGCTCCACCAGCTCGCTCAGGCCGCAGGCGGCGCAGGTGAACGGAATGCGCCAGTCGAGGACCATGCGGGTGCGCCGCCGCAGCCCCTCGTCCGAGGCTTGCAGGAATTTCTCCCGCACCCAGACGCTTTCGCCGGGGCGCAGCGCCGTTTCGGCCGAGACGTGGCTCGCGCTCACCTCCGGCAGCGCGGTCGCGAGCGTGGCGAGCTGGATCGGCCGGCCGCGGCTGAGGCGCGGCGCCACCGCGTAATAGAGCAGCAGGCTCCACAGAGTCGGCCCGAGAAACCACGAGCCCAGCGCCACGATCACGTACCAGCGCGTCTTGTCCCAAGCCAGCGTGAGATAGTGCAGGACTTTGGATTTATTGCGCTCGACCTCGGCGAGGTTTCGGTCGACCCGGCCGAGCGCGATCTCCAACCCGTCGCGCTCCCAGGTGGTGTGGGTGATCGTCTCCTTCAGCTCGGCGGCGCGGGCGGTGGCGTCCGTCTTCAACTTCTCCAACCGGGCGATCCGCTCTTCCTTCGTGCGCTGCTCGGCGGAGTCGCCGAACAGCTTGTTCCAGATGCCGCGCCACCAGCTGTCGTCCGCCCGCAGGGCCGCGATCACCAGGTCGGCCTCGCGGGCGCGGTCCTGCTGCGCCGCCTGCTCCGCCTGCAGGTTCACCAGCCGCTGGTTCACGTCGTTGAGTGCCGACTGCAATTTCGTGTGCTCGCCGCTCAGCGTCTGCAGCAACCGGAGGCGCTGGGCGTCGAAATCGATGTGGTCCCGGGCGAAGAGCCAGACGGCGTAACCGCCGAGGCCGAGAACCAGGATGAGCACCGCGACGCCGATCTTGCGGGCCAGCCACGAGACCAACCGGTAGAGCAGCGTCAGCATGCCCGGAATCTGACCCCGCCGGCCGTCGGGGGCAAGGCGCCGGCACGCCGGCTTCCATTCCGAGCTCATGGCCAAACGCGTGAGCGTTTGGCCGTGCGGGGTGGAAGTATGACCCGATGCCTCACGGCTTTGGCTCCCATTCCGGCTGGCGTCCCCGCCGTTCCAGCCCGTCCCCAAACCCATTGCCACCGTCCGCCCCGCCCCCCAAGCTCGGCCCATCCAAACCCAACCCTGACATTCCCCCATGTCCAAGGCCATCGTTTCCCGACTCTACGATTCCGATGTCTTCCGCATGGCTTGCCGCCAGTTCGACAAGGCGGCCGACGCCATCAATCTGCCGGAGGCCATCCGGGACCGCACCAAATACCCGCGCCGCTGCATGGCGGTGGCGCTGCCCGTCAAGCGCGACAACGACACCGTCGTCGTGTTCGAAGGCTACCGCGTCCAGCACAGCCTGTCGACCGGTCCCTCCAAGGGCGGCCTGCGCTTCCACCAGAACGTCACCCTCGGCGAGGTGGCGGCGCTGGCCATGTGGATGAGCTGGAAATGTTCGCTCGTCGGCCTGCCGTTCGGCGGCGCCAAGGGCGGCGTCATCGTCGACCCGTTCAACCTCTCCACGGGCGAGCTCGAGCGCCTCTCCCGCCGCTACATGCAGGAGATGGTCCCGTTTCTGTCCCCCCAGGTCGACATCGCCGCGCCCGACGTCGGCACCAACGAGCAGGTGATGGCCTGGATGATGGACACCTATTCCAACCACGTCGGCCACGTGGAGCCGGCGATCGTCACCGGCAAACCGATCTCCCTCGGCGGCTCCGCCGGGCGCCGCGAGGCGACCGGCCAGGGCGTGGCCTACCTGGTCAAATCGTACCTCGACGACCTCAAGATCCCGATCACCCAGGCGACCGTCGCCATCCAGGGCTTCGGCAATGTCGGCAGCGAGACCGCCGCGGCCCTGGCCGATTACGGCGCCCGGATCATCGCCCTCGCCGACCACACCGCCGCCTTCCACAACCCGCGCGGCATCGACGTGAGGAAGGCCCTGCAGTACGTGCAGTTCAACCGCGTGCTGCACGATTTCGACGGCGGCGACGCCATCAGCGGCGAGGAGTTGCTCACGCTGCCCTGCACCGTCCTCGTGCCCGCCGCCCTGGAGCGGGTCATCACCGAGGAGAACGCCCCGCGGCTCCAGTGCCGCCTCATCGCCGAGGCGGCGAACGGGCCGACGACCAACGGAGCCGACCGCGTGCTCGAGACGCGCGAAGAGATCGAGGTCATCCCCGACGTGCTCTGCAATTCCGGCGGCGTCATCGTCTCCTACTTCGAGTGGCTCCAGAACCTGCAGAACTACTATTGGACCCGCGACGAGGTCATGGCGAAGCTGCACGCCATCCTCGACAGGGCGAAGGCGAGCGTGGAGTACCAAAAACGCCGGATGAAGTTCAGCCGCCGGCTCGCCGCGCTCACCCTGGGCATCGAGCGCGTGGCGGAGGCCAAGCAGAAGCGCGGGCTGTTTCCGTAAGCACGGGCCGATTTTCGGCGAGCGCACCACACGCCCCGGCCTGCGGCCACCCCTCTCTGAGAGGGGATTCATTTCCGACAATCTGACACAAATCCCCTCTGCGAGAGGGGTGGCGCGGAGCGCCCCGGTGTGTGAATCTGCCATCGAGAGTGACCCCGCACGTGTTCCCGACAGCCGGTCGTCAATTTCACACCTGGATTGCCACGCCGCCCCGCCGGCGAAGCTCCTCGCAATGACACCGGGGAGCACCTCCCGAAACCGGCTTCCCTTTTCCCGGCATTCGTCCATATCGGAGGCCGCGCGCACTCCAACTTCAGCCGCCCCCACCATGTTCAAGGACTTCCGGGAATTCGCGATCAAAGGCAGCGTCGTCGACCTCGCCGTCGGCGTCATCATCGGCGGGGCCTTCGGCGGCATCGTCACCTCGCTGGTCAACGACGTCCTCATGCCGCCGATCGGCCTGCTGGTCGGCGACGTCGACTTCAGCAATCTCTACGTCGTGCTCAAGCAGGGCACCAAGGAGCACGGGCCCTACGCGTCGCTGGCGGCGGCCAAGACGGCGGGCGCGGTCACGCTCAATCTCGGCCTGTTCCTGAACACAATCATCAATTTCCTCATCGTTGCCGGCGCCATGTTCTTCGTCGTGCGCCTCATCAACCGCCTCCGCCACCAGCACGCGGCCGCCCCCGCCCCGCCGACGCGCACCGAGACGCTGCTCGAGGAAATCCGCGACCTGCTGCGGAAAAACCCGTAGCCGCGTTCAGCGGGCCGGCGGCTCCGGCGCGCGCATCCGCGCGAGGTTGGCCTCCGCGTCGGGATAACCGGGCTTGAGGCGCAGCGCCGTTTCGAACTCGCGGATCGCGTCAGGAATCCGTCCGGCGTGGTAGTAGGCGGCGCCGAGGTTGTTGTGGCCCTCGGCGTAGCCGGGCTGGAGTTGCAGCGTGGTCTGGAACTCGGCGATCGCCTCGTCCGTGCGGCCCGCCGCCAGCAGGGCGTTGCCGAGGTTGCTGTGCGCCTCGACCCAATGGGGCCGCACGCGCAGCGCGTCCTGGTAGTGGGTGATCGCTTCGTTCGTCCGGCCGGTGGTGTAAAGCGCATTGGCGAGGTTGTAGTGCGCGTCGGCGAAGTCGGGGTTCAGACGCAAGGCCTGCTCGTACCGCTGGATCGCCTCGTCCGTCCGCCCCACCGCCAGCAAGGCATTGCCCAGGTCATACCACGCCTCCACGAAATCCGGCTTCAGACGCACCGCCGTTTCGTAATGGGCGAGCGCCTCCGCGGTGCGGCCGAGCTGCAGCAGCGAGTTGCCGAGGTTGCTGTGCGCGATCGCGTAATCCGGCTCCATCTTCAAGGCGATCTCCAGTTCGCGCATCGCGGCGCGGTACTGCCCCGTCTTATTGAGCGTATCGCCGAGGTTGTTGTGGGCCTCGGGATAGCCCGGACGGAGGCGCAACGCCGTCTCATAGCTCCGGATCGCCTCCGGGTAAAGGCCGTCCTTGGACTGGACGGCGCCGAGACAGTTGAAGGCCCGGGCGTTGTCCGGCCGCTTGGTCACGGTGTCCTCCCAAAGGGCGACGGCGGTGCGGTAGTCGGCGTTGCGCCGCTCCGTCAGGACGCCCAGGGCCCCCGCGAGCACGAGCCCGGCCAGCACGCCGCGCCGGCCGGCCCAGCGCTCCAGGCCGGCCACGAACAGGATGACCATCGCGGCCAGCGGCAGGTACATCCGGTGCTCGACGATCATCTGGATGCGGCCCGGGATCACGCTCGTCGGGGCGAGGATGGCGTAGAACCAGCCGCCCAGAAACCCGAGCACCGGCCGGCGCGCCAGCGCCCAGAGTGTCGCCGCCGCCAGCCCCACCACCACGAGGGCGTACGGCACGACGACGACGGCGGATTTCTCCCAAAACGTGCCGTACTCGAAAATCAGCGGATGCGGCCACACCGACAGCCAGAGGTAGCGGCACACCGCCTGGAACTGGGTCAGCCAGTACGCCACCGGCGAGACGCCCACGTCGAAGCCCGAGGTCCCGTTGCGGTTCCATCCGGCGCTGGCCACCAGTCCGGCCAGCAGCAGCCAGGTGGCGGACGCGAGCAGCAGGTGGAATCCGCCGCGCCGCCGCCACGTCTCGCGGAACGTGCCGGTCACGAACGTCCGGTCGAAGAACAGCAGCAGCACGGGCGCCACCGCCGTGACCTCCTTCGTCGCCGCGCCCAGGAGGCACGCCGCGACGGCGGCCGCCTGCCAGCGCCGCGGCCGGGGCGATTCGACCGCGCGGACGAGGCAATAGAAGGTCAGGAGGAAGAACAGCGCCATCATCGATTCCACCCGCTGGATGACATAGGTCACCGCCTCGACCTGCAGCGGATGCAACGCCCAGACCAGGGCGGCGACGAGCGCGAGCGGCAGGGCCCGGGGGCCGAAGCGTCCGCGCAGCACCGGCTGGCGGAACGTGCGCCGGACCAGGCCGAAGAGGGTCAGCGCCGCGAGGATGTGGATCAGCAGATTGAGCGCGTGGTAGCTCCAGACATCGGTGCCGCTGATCGCGCGGTTGACCGCGAGCGAGAAATTGGCGAGCGGCCGGCCGGTCACCGTTTCGTCCGGCGGGGGCCAGAAGACGTGCCAGACCGGCCAAAGTGTCCGGATGGTGGGATTTTGCAGAATCGCCGGTTCGTCGTCGAAAACCAGCGCTCCCTGGAAGCTGTTGTGATACGCGACGAGGATGGCGCCGGCGATCAATGCCGCCGCGAGCGCGATCCGCCAGCGCGGCGTGGCAGGCAGCAGGGGTTCGGGTTTCGCCGGCGGCTTCTTCACGAGGGCGCCGCGGATTCTGCCGCGCCGGCCCGCGGCGTCAACGTTCCGGCGCCGCGGAGCGACTTTCAGCGGAACAACAGCACGGGCACCCGGCAGTGGCGGATCATCGCGGTCGTCGTGCTGCCGATGAGCAGGCGGCGGATCGGGCCGTGCCCGTAGGCCCCCATCACCAGCAGGTTGATCCCCCGTCCCTCCACGTAGGTGCTGATCTCGTTGTCCACCGGGCCGACGAGCATCTGGCAGACCGGTGCGTACCCGGCCGCGCGCAGGACCCCCTCCGCGGCCTGCAGGGTCTTGAGCGCTGCGCCCTCCGCGGCCTGCGCCGCCACCGTGACGAGGTGCAGTTCCAGATTCTTGAAGGCCGACGAGGTGGCGAGGAACTCCAGCGCCTTCTGGCAGCTCTTGCCGCCGTCATGGGCGAAGAGCATGCGCTCGACCGGCTTGAAGGCGCGCGAGGTCACGAAGCAGGGCTTGTGGCTGGCGCGCACCACCCGCTCCATGGTCGAGCCGAGGTGCTCGGTCGCGAAGTTGGCGTTTTCGCCGCGCTTGCCGAGCATGATCAGATCCACCTGGGCCTCGAAGTCGTGGAAGGTGTCGACGAGAAAGCCGAGCTTGTGGGTGTAGGTGGCGCCGGCGGGCAGCACCTTGGCGGCGAAATGCTGGCGCGCCTGCTCCAGGATGGCCTTCGCCCGCTCCTGCTCGAACTCCTGCAGCTTGCCCAGCACCGCCTGGTACGGCTGGGCGCCGAGGCTTCCGCTGAGGTCCGCGACCATCGGCACCTCGAACTGGCGCAGGTCGGACACGTACAGCACCTCCAGCGCGGCGCCGGTGCGCTGGGCCATCCACGCCGCGTAATCGTAGCAGACGAACGCGTAGGCCGAACCGTCGGTGCAAACGAGGATTTTTTTCATCTCAACGTCCTCCGGGGTGGTGGGGGTTCCTGACCGGAAGCGAGGATGACAGACCCCGGCGCGCCCGTCAAATCGTCGTGCCGGCCGGGATCACGGCGCCCTTCGGGACGACGAGCACGCCGTCGCGGATCGTGAGGTCGTGCGGGTAATCGCCGTTGCTCCTGCCCTCGGGCGAGAGGACGCAGCGGTCGCCGATGCGCGCGTTCTTGTCGATGATCGTACCCCGGATGTGGCAGCCGTAGCCGACGCCGACGTTGGGAATCCCCTGCGCGGCGTTGGCCTTCATCTCCTCCTCGCTCTCATAGAAGTCGGCCCCCATCATCACGACGTCCTGGAGATTCGAGCCCTCGCGGATCATCGAGCGGATGCCGATCACGCAATGCTTGAGGGCCGTGTCGGTGATGATCGAGCCGTCCCCGACCACGACGTAGTCGATGATGCACTTGTTGATCTTCGACGCGGGCAGGAAGCGCGGGTGGGTGTAGATCGGCGTGGTGTGGGTGTAGAAGTTGAACGGCGGCAGCGGCTGGGCCAGCGCGAGGTTGGCCTCGAAGAAGGAGCGCACCGTGCCGATGTCCTCCCAGTAGCCCTCGAAGAGGTAGGCGTAGAGGCGCTGGCGGCCGAGCAGGCTCGGAATGACCTCCTTGCCGAAGTCGCTCATGTTGTTGTCGAGCGCATCCTTCAACACGCCGCGGGTGAAGACGTAGATGCCCATCGAGGCGAGGCAGCGCTTGCCCGCGGCGGGCGTGCCGAGCCGGGCCTCCAGGGCCGGGCTCAGGGTGAGGCTCTCGACCGCCGCCGGATCCTTCGGCTTTTCGGCGAACTGCTGGATCTCGAGGCTGTCGTTGACGCGCATGATCCCGAGATTCCCCGCCTGCGCGGCCGGCACCGGCGTGGCCGCGATCGTCACGTCGGCCCCGGTGGCGATGTGCTGGGCGATGATCTTGCGAAAGTCCATCCGGTACAGCTGGTCGCCCGAGAGGATCAGGAGGTAGTCGTGGGGATGGGTGCGGAAATGGACGAAATTGCGGCGCACGGAGTCCGCCGTCCCCTGATACCAGTCGGCGCTCTTCTCCGTCTGCTCGGCGGCCATGATGTCGACGAAGCCCCGGCCGAAGGAGTCGAAATGGTAGGTATTCTGGACGTGGCGGTGGAGCGAGGCGGTGTTGAACTGCGTGAGCAGGAAGATGCGGTTGATATCCGAGTTCAGGCAGTTGCTGATCGGGATGTCGACGAGGCGGTACTTCCCGGCCAGCGGCACCGCCGGTTTGCACCGCTCCTTGGTCAGGGGGTAAAGGCGGGTTCCGCGACCGCCCCCCATGATGAGCGCGAGGACGCTGGGGTTGGGATTCATGGCACGACGCGAGCTATAACCTTGCTCTAACTTTATCGGCACCCCTAAAATCGCCAGCTTAAAGAGAGGGCATCTGCACCATGTGTGGCATCGTCGGCTACGTCGGCAAGAAGAAGGCTTCGGCCATCCTCCTCGAGGGGCTCAAGCGCCTGGAATATCGCGGCTATGACTCCGCCGGCCTGGCGGTCGAGCACGACCGCTCGTTCGCCGTGATCAAGCAGGTCGGCCGGGTCGACAACCTGGTGAAGCTGGCCGCGCAGCACCCGTTGCCCGGCGTCAGCGGCATCAGCCATACGCGCTGGGCCACCCACGGCGGCGTGACCGACGCCAACGCCCATCCGCACGTCAGCAGCGACGGGCGGTTCGCCCTGGTGCACAACGGCGTGATCGAAAATCACGACGGCATGCGGAAGTTCCTGGCCGGCAAGGGGTACACGTTCGCCTCTGAGACCGACACCGAGGCGCTGGTCAACCTCATCGCCTACCATTACCAGAAGGAGCCGGCGCGGGCGGATATGAGCCGATTCCTCGAAAGCGTGTGCAAGACGCTCCGGCACGTCGAGGGCACCTACGGCATCGCGGTCCTCTGCACCGAACACCCCGGCGAGATCGTGGCCGCGCGCAAGGGCTCGCCTCTCATCCTCGGCGTCGGCGAGGGCGAGTACCTGATCGCCAGCGACGTCGCCGCGATCATCAGCCGGACCCAGAACGTCGTCTACCTGAGGGACGGCGAGATGGTGCACGTCACGCCGAAGAGCTTCTCGATCACGACGCTCGACCTCGCCGACGTGTCGCCGGTCATCGACCACGTCACCTGGCGGGTGGAGGACGCCGATCTCGGCCGGTTCGCGCACTTCATGGAAAAGGAGATCTTCGAGCAGCCGGCGGCGCTGGAGAACGCCATGCGCGGCCGCTTTTCTGAGGACCAGAGCACGGCCAACTTCGGCGGCCTCAACCTCGCCGCGGCCGATTTCCGCCAGATCGAGCGCTTCCAGTTCTGCGCTTGCGGCACCGCCTGGCACGCCTGCCTCGTCGCCGAGCAGCTGATCGAGCGCTTCGCCCGCGTGCCGGTGGAGGTCGATTACTCCTCGGAGTTCCGCTACCGCAACGCGCCGCTGCTGCCCAACACCCTGTTCTTCGTCATCAGCCAGTCCGGCGAGACCCTCGACACCCTCGCGGCGCTGCGCGAGGCGAAGCGGAAGGGCTACAAAGTCATGGCCATCTGCAACGTGGTCGGCTCGACGATCGCGCGCGAGGCCGACGGCGGGATCTACCAGCACGCCGGTCCCGAGGTCGGCGTGGCCTCGACCAAGGCGTTCACCTCCCAGCTGCTTATCGCCGCCATGTTCGCTCTCTACGTCGCCCGCATGCGCGACATGAGCTTCAGCGACGGCGTGGCCTACGTGCAGGCGCTCAAGCAGGCGCCCGAGCTGGTGCGCCAGGTCCTGGAGCAGGCCCCGCACATCCGCGAGATCGCGCGCCGCAACGCGAAGTACCAGGACTTCCTCTTTCTCGGGCGCCTGTCGCTCGTGCCGATCGCGCTTGAGGGCGCGCTCAAACTCAAGGAAATCTCCTACATCCATGCCGAGGGCTATCCCGCCGCCGAGATGAAACACGGGCCGATCGCCTTGGTGAGCGAGCACTGCCCGACGGTGTTCTTCGCCCCCAAGGGTGAGATCTTCCCCAAGGTCGTCTCCAGCATCCAGGAGATCAAGGCCCGCAGGGGCCGGACGATCGTGATCACGACCGCGGGCTGCGAACTCCCGCCCGGCCTGGCGGACGAGGTCATCACCATCCCCGAGTGCCACGAGGCCGTGCTGCCCATCGTGGCCGCGGTGCCCGTGCAGCTCCTCAGCTACTACATCGCCGCCGAGCTCAAGCGCGATGTCGACAAGCCGCGCAACCTGGCCAAGTCGGTGACCGTCGAGTGAGGCGGGATGGCGGGGTACAGCGCTGTATCCGCCCCACAATCCCGAATGATGTTGGGCACCGCCGAATGCCGCCCACATCCGTGCGTCCTCTTCCGCTCACCGATACCGGCAAAGCGTGACGCGCCGGATCTTGGGCGCGAAGGAGGGACGGGGGCCGCCCTATCTTCAGACGCGGGCGTGGTTGAGGGTTGGTGCGACCACCAATGACTCAACGCGACCGAACCCGGCTTGGCGGCCTGATTCCTCAGTCGGGAAGGTTGATTCGGTAAAGCTGCAGCGAACTGCCCTCAAGGAAGCGCAGGTTCGCGACCGCCAAAAGCAGATTGACCTTCGCCTGCAACTCACTGAGGCGGGCGGTGGCCAGGGTGTTCTGAGCTTGCAGCACCAGGTAGCTGGTCGCCAGACCGGCGTCGAATTGCGCCTTGGTCAGCTCGTACGCCTTGGCCGCAAACTTCGTGTTTTCCGCGGATGAGTGCAGGCTTTCGATGTTCGTCGCGACCCCGCGGACAGCGGATCGGACGCTGATCATCAGGTTCTGGTCCGCCTGATCGTAGGCGACCTCCTGGCTTCGCTCCTGCGACAGCGCCTGATGATAGAGGGCCCGGTTGGCTCGCATTCCCCAGGGAATGCTCAGCGTCACGCCAGCGTTCCAGTTATACCCGCTCCAAGCGCCCGTCACTGACTGACCGGCGGTCGCGGCGTAGGAATTGTACCCAAGCCCACCAGTGACGTTCAGCTCCGGCAGCGTGTTGCGCTTGGCCTTCAGCGCGGCGAGCTTGAACTGGTCGATCGTCGCCTGCGCCACGGCGAGGTTCGGCCCGTTCTCCCGCGCGAGCTTGTACGACCGGTCGAAGGAGACTTCGGGTTCGCCGACTGGCGGGAATTCAATCTCGCCGACCGCGGACTTGAACTCGCGGTCGCCCAGCAGCTGCCGGAGGCTGTCCTCGCTGTTTTGGACGGCCTGTTTGTCCAGGATGAGCAGGTTCTGAGCGGCGGCGACGCCCGCCCGGGCGTTCATGACGTCGACATCCGTGAGGGCCCCCGCCTGACGCCGGATCATGTTCTCGTAGAGAAGCTGCTGGGCCTGCTTGAGCTCATCCTCCTGCACCTTGTACTGCTCCCGCTGATAGAGCAGGTTGTAGTAAGTGACCTCCACGTTATAGACCATCGTGAGGACGGTGCTCTTGAAGTTCAGGTTGGAGATCCTGACACCGAGCTTGGCGCTTTCGATCGCGGCCCGGTTGTAGTCGGTCCCGGCGCCCTGCAGGAGCGGCTGCGCCACCGAAATCGAGACGGCGCTTCCAAAGGCGGGATTGGGCAGGATGTAAGCGGGGCTGGTATCGGACCGCACAAGACTGTAGTTCACCGAGAGCGTTCCACCGGTGATTATCGTGTCATTCAACGCGAATGCGGCCGTTTCGTACGAGGTATAGGGGTAGCTGAACGCGATCTCGTTTGTCGCCTGCTGCGAAACCTGCTTGGCGGCGTTGAATCCGAAGGTCGGTTCAAAGGCAGCCTGCTGGACCACAACCGAGTCGACGGCCTCGTACACGGAAAAGTGCTGTATCCGGACCGTGAAATTCCGCCCCAGCGCAAGGGCGACGCAGCTCTGCAGCGTTACCAGACCGGACAGGTCAAGCGGCTGCTCCGGGTCGCTGAGGGCCACTGCCGGGGCGGGGCTCTCCGCGGCCAAGCCTGGGAAAGTCGGTAGGAAGCAGAGCAGGGCGAGGCCCGCGCGGACAAGCGGTCTGATCATTGGAGGAAAGGATAGGGCAATTAAGCCGTGCCCTTAAACCCCAAACTCGAGCCAGCCGAGAACGGCCGTGAGCAACAGGAAGCCGAGATGATGGTCCGCGGGGTTTTCGTAGCTGGGGCTGGGGGGTAGCGAAAACCTCATCGGGAGTCGAATCCGTTCATCGGTCGGTCAGTTGGGCCAAGCGGCCTGGACACGAATGGTCCACCCCGCCCTCCTCGATCCAGCGGACGCCAACGATCGCCTGAGAACTCAGTTTCCAACTTTGTTATCTGGCCTCCCCTGCCCTGACCTTCGAAACCGACCTCCAGTTGCGAACATTATTTGTCTTGGGTCAGAATGACCTACATTGGAAATCAGCAGTCTAGCCCCGGGTTCAGTTTCCAGGTTTATTATCCGAGTACAGTCCGACCGCCGCGGGCCGCGACTTCGCGGCCCCGGATTCAGCCTCAACGATACCGGTAGAGCGTGACGCGCTGGATCGTGGGCGCCCCCGGGCCGAACCGCAGCCCGCTGCCGGATTGGTGATTGGCCGCCGCCTCGGCCAGCTTGTAGTCGAGCAGGATGTCGTCGCCGTTCATCCGGCGCCCCGGCGCCCACTCGCCGCGGACAAAAGTGCCGGCCTCCGCCGTTGCGATCCCGGCGATCGGCGGTCCCGGCGTGTTGGGCGTGAACGTGACCTGCAGGTCGCTGCCCGCGACCAGGTACTCGTCCGGCCCGAGGGCGATGAACAGACCGTAGCCAAAGGGCGGCACCTGGCTGGGATCGCGCCGGTTGCGCCGGAGATCCGCGTTCAGGATGTAATGGCCGAGCGGGATGCTCTCCGTCTGATGGTCGTGGTTCAGGAGCACGGCCGAGATCGTGCCGCTCGCCTGATGCTCCAGGATCAGGGGCGCCAGCTCGCCCAACACGGCGTAGGCCTCCGGCAGCGGCAGCTTGTGGACGTCGACGTCGGGCGGCTCGCCCGCCTCAGGCCGCAGGGCCAGCAGCCGGCCGGCATTGTCGATGCCGAATGGCGAATAGCCCAGCGCGGCGTGGCGGCCGATCGCATAAAACGCGTTGGCCGCACCGGCGGCGTCGCCCCGCGACTCGGGCACGAACAGGGGGTTGTCGGGACGATGAAAACGCGCCGCCCAGTCGGCGAAATTCGGCAGGTAGATGTCCGGGGCGTTGAGGTCGATGCCGGGCGCCGCGGCCTTCCAGACGTCGAGCACGAGCGGCTCCGGGCCGCCGCTGGGATAATCGCCCGGACCGGTGTCCTCCGGCTGGACGATCCAGGTATTGGTGTACACCGGCAGCGGATAGACCGCCTTCCCGGCTTGGGCGATATGGTCCATGTAGCGGGCGTACCACCACGCCATGAAAATCTCATCCGTCGCCGGCCCGGGACCGAAAACCTCCGTCCACGTGCCGGCCGTCCGGGCGCCAGCCGCCGTCCAAAGCCGGCGCAATTCCGGATTCAACCGCTCCTGGTGCCGCTGCAGATAGGTGATCAGACCCGGGGGCACCGCCTGGCCGAAGGCCCTCTCGGCAGCCGCGGACCGGTCGCGCGAGTCGCCGAGCACGCCCACCTCGTTTTCCATCTGCATCATGACCACGATGCGATGCCCGGCGTCCACATCGGCCAGATGCTGCATCAACGCAACGTAGGCGCGGGTGTCCGCGTCGCGGTTGGCCGTGGCAAACGGCGACAGAACCTCGATCGAGGAGCCGCCCTTGATCTGCACCCGCGGGAAGCGCGCCTGGTCGGCCTTGACCCACGGCGGCGCGAAGCTGGAGATGCCGTTCTTCCAGCTCCCGAACCAGAGAAACACCAGCCGCAGGTGTTGCCGCCGCGCGCCGGTCAGCAGGCTGTCGACGAGGCTGAAGTCGTATTTGCCCTCCACCGGCTCGATCCAGTCCCACCCCACCCCGGCAAGCACCGTGTTGAGGTTCATCCGCCCGAGCCGGTACCAGGTTTCGTACATGTAGGCCGGGCTGGACGAAGCGGTGTTGGCGATCTCGCCCCCGAGGATCAGGAAGGGCCGGCCGTCGACGATCAGCTGGGTTGCGGCCCCGCGTTTCTCGAGTTGCGGGATCGGTGGGGCGGCCAGGGCGGGCCGCGCCAATGCCAGCGCCACCAGCACGCCGATCGGCAGGAACCAAAAGCGGAAGGGAGTCTTCATGGACCGGATTTCAGGGGGTGTCGGCCGCCACCCGGGGCAACTCGCTGCGGGGGTCCCAGCCCACCGCATGTGCGGCCATTTCAGCCACGATGATGTACTTCTTCGCGCTCGGTGCCAACTCCATCGAAGCTCTTACTGTCCCACTGGCCGCGGCGGACATCCGGCGTGGACGACGACCTACAGGGCGGCCCGGCGCGACGGAGATATTCATATCGGGCGGAACAGGCGTCGCCGTGGGGTCACGCCGGCGGAGATGGAATGCGTTCAGCCCAGTCCCGTGATCTTGAGGGCGTAGGCGTGGTCGCAGGGCTTGTCCGCGGGCAACTGCACCGTCAGGCCCTTGTCGTCGTGGGTCCACGCCGGCCGGCCGGCGTAGCCGAGCAGCTCGACGTTTTGGACGCGCCCGGTGACGTTCGGACTGGTGGTGGCGAGCGGTGCGAGCACCACCTGTTTTTCCGGCCAGCCCATGAAGAACGCGTAGAGCACGGGCCCCTTGGTGGTGAAACGGACGTCCTCCGCGCCGAGTGCCTTCCGGTTCCGCTCGTTGAACGCCTCGGTCGCTTTCGGAATCTGGGTCCCCGGTCCCTCGCCAAAGATCTTCCACGGCCGGGTGTCGTGGATGGCCTCGCTGTTCACCGCCATCCACGCCGTGATCGCCTCCAGGACCTTCATCTCCTCGTCGTCGAGCCGGCCGCTGTTGGGCAGCGGGAAGTTGAGCATCAGGTTTCCGTTGCGGCTGACGATGTCCACCAGCATGTCGATCACCGTCTTCGGCGTCTTGTACTTGATCCCGCGGCGGTAGTGCCACTCGCCGATGCAGGTGTCGGTCTGCCACGGCTCCGGCCAGATGGCGTCGACCACGCCGCGCTCGACATCGAGCGCGCAGATGCCTTCGGCCGAATCCTGGCGGCGTTTGCTGGTGTAGACCGCCTGCACCTCGCCGCCGTGCTCGCGGGCGCTGAGG
>Ga0335078_10006629_pt1 | contig 17126 bp, 13 predicted proteins | sample Lox_Sample_32_FD_206711 | JGI IMG/M metagenome (GOLD analysis project Ga0335078, IMG submission 206711) | Soil microbial communities from Loxahatchee National Wildlife Refuge, Florida, United States - Lox_Sample_3.2 | ecosystem: Environmental > Terrestrial > Soil > Wetlands | place: USA... | reverse complement strand
GGGAGCCGTCTGCCGAGACTGCAGCGTTGGGCGGCGTTATACTCCAGTCAGGACAGGACTTGCGGCGGATTGCGCTTGGGTAGAAGCGCAGAGGTATCGTACACTTTTTTGCTTGTGCCGACGGAGATGGGCCCAACCATGACAGGGTTAGAGAGTGGAAGCAATTGGTGGCTGAGAATCGGAGTCTTGGCACTGGCGTGCGCGCCATTGTGCTCGCTGGGATGCGGTGGAAAGACAGCGGCGGAAGGACCGGGTGGAGCACCACCGGCAATGCCGGTGCAGGTGCGGGTGGTGCAAGAGATCCGGGTACCAGAGACGACGGAATACTTATCGGTGCTGAAGTCCAGACAATCGGCGGTGATCAACCCACAAGTGGAAGGGCAGGTCACGGCGATTTACGTGAAGTCAGGTGACCAGGTCAGCGCTGGGACTCCGCTGCTGCAAATCGATCCGCTGAAACAACAGGCGACGGTAAGCAGCCAGGAAGCCGCGCGCGCGGCCCAGGAGGCGACGCTGCGGCTGGCGAAGGTGAACCTGGACCGCGCGCAGAAACTGTTCGCGGCGGGGGTCATCAGCAAGCAGGACCTGGACAATGCGCAATCGACGTACGACGCCGCGGAGGCGCAGCTAAAGGCTCTGGCGGACCAGGTAGAACAGCAGAAAGTCGAGCTGCACTACTACAAAGTGAGCGCGGCGGCGGATGGGATTGTCGGCGACATTCCGGTGCACGTAGGCGACCGGGTTCAGGTGACAACGCTGCTGACGACGATCGATTTGCCGGGCGCACTGGAGGCGTACATTTATGTGCCGGCGGACCGGGCGAGTTCCTTGAAACTGGGGTTGCCGGTACGGCTGCTGGATGAGAACGGCAACTCGGTTTCGGACACGAGCATCACGTTTGTTTCGCCACAAGTGGAGACGGATACACAGACTGTCCTGGCCAAGGCGGCAGTGGAAAATCCAAAGGCAAAGCTGCGCATTGCGCAGCAAGTGCGGGCGCAGGTGACTTGGAGTTCGCATGAAGGGCCGGTGATTCCCGTGCTGGCGGTGCAGCGGATCAATGGACAAGCATTTGTGTTTGTGGCGGTGAACGAGGGAAAAGGAAGCGTGGCGAGGCAGAAACTACTGAAATTGGGCGACACCCTGGGAAATGACTATGAGGTGCTGAGCGGGCTGAAGGCAGGCGAACACTTGATCGTGTCCGGAACGCAATTCCTGCAGGATGGCGCACCGGTCGCAGAGACGATTGCGCAGGAAACGAAGCAGAGCGACGGCAAGACCACGGGGACACGGTAGCCGCCGCGAATACCATGACCGTTCCCTACCCCGAAAAAGAAAAAACAGGAGCCGGGCGTGTTTGTTGATTTCTTCATCGAACGGCCGGTGTTCGCGACGGTGTGCGCGCTGATGATCATTCTGGCGGGCGCGATCTCCATTCCGACACTGCCGGTTGCCGAGTTCCCGAACCTGTCGCCGCCGCAGGTGGTCGTGAACAGCTCGTATATCGGGGCGAACGCGCAGACCGTGGAGTCCGCGGTGACGATTCCGTTGGAGCAGGCCATCAACGGCGTGCCGGGCATGAAGTACATCACGTCGACCAGCAGCAACAGCGGCGTGAGCACGATTACCGTGACGTTCGACGTGACGCGGGATGTGGACCTGGCCTCGGTAGACGTGCAGAACCGGGTCAGCCAGGCGCTGGGGCGCTTGCCCAATGAAGTGAAAAATACGGGCGTCATCATCACGAAGCAGGCCAGCGGATTCGTGTTCGGAGCCGGGGTTTATGCGGAGCATGGAGAGTACGACAGCCTGTTTTTGAGCAACTACATCGATGTGTATGTGCGGGACGCGTTGAAGCGCGTGCCGGGCGTGAACGATGCGTTCATTTTTGGCGAGCGGAAGTACGCGATGCGGCTGTGGCTGGATCCGGCGCGGATGGCGCAGCGCGGATTGACCGCGACGAATGTGCTGAGCGCTCTCGAAGAGCAGAACGTACAGGTAGCAGCGGGACAGATTGGGCAGCCCCCGAATGCGGGGGAGCAAGCATTCCAGATCAGCGTGCGAGCGGTCGGACGGCTGACGAGCACGGAGGAGTTCGACAACATCATTTTGAAAGCCGGGACGGACGGAACCCTGGTGCGGATAAAAGATGTGGGGCACGCGGAACTGGGCGCGGAGAATTACGACGTGCGGGTGCGGTTCAACGGGCACGACGCGATTGGATTCGGGGTGACGCAATTGCCGGGCGCGAATGCGCTGGACGTGGACCGCGCCGCGAAGGCGGAACTGCTGCGGTTGTCCAAAACCTTTCCGCCGGGGCTGAAATATGCGATTGCCTTTGACACCACGACGGTCATCGGCGAGTCGATCGGCGAAGTGCTGACGACGCTGGCGATAGCGATTGTCCTAGTAATCGCAGTGATTTATGTATTTTTGCAGGACTGGCGAAGTACGCTGATTCCGGCGGCGACCATTCCCGTCTCACTGGTTGGAACGTTCGTGTTTGTGAAGCTTCTGGGGTTCTCGATCAACACGCTGACGTTGTTTGGAATCACGCTGGCGACGGGATTGGTGGTGGACGACGCGATTGTGGTCATCGAAAACGTCGAGCGGCACATCATGGAAGGAATCACGGAGCCGCACAACGCGGCGAGCGTGGCCATGAAGGAAGTGGCCGGAGCGGTGATCGCCACGTCGCTGGTGCTGGTGGCGGTGTTCGTGCCGGTGGCACTGTTCCCGGGAACGACGGGTATTCTGTTCCGCCAATTCGCGCTGACGATTGCGTTTTCAGTTTCGATCTCGGCGTTCAATGCGCTGACGCTGACGCCGGCATTGTCGGCCATTCTGCTGGGACGTCACCGGGAGCGCGCGGAGGGCTGGTTTTTCCATCAGTTCAATCGCCTCGTGACGGGCGGGACGAATCTTTACCGGAATCTGGTGCGGCACGTGATTGGCTGGCGAGTGGCGGCGATTCTCGTATTTTTTACAGCACTCGGAGCAACGTACTGGATTTACAACAAAGTTCCGCGGGCGTTCATTCCGGAGGACGACCAGGGCTACCTGATCATCGCGATCCAGGCACCGCAGGGAGCCTCTCTGCAATACACGACTGATATTTGCGGAAAAGTCGAAGAGTTGCTGGCGCATACGCCGGAGATCGCGGGAGCTTTTGCGCTTCCGGGATTCAGCCAGTTCGGCAGCGCACCGAACAGGGCGGTTATCTTCACCAACTTGAAGCCTTTTGCAGAGAGAAAAGGGGGCGAGCACTCGGCCATGGCCGTGATTGGGCGGCTGCGCGGACAGCTTTTTGGAATTCAGGGAGCGCTGGTGATTCCTTTTAATCCGCCTGCGGTGCAAGGGCTCGGACAGTTTGGAGGTTTCCAATACGAATTGGAGGACCTAGGGCGGAATTCGCTGCAAGGAATCGCGGACGCGGCGAACAGTTTGGTGGCACAAGGCAACGCGCGCAGGGACCTGGTGGGGTTGTTCACGAGCTTTACGGCGAATGATCCGCAGTATCTGGTGCAGATTGACCGCGAGAAGGCAAAGAGTTTGCAAGTGCCGCTGAACCAGGTGACGGATGCTTTGCAAGTCTACATGGGCTCAGTTTATGTGAACGATTTTGACTTCAACAATCGCTCGTATCGCGTGTACGCGCAGGCGGACAGCCGCTACCGGTCGCAACCGAAGGACATTCAGCAGTATTACCTGCGCTCGGATGCAGGCCGGATGATTCCCCTGGACAATCTCGTGACGGTGAAGGCGACGGAGAGTCCGCAGGTTATCAGCCACTACAATTTGTTCCGGGCGGCGGAGATTGATGGGTCGGCAGCGCCGGGGCGGAGTTCGGGCGAAGGCATTGCCGCGATGGAGGATTTGTCGCGGCGCGTGTTGCCGCAAGGCATGACGTTCGAATGGAGCGGGCTTTCGCTGGAAGAGATCCAGTCGGCGGGAAAAGCGCTGATTTTGTTTGGGCTGGGATTGGTGGTGGTGTATCTGACGCTGGCGGCACAGTATGAGAGTTTCGTGCTGCCGTTCATTGTGCTGATGGCGGTGCCCATCGCCGTGTTGGGGGCCATTGGGGCGCAGGCGCTGCGCGGATTGCAGGACGATGTGTACTGCCAGATCGGTTTAGTGATGCTGATTGGGCTGGCCAGCAAGAATGCGATTTTGATTGTGGAGTTCGCAGAACAGTTGCGGGCACAAGGGATGACCATTGTGGAGGCGGCGATTGAGGCGGCGCGGATCCGCTTGCGACCGATTTTGATGACTTCGCTGGCGTTCATCTTAGGGGTGCTGCCGCTGGTGCTGGCGACCGGAGCTGGGCGCGCGGCGCGCATTTCCGTGGGGACAACGGTGTTTGGTGGAATGATTGCGGCGACGACGCTGAATCTGCTGTTTATACCTGTGCTGTATGTGATTGTGAGGAGTATTTTCCGCGGCGGAAGAGGGAAGCACGCCCCTGCGCCACACGAATCGCGTACCTAAGCGCGATTTACCCACAGACAGAAGACCAAAGGCGACGGAGGTCATCGATCCGGTTGAGCTCGGACACAGCATGCTGTGCCCCTACGGGGGAGCGCGCGTTCGACGGAGCTGAGACAAACGGGGGCAGCGGTCACTGCTTTTTGAGGAGGCAAACGCCGGACCAGGGGCGGTCGCGCCGCGATTTCTCGGTCTCGGGGAAAAGCGCGAAGAAACGCATCAGAGGCGAGAGGCGCTTAAAGCGCGCGGCATTCTTAAGAAGAGAGTGGACCTCGACAGGCTGCCAGCCGTGGGCGAGGAAAAAATTCGGGCCTTCTGGAGGCGCAAAGCGAAAGGGCGCGAACTGCGACAGTTGAACGGCCATTCTTTTCGCGAGCATTTTCAAAAGACCGGGCGAGGCGATATCGAGAATCCAGGCCTGAAAACTGGGAGGAGCGGCCAGGTCTTTAGCGAGACCAGCCACGTCAGCAGCAGTCAAGTAGATCAGGAGACCTTCGGTGATGACAAGCGCTTTCGCGGAGCGACGGCCCAACTCGGCGAAGAGGTCCTGGCGAGCGGAGGCGTTCGAAAGATCGCGGCGGATGCGCTCGAGAGAACAGACGGGCTTTTCATCGCGCAGAATTTCTTCCTTGTAAGAGAGGATTTCGGGGAGATCCACTTCGATCCAGTGGAGAGCAGACGGAAGCGGCATGCGATAGGGGCGGGAGTCGAGGCCGGTGGCGAGATTGATGACGGTGTCCACGCCGCTGCGGATTTGCTGGGTGATGAGGTCGTCGATGAGGCGGGTGCGGGTGATCATGCTCCAAGAATTGTCGCCGCCAAGAGGCATGGACTTGGCAATTTGTTCGCCGCGTTCGCCGGCCAAGCGGCGCGCGAAAGGATCGCGGAAAAGGGCGTTAGGGCGTTCGGTCTCCTGGGCGCGGTAGACGGCGACCCAGCGGGCAGTGTCGGAGACATTGCGGATCAATGGCTCGGAGCCCGAGCCGGAATCGGGACCAGGTGCAGGGGAGACAGGTTGTTGCGCACTCAATGCGGCCTCGCACGCGAGCGTGGAACGACCCTTCGAGTGTAGCCTCTTCTGCCGGGGGCGAACAACCCGGGCGTACAGGACGAACTGCTATTCGCTTTCGCCAGAGCCGGGCTTACACGCGAGTTGGTGGTCGGGACGCATGTCGCCGGACTGGCCTGCGCGCAGTTCGAATTCGAGTTTGACATTGTCAGAACGAATGCCGACGGGGCCGTAAAAACTCATCGCCAGGGAGCCGACAAGCCCTTCCCAAACCAGGTTGTCGTCGGCAGATACTTGCAAGTGTTCACCGTCCATCCCAGCGCGAAGCTTGTGCGTCGAACCGGGAGACATTGGGGGCACGTGCAAGTATCGCGTGGGCTTTACGTTTTCGTAGCCGCGGTTGCCGCATTCCGCGCTGGTGTGCTGGCTGGGATTGCTTTTTACGGAGACGACCAGCTCAGCCTTCGGTTCGAACCGCCACATGGCATAGACGAGATTGCACGGATCCTGAGCGCGGAGCTTGAGACCGAACTGGCGGCGTATGGCGCCGGAACCGAGGGACGTTTCCGTTTTAGAGCGGCCGCGATAGGTGAATTTCGCTTCGATGTCCTGAGTCGTGGGGACGGTCACGAAGGCACGCATCTTGGTGACGTCCACGGTGAGGCGTTGATCGGAGTCTTCTGCAATGGAGCCTTCGGTGACGCAGAGCTGGGAGTGAGGAATGGCAATCCATTTGATGGACGGGCGCGGCGCCGCATGGCTCGCGAGTGACAACAAGGCGAGGGAGGTGACGAAAATAACGTACGTGGCGCATTTCACGGTAGTGTTGTCTCTTGAACGAAGGAATCCTCAGAAACCGCGTCAAGCGGAAGATTGCGATTGGGCCGATTCTCTCACAAAGCTGCGGCCGTGGCGCTCGGTTCCAAGGAGTAGCAGCATGGTCAACATGAGAATGGTAACGATTTCGAAGCCGGCGATGGCCCACTGATAGCCGACACGGTCGCGCAGGGCATATTCAATTTGGTTGGTGGGTGAAGCGAGAAGAACGCCAATTTGATAGGCGAAGCCAGGCATAAGGCCACGCGCCGCGTCGGCCGATAGTTCGTTGAGATGAATGGGAATCACGCCCCAGGCGCCTTGCACGCCCGCCTGCAAGAGGAAGGCAGCCACGACGACAAGGAATACGCTGCCGCCGAAAGCCCAGGACGGAATAACGAGCAGAGAGAGACTCAGTGCCGCGATCATGCCCTTGCGGCGTCCGGCAACTTGGGAGAGATGGCCGAAGACGATTGCACCGAGAACTGCGCCGATGTTGTAGATGATGGCGATGTTGGCGCGGGCGGCGTCGGTGACGCGGTGGATCTCCCGCAAGAAGTCCGGGAACAGATCCTGGGTGCCATGGGAGAGGAAATTCATGAAGGTCATGAGAATCACGAGATAGAGAAAGCGTTTCCATTGCGAGGCCACGATGCGAAGAACCTTGCCCGTGGTTGGTGCGTGGTGCTGCTTCCAGGCTTCGGATTCCGGGACCTTGGCGCGAATATAGAGGGCTAGGAATGCGGGCAGCGCGCCAATCCAGAACATGGGACGCCAGCCCCACACGGGAAGAAGAAAGCGCGCAGCGACGGCCGCCAACAGATACCCAATAGAATAGCCGCTCTGCAGAATGCCGCTAAGGACGCCGCGCCAGCGCGGCGGCGCAGCTTCCATGGCAAGCGAAGCGCCGACGCCCCACTCACCGCCCATGCCGATGCCAAAAAGGGCGCGCATGATGAAAAAGAAGGTGTAGTTCGGGGAGAAACCGCAAAGGAGTTCAATCACGGAGAAATAGATGACGTTCGCCATCAGCGGAATGCGGCGGCCGTAGCGGTCGGCGAGCAAACCAAAGACGAGGGCGCCCACAGGACGCATGGCGAGGGTGGCGGTGAGGGTAGCGACGATGTCCTTTTTGGGAACGCCAAACTGCGCGGAGAGTCGGTCAATCAGGAAGACAAAGACGAAAAAGTCGAAAGCGTCAAGAGTCCAGCCGAGGAAGCCTGCGAGAACGGCGTGGCGCATGTTGGAATGACTAGAGGCAGGCTGGGGCATTAGAAGCTCAACGTGCTCGGGGAAGCGCTATGACGTTCCGTGGACCTTGCTCGCATCAATCTCGGAATCCTCTCAATGAAACAAGCCTATGATGGCGGTTCTACGACGGCAAAGGCTGGCCGTGCGTTTCGACACCCAACGGAATCAGAAATAAGCCGACGACAAAAGCCAAGGATGTGAGCGCCACGGGCACTCCGAGCGAACCGTAGCGCTGCACGCCGTTGCCGACCAGAAAGGTAATCGCCGCGCCGGCAAAACGAGCAAAGGAAGTGGAAAAGGCGAAGGCGCTCGCCCGGCACTCCGTCGGATATTGCTCTGGCAGCCAGAGAGTATAGACGGCAAAGTTTGCGCCGCCAAAGCCGAGAAAAAACAAGCAGACGAAGAACCACGGCAGTGAAGATGGACCGAGATAGTAGACTTTGCCGAAGGTGAGCGCGATGAAGGCAATCATGAATGCGAAAAAGAAAGCGAGAGCACCTCGGCGACCAAGCCGTTCGGCGAGCCACGGCATGAGCAGGCAGCCGAGGATCGTGGCAAAGGCAACCAGCATGGTGGCGCGGGAAGCGAGTTGCGCAGCGGAAGGGCCACTTCGACCAGCAGCTTCGGCGAGCGACGTGACGGCAGCGGGAACATAGACGGTTCCAGCCCAGAGGCCGCAGATGGACGCCAACATAAAAAGAGAATTGAGGATGGTGCGGCGCCGGAGGCCCGGCGAGAAAAGTACCGCCAATGGGTGGTGCCATGCCGACGACCGCAGCCGTTCCGCTTTCTCTGCCCAGCGGGATGGCTCGGCGACTCCATAGCGGACCCAGGCAAGCAAGAGAGCCGGCAAACCTCCTACAGCGAACATGACGCGCCACCCGTAACGGCTTCCAATAACATAATTCGCGATGGCGGCGAGAAAGATGCCAACGTAGTATCCGGTGTGCATGTAACCGGCCCCGGTGCGGCGCCGATGTTCGGGCCAAGCTTCGGCGACGAAGGTGCCGCCCATGGCCCATTCGCCACCGATGCCGATGCCGGCGAGAAGGCGGAGAATCGCGAGTTGCCAAACGTTGGTGACGAGAGCCCCTAGAAACGTGAAGACGGAATACCAGACGATGGTGAGCATCAAGGTGCGGACGCGGCCAAACTTGTCGCCGACTGGTCCCCAAAGAAACGCAAGTCCCCAGCCGAAGAGAAAGAGAGCGAAGAGGAGACCGCCGTAGAAGCCGATGTTGCTCTGTGTTGCCGCCATTCCGGAGCGTGGGAGCAAGTCGCGGAGAGAAGGCAAAAGGACGAGCGCGTAGATAAAAGAATCCATGCCGTCGAGCATCCATCCGCCCCAAGCGGCCCAGAAGCCCCGGATTTGGTTTGCGGTGAGTGGCGCGTCAGGAGGCGCAGGACTGCTCGCGGAGTCGAGGGGCATCGTCGTGGGACTATACCAAAACAGAAGGCGGAGAAGGAAAGTCATGTCCGGGTCAGGACGTGCCTAACAGAAAGCCGCTCCGGCGAATTGCAGTTGATTCGATTTTCGCAAGCACGGGATTGATGAGGTAGACTCTTTCGTCCGCGGGATATCGGAGGGACGAGCTTCGGAAATGGGCGAGCTACAGATCAAACCGAAAGATCGGTGCCTGTGGGATCTCGTGGCGTTGGGCGAAGTCATGCTTCGGCTGGACCCCGGCGACGCGAGGATCGCTACGACACGGCAATTCCAGGCGTGGGAGGGAGGCGGAGAATATAACGTCGCGCGCGGACTGAAGCGCTGTTTTGGGATGAGCACAGCGGTGATCACGGTGCTCGCTGACAATCCGGTTGGCAGGCTGGTGGAAGATTTGATGATGCAGGGCGGCGTGGACCTTCGGCATCTCCGGTGGGTAGCGTATGACGGAGTCGGGCGCGCGGCGCGCAATGGACTGAATTTTACAGAGCGCGGATTCGGAGTGCGAGCGCCGCTGGGCTGCTCCGATCGCGGGCACACGGCGATTTCGCAGCTGAAGCCCGGCGAAGTGGACTGGGAAGGAATTTTTGCGCGGGAAGGGGCGCGCTGGTTTCATACCGGTGGAATTTTCTGCGCGCTATCGGACACGACGCCGTTGGTGGCAAAGGAGGCGATGGAGGCCGCAAAGCGCGCCGGAACCACCATTTCGTACGATTTGAACTATCGCGCATCACTCTGGAATTCAATCGGCGGGAAACGAAAGGCGCAAGAAGTGAATCGGACGCTCGCGCCATTGGTAGACGTGATGCTCGGCAACGAGGAGGATTTTACCGCGGCGCTGGGTTTCCCCGTGAGCGGCGTGGATGAAGGGCTTTCGCAGCTCGATCCGACGAATTTCAAGCGAATGATTGAAGGCGTTGTGCGGGAATTCCCGAACTTGCGAGTGGTGGCAACCACGCTGCGAAATGCGAAGAGTTCGACGGTAAACGACTGGGGAGCAATTGCATACGGTGAGGGGCAGTTCCATGAGCCGCCAGTGCGCGGCGATCTGGAAATTTATGACCGCGTGGGCGGCGGAGATTCTTTCGCGTCGGGCCTGATTTATGGGCTGCTGACAGGCAAAGAGCTGGCCTGGGCGGTGAATTGCGGCGCGGCGCATGGAGCGCTGGCGATGACCACGCCAGGCGACACGTCGATGGCGACACTCAACGAAGTGCTGCAAGCGATGAAAGGGCAAACAGCGCGGATCGCACGGTGATTACCGGCAGCGCACGGCTTATTGGAGCGGCGGAATGAGCATTGAGGGATCGATTCAGACCATCGCCGAGGTTGGAATTGTGCCGGTGGTTCGCGCGAGCAGCGCGGAGGAGGCGCGGCAAGCGGTGGATGCGATTCATAGCGGCGGGATCGCGATCATCGAGATTACGATGACGGTTCCTGATGCTCCAACAATCATTCGAGAAGTGCGCAAGCACTATGGGGACAAGGTTCTGACCGGTGCAGGCACGGTGACCACGGCAAAGCAGGCCGAGCTGTGCATTGAGGCAGGGGCGGAGTTTCTTGTAAGCCCCGGGCTTTCGGTTACGGTACTGCGGGCCGCAGAGGATGCGGGGAAGTTGGCAATACCGGGCGCATTAACGCCAACGGAGGTGATGGCTGCGCTCGATGCGGGAGCAAAGCTCTTCAAGATTTTCCCCTGCGGCAACGTTGGCGGGCCGAAGTATCTGAAGGCTTTGCGCGCGCCGTTTCCGACGGTGCGATTTATCCCAACCGGTGGCGTGAACCTCACAAATGCCGCGGACTATATCAAGGCGGGTGCCTTCGCTCTGGGAGTGGGAGCTGATCTGGTGGACTTGGTGGCACTGCGGAACAACCAGGCGAAGAAAATCACGGATATGGCGCGCGCGCTCGTGGATGCCGTCCAACTGGCGCGGGAAACCGCTTTGGCCCAGCCTGCGGCCTTGAGGAAACACAGTGAAGATAACCGACGCTAAAGTCTTGATCACATCGCCCGGAAGAAATTTCGTGACGCTGAAGGTTTATACCGATGAGGGTATCTATGGCCTCGGCGATGCGACCCTGAACGGCCGCGAATTGTCCGTCGCCTCGTACTTGAAAGATCATTTAATTCCCTGCCTTATGGGCCGCGATCCGTTTCAGACCGAAGATATCTGGCAGTACTTTTACAAGGGCGCGTACTGGCGGCGCGGGCCGGTAACCATGGCGGCGATTGGCGCCATCGATGTGGCGATGTGGGATATCAAGGGCAAAGCACTCAACACGCCGGTGTACAACCTGCTGGGCGGGAAGAGCCGTAATGCAGTGCTGGTCTACGGGCACGCCAACGGCCGGGATTTGGAAGAGACCGTCGACGAAGTGGGAAAGTATATCGAGCTGGGATATCGAGCGGTCCGCGCGCAATCGGGAATTCCAGGGATACCATCCACTTATGGAGTCGCCAAAGGAAAATTTTATTACGAACCGGCGGAGAGAGGTTTGCCCACGGAAAGTTTGTGGTCCACAGACAAATATTTGCTGCACGTGCCGAAACTGTTCGAAGCGTTGCGCGTGAAGTTCGGCGATGATGTCCCGCTCTTGCATGACGCGCATCACCGACTGACGCCCATCGAAGCGGCGCGCCTGGGCAAGAGCCTCGAGCCGTATCATTTATTTTGGCTGGAGGACGCCGTGACCGCCGAGTTGCAAGAGGGATTCCGAATTGTCCGGCAGCACACCACTACGCCGCTGGCATTGGGCGAAGTGTTCAACACGATTTGGGACGCGCAAACAGTCATCAGCGAACAGCTCATCGATTACATCCGCATGGCTACGGTGCATAGCGGCGGATTGACGCACTTGAAAAAAGTGGCGTCGTTCGCGGAAATGTATCACGTGTTGACGGCGTGCCATGGTGCGACGGACTTGTCGCCCGTTTCGCTTGCAGCGGCATTGCATTTCGACATTTCGGTGAACAATTTCGGGATTCAAGAATATATGCTGCACACGAAAGAAACAGATGAAGTGTTCCCGCATTCGTATTCGTTCCACCGCGGCGATTTGTACCCAGGAGACGCGCCTGGACTTGGAGTGGACTACGACGAAAAGCTGGCGGAGAAGTTTCCGTATGAGCGGGCGTACTTGCCGGTCAACCGAAAAATGGATGGGACGATGTTCAACTGGTGAGGGCGAGTCGCCGAGTGAAGGCCGACTCGCGGCGGTTCGCAGGCCCAGGATTTCTTCGCGGAGACTTCAAAGATGGGATACTCCGGGCTCGAGTTAACAAGCAAGGTGGCAGTCGTCATCGGAGGAACGTCAGGGATTGGGCGAGCCATAGCGCTGGGACTGGCAGAAGCCGGCGCGGACGTGGTACCGACTTCGCGGCGGGTCGAGCAGGTGGAGGCTGCGGCGCGGGAGATCGAGGGGCTCGGCCGGCGGTCGCTTCGCGTGGCGTCCGACGTGGTCGAGCGGGAATCGCTCGAGAGGCTTCTGGATGCGGCAGTAAAGGCATTCGGTAAAGTGGACATCTTGGTGAACTGCGCAGGACGCACGAAACGCGCGGCGACGGTCGATTTTCCGGAAAAGGATTGGAACGACATTTTCGAAACGAATCTCACCGGCATCCTGCGAGCTTGCCAGATCTTTGGGCGGCACATGGTGGAACGCCAATACGGAAGGATCATCAATATCGCTTCGATCGGATCCTTTCGCGGCATGATGGAAGTAACCGCGTATTCCGCGAGTAAGGCGGCGGTTGCTTCATTGACGCAATCGCTGGCTGTGGAATGGGCCGCGCACGGAATTTGCGTCAACGCCATCGCACCGGGCGTATTTCGAACGCCGCTGAACGAGAAACTGCTCGATGGAACCGCGCGGGGAAATGAATGGCTGATGCGCACGCCGATGAAGAGGTTTGGCCGCGTAGAAGAACTCGCCGGCGCGGCCGTGTACCTGGCATCGGACGCGGCCAGCTTCACGACGGGGTCGGTGCTGGTGGTTGACGGGGGGATCCTCGCGAGTGGTGTGAACCAATGAAACCGGCTATGCAGCGGCGAGCTGATCAGGCGTCGCCAGGCGCTGCGATTGGTTGAGGTGAGGCGGGCGATGGCTGCCGTTACGTTCGAAAGTCTGCACTCGTTGAAGGAGCTTGTAGGCCGTGAAGTCAGCGTCACCGACTGGCTTGAGGTTTCGCAGCAAAGAATTACAAAGTTCGCCGAAGTCACAGAAGACCGGCAATGGATCCACGTGAATCCTGAACGCGCCGCTAAGGAATCGCCATACGGCACGACGATCGCTCATGGGTTCCTGACGCTTTCGCTGCTGAGTCATTTGCTCGGCCAGGCGATTCGGATTCAAAGCGGCGTGCGCATGTCGGTTAACTACGGACTCAACCGCGTGCGCTTCCCTGCCCCGGTTCTTGCGGGTACAAACATCAGGGCCCGCGTCGCGGTAGCGGCCGTGAAAGAATTGCCCGATTGCACGGACGTGACCTACGCCATCACAGTCGAAGCCGAAGGCGGCGAAAAACCGTGCTGCGTCGCGGAATGGGTCGTGCGCTACTACGTTTGACGCCGGCTGCGCGAACGCGAGCCGGGCGGAAACCGAAAACTAAGCCGCCGTGCTTTGCTCTTTGTTGAAATCGGCAAAGGTTTCGCCGCGCTCAGCCAGCCGTTTCAGCAAAGGGGCAGGCGTCCAGAGCTCTCCGTGCTGCTTCTCGAATTCGCAAATACGATCATAGACTTTCTTCAGGCCGACCGTGTCTGCGTACCACATGGGACCGCCCCGATAGGCCGGGAAGCCGTAGCCGTTCAGGTAGATGATGTCGATGTCCACGGCGCGGAGTGCATAGCCTTCTTCGAGGATGCGCGCGCCTTCATTGACGAGCGCATAGAGGCAGCGGTCCACAATTTCTTCCGAGGAGATTTGCCGCTGCGGAATGCCCGCTTCGCTGGCCCACTTGCGAACCAGTTGCGCCACTTCAGGATCGGGAGAAGAGCGGCGCTGGTCATCGTATTTGAACCAGCCAGCGGCGGTTTTCTGGCCATAGCGACCGAGTTCGCATAGCCGGTCTTCGACGAGGGGCTGGCGTACGCCGGGCTTTTCGAGGTGCCGATACTCTTTCCGGATGCGCCAGCCAACGTCGAGGCCAGCAAGGTCCGCCACCGAGAGTGGCCCCATGGCCATGCCGAAGTCATAAAGGGCTTGGTCTACGGCGACCATGTCGGCGCCTTCTTCGACGAGGAACTGCGCCTCACGCCGATACGGGCCAAACATACGGTTGCCGACGAATCCGCGGCAATTCCCCACGAGAACCCCTACTTTACCGAGCTTCTTTGAGAGGTTCATGCAGGTGGCGATGACTTCTTTGGAAGTGGCTTTGCCGCGAACAATTTCGAGAAGGCGCATCACATTGGCCGGGCTGAAGAAATGTGTGCCGATGACAAACTGCGGGCGCGAAGTCGAGGAAGCAATTTCGTCAATGCTGAGCGTGGAGGTGTTGGACGCCAGGATCGCTCCCGGTTTGCAAATGCGATCGAGCTCGGCAAACACCTCTTTCTTGAGCGCCATGCCTTCGAACACAGCCTCGATGACCAGGTCTGCACGGGCGAAACCATCGTAGCTCAGTGTCGGGATGATTCGCTTGAGCCGCTCATCAGCCACCTGCTGTGAGAAGCGGCCGCGTTTCACGGAGTTCGCATAGTTGGAAGAAATCGTGGCCATACCGCGATCCAGAGCGGCCTGGTCTGTCTCCTTAAGCAACACCGGGATGCCCGCATTGGCGAAGACCATGGCAATGCCGCCGCCCATGGTTCCCGCGCCCACCACTGCGGCTGAATTCACGGGGATCACCGGCGTTTCCTTCGGGATGTCCGGGATTTTCGCGACTTCACGCTCTCCGAAGAAGACATGGATGAGTGCTTTCGATTGATCGGAAAATAGGCACTCCAGGAAAAGTGCCTGTTCGCGTTCAGCGCCCTCCGAGAATGACAGTTTCGTAGCGGCTTCCACGGCATCAATCGCAGCGATAGGCGCCATCAAACCGCGCTGCTTCTTGCCGGCGGCGTCGCGAGCACTGGAAAAGATGCTGGCGTTTTCCGCAGCACTTCCCAGTTTTTCGTTGCGCTCGCGGGTCTTGCGCGCAGGCTTGACCGCAACCTGCCGCGCAAAGGCAACTGCGCCCGCCAGCAAATCCCCCTCGACGATTTGATCGAGTATCCCGGTCTTCAGGGCCTCGTCCGCTTTGATCGGATCACCCTGCGCGCACATTTCCACGGCCTTGGCCACTCCGGCGAGCCGCGGCAGACGCTGGGTTCCTCCAGCGCCCGGGATCAGCCCGAGCTTGACCTCGGGTTGACCGACCTGCGCGCTGGCGACAGCCACGCGATAATGCCCAGCCATGGCCAGCTCCAAGCCGCCGCCGAAAGCCGTGCCATGAATCGCGACGACAATCGGCTTGCTGCAATCCTCGATCGTGAGCAACAGGGGGAGAAGTCCGGGACCGCGGGATTTGCCGGCGGTCATTTTGCCGAATTCCTTGATGTCGGCGCCAGCAACGAAGGTGCGCCCGCCGCCAACGAGCACGGCAGCTTTTACTCCAGGGTCCTGCTCAAGCTGGTCGATCGCTGCCGAGATCCCTTCAGGTACGCCAGGGCTCAGCGCGTTGACCGGTGGATTGTTGATGGTAATGACTGCAACATCGCCTTCTCTTGAAAGTTGCACTAGATCGCTCATGTCAGAAGCTCTTTCCGCAAAGATTTTCGTTCTTGTCCAAGTACAGATAAACGGCCGGCCGTTTTTTCCTCATCGAGTCGTGGCGCTCGTTCGTTACAGATGATCAAGAATTTCATATCACAGTTCTCTTCTTGAGGGCGAATCTGACTCCAACTCTGCTCAGCGAGGCGTCAGCACCAACCGCCCTTCGACTCGGCCGCGCCGCAGATTGTCCATCGCTGCATTGGCATCGCCTAACGCGCGCGTTGAGGTTTGGCACCTAACCCTTCCCGCGGCCGCCAGGCCCAGTAGTTCTTTCAAGTCTTCCCGAGTCCCGACCGCGCTGGCGTGAATTCGCACTTCCTTGGACGCCATCATAATTGCCGGAAAACAAACGGGCTCCGCGGGCAGTCCCACGACCAGGAGCGTCCCGGTGGGCCTCAAGCAGGAGAATGCCTGATCGTAAGCTGCTTTCGCCGCCGAGGTCACTAGCGCTGCATGCACTCCGCCGAGACGCCGCACCTCCTTCACGGCGTCCTTGCTCGCCGCGTTGAAAACCCTATCGGCACCCAGCGACTTGGCCTGCGCCAGCTTCTCCTCGGAAACGTCGAAGGCGAGGACTTGCGCCCCCAGCCCGCAGGCCATCTGGACGCCAAGATGTCCCAGTCCGCCGATCCCAAAAACGGCTACCCGCTCACCCCTTTTGATGCTTGCATGCTTTAACGCGCGGTAGACCGTCACGCCCGCGCAAAAGAGCGGCGCAGCCTCAACCGAGGCCAGCCCCTCAGGAATCTTCAGCGCGTGACTCGCCGGCGCTTTCACAAATTCCGCGTAGCCACCGTCCACGCTCACACCGGTGATCTTTTGCTGTACGCACAGGTTTTCATTCCCTTCCCGGCAGAACTCGCACGCCCCGCAAGACCAGTACAGCCACGGCACGCCCACGCGATCCCCTATCGCGAGCTCCGCGACGTTCTCTCCCTTTTCTACGACGTTTCCGACGATTTCGTGCCCAAGGATCAGCGGCCTCTTGGTAATGGGGACCATCTGCGGCCAATCACCATCCGCCACGTGCAAATCCGAGTGGCACACGCCGCAAGCGTCCACTTCGATGAGCACTTCATCTGCTCCCGGTTTCGGGCGTTCGACTTCCTCCATCGTGAGTGGTGCCTTGAAATCACGCAAAACCGCTGCTCTCATCAGATTTGCCTCAGTACGCCTGGGGAGTATTCGGAAACGAATTTCATCGCAGGAAGCTTAAACCGGCTTGGACCTGGTGGCTAGAACCAACCGCTACGGATTAGCAGCACGCAAACCATGTGTTCCCCCGAAACATAAATAGGGCACCCTAACGGAAATGCCGCCCCATGCGTCGACCAATTTGCGAGACATTGCGATCCCTAACATTGGCGG
>Ga0335078_10006628_pt1 | contig 17127 bp, 14 predicted proteins | sample Lox_Sample_32_FD_206711 | JGI IMG/M metagenome (GOLD analysis project Ga0335078, IMG submission 206711) | Soil microbial communities from Loxahatchee National Wildlife Refuge, Florida, United States - Lox_Sample_3.2 | ecosystem: Environmental > Terrestrial > Soil > Wetlands | place: USA... | reverse complement strand
GAATCGGTCTTCGCCCGCGAACAACTCAAACAAAACCTCCGCCTTCACAAGCGGCTTTCCAAGCAAGCTCAAAACCTCGGCTTTCAACTCATGCCCATTACCGCAGCAGGGGCTTGTTCATGAGGAGCGGCGTTTGGCCGATTTTTCCGCCAAACGAAGCCGAAGGATCTGCGGTTGTTTTTCCACGAATTTCGGAACACCACGCTAGCAGGGCGCGTGCGAAGCGGCACTGCGCGAAGCGGCGCTTCGAGAATTCATCTGCAACTGGCCGGAAACACAGTTAGTACCTATCCATTTTGATTCTGCACATTTTGCGCAGAATATTTTTGGCGATGTGCTTTACAAGCAATGTCCATGCGGGTTTCCGGCATTTTGAAAGTCTTCAACTTTTGCCGAACCGTCACTTTTTTTGGTTTCGGCTATGCCGGGTTAGAAAACAGAGGCTCAAGCATCCGCAACCCGGCACGAACGCGGGTGCCTCGCTCAGTATCCGTTCTGGCAGGATATTTCTCTAAAATTTCTCTAGCCCTGCTCTTCTAGGCAGTGACGGTATGGCGCACGGGCTGGTCTGGATAGATCGCCTCGGCTTCGGCCAGGCGCAGCAGACGATGCAAATAGGCGCGTGAGATGGAGAGGCTGCGGGCGGCGACGGTTTTGTTGCCGTTGGCTTCGCGCACTGCCGCCACAGCCAGCCGGATCTTGTAGTCGCGGAGCTGGCGCTCGAACGAGCCTGCCGGCTGGTAGTCTGCGATATCTACCACTTCGTCGAACGTGCCGGCGTCTTCAACTCGCTCCTGCATGTTCAGGTTCAGGTCCTCCGCGCGCACCACGCGGGCCGGAGCAAGAATAATGGCGCGCTGCATGACGTTCTCAAGCTCGCGCACGTTGCCGGGCCAGCCGTAGTTGTTCAGCATCTCGAGCGCCTCGGGCTCGATCGAGTCCATGGGCTTCTGAAAGACGGCTGCGTAGTGGCTCAGAAAGTGACGCGCGATAAGCGGGATATCTTCGGGGCGGTCCTGCAGCGGCGGCGCATCGATGCGCATGACGTTGATGCGGTAATAGAGGTCCTGGCGGAACTTGCCTTCGGCTGCCAGTTTGGAGAGGTCCTGATGGGTGGCGAAGATGAGACGCGCGCGCAGGGGAATAAGCTTGCTTGAACCGAGGCGGCTGAACTCCATTTGCTGCAGAACGCGCAGCAGTTTGACCTGAGTGAAGAGGCTCAGGTCGCCGATTTCGTCGAGGAAGAGCGTGCCGTCGGCGGCCTGTTCGAAGTAGCCTTCGCGAGCCCCGACGGTGCCGGTGAATGCCCCTTTCTCGTGACCGAAAAGTTCGGCTTCGATGAGGGTTTCAGGAATGGCGCCGCAAGAGACCGCGACAAAGGGCTTCTCGGCGCGGGAACCTAGGTTGTGAATTGCACGGGCGATTAGCTCCTTGCCGGTGCCGCTTTCGCCGGTGACAAGAACCGCGGCGTTGAGATTGGTTACGCTGCGCACCAGTTGATAGACGCGCTGCATGGCGGCGCTGGATCCGATGATGCGATCGCACCTGCCCGGTTCCTCGATGCGCCGTTGCGCGCTGTACAACTGCTGCTTCAACGCGGAGGTCTCGCAGGCGCGGCTGAGCATTGTCTTCAGGTCGCGAATCGAGGGCGGCCTGCGCGTGTAACCGAAGGCGCCCGACCGGACGAGCTCGAACGCGGTCGAGCGCAGACTGTCGTCGGCCATGAGGATGGCCGGGACGTTGCACGCGATGAGACGGCGCGCGCAATCGATGCGGGTTTGCAGCGAGTCCTCGTGGGAGTACAGGTCGAGGATCAATACGTCGCAGCTCCCGGCTGCAATCAGCGCATTCATCCTCTGTCCGTCAGATTCGAGCAAAACATCGAACTCTTTTCCCAGCGCAGAGGAGAGAAGTGGTTGCAGCGTGCGGTCTTCCGAATAGATTCCAACTCTGGTCATGAACGTACAGTCGTCCACCTGGTCGAATTCACGGCCGCTCCGGGGAGAATGGCGATGTAGGTCTATGATCGGTAAACGGTCATAGACCGCATATGCCTCTTTCGTGTGATGCGTTGCGACCTTGCTCATAAGTGTAACGTCATTTTTAATGAATGGGATAGTGATAAGTGGGGCAATGGAGAAAAGGGACTTGGGGCGGACATATCCCGGCCCTGCAAATCCCGAAGAATCCGGTAATATATACGAAAAACATCGAAATCCGAATAGGTTACTTTTGGATGGACTGCGACGCTGTGAAGGCGGGTTGAGGAGCTGCAGAGAAACAATTCGGAGCAGTTTTTCACAGGGGAGGGGGGTAGCAAAGGATGTACACCGGTGATTGCAGGACAGCGAAGTGTAAACGCCCGAGACCGAAAGAAATAGACTGCAAATTGCATCGGCACGGAGGCAATTCTGGTGCAGCGGTTCCGGCGTTCTGTGGAAGAAGCAGCTCCACTCCAGATCCGAAACAAAATATCTTCTGATTTGCTAATAGTTTAAAGGGAAGGGGAGACGACCGGAAACGAGGTGTGGCCAGCACAAAAAGGTGTATACGGCCTACTCCACAAATGCGTAGGGCGCGTATACAGGTGTGTACACCTTTTGTGGGTATACAAAGTATGTGATTGTAGGCAAAGGACGTTCCGGCGCGTGAGTTTGGCCGGGAAATTGCTGTGTTAGAAATTGATAACCGCCTCGCAGAAGGAAGGAAGTCACGGGAATGGTGCATCCGATCGCCTGGTGGCCCACACTGACGCCCACAGCGGCGGTACTGGGCGTGGCGACATTTACGGATCTTCGCAGCCGGCGCATTCCAAACTGGCTGGTCCTTCCCTTTTGCGGTATTGGAGTCGTGGTTTCTTGCTTCCTTCAAGGATGGCATGGCCTAGGCCAGAGCCTGGGCGGTGCGGGTTTAGGGCTGCTGATTTACGGGTTTCTATTCTGGATGGGCGGAATGGGCGCAGGGGACGTGAAATTGTGCGCGGCGATCGGGTCCTGGATCGGCCCCGTGCAATTGATTTATGCCCTCGTATTCACGGCTTTGGTGGGTGGATTGATGGCGCTGGCTTGGGCGGTATGGGGAGGGTTCTTAGGTGAGCTCTTCCACCACACTGGCGACTTGGCATTCGGTTCGAAGGAAGAGCGCGGAGAGGCAGTGCTGACGAATCCGCTGCGGCGCAAGATGCCCTATGCACCCGCCATCGCAATTGGCACATTAATGTCCTTTTTTGCGCATTGATTGAGGGACAGAGAACGGTTATGTCCAGCTTGCAGAAAGCGCGATACGAGTTCCGAACTCATTCGGAAACTGCACCACAGGGCTATGACACGGCAAGGAGCATGAATCAGGTGGCAGCGAATTCTCCCCTATTTCTCGTGAATGCTAGTACCGAAGCGATCGGCGGCACGCCGCTATCGATCGCAGTAATCGGCCCCAACGGAGACTGGCGCGCGGCGGCCGTGAGGGTATTAAACGAATGCGGCACAAGTGAGGTTCGCGAGTTCGACAGCTATCCTCCGGCACTGGAGGAAGTGCCGAAGATGTTGGAGGAGAACTACGACGCAGTCATGGTGGAGTTGGATAGCGATCCGGAGTTTGCCCTGGACTTGGTGGAAAACATCGGGGCCAACGGCCGGGCAACCGTGATGGTGTATTCGGACGGCGCCCATTCGGAGCTTTTGGTGCGCTGCATGCGGGCGGGGGCGCGCGAGTTTTTGACCTATCCGTTTTCCTCGGACGTGGTGGCGGAGGCTCTGGTGCGGGCCGCGGCGCGGCGGCCCGCGGTACAGAGCGCGACCAAAGCGGCGGGAAGATTGCTGGCCGTCATGGGAGCCAAGGGCGGCGCGGGCACCACCGTGCTGGCATGCAATTTGGCCGTGGCGCTGGCCCAGCAAAGGAACCAGAAGACGCTGCTGATCGATCTCGATTTGCCGCTGGGCGATGCGGCGCTCAACCTGGGCGTCGTCGCGGAGTTTTCGACCATCGAGGCCTTGGAGGCTGCCGGCCGGATGGATGGGCGATTCCTTTCGCAACTGCTGGTCAAGCACAGTTCCGGCCTTTCGCTGCTGGCGGCGCCGGGGAAGTTCGTGCAGTACCAGGTGGAGAACTCGTCAATTGAACGGCTCATCCAGGTAGCGCGCCAAGAGTTCGACAACGTCGTGGTGGATTTGGGATCGAAACTGGAACGAATGAGCACGTCTGCGTATCGCGAAGCGAGCACCGTGTACTTGGTGACGCAGGCTAGCATTCCGGAGCTGCGCAACTCGCACCGCATCATCACGCAGTTTTTCTCTGGGCCTGTGCCGAAGCTTGAGATCGTCCTCAACCGGTTTGAGCAACGGACGCTCGGCGTATCGGAGCAGGACATCAACAAGGCGCTGACCAGGCCGGCACAATGGAAGCTTCCCAATGACTATGCAGCGGTGCAAAAAATGCAAATTCACGCCACGCCGATAGTCCTCGAGGATTCCGCAATTGCGCGGCAGATCAAAAAGATGGCGCAGGCTGTTACGGGTTTCGAGGGAGAGGCCCCAGCAAAGAAGAAAGGCTTCCGGTTGTTCTGATAATGGAACGGCGTAGGACATTCTGGGGCTGCATGGAAGGGACAACGTGGAACTGCTGAATTTGGAAGCCTACAAAGCGGAAATTCACCGGACGCTCATCTCGAAGCTGGATCTGGAGAAGCTGTCGCGCGTGAACTCAAGTCAGGCGCGTCAGGCGGTCTCGGGACTGGTCAAGGAAATCATGTCGGACCAGAGGGTGCCGCTGAACTTCGACGAGCAGGAAAAGATTCATGCCGACCTGCTGGACGAAGTTTTTGGGCTGGGGCCGCTCGAGCCGCTGCTGCGCGATCCCAAGATCTCCGATATCCTGGTGAACGACAAGGACCACGTGTATGTTGAAAAAGGCGGCCTGCTGCAGAAGGTGAACACCGCGTTCCGGGACGACCGGCACCTGTTGCAGATCATCGACCGCATTGTTTCGCGAGTGGGCCGCAGGGTAGACGAGTCGTCGCCTATGGTGGATGCCCGCCTGCCCGACGGATCGCGCGTCAACGCGATCATTCCGCCGTTGGCGCTGGACGGGCCCTCGCTGTCGATCCGGCGTTTTGGCACCGGACCGCTGGCGGCGAATCAGCTGGTGCAGTTAAAAAGCATTTCGCCGGAGATGATGGAAGTGCTTTCGTCGGCGGTGCGGGCGCGCATCAGCATCCTGGTTTCGGGTGGAACCGGCGCCGGCAAAACCACGTTTTTGAACATCCTGTCGCAGTACATTCCCAACAACGAGCGGCTGGTAACGATCGAGGACGCGGCCGAACTGCGGCTGGCGCAGGAAAACATCGTGCGGCTGGAAACACGGCCGCCCAATATCGAAGGCCAGGGCGCCATCCGGCAGAGGCAGTTGCTGATCAATAGCCTGCGTATGCGCCCCGACCGGATCATCATCGGCGAGGTGCGCGGCGAGGAGGCCTTCGATATGTTGCAGGCCATGAACACCGGTCACGAAGGCTCGATGACGACGATTCACGCCAACACGCCGCGCGACGCCATTGCGCGTTTGGAGTCGATGGTGGCCATGTCAAACATGAATCTGCCGGAGAAGTCTGTGCGGCAGCAGATCACCGCCGCCCTCACCATCGTGGTTCAGGCAACGCGCATGAGCGACGGAACGCGCAAGATCACGAATGTCGCGGAAATCACGGGCATGGAAGAAAACGTGATCAGCATGCAGGAGATCTTCACGTTCCAGAAGAAGGGGATCGGCCCAGATGGCCGTGTGATCGGCGTGTTCGCGCCCAGCCGCATCCGTCCCCGGTTTTTGGAGAGGCTGCGGGTGGCCGGAATTGTGCTGCCGCCCAGTCTGTTCGACAAGGAAACGCCGGTCAACTGAGGAGAAAGGAGGGGTACGGAGTTGGGAGTCATTGTAGCGTTGGTATTCGTCGGCGTATTCGTGCTTATTGCGTTGCCGTGGATGGCCGCGTCGCCCTCCAACAGCTCTAAGCAGGCGCTGGCGGCGCTGGATGCGGCCCTGAAGGCCGAGCCCACGCTGGCAATGGGTCAGCAGAACCTGAACCTGCGCAAGGATGAGCAGATGAGCAGCATTCCATGGCTGAACGAGAAGCTGCTGAACCTTAAGATTGCGCCCCTTCTGCGCAGACTGCTGAGTCAGGCTGAGTTGAGCTGGAGCCCGGGCCGTCTGCTGGTGATGACGGCGGCAGGCTTCGCGCTGCCAGCGTACGTCCTGTACCTGTCTTTTCAATTTCTGCCGCTGGCGCTCATAGGGGGTTTGGTAGTGGGTGCGATTCCTTTCGCATGGGTGATACTCAAGCGGAGGCGGCGGTTTGCAGCATTCGAGAAGGAGCTTCCCGATGCGTTGGATTTGATGGTGAGCGGGCTGCGCGCGGGGCACAGCCTGGTTGCAGCTCTGGCGTTGGTAGCCCGCGAGTGTCCGGAACCGATCAAGGGCGAGTTCAGGATTTGCTTTGAGGAGCAGAATTATGGCCTGGAGATGAAGGCCGCCCTGGAAAACATGATAAACCGCATGCCATTGCAGGACTTGAAGATCACGGCAACCGCGATTTTGATTCAGAAGGAGAGCGGCGGCAATCTCGCCGAGGTGCTGGACAAGACGGCGCATGTGGTACGGGAGCGGTTCCGGCTGAAGCGGCAAATCATGGTGCGCACAGCGCAGGGCCGTCTTACGGGATGGATTCTCACGTTGCTGCCCGTCGTGCTCGGCATCGCCATCTATTTCATTGATCCAGAAATGATAAGTATGCTGTGGCATCGGCAGATCGGCATCTGGATGCTATGGACTGCCGCGGGATTGATTCTGCTCGGCGGTATTGTGATTCAGCGGATCGTCAATATTGATGTGTAAAGGGGAAATATGGGATTTGCGGTCCTCGCGTTTGTAGCTGTGTTTCTGCTCATCGCCAGCGGCGGATTTCTGCTGTTCTATCGTGAAGTCATGCTGCAGCGCATCAGCGAAGCCATCAATCCGCACCCCAAGGAGAGCGGCCTAACGTCAGCGGTGCGGCAGGCTAAATCCTCGGTCGGCAACTTGATGGTGAGCCTCGAGAACCTGATGCCTAAGAGCGAGAAGGAAGTCTCGGTGGTGCAACAGCGGCTGGCGCGAGCGGGGTTCCGCAACGAGTCGGCGGTGAAGGTCTTCTACGGCTGTAAGGTGGTAGCGCCGATTTTCCTAGTGTTGCTGGTACTGGTGACGGGACTGGCGAACCTCGCGCCGATTTTTGTCTACCTGATGGCGCTGGGCATAGGCTTTCTGGTGCCGGACTTCTGGCTGGGGTGGAAGATCGGGGACCGGCAAAAGAGAATCACCCGGGGATTGCCCGATGTGCTCGATCTCCTGGTGATTTGCGTTGAAGCCGGCCTGAGCCTGGACCAAGCCATGACGCGCACGGCACAGGAGCTGAACTCGGCGCAACCGGAGTTGTGCGACGAGCTGAATGTCGTGATACTGGAGCAGCGCGCCGGCCGGGCCCGTTCCGATGCCTGGAAAAACATGGCAGCCCGCACCGACGTGGAAAGTATACGTACCCTTGTCGCGATGCTGGTCCAGACAGAACAGTTTGGAACCAGCGTTGCCAAAATGCTCCGCGTTCATTCGGATACGCTGCGCACGCAGCGTGTGCAGAGAATCGAGGAGCTGGCCAACAAGACATCGGTGAAACTGGTGTTTCCGCTTGTGTTATTCATATTTCCTGCGCTATTTGTGGTTACACTGGGACCGGCCCTAATTGTGATGATGGAGTCCTTCTCGTCGTTAACCAAAAAGTAGTGCAGAAAGGAAGATTGGAGTGGGCTTGACCATGATTAGCAGCAATGTTGCAGGATGTTTGGGGATGTACCTCTTGGACGCTTCGGCAGACAACAATTCGCATATCATTCAATGGGCTGCCGGGGCTTTAGCGGTCATCGTTTTGGTGATCGTCATTCAGCGCCGCCGCACCAGGGTTAAGTAGGCAGCGAGCCAGTTTCCGTGGCTGTCTTGAAAACAGGAGGCGCCACGGCGGGAGTGAGAAGATTCGTTGATTCGGGAGAACCTGCCCGGGTGGGATAAACGCCCCGGCAGCTTACTCGGAAAGCGGAGTAGGTGGGGTGTTCTCTCCCGCATCGGTACGCGGGCGGGAGACAGGGACGAGGTTGTATGGAGCTTCTGGAAAGAATAGAAGAAGCGGTTGACGCACAGGGAGGAGCAAGAGGAGCTGCTGTGCAGCCGCAACGGGACAGAAGAACCATGGAATCGCAGACTCATTGCGCCTATAACCAAACACGGGAATGCTTTCTCGGCCTGCAAGTAAGAGCCGCCGACGTGCCGTCGGCGCGCGCCGGCGAGTTGATATCGGCGCGGCCGTTGAAGTCCGGTGAGGGCGTGTGGATGACGCCATTCCGTGGGATTCCCGCGGCGGCAATGCCCGCGCCGCTGGATCTGATTTACTTGGACGAGGACTGCCGGGTGATCGACACTGTGGAATCGTTTCCAACTTTTCAGGTGAGTTCGTCGAGTCCGCGGGCCGATAGCGTATTGGCGCTGCCGGCGCATTCCATTTACTCCTCGCAGACCCAGCCCGGCGATCAGTTGGTCTTGTGCGTGGCTGAGGAAATGGGGCAGAATCTGCAGCGGCTGAGCAACTCGCGGAACGAGGCCGGAGCTGTATCGACCATTGCCGGCGCGGCGCTGCTGCGCGAGAAACCGCTGTGGAGCGGCGGTCCGGGACTGCTGGAACTGGAGAACCGGAACGGAAACGGAAGCAAGGGCGCGCAGCCAACCTATGAGATGGATCTGACGCAGCCTGGAGAGAAGCCTTTCCAGCAGCCGCGCAGCTGGCTGCAACGCTGGTGGTCGCCGGACCCGCGCAAGGCTCCAAGAGTGCCGACGCCGGGACTGGCCGCGTATTATTGGAACGGCGCGGCGCCCATGGCGCACGGCATTCGCGACATTAGCTCTTCCGGGCTGTACGTAGTGACCGAAGAGCGTTGGTATCCGGGAACCCTGGTTTTGATGACGCTGCAGAGAAAGGACACGGGCGAAGAAGCGTCCGAACGATCCATTGCCGTGCAGTCCCGGGCGGTGCGCTGGGGACCGGATGGCGTTGGCCTGCAGTTTGTTTTGCCCGACGAGAACGACCGGCGCCGCGGCGCGGTGCCAGTCACGGATTCGGCGGGCAGGAAGGAATTTGAGCGTTTTCTCAGCAAGTTGAAACGGGTGAAGTGACCGGCGCTGTGCGCGCCGGTAGCTGATTAATGGGCCAAGCGGCAAGATTTCAAGAGGAGGAATCGCCGCAGAGGAGATAGAACAATGAGAATCGACAACAAACTGCCGGAGCAGACTGTTTTCCCCCCCCACAGTTGTAAGCGCGCCTCACGTATCAGGCGTGAAGAGGGCAACATCCTTGTTGAGATAGCCTTGTTACTGCCCGTATTCCTGGCGCTTGTGACCGGAATCGGGTCGTTTGGCGTCGCTTTTTCGAATCAATTGACGCTTACTTACGCTAACGACGAAGGTGCGCGTGCCTTGCAAAGGCTTAGTAGCGGCTCGGCGGATCCCTGCCAGGCGGTCTTTACGACGATTCAAAGCGCGGCGCCAAGTCTCAACGCATCGAATATCGGGCTGACTTTGACGATTGAGGGCACCCCAACGACGGGCACCAGCTGCACTGGTCAATCGTCCGCATTTCAGACCGCCCTCGATAATCAGGATTCGGTCATTGTTTCGTCCACGTATCCGTGCAACCTGTCGGTTTACGGTATCAAATTCGCCGGCAGTTGCCAGCTTTCGGCCCGGGTAACGGAGGCCATGCAGTAACCCAACATCGCGGAGGGAATTTCTATGAAAAAGCTTTTCGGTTTCACTGCGCTCTATCTGATCGACGACCAGCGTGGACAAATCCTGCCGTGGGCGGCCTTCGCCATGGTCGGCCTTCTTGGACTATGCGGACTCACCGTGGACGTAGGCCGCGCGTATGTCGCGCGAGCCCAGTTGCAGGCCGACGCCAATGCGGCCGCCCTGGCGGCCGCCCCGTATATTTACGACACATCTCCCAGCGCTACGTCGATTGCCAACCAGTACAGCGCTTCGTCCGGGGATTTGAACGCCAATTCCAGCCTTGGGACGGTGACTACGACCGCGACGCCGAAGTGCCTGAACATGCTGCTGTCAGGAGTCACGTGTGCCACCAACCCCGCCGCCAATGCCATCCAGGTCACCGAGACGGCGGCTGTTCCGACCTATTTCATGAGAGTGTTCGGATGGACCCACGTGAACGTGTCGGCCACCGCCGTGGCTTCATCGGGCAACGCGCAGCCGTGGAACATTGCGTTCATCATGGACGCGACGGGGTCGATGTCGAACTCCGACACCAACTGCGGTGGAATTTCGGAGTACCAATGCGCATTGAACGGGCTGCAGGCGTTCCTAAGTCAGGGCAACGGCGCCTGCCCAGCGGGCGTGGGGAACTGCCCGTCGGACGGAGTCGGTGTCCATGTGGCCCTGTTCACGTTCCCCAATATCATCACCAACGACCTTGGGTGGGCCAACGCGTGCAGCGGCGCGAGTTACACCGAACCGGCGCCCTATCAGGTGCACACCCTGCCCGTCCCTGGACAAACCGGCTACACGCCTCTTACCTACATAGATAAGAATGGCACCAAGTGGTCTGCGAGCTACGAGGTCACCTACGGCGCCGGCGACGCGGATGCGAATGGTTTCGTTAACGACTGGTATTCGCCTAGCAGCACTTCAACGGGAAAACTGAACCCGAATTCCTCCCTGGTGCAGGCAGTGGGATATCCCGGCAAGGGGCCCTGCATGGCGGATTCCCCGGGTGGCATTGCTCTGAATGGCGCTACGGGTACGCCCAAGAACAACATAGTCAACACGGGAGACGTCGGAGAAGGCATTACCTACTATGCCAGCGCAATCTATGCCGCGCAGTCCGCTCTGGCTGCGGAGCAAATCAAGTATCCGAAGTCGAATAACGCGATTGTCCTTCTGAGCGATGGCCAGGCGAACACGCAATGGATCTATTTCCCGCAAGGCGAGTTAAGCGCCGGCGACACGGCTAATCCGGCCACTATTGAGCCTTCGGAATCCACGATCGGGTATTCCGCATTGAATACCGCACCATGGACAGGCGCACTCGTGGCGAGCAAATACACAAGCCCCACGTCCGAAACCAAAGCGACGATATCCGGACTGTATCCGGATTTCTTCGATGAGTGTCAGCAAGCGATTAAGGCAGCACAAGACGCTGCGGACGCGGGAACCAGGGTGTACGCCATCGCCTATGGCTCGGAGACAACGGGTTGCGGAAGCGGAAATAACGCCGCCGATTATACCGATGTCACGCTGGTACAAACCGGCAGGAACGTCGGTTTCACTACAACAAGCCAGATTACTCCTTGCGTGACCATGGAGAATATTGCCTCTTCATTGGAGTATTTCTTCTCCGACTTCAACCAAAGCGGCTCGGGACGCGACGTAAATTGCCAGGACAAGCTGCACGATATAACCAATCTGAACGCTATTTTCAACGCGGTTTGGACATCTCTTAGCGGCCCGCGGTTGCTGCCCAACAACGCGACGTAGCGCAATAGAATTGTTGCATTGAGAAGGGCGCGGCCAACCAGGCCGCGCCCTTTCTGCAGGGGCATGGGTGAGACTGGTCTTTATTCTTCTTCTCCGGGGATAATCAGCAGCACTTCGACCCGGACAACCTGGTCATTCTGCGTTGCCGGGCGGAATTGCCATTGCTGCAAAGCGGCGAGGACGAATTGCGCGCTTGCGAAGGCATCTGGGAAGACAATGTTGAGGCCTTCGAAGCGTCCGGATTGGTTGACAAAGCCGTGAATCATCAGAGCGTCGGCGTCGATGGAGCCGGGCGCGATATTGGGGCGAACGATGTTGTACGGCCACGGCGCCTCGAGGCGGGAGATGGCGCCCGGGGCGGATGCGGCCCCGCGAGGCAGCGAGTACTGCAGGATCCAGTTTTTGGGAAGGCCGACGCGCAGATATGCGGTGTACGCGAGCCGGCCGTTCCATACATCTGACACTTCGGGGAACTTTTGTTCGAGTGAATTGCCTACGACCACGGAGCTGAAATGGCCGTCTTTCGGCAAGTCGATGGGAGTGGTCGTGAACCGTCCGGATGCATTAGACCCGCTGCCTAATCCGGGGGCGATCGACGCGCCCTCGGACGTGGAGGCTCCCGAACCTAGGGACGAGCCGGGATGACTTCCTGCCCCTTGGGAGTTCTGGCCTGTGCCGGACTTGCCCGCGCCATTGCCATTGCCGCCCTGTGCAGAGGAGTTTTGGGACTGACCAGTGCCAAGGGCGCCCTGCGAGTTCGACGCCGGGGACTCGTTGACAGGAGGCAGCTCGGCGGTTCCTTTGTTCAGGCGGAGGTCGGAGAGAGACAGGACGGTGGCCGGTGTAGGCGTCGCCGATTGTTGCGAGACAGAGGCTGGAGGCGCCTGAACTTTTTCAGGTGCTTGTACCGTAACGGGGGACGTTGTACTGGGTGCAAGCCGCAATTTGACTGAAGGCAGACTGCTGGACGCAATGTTAACGTCGGAGAGGTTGATCTCGTGATTGGGGCGTTCGATGACGGGAGGGACATTGGCGGCAGTTGTTTTTGCCGGCGCCGGGGGAACGATTTTTTTGACGATGGTTTTGTTCGGAGCCCAGAGAACGACCTGTGGCACGGGGATGTTTTGGGGCAGCGTGATTGGCTTGAGTACGTCGGGCTGGATAAGCGTCTGTGGGCCCAGCTGAGCCTTAGTCATGGGGTGTAAGAGAGGCGCCGGCTGTGATTCGCCTGCTTTGGCCGTAGCGCTGGTATCTGGCTTTGGGTAATGAATGCGTGGGGCTTCTTTGGCCTTCGGCAACGGCGGCATTATCAAATCGAGCTCACGAACTGGGTAATGGTCGGTGATCACTTTGGCAATTGGAGGCTTATAGCCAAGACTGAACCAGATGACAATTACGGCGATGATATGGATGAGGACAGAGCCCGCGAACGATCTCAGCCCCTGGGTCTGAGGGGGTGGGGTTGCGAACAGCGTCACATCGCGGGAAGGCATCACTAGCACGTGAGCTGTATGAGCGGCGTTCTCGGCAAAGGTATTACTTAAGTTTGTAAAAGAATCAACCTGATTCTGAAAGATCGTCGTTACCGGTACTTTCGAACCTGCCCTCTTTGGCGCGAGATCGGTCAAGGATATCCTCCGACTGCAAAAGTTGCGAAAGGGAATCTGCAGTCCCCACAGTACCCTTCGCTTCAGGCCTTTGCGAGGACAACGGTGCCGTACGGCTCTATTCCTCTTCGGGCCCTCTCGGACAGGTTTTCCTCCGTGTGTGGAACTATAAGCTACCCTGCACGATGCCACCGTGTCAATGCAGGAACTGCGCACCTTCGAACCGTCTCGACCGCGCGGAAATCCCAACTCGCCAGGCCCAAGTCGATGATGCACTAAGGATCGCTCATTCCCAGGGTCTTGGCCCGTTCCTTTCTTGATACCCATGTTGTCAATATCGATAGTTCCTGCGCGAAGCGAAACTTGGCAAAGGACTACACTGGGCAAAGGATTGCACTGAAATCGCGCTGTCCGCCGCGAGGCGAGGGCGATAGCCCGGCTGCAGGGTGGATGGCAAGCTGCCGCGTCTGGAAGACGGTAAGGCAGAGAAAGGCGGGGTTGGCCGTCCGCCAGCTCCAACGGATTAGGGATGAATCGAAGACTGGTTACGATCTTCGCCGTCGCATTCGTCGTCGCCGGATTGTGCGCGTTGGTAGTCTATGTGAAAGTGGGGGCACGCATGGCGGCTGCAAAGCCGGTAGCGACTACGCGCGTGGTTGCAGCGGCCAAGGACATTCCCCTTGGGGCTATCATCACGCAAGCCGACCTGACGACAATCACCATCGCGGGCGACCTGCCCAAAGGGGCGATCTTGAAGCAGGAGGACGCGGTGAACCGGGGGGCGATTTCGGAGATCTACCAGGGTGAACCGATAGTCGAGAGCCGCCTGGCCGGCGCCGGGATGGGCGGACTGGCGCCCACGATTCCCCAAGGCATGAGGGCGTGTGCAGTCAGGGTCGATGAAGTGGTGGGCGTAGCTGGATTTGTGACTCCAGGCATGCGCGTGGATGTGCTGGCCTCCGGAACCCCGCCGAATGCGCAAAACAATTACCAGGGTATGCAGACGCAGACGCTGCTGCAGAACATCGAGGTGCTGTCGGCTGGCACCGATATTCAGAAGGATCAGACGGGCAAGCCGCAGCAGGTGCAGGTCGTGAATCTGCTGGTGACGCCTGAGCAGGCTGAGATGTTGAGCCTAGCCAGCAACTCACTCAAGATCCAACTGGTGCTTCGCAACCCGTTGGACACGCAAATAGCCAAAGTGCCGGCTACGGCTATGAGCAACATTTTCGGAACGGCTGCTCCGGCCGCGCCCAAGGAGGCCGCGCCGCGGCGGGCTACTGCGCGCAAAGCGCCGTCGAACTCCTATTCGATCGTCATCAGTAACGGCTCGAAAACCACAGAAGAGAAATTCGCTACACCCGAGGGACAACATTGAGATCGACGACTGGGATCACCATCGCATATTGCAGTGCGCTGATTGCCGCTCTCTGCACCGCGCAGGTGGTGCCGGCTCAGGCCGCTCCGTCCTCCTCACCATCCGCGGGAGCCGCGTCCGAAGACTCCGCGAATGAACTCAATGTGGAGGTAGGCAAAGCCGTGCTGGTGGACACCGCACAACCCATCCATCGCGTGGCCTTGGGCGCCAACGACGTCGCGGAAGCCACGGCGGTGAGCCCCACAGAGATCATGATTACCGGCAAAGCGCCGGGTTCCACAAGCCTGATCATATGGGACATTCATGGTGGCCGGCAGTTTTTCACCGTGACCGTGCGGCAGGGCGCCGGAGTAACGGGCGACGCCCTGGATGCAATCCGGCGCGAGTTGCGCACCGAACTGCCGGGCCAGGCGCTCAGGGTCAGCTTCAGCAACGGGAGCGTTTTTCTGCGCGGCACGGTGAGCGATCTGGCAAGCTCGGCGCGCGCTGTGCAGATTGCGTCGACAGGCGGCAAAGTGGTGAACCTGCTGGACGTGAACGTGCCCAAGTCCGACCCGCAGATTTTGCTCAAGGTGCGCTTCATCAGCGTGGATCGCACCAAGGCCTTGACACTGGGCGTCAACCTATTCGATCTCGGGCTGGGAAACGCGGTAGGTGGAGTAACGACCGGGCAGTTCACGCCGCCAACGATTTCCGGCGGAACGGGCGGATCGAGCGGATCGGGCGGAGGAGGTGTAGGCGCGACGGGGGTGACCGCTAGTTTCACCAATGAACAGAACATCCTGGCATACTTCCCTGGTCTGAATGCGGGCGCCGACATCGATGCGATGGAGCAGAAAAACGTGGCGCAGACGCTCGCGGAGCCGAACCTGCTCACGACCGATGGCAAGGAAGCCAGCTTTCTTGCGGGCGGACAATTCCCGTATCCAGTGGTGTCCGGCACATCGGGCGGAACGGCTGCGGTCAGCATCGAATTCAAGGACTACGGCATCCGCCTTAACTTTATCCCTACAATAACTCCACGCGGCACCATTCGGCTGCAGGTGGCGCCGGAAGTCAGTGCGCTGGACTACGCCCATCAGGTGGAGATATCGGGCTTTGAAGTGCCGGCCATCACGGTGCGCAAAGTGAATACGGAAGTGGAGTTGAGGGACGGCCAGACCTTTATTATTGGCGGCCTGCTGGACAAGAACCTCAACGACACCTTCCAGAAGATTCCGTTTATAGGCGACATACCGATCTTGGGCAAACTGTTCCAGTCGGAGTCGAAAACCAAGAATGACACCGAGTTGATCGTGATGGTGACGCCGGAGGTTGTGGCGCCGCTGTCCGTGGGCACGCCGCTGCCCGATTTAAAGATGCCGGACCGATTCTTGCCGCCTAATTCAAACATCCCCATGCATCAGCCGGATGAGAAGACTGCGGATAATACATTGCCGCCCGCCGCTCCCGCCATTCCGGTGGAGACTTTGATTGACAGCATGAAGCCCGAGAAGCCGCTGATCATTGATATGGGCACGGGCGGATTCGGCACAGGAGGCCAGGTAATCAATAGCGGTTCCTCGTCCACGAACAGTTCGGCTGGTGGCACGGCGCCTGCCTCAGGGGCAAGCAGCCCGTAGCCTCAGCGTGCTTGCCGCCGCGGCACGGCGCAAGCCGCAGAGACAATCCAATGAATCCATTGCTAGGCTTGGCGAAGGGGATGCGGGAGTGGTTTAGCCCGCGCCCCGCCACACCGAGCGCACCCCAGCAGGCTCTCAATATGACGCGCGGTACGGTGCTCGCGGCACGGCTGGAAGGGGCGCATACAGGAGCAACGCGTAGGAAAGGCCTGCTGGGCCGGGAGCGCCTTTTGCCCGGCGAAGGGCTGTGGATCGCTCCTTGCGAGTCGGTGCACACCTTCTTCATGCGCTTTCCTATCGATCTCGTCTACCTCGACCGCAATCTCAAGGTGAAGAAAGTCCGTCACAGTGTCGGGGCGTGGCGTATGTCGGCATGCCTTTCAGCGCATAGCGTGCTCGAGTTGCCGGCTGGGACAGCGCAGGCGACTCGCACAGAGCGTGGGGACAAAATAGAGATGGCGCCGATCGCCGCTTCGGCGCAAAGCTGAGAGGAATGGCCGGAACGCAACGGAGATGAGGCCGAGAGCAGCCCAAGGGCACGGTGCCGCGCTTGTGACGCAACGCCTGCATGGTTCGTCTCAAGAGCAGCCGCGTCCTAGCGGGAGGAACTATCCGAAGGAGAAGGTGAAATGGGGTTGGGCGAAACGCCAAGCCCCGTGAACGATGCGCGCGCGAAAAGATACCAGACCAGCCACGCTGGGGCGGTCCAGAGGTAGGCGGCAGAAGCGAGCGAAAAGCGCGAGACAAATTCAACCCCTAGCAACAGATAGATGATGGCTAGTGCCGAGAGTACGGCACGCGACGGAGTGCGGTAGGCGCCGTCAAGCAGAGCGGGGATGGCCAGGGACTGATCGAAGATCCAGCCGAAGGGCGCGACCACGAGCGAGACGAGCATCAGCAGGCCACCCTG
>Ga0335078_10006627_pt1 | contig 17128 bp, 14 predicted proteins | sample Lox_Sample_32_FD_206711 | JGI IMG/M metagenome (GOLD analysis project Ga0335078, IMG submission 206711) | Soil microbial communities from Loxahatchee National Wildlife Refuge, Florida, United States - Lox_Sample_3.2 | ecosystem: Environmental > Terrestrial > Soil > Wetlands | place: USA... | reverse complement strand
ATCCGGCAGCGGATAGACCTCCTCCCCATGCCCGACTCCAAGCACCGTCCCACCGATCAGAAATAACGGCAAATCCGATCCCACTTCTGCCGCGAGACGCAGTTTCTCCGGTCCCGGCAATTGTTTCTGAACCGCCCGCTCCAGAGCAAGAAACGAGGCCACCGCATTTCCGGACGCCCCGCCCAGACCGCCTTGCACCGGCAGACGTTTTTCAATCTCGATGATTACACGTCCACGCGCTTTCAGCGCAGCCATGGCCCGTTCCACGATCCGGTAGCAGGTGTTCGACTGATCCTTCGGGACGCGCGGATCTTCACACCGAATCTCAATCCCCGTTCCACGCGTCACCTGCACGTGAAGAATGTCGTGTAACCCAATCGTCTGATACACGGTGCGCAGCTCGTGATAGCCGTCGGGGCGCACCGGTCCGATGCACAACCCAAGATTGATTTTGGCAAAGGAGCGGACGGTTACGAGCATGGAGTGATGATTTTAACCACAGGGGGCACAGAGTGACACAGGGGAAATTGAATTCGCCCATTTGCGGCGGTCTCAGCTGTCAGAAGCGAGACAAACGAAACCTGGCGGCTAGCCTCTTCTCTTGTAGTAAATCGCGAACTCGTACCCCGGATTTACCGGAAACAGCTCGGCAACTTTCCTCAGCCTCTCCGCCATCGCCGCCGGCGCCAGCAGCGGATAATCCCGCTCCCGCAGGTCGTAATAATCCACGTCGATGAAGAGCGACAGCAGATAAATCGAGATCGCATCCGAGAAAGTCGCCGCAAAATATTCGTTCTTGTGCTTCTCCGCATCCGGCTCGTGCGCAGCGGCCAGTTTGCGCGACTCCCACGCATCCAGCGAAGTTTCGCCTTTTACCCCCGACTCAACCTGCTTCCACACCAGGTCGGCGAAGGCCTGCGAGACGCCGATGCGCTCGACCGCTGCATGTCCTACGTTGATATAGAACTCGAAGGCCACGGAAAATTTGTCATCCATCAGCCGGGTCGAGATGAACACGCACTGCGAATCGCCGAGCTCGAGATTGCGGTGGCACACCGCGTTGTCGCTGAGGGCAACGTCGTACCGGTCGGCGATCACGGTCTCATCCCCCTGGTTCACAGTGAGGGGAACGAAATAATAAGCCTTGCGTTGCAAGGCGGCAGCTAACGCATCTGGAACCGCCGAAACCATCCTCTCAAGATCGGATGCGGGAACAGTAACTTCGCCGGCAATGGCGTAGCAGATTCCGTTGGGGGCTTGCGAAACCGGAGTGCGACGGACGACCTCCGCCGGGGGCCGCGTAATTGCGGGCGCAGCTTGCGACATAGATAGGTATTCTAGCGCACCCTCGCGTGTGGCGCGGACATTCCTGTCCGCGGCCCAAGAGCTAAAATAAAGCTGTGTCCGCAAGCTCCCAGCCTCGCTGGTACTACATTCCTGTCCGCGTGCTGCTGCTGACCTTTCTGCTGACTCTGCTCTCCTTCGCCGTAAGCCTATTGCTGGGAATCATGAGTACAGTGATGGCTGGCCGCCTGCACGATATCCATCCCGATATGACGCGGGCTTATCGTCATGTTGCGCTGCCGGTCGCGGCGGTTGTGGCGGCTCTTGGTTTGATCGGCGCCACCATCCTCGAAATCCACAACTTCCGCCAGGCCAAGGCCCTGGCTGGGATCGCTCGCGCCAGCCGCTAATCCACTCCGGGACGATACAATGAAGCTCATGCGCCCCCGCATCGCCATTCCCGTACCGCACTCGGGCGATCGCGCTTATGCCGAGCGAGCCTTGCCGCAGTATGAGCACGCCGTCGAGCAAGCCGGTGGAGAGCCGGTGCGTATCCCGCTGGACCAGTTACCCGCTGAAGTCATGAAGCTGATTGAACGCTGCGACGCTGTGGTTTTGCCGGGCAGCAAGGCCGACATCGATCCCGCCAAGTACGACGCCCCTCGCGATCCCCATACCGCCGCCGCCGATGCGGGCCGCGACACCGTCGATGAGCTTCTACTTCAGGATGCCTATAACATGCGCAAGCCGGTGCTGGGCATCTGTTACGGGTTGCAGGCGCTGAACGTATATCGCACGGGAACTCTGGTGCAGCACATCGAGTCGACAATCGATCACGCCGTTGGAAGGAAAGCTGCGATAGCGCACACTGTCGAAGTTGAGCCGGCAACCAGGCTGGCCACGATTCTTCACCACTCGCCGAAAATTTCCGTCAATTCAAGCCACCACCAGTCCGCCGGCATCATCGGCGACGGCCTGCGAGCGGTCGCCCGCTGCCCAGAAGATGGCGTTATCGAGGCGGTCGAAGGGACTTCCCCCGAGCACTTCGTGCTGGCCGTGCAATGGCACCCGGAGCGGTCGGTCGACAACGACGAAGCCTCATGCGCCATCTTCCGCGCTCTGATCGAAGCTGCGAAAGAGCGACATCGCCAGCTGACGGGAGAGTTCGAGTCGGTGTAGCCGGTCCGCGCCCAGGTAGCATATGCAATACAACGAGAACGCCAACAACCGGGTTGTGCGCCTGAAAATGGACGACGCCTTCGATGTCGTCCTTTCCGAGACCCGCACCGCCGGGTACCGCTGGGTATTGAAGGATCCGCATGAAGCCGTGTGCGCGCTGCTGGAAGAGACCGCGCGACCAAACCCAGCCGGTGCCGGTGGGACAGGTATCCACTCGTGGAGATTCCGAGCCGCCTCGCCCGGCGTGTGTGAGATCGAATTACATTATGTACGTCCCTGGGAGAGTTCCTCAGAACCGGCCAAAACCTTCCGCTTGAAAGTACAGGTCCGATCCTGAGGAAATAGAGCGCCGGGTCAGTGTTTCTTCTTTCCCGGTGCTTTTCTCTTGCCCGAAGGAGAGGCCTCGACAATGCGGATGGTCCAAAAATCGTCCGACAAGTCCGATTCCAGCAGGTACTGGTACGGTAATGTGAAATAGCCTTTCAAGCCCCAGGACGTTCCCCACGAGTTGCGCACAATGAACCCTTGATTCTTATCGTCATACCCTACGCAGGCGACTGCATGTCCACCGACCACCTTCTCGCCTGGTTGGGGCATTGGCGCATGTCCGCTATGCGCCACCGTCGTACTCTCGAAGCTGTCGTACACGGTGAACCCGAAGACAAACGGGAATCCCGATGCCAGACAACCTTTCATCTGGTTTAGGGCTCTGGACACTCTCTGGTAAGAGAGCACCTTGTTCTTGGCCGCGTCAGAGAATGCTCCCTGGGGAGGCTTTTCCGCGAATTTTTCAATGTCGTACGGCCAATCCGTCTCCGGCGGTGCTCCTAGCTTGGCAACAACCTTGATGCCGTCACGAATCTGCGCGCCGCTGTCGGAATTCACCGTATGCTCGATCACCCGTTCGTTGTAGTAGATGAACAGGCGCGAAGGCACAAAGTCCTTGATTTTCTGTTTCATCTGTTCAAACTGAAAGGCGCCTCCAATGGAATTCGCCGTACAGCTGCCTAATTGTCCCTGGTCGTACACTGGCGGACACTCCGGACGCAAATCGACGGTGGTTGGCAAAGCAGTGAGGAATTCGGCCGGTGCCGCATAGGTGAAGTCGCGATGGTCCGGCAGGTCCGGCACCCATCCATAATGTCCAATGCCCATACATGCATCCTTCCTTTCCATGCGAAAGGGCGACTAAGTCGCCATATTGTGGGTGGACGTTGCTGGTTTCCGAGAAGGAGTGTTAAGCAATCGTATCGAAGGAAGGTCGTGCTAGGGAAGAAAAATAGCTCCTGTTACAGATTCGGAACAAGCTCGGCTCAAAGCGTCGGCTTTTTGTCCGCGATCACCTTCTTGATCATCTCTACGAAATCCGTCGCCGGCATGTCCTCGGTCTTCTCTTTGCCCCGCGTGCGGACATTCACTTTGCCCGCTTCACTTTCCTTGTCTCCGACAACCAGCAAGAACGGAACTTTCTGCAGGGCATGCTCCCGAATCTTGGCATTCATCTTCTCATTGCGGCTATCGACGTGGACACGCACGCCGGCGGCCTTGAGCTGGTCTCCGACTTTGTTCGCATACTCCACATGCCGCTCGGCGATTGGAATCACGACCGTCTGCACGGGCGAGAGCCACACCGGAAAGGCGCCCGCATAATGCTCGATCAAAACGCCAAAGAAGCGCTCCTCCGATCCGTAGAGCGCGCGGTGCACCATGACCGGTTGTTTGCGAGAGCCGTCTTCGGCCACGTACTCCAGCCCGAAGCGCGCCGGCAGGTTGAAGTCGAATTGGATGGTCGAGAGCTGCCATAAGCGTCCAATTGCGTCGACCAGCTTGATATCGATCTTCGGGCCGTAGAACGCGCCTTCTCCGGGCACAGTCTTGTACTCGATCTTCCGCCGCTTGAGCACGTTCTCCAGCGAGGCGGTTGCCTGATTCCATTTCTCTTCGTCGCCCACAAAACTCGTGCGCTGATTCGGGTCCCAGATCGAAAGCTCGGTCTGGAACTGGTCGAAGCCAAAATCTTTCAGAACGTCTAAAGCAAAATCGAGGCAGGCTTCGATTTCACCTTCGATCTGCTCCGGCGTGCAAAAGATGTGCGCGTCGTCCTGGGTAAACCCCCGCACTCGCAGCAAGCCGTGCATCACACCCGAGCGCTCGTAACGATAAACTGTGCCGAGTTCGCCCAACCGGACCGGCAAATCACGATAAGACTTCAACGAGTCCCGGTAGATCAAAATATGCCCCGGGCAGTTCATGGGCTTCAGTCGGTATTCGGCATCGTCGAGCTCCATGACGTCGAACATGTTCTGCGCGTAGTAACCCTCGTGCCCCGAGGTCTGCCAGAGCTGGCGGCGCATCACATGCGGCGTATACACCAGCGCATAGCCGCGCTTGATGTACTCGTTGCGCATCCAGTCTTCCATCTCTTTGCGGATGATTCCGCCCTTGGGATGCCAGAAAATCAGTCCCGGCCCCGCCAGATCCTGAATGGAGAACAGATCGAGCTGCTGGCCCAGCACGCGATGGTCCCGCTTCTTGGCTTCTTCCTGTTTATGAATGAAATCGTCGAGGTCTTTTTTTGAAAAGAACGAAGTCCCGTAGATGCGCTGCAGCTGCGGATTCTTCTCATCCCCCAGCCAATACGCGCCGGCGATGTTCAGCAGCTTGAACGCCTTGATCTTGCCGGTGGAAGGAATGTGCGGGCCGCGGCAGAAATCCGTGAACTTGCCGGTGCGATAGAGGGAGATCTTCTCATCGGGCTTGGTGAACTGCTCGATGAAATGGCACTTCATGAAATCGCCATCGTTCTTGAATTCCTTTAGGCCATCCTCGCGTGGCAGAAATTCCCGCGCGTAAGGGATGTTCTGCTGCACCAGTTCCTGCATCTTCTTCTCGATCTTCTGCAGATCTTCGGGAGTAAATGGAGTCGGCCGAAAAAAATCGTAAAAGAATCCGCTTTCGGTGGCCGGGCCGTGGCCGAGCTTGGTCTCGGGAAATAATTCGAGTACCGCAGCCGCCAGTAGGTGTGCCGACGAATGCCGATAGACCGCGAGCGCCTCGGGGTCGCGCTCGGTCAAGATGCGCAGCTCAGTATCTTTTTCGAGCGGACGGGTGAGGTCGATCAGGTCGCCGTTAGTCTTGGCCACCAGGGCGGCATCCGCCAACCGCGGGCTGATGGACTTCGCGACTTCAAGGGCAGTTGTGCCCTTGGGAGCTTCTTTCGTGCTCCCATCCGGGAGCTTGATATGAATGCTGTCGGGCATGGGATAGACAATCAGTATAAAACACGTAGGGGGTGGACGCCTTCGGCTCTGACACCCATTTCGGAACACTTCTGGTCGCCGTTTACGTCTGTCAGCGTGGATTCCCGCACCAGAAATCTTCATAGGGAAAACGTCCGTGAGTAGCGCCCGACCTCCCGCCCCACCAAAGAATGTCAGGGCTCAAGAAAGATGCGGAAGAGGTTGGATTTTGCCGAACGGTGCGTACTGACGAAGAAGGCCGGTGACATTCCCGAAGATATGTTGTCCTGATTGAGCAACCTGACACCCGGAACTTTCGCGAAGTCTGTTTCGCTGGCGAACCCTTTCGTAAAGCTAAGAGGCGCCGCCCCGGGTCTGGTTGGGATCGCCGCTGTCCTCGATGAACCAAGCGCAAACGGACGCAGAGACACGTACATCCAACTCCCGTCCAGGCTCCACGAGAGGAGTGGGGCCGAGTTGCGGGCTGCACCGAAGCCAATGCCGCAGGTATCGCACACCCTGACTGGGTCGCCACCTTCGAGCGGTACAGCCATCACCATCACGTTCCTATCGCCGCGACCTGCCGCCGGAGTCACACCCACCAGTGCCCAGCGTCCGTCCGGAGAAACGCTCTGTAACTGCATGATCGCGAGACCCGAGGCAACCGAGTTCCCACTGGCATCCTCGTTGATCCGCATGACCTTTGGTGGAGTTTGGGTTCCCTGGTACAGGATCTCTCCCGCCTTACCGAAGAACGCTCGATACTCGCCTGCGAACGTGAGTTGCCGCGGCGCTTGCGTGCGGTCCAGCCACGCTACCCAAATCCCCGACTTGGACTGACCCTGTTCCGTCGCGAACACCACCTTCTTTCCGTCCTGTGAGAGTGCAAAGTGCGTGAGCACCAGTCCCGCAAACAGCCGTTCGGCAGATCCGCTGGCAACGTCAGACACCCACAGTTCTCCGCTGAAATAGGAGTGAGAAGCCGCCGTTCGGCGTAAGTAGTAGATTTTTCCGCCATCGCGCGAAAGAACCGGCAGGAACGAGTAACCCTCAGATGTGATCTGTTTGTCACCGTTTTTCTCGTCGTGCAGCCAGACCGCCGACTGCTGGGTGCCGGCGCTCGTTATGAATGACTTCCCGTCCGGCATAAGCGCGAGCCCTTCCTCTTCGCTCGCTCCGGATGGGGTCAACTGCTGCGGCGCACCATCGGGGAAGCGTTGCCGCCACACGTGAAAACCGGATGTCCGAGTGTCCACGGTGAAGTACATCCATTTGCCGTCAGGAGACCATTGTGCCCAGGTGCACGACCCTTCCGGTCCGACTTGCCGTCCCGGCGACGAGCCGTCGAAAGGCACCACCCGGCATTGTTTCCACCATTCGCTATCCATCTCCGCGAGCAGCACCGACTTCCCGTCCGGCGACATCGCAGACCGGTGCACCATACCTTGCATTTGGTCGGCCGGCACGTAGATATTGCGCTCGTCCGTGCGGCTGATGTTGGAAGCGACAAGCTTCATGTGAATCCCAGCCTCGATCGTGGAAAACAATGCACGATCAGCGCCGGTCCAACTTAGTCCGGTGGCGTTCGGCAGAAAAAGCTTCGGTTCCTGTCTACCCACAAGCGGTAACTCATAAGTGTTCCAGGCAAACGGGCCTTCGATTTGCGTAAAGTACAGCCGGGTGTTGTCCGGGGAGAACGCCAGGGTCTGTTTTCGTAGTGCGGTTTTCGTGATCTGCACAGGATCCCCGTCGGGAAGCGGTTTGAGCCAAATTTCACCATTGTTTGCCGAATTTCCGAACCCGCCCGGGCCGCGCAGAAACGCCACCAGCTTGCCATCCGGCGACAAGGCGGGAATCTCCGCTGCGTCATTGAAGTTGGTAAGCTGCTCCCAGCGGAGAGAGGGTAGTGCAGGACGCTGGTCGCGCAACCAGGGCGGCCGCCAGAGCGCGATTGCTGTGACCAACGCACAAAGTGCGGCAACGACCACGGACGGCAGAAGCCATGGCCGGGCAGATTTCTCCTGTGGTACCGCAACGGCTGTCACGCTCGACCGCGCTTGCAGGCGACGAAGGTCGGTTGCCAGTTCTTTCGCCGACTGATAGCGAAGAGTCGGATCTTTCTCCAGACACTTCACCACGATGTGCTCGAGATCGGGCGAGAGCTTCGGAACCAGCGTTCTAGGCCCGGGCGGGCGCTGATGCAAAATCGCGTCTGTCAGCTTAGGAACCAACGAATGGATAAACGGCAAGCGTTGGGTTGCGAGCTCGAACAGTACGACGCCGGCTGAATAGATATCACTGCGCTCGTCGACCCCTTCGGCCAGCAACTGCTCCGGGGCCATATATGGAAGGGTGCCGCCCACGCCAACAGGAGCGCTTGCCATGGTTTGTGTTGTGCTCAGGGCCAACACCGCGCCGCGCGAGAGGATCGCCAAACCAAAATCAAGGATCTTCAGGCGGTTATCAGGGGTGACGCGCAGATTCGCGGGTTTCAGGTCGCGGTGCAAGACACCCGCCGCATGGGCCGCTGCCAATCCCTCCGCCAACTGAAGGCCCAGATGAAGAACTTCGCTTTCGGGCAGCGCACCGGATCGCACCCTCGTGTCCAGCGAGATGCCATGCACCAGCTCGCTGACGAGGTAATCCGCGCCTTCAAAGGTGTCGAAATCGAAGATCGTCTGAATTGAGGGGTGGTTGAGCCGCGACAGAATGAGGGCTTCATGCCGAAAGCGTTTGCGCGCCACTTCATCGCCTAGGGCACCCGGAGTGAGTACTTTGATCGCCAGTTCACGCTGCAGTTTCTCGTCGAAGGCGCGATAGACGACACCCATGCCCCCGGCACCGATTTCTTCGTCGATCCGATAGCGCCCGAACTTCTGCCCAGGCTTCGGCATGCGCCCCTCACCCGTGCGCGAGATAGTAGCACGTCATGAACTGGGGGTTGGAATCGCGGTGCGAAATCGTAACTACCCTGCAACGACCGTCTGAGCCGGATTCCGGTCGTATCACAGGCAAACCGGAACCACCCTCCCCGACCCTTACCAGCCCTCCTTCAGCCCCTTGTTCTGCTCATCCAGCCACTTCTTGAGTGGGGCGAAATAGTCGAGGATGGCGCTGGCGTCCATCTGGCGTTGTCCGGTCAGCGCTTCCAGGGCGTCAGGCCACGGTTTGCTCTGTCCCATGGAGAGCATCTTGTTCAGTCTCTCGCCGGCCTCTTTGGATTGATAGAACGTGCAGCGGTGCAGCGGTCCAGTGAACCCGGCTTCTTTGCACATGGCGCGATAGAACTGGAACTCCAAAATGTACGCCATGAAGTACCGCATATAAGGCACATTGCCGGCCACGTGGTATTTGGCGCCGGGGTCGAAATCGGCCTCGCTGCGAGCTAAGGGTGGCACCACTCCCTGATACTTCAATCTCAAGTCCCACCAGGCCTGGTTGTAGTTGGCGGGAGTGATCTCGCCCGAAAAGACTTTCCAGCGCCACTGATCAATCAACAGACCAAAGGGCAGAAACGCCACTTTGTCGAGTGCCTGATCCAGCAGAAGGGGAATGTCCGCCTCGGGAGAAGGAACTTTATCCAGCAGACCAACCCTCTGCAGATACTCCGGAGTCACTGCCAGCGCGATGGTATCGCCGATGGCCTCATGAAAGCCGTCGTTGGCGCCGCCTTTGAACAGATAAGGCTGGTCTTTGTACGCGCGCTGATAAAAATTGTGGCCCAGCTCGTGATGAATGGTGACAAAGTCCACATCGCGGATCTGGATGCACATCTTGACCCGCAAATCGTCAAAGTTGTCGACATCCCAGGCGCTGGCATGGCAGACCACATCGCGGTCGCGGGGCTTGGTGAACAGCGAGCGCTCCCAGAAAGTCTGCGGCAGAGGATCGAATCCCAGCGAGGTGTAGAACTTCTCGCCGTAACGGACCATGCCCTTGGCATCGAGATTCTTAGCCTGCAGCAGCTGGGTGAGAGAGTAGCCGCGGCTATTCTCGGGCAGACCCAGCAGCGGAAAGATATTGCCCCACTCCTGCCCCCAGGGATTCCCCAACAGATCGGCGCGAATGGGCCCAGTCGGCGGAACTACGCCCGGCCCATAGTGTTGCGAAAGACGCGCGCGCACAAACGTATGCAGCGCGAGATAGAGCGGCCGCACCTGCTGCCACAAGCGGTCGAGTTCGGCGCTGAACTGCTCAGGCGGCATGTCGTAGCCCGAGCGCCACATCGCGCCCACATCTTTGAATCCCATTTCGCGCGCGCCCTGATTGGATAGCTCCACAAAACGCGCATAGCGCGAACGCATAGGAGCGCCCACCTTGTGCCATCCCGCCCACAGATCCTGCAGCTCTTTGGGGTCGCGGCTGTCGCCCATAATTTTTTCGATGGCTGTGATGTCCAGACAATCGTCCGGCTTGCGGCAATATTTGCCTTTGCCGTAGTCGGCATCGAGCGAGACGGCAATTTGGGTCATTTGCTTGCGCAGTACGGGATCGTGCGGCGCAGGGGCGGTCAGGGACAACTTGAGCAGCTTGAACTTGCGCGCCAACTCCGGCGGCAATTTGAGGTCATCGAAGCGCTTGGACTGTTCGACGAGTTCCTCGATCACAGCTGTGATCTCGTCCTGCGCGTCGGCAGAGAGGGCTTGGGTGTCGTCGGTGATGAAGTTCTGCTGGACCCATTGGGCGCGACTCGCTTTCACGCTCAACTCGTTGAGCCGGGCCTCGACCTGATCCATGAACCTCTGGGCGTCGGCAACCGTGGGCGCGGCCATAGTTTGAGCCTGCGCGATCAATGTCTGCGCGAACAAGGGTAGGAACAAGGCAAGAAAAATGAATTTCAAGGAATTTCCTCCGGCCGAAGATTATGAACGAAATGGATTGGAAATGTTAGGCCGATATCCGGGGCGCTGTCCGTAGGTGGTCCTTGCCGATCTAGATCGGCTGTTGCGGCGGCGAGTCGCACAGCTCCGCCATGGCCTGATGCACCTTCTCTGACAATGCCTCCAGGTCGCGCATCTTGTAGCCGGCGGTCGAGATCGGCTGCCCCACCCGCATCTCCAGGGGCCGCGACTTGATGTGATAGGTGTTCATGGGGAGCGCTTCATAAGTTCCTACGAGAGCAACGGGAACGACGTCCACTCTTGCCTTGATAGCAAGAAAAAGCGCGCCGGGCAGAAACGGTTTCAGTTGTCCATCCGGCGTGCGGCCGCCTTCGGGAAATATGACCAGCGGCATGCCGGCTTGCAGACTTTTCACCGCGGAGCGAATAGCAGCCACTGATTGCGTCGGTTTCTGCTGATTGATGCAAACCTGTCCCGAGCGCTTTAAATGCCATCCGATGATTGGATAGGAGAGCAACTCCTTCTTGAAGACGATGCGAAACTGAAACGGCAGGTTCGCATAGAGAACCGGAATATCGAGGGCGGAAGCGTGGTTCACCGCGTAGACGTATGTCTTCGACGTATCGATCGCGTCAAGTCCGATCCGTCTCACGGGAGACAGAATCGTTCCCATAATGAGCTTCGACCAGTTACGCGCGAAGGAATGCAGGATTCTGGTCTTGTCTCCGAACAGGGAAACCGGAATCGACACTACGCCAAACACAACACTGTAGGTCCAGATGAGCACATCGAAAACGAAATACGAACGCAGACGGCTGAGCCAGCCGTAGTGGCGGCTCTGCAGTGGGCGCTGGTTCTGTACGGCGGTCTGAGCTGGCTGTTTGACGGCATCTTCGCCAGGCGCTGTGTTCACTTCGGGCATCGGAAAAACTAAACCTTCACTCCTAAGGCTCGCATGGCCTCTCCTACAATGTATATCGAACCGGTGATCACCACCACGCCCCGAGGTGCGGCCAGTACTTTAGCCCGAGCGAGCGCGGCAGGGATATCGGTGGCATCTTCCATCTCGGTGGCAACGCGAATGGCGGCATGGCGAATCTCCGGCGGGTTTGCCGAGCGCGGATTGTCTGCGCGGGTAAGGATGACGCGCTCCGCCAGGGGAAACAGAATCTCCGCGATTTCTCCGATGGCTTTGTCGCGCATGGCCCCGAAGATGAACGTCAGCAGCCGGCCGTCGTAACGGGCCGAGAGAGTCGACCGCAGCGCCCAGGCTCCTGCCGGGTTGTGAGCCACATCAAGAACAAACTCGGGCGCGTTCTTTCCGGGCGGTACCACCTCAAAACGGCCGGGCCAGCGCGTTTCACGGATGCCGCGCTCGATGGTTTCCGGCGTAATCGGAAAACCCTGCTTTGCGAGTTCCTCCGCCGCCGCGATCGACAAGGCAACATTCCGCAGTTGATGCCGTCCCACGAGCGGCGTCTCCACCAGAATCTGCCTGCCCAGCACTTGCAACGGGTATTGCGAAACCGGAGCAGAGGACCTGCGTTCGTCCCTGATCTCTGTGCCCTCTGTGGTCAAGAATTTGTCAGCCTGCGTCACATAGCCAGCGCTCCCCGGCGAAACCGGCGGCACATACGCCACCGCACTCACTGCGCGTGCGTCTAAGTCTAGAATCGTGTTCCCGATTACATCGTTGGCTTGCGGCTGCTGCGGCAGGGTGACTACGACACCGCCACGGCGGATAATTCCCGCTTTCTCACGCGCGATTTCCGCCACGGTCTCACCTAGAAACTTTTGATGATCGAGCGAAATGTCGGTGATGACGCTGAGGCGTGGCTCAACCACGTTCGTGGCGTCTAGGCGGCCTCCCATGCCGACTTCCAGAACCGCGATCTCGACTTTGCTTCGCGCGAAGTCCTCGAAAGCAATCGCCGTTAGCATCTCAAAAAAACTGGGGTGCCAGGGCAGCTCTCCTTTCTTGACCAGGTACTGCGCCGTCCGCTCCACCACGTCGTGCAGCAGCGCGAAATCATCGTCGGGTATCTCTGAGCCGTCGATGCGAATCCGCTCGTTGATCCGCACCAGGTGCGGCGAGGTGTAAAGCCCGGTCTTCACACCCGATGCTCGGAGAATCGATGCCAGAGTCGCGGCAGTCGAACCCTTGCCATTGGTTCCCGCGATAAGCACGCTGGGGAAGCGCCGCTCCGGGTGGTTCAGTGCGTCAAGAAGCACCCGCATATGCGCCAGATCGAACTTTTGCGATGGCGAGTGGGCCAGTTCGTGGCCCAATGTGTACATGCGCGCAACCGCGGTTTCGTAGGACATGGCAGGAGTTGTCAGGCTCTACTGCTAGCTTAGCAGTTTAAGATTCGACGGCCCCGATTCGACACAAGGCGTCGTTAAGAGGGAAAAAATCAGAACTAAAGGGGGAACACCAGAGGTTTAGCTGAGAGCCGACGGCTCAGAGCGAGCGTGAATCTCACGCGGCCGCGGGACTCATGAAATCCAAGGCGCGGGAAATATACGTTTTCATGTCTCTGCGAGGCACCACCGCGTCTAACATGCCGTGCTCCAGAAGAAACTCGCTTCGTTGGAAGCCCGGCGGCAACTTTTGCCGAATGGTTTGCTCGATCACGCGCGGACCGGCAAACCCGATCAAGGCTCCAGGTTCGGCGATATTCAGATCGCCCAGCATGGCAAATGAAGCCGTCACGCCGCCGGTGGTGGGATCGGTGAGCACCGAGATGAAGGGCACGCGGGCTTCATCCAGACGGGCCAGTGCCGCAGATATTTTGGCCAGCTGCATCAGGCTGACCACGCCTTCCATCATGCGGGCTCCCCCAGAGGCAGAAACAATAACCAACGGATTCTTGCTGGCGATGGACTGTTCAATGGCCCGGGTAATCGCTTCGCCCACAACCGCCCCCATGCTACCCCCGATAAACGCGTACTCCATCGCGCTTACAATCACCGGCCGGCGGTTCATCTTTCCGCGGGCGTTTATTACCGCGTCCTTGAGGCCAGTCTCAGACTGAGCTTGCTGCAGACGGGAGCTGTAGGATTTCAGGTCGACGAACTTCAACGGATCGGTGGAAGCCAGGTTATCGTCAAAGGTCTCATATTCGCCTTGGTCTAACAGCAGCGTCAAGCGGGTGCGCGCGTCAATCCGGAAATGCTTGTCACACTTGGGGCACACCTCCAGGTTGTCCTCCATATCCTTCTTCCAGATGATCTGCCGGCAACTCTCACACTTGACCCACAGGCCTTCGGTGCGAACCTTCTTTTCGCCGGAAGTATCCAGCTCACCGGACTGTCGCTTGAACCAAGCCATAGAAACTTAGGGTAATTCTGTAATGGACGAATTGAAGAACTCGTTCTCAATTGCCAAATTACACAACTACTGGATTACTCAATCAGTATTCGATTCCCTTCTGCGCCATCACGCCCTTCTCGTAGGCATGCTTCACCTGGCGCATTTCTGTGACTGTATCTGCCAGTTCGACAATTGTGGGGTGTGCGTTGCGGCCCGTCAAGATCACGTGCACCATTTCCGGCTTTTTTCTGAGGCTCTCAGCCACTTTCGCCGGATCGAGCATACCGTAGCTGATTGCGTAATTAATCTCATCCAGGATCACCAGGTCCCAGGCTCCGGAGTGGATGGCCTGCTCGGCTTCGGACCAGGCCAGCTCGACCATGCGGACATCTTCCGGGTCGGGCTTTTCGGTTCCCACTTTCACGAAACCGCGCCCCATTTGTTTCATGACAAACCTGTCACCGAAAACCTGCACAGCATCGAGCTCGCCATAATGCCAGGAGCCCTTCAGGAACTGCAGCATCAGAACCTTCATCCCCTGGCCGACGGCGCGCAAGCCGGTACCCATAGCCGCCGTGGTTTTGCCCTTGCCTGGGCCGGTATTCACGATGATGAGACCACGGCGAACGTCCTGCATAAGAGGCAATCATCGATTGTACCCTTCGGCAAGCCTTCTCAGTGGCCCAGGTGATACGGATGCCCTTTCAGGATGGTAAAGGCGCGGTAGAGTTGCTCCAGCAGCACGACCCGCGCCAACTCATGGGCGAACGTCATGTTTCCCAGTGAAAGCGTGATGTTCGCGGTCTGCCGGGTTTCATCGCTGAAGCCGTTCGCTGGGCCTACCACGAACAGCAATGGCCACGGATTGCGATCCTGGTAGTCTCCGATCCACCTGGCAAATTCCTCGGAAGACAATTGTCTCCCTCGGCTATCCAGCAGGACCAGCGTATGCCTTGCCGCGCGGGCATCGCGTGCGCAATGTTTCAGCAGCGCAGCCTCATCCTTCAAAGCGATGCTCTCCACTTCGGCGTAGCGGCTTAAGCGAGTCAGATATTCAATGGAGAGGGCTTGGATGGCAGGTTCTTTGGTTTTCCCAATCCACGCAATTTTAAGCCTCACCCGGAAAGTGTAACCACAAAATGTGCGGAGGACACAGAGGAATATTCCGCCCTCGGCTGGCCCGCCGCTATTCTGCCGCTGCCGGAGTTTTCTTCATAATTCTCCGATGGCCTGGTCTGGCCCCAATCGGCTTCACCGTGGGAGCCAATTCTTCTGCGGTCACGAAGATGGGTTCAATGTCGGTAGGGATTGCCTGCAGGCTGCCCAGAGTCTTGCGCAATTCCGGACGGATCACACCCATGCGGTCAAGCAGGCTCTTGGCCCCGGCGTAGTCGCCTTGTGCTTCCAGAGTAAGAAGGTCATGATCCAGTTCGGCGATTGCTGGCTTGATCTTCGACATATCCACGCCGTAGGTCCCGTCCGAGTGCCGAACATACGCTCCCTTATCGATGAAGAAATTGAATTGCACCGCCATTCCCTTGCCGTGGGCGTCGTTCAGGCCGAAGCGAAGGGTGCGAAAAGCAGACGCAAGATAAGTGGTGTAGAGCTGGCGCTCGGCGGCTTCATCGGAAGGTAGCAGCTTGTCTAATCCCATGGTTTTGGCATGGTCCATCATGTACTGCAGCGCGAACAGGCCGGTGACATCGGCCTTGGCCTCTTCAATCGCGCCAAAGACGTCTTTCAACTCTTCCCGTGCCGTGGTATCGCGGCCATCGACTTTGATCTGATGCGGCCCCAGTCCATGCATGAGTTCGTGAGCCACGATGTGAGTAAAGAAGGGATTGAAGCTGACGTCTACCATGGCTTGCTGAGTTAACATGCGGCGGGCGATGGGCAAAAGCACGCTGCGGAACTTCGCCTCCTGCACGTTTTTCAGCATCACCCGCTTGCTCCCCTTCTGCTGTACCACCCGGTCATCGTTGGGCAAATTGTAGGCGGCGGTCTGCACTCCATGGGCGCCATCGCCGGTGGCCAGAATCTGGTCCATCACCCGAATGGGCGCGGCCGCCCCCAGCTTAGGCGCGCGGTACTGCGGGTCGATCGGCAAGTTGTCTTCGATTTCCTGCAAATGCTTGGCAAACGCCGAGAGCTTGGCGCTTTCTTCGTCGTCGCGCAGACCCACGTACGCTTCAAAGGCCGCTTTGTAGCCGAAAAGTTCGTCGTTGTAGGTCTCGTAAGGGCCGATCGTGATGTCGAGCGGCGCATCCAAATCCATCCACGCCATATCGCTTTCGTAGTAGTCGTTGGAGAGAAAGGCGTCGGCGCGCAGATTGAGAAATTTCTTCAAGGATTCGTTATCGGTGAGAGCCGCGGCTTCACGCAGCAGGCTGGCGGCGCTGGTAAGGTCCTGAGCATATGCCTGACTGTACGGGATTGCCATGAAGTCTCCGCCGGTTGACTGAGTGTTCCGGCGAATCACGGTGAAAAAGCTTTTTGCCCGCTCCTGTTCCTGCGGACTCAATTGCGCCACCCATTGCTCGAAAGCTTCCTTCGTCATGTTTTCGGGATAGAAGTTCGCACCCATTGGTTTGCGGGCCGGGACTCCCGGTAAAAAGGCCTTGAATTCGTCGATATCGGACCAGGGCCCCTTGTTGAGCCAGAAATAGTGCAGACGCGCCCTGCCGAGCGGAGTCGTATCCTTTTGCAGGCGATCGTAGAGGGCCGGGTTGCCATCCCAGCGTTGCTCCAAGAAAACGTAATTCAGGATGCGCGCGGCCGCTATCAACTTCACCAAGGCCTGCCGATCTCCGGAGCTCAGCTTCGAGGTATCCACACGCAGAGGGGTCGGGGCAAAACGGGCGGCCATTTTCTCCAATTGCTGTGCGTCTGGCATGGAAGCGTTTTGAGCCTGGACTGGAATAGTCAGGCCTCCCCAAGATATCGATAACAACAGCATAACGGACCTCAGTGGCATGGTCTCCCCCGATTCTTCGCTTCCCCGTCCTGCCCGCTCTGATAGGCCGCAGCCACGACTGGCCGCAAGCTCCATCCCGCAGTACAATCTTACTCAGGTCGTGAAGGCTCGTCCTGCAGATTCCAACTCGGGACCGAAAACAAAATTCTATGCGAAAACTGGACTTCCTGGTGTTGTTTTGCCTTGTGATTTTGCCTGGCGCCCTCAGTGCCGACACGATCGTGGAACAAATCGTTGCCCGGGTCAACAACCAGATTATTACCAGCAGCGAATTCCAGCGCAGTGAAGAGGAACTGAA
>Ga0335078_10006626_pt1 | contig 17129 bp, 20 predicted proteins | sample Lox_Sample_32_FD_206711 | JGI IMG/M metagenome (GOLD analysis project Ga0335078, IMG submission 206711) | Soil microbial communities from Loxahatchee National Wildlife Refuge, Florida, United States - Lox_Sample_3.2 | ecosystem: Environmental > Terrestrial > Soil > Wetlands | place: USA... | reverse complement strand
GCGCACCGGCCGACCGGTCACCCCGGCCGCCCACAGCGACAGCGCGTACTCGGGATAACAGCCGCCTTTCATGCCGAAGCCGCCGCCCATGTTGTCGCACAGCACCCGGACCCGGTGGTGCGGCAGCTTGAAGATCTGCTCGGCGAGCGCGGCGCGCGTCCCGTGCGCCGACTGGATCGTGCAGCGGATCGTGTAGCGTTGCTCGTCGCGGTCGTATTCGGCGAGGCAGCCGCGCGGCTCCATGCTGTTGGCGGTGATGCGATTGATCGCGGTGCGGTGCTTGACGACATGCGCAGCTCCGGCAAACGCCGCGTCGACCGCCGCCTTGCTGCCGGCCGCGTGATGAAACGCCTCGTTGCCCGGGTTGCCTGGCCATACCGCCGGCGCGCCGGGCGCCAGTGCCGCCTCGGGCTCGAGGACCGCGGGCAGCGGCTCGTAATCGACCGCGATCGCCTCGGCGGCGTCCTTGGCCTGGTCGAGGGTGTCGGCGACGATGAAGGCGACCGGGTCGCCGACATAGCGTACCGCCCCCTGCGCCAGGATCGGCTGCGGGCAAACGAACGCGGGCGACCCGTCGCGCCGCTTGCGCGGCACCAGCGGCCGCAGGGTGCCGAGCCCGCGCGCCTTCAACTCGTCGCCGGTCAGGATGCACAGCACGCCGGGCAGCGCGGCGGCCGCGCTCGTGTCGATTCCGCGGATGCGGGCGTTTGCGTGCGGCGAGCGCAGCACATGGCCGCGCGCCTCGTGCGGCAGACGCACGTCATCGACATAGCGCCCGCGGCCCTTGAGCAGCCGTGGGTCTTCCTCGCGCCGTATTGCCTCGCCGATCGCCTGGACGCTCATTCCACCGACCCTCAATGGCCATTCGGTGTTAAATACATCAAATAGGGATCGAGGAGGATGACGCGATGACCGAACTCCAGCCGCTCGACCCGTCCGTCCTGCCGCCCGGCATTCGCGCGCGCTTCGTCGAGCGCGTCAACGGCCTTACGGTCCACGTCCTCGAAGCCGGGTTCGAGACACCCGGGCGGCCGTGTCTCCTGTTGCTGCACGGATTCCCCGAGATCGCCTATTCCTGGCGCAAGATCATGGCGCCGCTCGCCGCCGCCGGGTTCCATGTCGTCGCGCCCGACCTGCGCGGCTACGGCCGCACCACCGGCTGGAGCGCCAATTACGACGACGATTTGCGGCCCTTCCGCATGCTGAACGCGGTGCGCGACGCGCTGGGCCTTGTCGCGGCGCTGGGCTACAGCGAGACGGCGGGAGTTGTCGGACACGATTTCGGCGCCGGCGTCGCGGCGCAGTGCGCGCTTGTGCGCCCCGATGTATTTCGCTCGCTGGCGCTGATGAGCGCGCCCTTCGCCGGCCCGCCGGCACTGCCCTTCGCTACCGACGGCAAGCCGCCGGAAGTGCCCGAGAGCCCGACGATCCACGAAGCGCTGGCGGCGCTGCCGCGGCCGCGCAAGCATTACCAGTGGTGGTATTCGACCCGCCCGGCCAACGCCGCGATGTGGCATTGCAAGCAGGGCGTCCACGACTTCCTGCGCGCGTATTTCCACCACAAGAGCGCCGACTGGAAGGCGAACCGGCCGCATCCGCTTGCGGGCTGGACCGCCAGCGAACTCGCCAAGATGCCGACCTACTACATCATGGACCTCGCCGACGACATGCCGACCGCGGTGGCGAAGGAGATGCCGTCGCCGCAGGAGATTGCCGCGAACCAATGGCTGCCCGACCGCGAGCTCGCGGTCTATGCCGGCGAATACCGGCGCAACGGGTTCCAGGGCGGGCTCAACTGGTATCGTTCGCGCAGCGGCGGCGCGTTCGAGTCGGAACTGCAGCTGTTCTCCGGCAGGACGATCGACGTCCCGTCGATCTTCATCTCGGGCAAGTCGGATTGGGGCGTCTACCAGCGCCCCGGGGCGGTCGAGAAGATGAACGGAACCGCGTGCACCCGCATGACCGGGGTCCATCTCCTCGATGGCGCGGGGCACTGGGTGCAGCAGGAGCAGGCCGCGCGCGTTACCGAATTGCTCCTCGATTTCCTGTCGCGACGCTAAGCTCGCCGCCAACCACCAGGAGGAACGACATGGCGAAATACGCGAATATCCTCGACACCGTCGGGCGCACGCCGGTGGTGAAGATCGGCAAGCTGGCACCGCCGGGGGTCAACCTCTACGTCAAGGTCGAGGCGTTCAATCCGCTGGGTTCGGTGAAGGACCGGCTCGCGCTCGGGGTCATTGAGGCGGCCGAGAAATCGGGCGAATTGAAGCCCGGCCAGACGGTCATCGAGGCGACCAGCGGCAATACCGGCATCGGGCTGGCGATGGTCTGCGCCCAGAAGGGCTATCCGCTGGTGGTCACGATGGCCGAGACGTTCAGCGTCGAGCGCCGCCGGCTGATGCGCTTTCTCGGCGCCAAGGTGATCCTGACGCCCGCCGCGGAGCGCGCCTTCGGCATGGTCAACAAGGCCGAGGAGCTCGCGAAGGCAAATGGCTGGTTCATGACCCGCCAGTTCGAGAACGAGGCGAATGCCGATATGCATTCGCGCACCACGGCGCGCGAAATCGTCGACGATTTCGCCGGCGAGCGGCTGGATTACTGGGTCACCGGGTTCGGCACCGGCGGCACCCTGAAGGGCGTGGCGCGGGTGCTCGCGAAGGAACGGCCGGAGACCAAGATCGTCGTCTGCGAGCCCGCCGACGCGCCGATGCTGGCGAGCGGCGACCCGCAGGCGCGCAAGGGCGACGGCTCGCCGGCCGCCGCGCACGCGGCATGGAAGCCGCATCCGATGCAGGGTTGGAGCCCCGACTTCATCCCCAAGCTGACCGGCGACGCAGTCGATATGAAGGTCATCGACCGGATCATCGGAATCCCCGGGCCCGACGCGATCAAATGCAGCCGCGACTTGGCGCAGAAGGAGGGGATCTTTGTCGGCATCACTTCGGGCGCGACCTTCGCCGGCGCGCTCAAGGTGTGCGCCGAGGCGCCCCAGGGGGCGACGGTCCTGTGCATGCTGCCCGATACCGGCGAGCGTTATCTTTCGACCCCGCTTTTCGCCGATATCCCCGCCGAAATGACCGAAGACGAGGTCGCGATCTCCAAGTCGACCCCCGGCAACCAGCTCAAGCCGCCGGGCTGAGCCCGTCGGGCGCTGCCCTCCCCCCGCAAGCGGGGGGAGGGCAGTGTCCGCGCTCCGTCTCAGACCTTCTCGATCACTTCCAGCTGCGCGCCGTCCGGGGCTTCGAGGAAGGCCACGTGGCGGCCGTTGTTGTTGAGCTCCTCGAGTACCTTGACGCCGTTCTTGCGCGCCGTGGCCATCGTGCCGGCATAGTCGTCGGTCTGCACCGCGAGGTGTTCGATCCCGAGGTATTGCGGGTGGTTTTGGCTGTCGATCTTGACCGTGATGTTGAGTTGCAGCCCGTGCAAGTCGACCCGGAAACCGCGGCCCGGGATTTCGGCCAGGAGCTTGCCGCCGAAATTGTTGATGTAGTAGTCGGCTGTCTTCTTGGGGTCGGCGCACTTCAGGTGCACATGCCCGATCTCAAAGCTCATGGCTGTCTCCTCCTCGGATTGAACCGTCTGAGCAGATTCGGTTTGGCCAGCAACGTCAAGCCCGAGTAGGTTCCCGGCCAACGTCACCTCATTCGATCCGGGAGGAACTTCATGCCAACAAACAGCGATACGTCGGGCGGCCTCATCTTCACCGGCTGCGAGATCTCCGCCGGCGGCAGCGCCAGCGCGGGCGGCGGATCGGGCGGCGGCCCTGGCCACGCGGACGCCCATGCCAAACGCTGGGAAGTCGTCATCGCCGGCAAGCGCATCAAGACCGTCGACGTGCACGCGCACTGCATCGTCCCCGACGCGGCGAGGATCATCAATCACCCGCTCGAGGCGCCGGCGCTGCTGTGGTCGGATGTCGGCACCCGCCTCGCGCACATGGACGAGACGGGCGTCGATGTTCAGGCGCTCAGCATCAACCCGTTCTGGTACCGTGCCGAGCGCGACGCCGCCGAGCAGCTCATCACGGTGCAGAACGAGACGCTGACCCAGTTCTGCGCCGGGCATCCCGACCGCTTCGTCGCCTTCGCCACCGCGTCGCTCCAGTTCCCCGAGCTCGCCGCGCAGCAGGTCGAGCATGCGGTGAAGAGCCTCGGGTTTCGCGGGGTCGGGGTCGCCGGCTCGTGCGCCGGACAGGACCTGGCCGACCCCAAGTTCCACCCGTTCTGGCAGAAATGCGAGGAGCTGGGGGTGCTCGTCTTCATGCACCCGCTCGGCACCCGCGAGCTCGAACCGAGCGGCCGGCTCGCCGGCAACGGTCTGCTGACCAACACGATCGGCAACCCGCTCGAAACGACGATCGCACTGTCGCACCTCATCTTCGAGGGAACGCTCGACCGCTTCCCGGGTCTCAAGATCTGCGGCGCGCATGGCGGCGGTTTCCTGCCGAGCTACGCCAACCGCTCCGATGCGGTGCTCCGCGTGTTCCCGAACCGGGTCGGCACGCCGCCCAAGCTGAAGCCGACGGAATACCTGCGCAACGGGCAGATTCTCGCCGACACGATCATGTTCACCGGCGAGGCGGTGCGGCACCTGATCCACGAGATGGGGGTCGAAAACGTGGTGATGGGCACCGACTACCCGTTCCCGTGGAACACCGACCCGGTGGACCACATCCTCGCCATTCCCGACATCACCGACGCGGACAAGATCGCGATTCTAGGCGGCACGCTGCGGAAGCTGCTCGGCATCGCGGAGTAGCGGCATGGCGATGGGCCGGCACGAGAGAGACTCAATCCATGCCGGCGGTCGCCAGGAACGCCTCGACCATAGCCAGGAATGACATTACCGAGATGGGCTTGGGCAGGAAGCCGTCATAGCCGCAGTCGCGGATGCCGCAGTCGTCCTCGTTTGCCCCGGTCGCGGTCGTCAGCAAGACGGGAATGTTCCGCGTCTCGCGATCGCTCTTGAGCGCGCGGGTCGCGGCCACCCCCGAGACCCCTGGCAGATCGAGATCCATGATGATCAGTTGGGGGTGCGCGGCGCGCGCAAGACCCAGGCCGGTGAGGCCGTCGCGCGCCTCCAGCACCGCATATCCGCGGTTGGCGATCAATGCCGCGAACATTTTCATGTTCAGCGGGTTGTCCTCGATAATCAGGACCTTGGGCGGAGTCGCCATGCGAGCCTCCCGCAAACCGACGGGCGATCCGAGATCGCCGGTGCCAAGGATCGTCCTTGCGGGTGCAACGGGCATGTGACCCGAGTCACACGCAGGCAGAATTATCGCCGGGCCACTCCGGTGATTTCATGCGCGGCGCCGTCGATCCCGCACTCGAGGAGCCGGTGGCAGCTCGCCCATCGCGAGGCGGCGGCCGATGAGTACCGCGTTGCGGGCCGGCTGCGGGTTATTCGGTGGCCGCGCTGGCCAGCGCCTTGGTGCGCGCGTCGAGCTTGGCCATCAGCTCGGGCAGCCCGCCGTTGCGCATCACCGACATGAAGGTGTCGCGCTCCATCTGCACCAAGCTCGCCCCGCCGCTGTAGATGTCGACGATCTTGAAGCCGTTGTCCCGCGGGGTCAGCTGCCACTTGACCGATTGCGAGCCCCAGCCGGATTTCGAGAAGGTCGTCCAGACGACCGAGCTGCCGTCCGAAAACGGCGTTCCCGGCACGGTCTCGACCTTGACCGATGGGTCGGAGGCCAGTTCGAGGCGCGGGTAATAGGTCTCGACCAGGTAACTGACCAGGATCGTGCGGAATCGGCGCTGTAAATCGTTGGGCTCCGCGGTCAACTCGTCGGCGGTGGTGTAGCCGGCAATGAGGCTCACATCGAGCTTGTCGCCGAACAGGTCGGCGAGTTGGGCGCGGCGTTGCAGCGAGGTGAGGTGCTCGTCGCGCGCGATGTGAAACGCCTTGTCGAGAAACGCCGAAAGGAAGACCGATGCCGGCGAGGTCGCCTGCCGCGCGGGCGGCGCGGCGGGCGGCGTAGCGGCTTCCTGATGCGCGGGCGGAACCGCGCCGGCAGGCGGCGTCGCCGCTTGCGGCGGCAGGGGTGCCGGGATGGCGGCCGGCACCGAGGCCTTGATCTCGGCCAGCGCGGGGGGTGGTGTCGTCGGCTTTGGCAGCGCCGCCACCCGAGTCACCGGCACCGGGTTTTGCGCCCCCGGTGCGGCGGCGTGTGTCGCCACGACCGTCGCGCTGCCGCGGGTCGCGGCGACCGCATGGCGCGGCGGCGCCGCGCGGTGCGGCGCGGCCGCGGCGGTCTTGGTATGCAGGTGCTGCTTCGGCGCCGCGGCGACTTTGTCCTCCTTCTTCTTCCGCGCCGCGGTCGTCTTATGCACCTGCGGCTTCGTCTTTGCTGGCGTCGCCGCGGCGGCCTTCGTCGGCTTGCCCGGTACGGCGGCGTTGGCGGGCTTGATCTTCGCGGGCGGAGCGGCTTGCGCAGCAGCCGCGGCGCGGGGGGCAGACGCGGCGGGGACGAGGGGCGACACCAGGTTCTGAGCCACGAGGTACGACGGCGCCAGCAGCACCAGCGTGACAACGCCGATTGCGACGAGACCGCTACATATTGTGCGGTACATCAGTAATTCCCCAACAACTAGGCCCCGGACGCCACGCGCTTCACCGCGTATCAGCGAATCCAGCCCACAGCGCCAGCATCCCCGCGGCAAATATACGCAGATTTCTGCGCGCGCCGTAGAAAATTTCTCGACGACTGTTTGTTAACGACTTCGACGGTCCTGCTGGCTCGCTAGAAATATTATTGGGAACGGGGGATGACTTCGTCGGCAAAGCGGCTCATCGACCGTCGCACCATCGCGTGGTCCATCGCGCCGCCCCGGCTGTGGGGCGGCGGGTGGAAAAAGCTCAAGCGCATTGCTTTCGTCCCGCAGCCGATGGTTGGATTCTGTCCGACAAGTTTTCGGAGGATCGCCGATGGCAAAGCTCGATGGCAAGGTGGCGATCGTCACCGGCGCGGCGCGCGGCCTGGGGCGCGCCTACGCGCGGCGCCTGGCCGGGCTCGGCGCCAAGGTCGCGGTCGCCGATCTGAACCTCAAATCCTATGAGGAGTTCGACGCTGAAGCGAAAGACATGACCGGCGACAGTACGATGGCCGAGATCGAGGCGGGCGGCGGCACGGCGCTCGGCATCGAGCTCGATGTCTGCGACGCCGTGGCGGTCCAAGCGATGGTCGATCGCGTGGTCGGCGCGTGGGGACGCGTCGACGTGCTGGTCGCCAATGCCGGGGGTGGCCGCGGCCGGCCGCTCGATACCAAGGCGACGACCCTAGACCCGGGGCTCCTGCAGCTTGTCATCGGCATGAACCTGTTCGGGACCGTCTATTGCTGCAACGCGGTTTCGCCGGTGATGAAGGCGCAGCACAGCGGCAAGATTGTCACGGTCAGTTCGGTCGCCGGCCTGTCGGCCTCGCCCGATGGCGGCTACGCGCATTACGGCGCCGCCAAGGCGGCGATCGCGCATTACACCCGCTACCTCGCGCAGGATCTGGGGCCGCACGGGATCACCGCGAACTGCATCGCGCCAGGGGTCATCGCCACCGGCCGCATCATGGCGACAGTGCTGCCCGGCAGCAGCACCGCCAACGAGAACCGCGCCGAACAGATCGCACTGCGCCGGCTCGGCACCGTCGAGGATTGCGCGCGCGTCGTCGAGTTCCTCGCGACCGACCTGTCGGACTACGTCACGGGCGCGGTGATCCCGATCGACGGCGGCCTCTTGCGGCACTAGGCTCGCTTCCGAGGGAGGATTTCGCGATGCCAGACACCACCTCTGTCCGCGCCCACCTGATCGCCGGCGGGTTTCCGCCCGGTTCGATGAGCGGGCACGACCACGATTACGCGCGCCTCAAGCTGCTGGGACTGCTGGCGGAAAGGGAGATCCCGGCCTCGGTTTCCAGCGATTTCGCCGATGTCGAGAAATACCTCCCGGTCAGCCGCCTGCTGATCACCTACGTCGCCGGCCCGTACCCGAACGCGGCGCAGACCGACGCGATCCGGCGCTGGGTCGATGCGGGCGGCCATTGGCTCGGCCTGCACGGCACGAGCGGCGGCAAGGCGGAGCGCGTCGAAGGTTTCCGTTCGCGCCGCACCGTCAAGAGCGAGCACCACGCGCTGCTCGGCAGCTATTTCCTCACCCATCCGCCGATCCAGGAGATCCGCGTCAAGGTCGCCGACCCGGACCACCCGCTGACCCGCGGTCTCGGCGCCTCGTTCGTGGTCGAGGACGAGCCCTATTTCATCGAGCTGCAGGACCCGGCCACGACGCGTATCCTGCTGACTGCCGAGTACGGTCCGGGCTGCGTTTCGCCAAACATCGGCACGCTCTACCCGACCGACACCTCGCTGCAGGCCGACGGCAAGACGCGCGTCCTGGGCTACACGCGACAGGTCGGCGAGGGCGCGGTCGCCTATGTGGCGCTCGGCCATTGCCACACCCCGGCGATCCGTGCCGCGCGCGCCTTCACCGATCCCAACGACAAGACGCCCGACACTTTCCATGGGCCGTGGGACAGCGCGGTGTTCCTCACCTTGCTGGGCAACGCCATCGCCTGGGGTACGGGCGGGTGATGCGGCTTGCCGGCAAGGTCGCGCTGGTCACCGGGGCGCAGCAAGGGATCGGGCGCGGCATCGCGCAAGCCTTCGCCGAGGCCGGCGCCGACGTCGCAATCAACTGGCTCGACGACGAGGCGGCGGCGCGCGCGGTCGCGCGCGCGGCGAGCGATCGCAACCGCCGCGCGGTGACAATCCGGGCCGACATGGCCAGGCTCGACGAGGTCCGCGAGATGGTCGATGCCGTCGTTGCCGAACTCGGCGGCATCGACATCCTCGTCAACAACGCGGGCGTCTTCCCGCGCGTCGATTTCCTGGCGATGACCGAGGCCGATTGGGACTTCGTGCACGACATCAATCTCAAGGGCGCCGCGTTCTGCGCCCAAGCCGCGGCCCGGGCGATGATCGCCGCCCGGCGCCCCGGGGCGATCGTCAACATCACCTCGGGCGCCGCGTTCCGCGGTTCGCCGCGCGGCGTGCACTACGTCGCGAGCAAGGGCGGCATCGTCTCGATGACGCGGCAGATGGCGCTGGAACTGGCGCCGCACCGCATCCGGGTCAACGCGATCGCCCCCGGCCTCACGGACACTGCCCAGCCGCGCTACGGTTCGAGCGAAGAGGAGATCGCCGCGATGGCCGCGGCGAACCCGCTGGGCCGGATCGCACAGCCCGAGGACATTGCCCAGGCCGCGGTCTACCTCGCCTCCGACGCTGCGAGCTTCGTGACCGGTCACACCCTCCACGTCAATGGCGGGTCGTATCTCTATTGACGGGCGCCGGCCCTACCCGGCCGGCTAGAGCCGCGCCTTGTGCTCGACCTGCTTCCAGAACGTGTTCTTGTGGACGATCTTGTCGTCCTTGAACGTGTAGATGTCGCAGCCCTGGTAATCGAGTTTTTCTCCGTCGGCGCCCGTCCCGCGCACGGTCCACACCGAGATCGCGCGGTCGGTTTCGTCTCCCGGGGCCAGGATGTACTCCTCGTTGTCCCAGCGCATGTCGGGGATCTGCACGAAACGGTCGGCGAGCGCCTTCCGGATCGCCGCCTTGCCGGCGAGCGTGCGGCCGACCGCTTCCGGCCCGCGCGCCAGGCAGAACACGCCGTCATCGGCGAAGAACGAGACGATGCGGTCGACATCGCGGCTGTTGAACGCCGCCGAGATCGCCTTCATCAGCTCAAGCGTCACCATCGCGGACCCTTTCCTGTGTCTTCGGTGCCGCCAGCGGAACCCAGGCTCGCGCAACCGGCGACAAATTCTACCACTCGTGCTTTGGTTCGGAGAAAGACGGGCGGTGACGGAGTATTGCGATTATGCGCGAAGCGATCATCGCGCTGGTGGTTTTCCTGTGCCTGCTTGCGGCGTCGCTGGGATCGTTATTCACCTACGAGCGGCTTCCGGGGCGGTATCGCGGGGACGACACGCAAGCCATCGTCCGCCTGGTCGCGACGCTGTTCGTGGTGATGACCTCGCTGGTGCTCGGGTTGATGGTGAACTCGGCGAAGAGCCGGTTCGATGCTGTCAACCGCGAGGTTCGCGCCTTTGCCGCGGACCTCATTCTGTTCGACCGGACGCTGGCGCAATTCGGCGCCGACGCGGAGGATGTGCGCAAGCGGTTGCTCGCCTACGCGGAACGCGCATCGCGCGGGGCGTCGGCGGGCCAATGGACAGGCGATACGCCGGGCAGCAAGACGTCAGAGGAGTTGCTCGACGATGCAACGGCCTCAGGTCACTGCACCCGCGGGATGCCGAGGACACCGCCCTGACCGCCGAGGCGCGGCAGGAATTTCGCAAACTGGTCGAATTGCGGTGGGATCTGATCGAGGAGGGGGAACGGTCGATACCGCTGCCGTTCCTGTGCATGCTGACCGCCTGGCTGGTGCTGATTTTCGCCAGCTTCGGATACCGGGCGCCGCGGAACCCGATCATCGCGATCGTGCTCGTCGCGTCAGCCGTACTGATTTCGGCCTTGCTGTACTTGATACTCGACCTGGACGCGCCCCTTGGGGGGCCGATTCATGCTTCGCCCGCGCCGCTGCAACGGGCGATCGCGGAAATGCGTTGATGCGGCGGTTCCGTCACGCGCCCTCGTTGGCGCCGCGGGTCATGCCGGGCTCCCAGAGCACGTCGCGCGCACCGTTGCCGTTCAAGCGCCGGCCGAGCACGAACAGGTGATCCGACAGCCGGTTCAGGTACTTGACCGCCTCGGGATTGACCGTTTCCGCTACCGCGAGCGCGCAGACGAGGCGCTCGGCACGGCGGGTCACGGTGCGCGCCAGATGCAGATGCGCCGCCGCTGGCGTGCCGCCCGGCAGGATGAAGGAATCGAGCGGCCGCAACTCCCGGTTCATCCGGTCGATCTCGCCTTCGAGCCGCTTCACCTGGGCGGCGGCGATGCGCAGCGCGCCGGCGGCCCGGGCCCCGCCCTCGGGGGTGCACAAATCGGCGCCAAGGTCGAACAGGTCGTTCTGGATGCGGCCCAGCATCGCGTCCTCGTCGCCCGAAACATGGAGCCGCGCCAGACCGATCGCCGCGTTGGCCTCGTCGACGGTACCGAACGCGGCGACGCGCAAGGATTGCTTGGCGACGCGGCTGCCGTCGCCCAGCGAGGTTTTGCCCTTGTCGCCGCCGCGCGTGTAGATCCGGGTGAGCCGCACCATCGTCGAAGGTCCCCGCGTCAGCGGTTGGCGGCCATCATCATCAGCACCGCCAGCGTAGCGAGCGCCACCGCCTGCATGATGACGCGCATCTGCATCATCTTGTTGGAGCGACGCGGATTGCCGCCCTTGAGCATCGTTGCAACGCCGACCCCGAGCGCGACCAGCACGCCGAGCATCGCCAGGACTAGGATGCCAGTCAGAAAAACACGCATCGGCGCATCATAGCCGAGTTTGCCGGATTACTCGCCCAGCGCGTTCACCAATCGCTCGATGCGGTGCAGCGCGCTGTCGGCGATGCCGAGTTCCTCCAGATGGCGCGCCGTGCTGGCGAGGTAGTCGCTGTTCCTGCCGCGGTCGCCGCACGACGCGGCGATGATCCGCGCCGCGACATCGAGCGGCAGGCGGCCGGCATAGTCGCGCGAGTCGCGCCGTACGGTGAACGCGTAACCCCCGATGTTGCCGCGCGCGGTCGAGATCCCAAGCGGCGTCATGTGGTACACGAAGCCGGTCATCTCGCGTGTCCAGATCCGGTCGATCTCGGTGGCGAGCGAGGCTTGCGCGAGGCGGTAGGCGATGCCGCGGCACGACCCGCCGCGGTCGAGGCCGAGGACCAATCCCGGCTTCTCTCGCGTGCCGCGATACTCCGGCGAATAGAGGCAGAACGCGCGGTGATAGCCGTGGATACGCGCCGGCAACCGCTCGTCGAAGCGCATCTCCGGGTTCCACATCAGCGACCCGTACGCGAAGATCCACACCGGCGCCGCGGCGGTGCGCAGCGCCGTCACCCAATCCGGCATCGGGTCGATCGGATAGGGCGAATAGAGCGCGGGTTCGGCGAGCGTCATGGCGAGGGCGATATATACGACCTGCGCCCGCACAGCGGGAGGGGGAGGGATCCGCGTCGAAGCTGGCGCTTTTCCTCCTTAGCCGTCCCAGACCTGCTTCGGCATCGGCAGGTCGGCGAAGTCCGCCTCGCCCAGCGGGCGGTCGGCGGCGACGCCGTGCAGGCCCAAGAGCATCACCCATTGGCGGGTGTGCTGGGCGATGTGCCAGGTCGCGCGCTCCAGAACCTCGTGCAGCTTTTGCGGCCCGTAATAGGTCTGGACGACCGCCTGCGCGCCCTTGTCGGGGGTCTCGGCCCACCACGCCACGACCTTGGCCTTTACCCGCCCGCCGTAATCGGCGAGCGCGGCGGTCGAGGCCATCTCCGCCGGGTCGCGGACTTCGCCGGGCAGGGCGTTGGCGAAGAACGTGCCGCCGGCGACCTCCACGAACGCCTCGCCGATGCGAAACATGTGATGCGCGAGCCGAGCGTAGCTGCGCGGCCGGTTGGGCGTGAGCGTGGCGAGCCGGTCGTCGGGCATCTGCGGCACGATGCGCAGCGCCGTGTCGATGAATTTCTCCATCCGCTCGACGAGCTGGGCCGGCGACAGCACCGGCCCGGCCTGTTCGTCGAGTTTCAGGAAGGCGACGACCTGCGCGATGTTCTGGGCGAAGACGAAGTCGTCGCCGCGCGACAGCACCGGGATGGAGCGCGCGCCGAGCCGGCGCAGCTCCGCCAGACCCGCCGCGTCTTCAAGGATGTTGATCGATTCGAACTCGATCCCACGGACCGAGAGAAACTCTTTCAGTCTCAGGCAGCTCGTTCAGCCAGGCTGCCAGAACGCCTTCAGCGGCGCGGTCGCGGGCATCGCCCCTCCTCGTTGCGACGGACTCGGCTCGGGTCACTGTCGCTGCCGGCTCGCGCGCCGTCAAGCGCAGCACATGCGCCCTTTAAGCGTGGCGGCGCCGCGGCTGGCGTGCGGGCCGCCCCGAAGCTATATACGCGCGATGCGCCGCTCGCCGATCCTGGTGGGGATCTTTCTTCTGGTCGCGCTCGCGGCCTACAGCACCTATTGGTGGATCGCCGCCGGCAAGATCGAGGACGCCGCGAGCGCGTGGGCGCGCGCCGCGCATGAGCGTCAGCTCGACGTATCGTGGCAGTCGATACGGGTCACCGGCTACCCGTTCGCGTTCGAGCTCGAGCTGGGCGGTACGGTGGCGAGCGACAAGGCGGTGGACCCGCAGGTCGAGCTGCACGCGCCGACATTGCTGGCGCGCGTCCGGCCATGGAACTTCCGCGAGGTTCGGCTCGCCACGCCGGAGGGTATCGCCACGCTGCTCGGTCAAGAGCCGGCCCCGCTTGCTCGATTCGGCGCCGCCTCGGCTGACGCGACCGTCGCGCTCGACGGCGATGGCGCCGCGACGATCTGGTTGAACTTTTACCAGCCGACGAGCAACGCGCCGCTATCGCTCTCCGCCCGCGTCGCTCGCGCCTGGGTCATGTTGCCGGCGCGGCCGGCGGTCGCCCATGCGGGGCCGGCGGTCGGCCTGCTGATCACAGCGCTCTCCCTGCCCGCGGCGCCGCCCGAATTCAGCCCAAGCATCGACGAGCTTGGGCTTGGCGTGACCGTGATGGGCGCGCTGCCGGCGGGGCCCTTGCGCGAAGCCGCGGCGGCATGGCGCGATTCCGGCGGTGCGCTCGAGCTCGACCATCTCGACCTGCGCTGGGGCGAGCTGGGGGTGACCGGGTCGGGTACGCTGGCGCTCGATTCCGAACTGCAGCCGGTCGGCGGGTTCTCGGGCGCGGTGTCGGGCTACGACAAGCTCATGAGCGCCCTCGTAGCCGCCGGCCGAATCAAGGCCAGCGATGCGCGCATCGCCCGGCTGGCGCTGGCGATGATCGGCAAGATCGGCCCCGATGGGCGGCCCGAGATCACGACCTCGCTGACGATCCAGGCCGGGCAGATGTTTCTTGGGCCCGCCAAGCTCGGCAGGGCGCCGCACATCGATTGGTAGAGCGGGCCTAAGCCTGTTTCGCTTCGATGATCGAGCGGCGGATCGCGCGGGTGCGGGTGAACCACGCTTCGAGCGTCTCGCCCTCGCCGCGGCGGATCGCCCGCTGGAGTGCGGTCAGGTCCTCGCTGAAGCGCTGAATGACGTCGAGCACGGCCTCGCGATTGTTCAGGAAGATGTCGCGCCACATCACCGGGTCGGAGGCGGCGATGCGGGTGAAGTCGCGGAAGCCGCCGGCCGAGAACGCGATGACCTCCGATTTGAGATCGTCGCCGAGCGCAGTCGCCGTGCCGACGATCGTGTAAGCGATAAGGTGCGGCAGGTGCGAGGTCATCGCCAGCACCCGGTCGTGGTGCTCGGCGGGCATTTCGACGACCTTCATCCCGGCCGTCTGCCATAGCGCGGTGACCTTGGCCACCGCCTCGCGGTCGGCATCGGGCAGGGGCGTGAGGATGCACCGGCGGTCGCGGAACATCTCCGCGAAGCCGGCTTCGGGCCCGGAATGCTCGGTGCCGGCGACCGGATGACCGGGTACCAGATGCACGCCGGCGCGCACGGCCGGCGACAGGTCGCGGATCGCCGCCTCCTTGACCGAGCCGACATCGGTGAGGATTGCGCCGTCCATGAGCGTCGGAGCGATCGCCCGGGCGATCCCGGCATAGGCCGAGAGCGGCGTCGCGACGACGACGAGATCGGCGCCGTCGGCCGCGGCGGCCGGATCGTCGGTGGTCTCGTCGGCGATCTCGAGCCGGCGGACGGCGGCGAGCGTCTCCGCGCGACGGGCGCAAGCGACGATCCGCGTCCGCGGGCTGTCGCGCCGGATCACCCGCGCGAGCGACGACCCGATAAGCCCGATGCCGATCAGCGCGACGCGGTCGAACGGCAGGGCCATCAGGCGGCCATGAACTGGGCGAGCGTCGCCGCCACTTTTTCGTTTTCCTCGCCGGTCCCGACCGTGATGCGGATCGCGTTCGGCAATCCGTAACCCCCCATCTTGCGGGTCAGGATGCCGTGCTTCTGGAGAAAGGCGAACGCGGCATCGGCGGTGTGCCGGCCGCTCTCCGGGAAGCGCGGCAGCACGAAATTGCCGACGCTCGGCGTCGGGTTGAGGCCAAGCGCCGCGATGCGCTCGTTGAGCCAAGGTTGCCAGCGGTCGTTGTGGGCGCGCGCCGCGGCCAGCGCCGTCGTGTCGGAGAGCGCGGCGACTCCGGCGGCCAGCGCCGGCGAGCTGACGTTGAACGGGCCGCGCACCCGGTTCAGCACGTCGGCGACGGCCGGCGGGAAATAACCCCAACCGAGGCGCAATCCGGCCAGCGCATATATCTTCGAGAATGTCCGAAGCATTACGACGTTTTCGGCCGCGTCGACGAGCCTGATGCCGGGCTCATAGTCGTTGCGGTTGACGAACTCGGCATACGCCGCATCGATCGCCAGCACCACGTTCCCGGGCAGCCCGGCATGCAGCCGCGCCATCTCCGACGACGAGAGGTAGGTGCCGGTGGGGTTGTTCGGGTTGGCGATGAAGACGACGCGCGTGCGCGGCGTGACTCGGGCCAGGATCGCGTCGACATCGGCGGTGAGCTCGCGCTCGGGCACCGCGACCGGGGTCGCGCCGACCGATTGCGCACCGATCGGGTACATGAGGAACCCGTGCCGGCTGTAGAGCACCTCGGTGTCCGGTCCGGCATAGCAGCGCAGCACCAGGCCGATCAGTTCGTCGGAGCCGGCGCCGCAGACGATGCGCGAGGGGTCGAGGTTGTACGCCGCCCCCAACGCGTGACGCAACTCGTCGGCGCTGCCGTCCGGGTAGCGGTGGATGTCCTCGGCGAGCGCGCGATAGGCGGCGACCGCCTTGGGGCTGGGGCCGAGCGCGCTCTCGTTTGAGGCCAGGCGGATCGGCTTCGCAAACCCTTCGAGTTTCGCGTCGCCGCCAACATAGGGGGCGATGTCGAGGATACCCGGCCCGGGGACCGGACCTGTCGCTGCGCTCATCGCTTCAGCCTCGAGCGGCAGCGCGGGCCGGCCGTGCGTCTTCGGCCGGTTTCGCGGCCGGGACCAGTTCCAGCGGCACGGCATAGCCGCCGACCGCCATCAGCCGGAACAAATCGCCGCTGAGCTTGGCGCGCAACTCGCCGAGCCGCGGATCGTCCAACGGCACAAACCCTTCGACCTCGACCAGCGTGTTGGCCGCCTCGGCATGCTCGCAGGAAATCATGAAGGTGCAGGACAGGCCGGCCGAGGAAAATGCCGAGACCATGCGGCCGCGGCTGATCTCGACTGCGTTTTCGGTAGCCAGCAGGGTGCGGTCGCGCCCGCTTGGCTGCTGCGCGCCGAAGCCGATCGCCAGCGCGTCGCCGCTGTCGGCGCGGACATTGCCGCGCGGCCCGAACGGCAGCCGCGAGATGACGCGCGGCGCCTCGGCGTCGAGCGACAACAGGTGCCGCCACCAGGGGTCGCCGTCGCCGTCCTCCGGCATCGGCAGCACCCCGACCGCGATCCGTCGCTCGACCACCGCGCGGATCACTTGAAACGTCGACTGGTAGGCGGTCATCGGCGTGTGGCTGCCGTAATGATCGCGCGCAAGATCCCAGACGCCCAGCGCCTCCGGCGGCGCGTAGACGGCAACCGCAAACGGCCCCTGCAGCTGCACCGTCGCAGCCAGCAATTCACGCCATATCCGCACCAGGGTGCCGGCCGGGAACGCATCGTCCTGGCGCTTGACGAGTCGGCGGATGATCTCCGCCTCGCGCGCCGGGAGATGCGGCGCGAGGCGCTCGCTGCGCTTTTCCGCGGCGACCCGCCGTACGACCTCCAACCGTTCGATCAGCAGGTCTTGCAGGCTGTCGTCAATCCGGTCGAGGCGGCGGCGTAATTCGTCAAGATCGGCCTGGGTCGACAACATGGGTTCAATCGCTTTTGCTGGGTCGATAGTAGTAGTGAGGACATCCGCCGAAATCAAAGAAAACATTGACACACCGGCCCTACGATCCCTAGCTACGGTGTCGCCGCCCGCTCGCTGCGGCGGCGGGGCGCACGACCCTTTACGACTTGCCCGGCGCGCCTTGGAGCAG
>Ga0335078_10006625_pt1 | contig 17131 bp, 14 predicted proteins | sample Lox_Sample_32_FD_206711 | JGI IMG/M metagenome (GOLD analysis project Ga0335078, IMG submission 206711) | Soil microbial communities from Loxahatchee National Wildlife Refuge, Florida, United States - Lox_Sample_3.2 | ecosystem: Environmental > Terrestrial > Soil > Wetlands | place: USA... | reverse complement strand
TTGCTGGTCAAACTTTCTCCCGTGGAGCCTTACGAAACAAAAGCGTCAAATGCGAACGGTCTTGTTGCAGAGATCCGCTCACTGCTTAAATCCGACGCTCTGCCTCAACTTGGTCGAATCGTACATCCAGCCGTTCGTCACGACCTTTGACACTTTTCGGATGTCGCTGATGTTCTGCAGCGGGTTTCCGTTGACCAGGATCAGATCCGCGCGCTTTCCGGCTTCGATCGTTCCGGATTCCTTATCGAGCTTCATCGCTCGCGCCGACACCAGGGTGGCCGCCTGAATGGCCGCCATCGGCGGCATGCCCGCCTGCGCGTAAATTTCAATCTCGCGATCAAGTCCATAACCGACCAGCCCGGTGTCGCTGCCGGCCACAATAGGAACGCCCGCTTTGAAGAGCGCCCCAATCACTGCCAAATTTTCCGCCATGCGCGCATGAACGCGGATGCTGTCCGTCGCAGGCACGCCCATGGCGATGTATTTGGTGGAAAGCGTGTAAGGAGCATTCAAAATTCCGGGCTCAAATCCCGCAACATCCATGTCCTTCGAGTGCCCGGCCATCTCGCCCCACGACGCCGTTGGATCCACCACGGTGTGATGATCCAACAAAAACTGAATCGCGCGCTGCGCCTCCGGCGAGTTCACGTCAATTGCTGCGGTGTTTAAATTGTTGCCGCCGCGCGCGGCCGCGCTATTTCCGCTGGCCGCCTGCGGACGCATCATCCGCGAAACATAGTTCAGGTGGTTAATTTGATCCATGCCATCTTCGACGCCTTCGTTTGTCGTGAGCGCCGCAGGCACATGGCCCGTGACGCTCATGCCCACGCGATGCGCTTCGGCCGTGATCGCCTTCACCACGTCCGGCTTCAAATACGTGTACAGCTTCATCTGCACAAATCCAGCATCGTGGTAGCGATCGACAACAGCACGGCCTTCCTCCGGCGTATCGGCCGTCACTGCCCCAAATCCTGTAGGCCCGCTCGTATCGACCAATCCAGCCAACAACATTCGCGGTCCGAGGCCGTGATGCTGCGCAATGTCGTCACGCACGGTCGTCAAAAAGTCAAACTCGCCGCCGCAATCGCGCGCCGTTGTCACTCCCGCCGCCAACAGCGCCGGACCAAATTCCACTCCGGAATAATGAATGTGCATTTCCCACAAGCCCGGCAGCAAAGTTTGTCCGCTCGCGTTCACGACAGGCATTCCCGCAGGTACCGTCACGCTGGCCCGCGTTCCTACTGCGGCAATTTTTCCATCGCGCACGATCACCACGGCATCGGGAACTGCGGCGCGCCCCGTGCCGTCCACTAGCGTCGCGCCAGCGATGGCGAACGATCCCGTCTTTTCCGGCAAAACTTGTTTTTGAATCGCGGCCAAATCCTGCAACTCTTGCGTCACGCCTGCGTGAAAAAGCTGCGGCAGCGCCCGCTCGAATTCACTTCGTACAGCTTCAAACGGAAGCCCGCCCGCAAATGTCATCAGTGCGGCGAGCTGACCCTCCGAATTCATCCAGGCCACTTCACGGCCAAACAAAATGTTGCCAACCGTGTAGCGCGTCAGCGTCGCTGATCTGCCGTCCACCATCACCGTGTCCGAGCCGACTTTCGAAATCTCCGCGCCCGGCGCGCCCGGCGCCGCACGCAGAATCTGCAATGACGCCGGCTTTCCATGTGCCGCCCAGTAGCGAACCATCATCATTTGCACGGCGACCGGACTCATGCCGAAGCCGACAAAATATTTGTTCTCCGGCGTCAGCGTCTGGCTGGCATCGCCTTCGTGCACCGCCGCCGCGCCACTTGCGAAACTGACCGAATCAGTAATCGGCGCCGCGTTTCCTGCGGAGCGCTTGGATTCAAACGCCGTCGGCTGCAAATCCGCTTTCATCTGCAACGTGACGCTGGTCGAGCGCTTCATTCCCCGATCGGAAAACTCGGACGTCGCGCTCAGTACTAATCCATCGCCATCCGCAGCGCGTTTCAACTCGTAGCTTTCCGAGCCGATCTCGTGCAGCAGCAAATGCAATTTGAAACTGCCGGACTCGAGTGTGCTTGGAGGCGTTTGAGCGAGATGGCGCACCGAAATCATCGCGAGGATCATGATCAACAGCAGAGCGCGCGAACTTATTTTTCGAATCTGGCTGTTCATTCGACTTTCCTCTCCCCGCTTCAACAGCGCGCGAAGTTTATCATCTTCTTTGCCGCCTTTTCAGGCTGGCGCATTGAATGCACTTTCTGCTCTTGCAGCAATCGCCGCGGCGCTGTATCGTTTCGCGGGTTCAAGGAGCACCTGTGCGCCGCTTAGTTTTGATTCTTTGCATCATCGCGATCTCAGTCGCCGCGCAAAATCCCATCACGCCGCATTCGGCGTACGAGCCGCCGGCCGCTAAAGACGCTGCCTCGCTGACCGCCAGCACAAAAGCCTCGCCGCCGGATCTGCTCACCACCAGCGAGAAAACAAATTGGGCGGAAACCGGCCGCTACGTCGAAGTCGAAGACCTGGCCCACAGACTCGAGCACGATTCGCACTTCGTCAAAGTGGTCACTTTCGGAACCACGCCCGAAAATCGCCCGATGATCGCGCTCATCGTTTCCAAAGACCGCGCGTTCACTCCCGAAGTTGCTGCAAAAACGAACAAAGCCATCATCCTCATCCAAAGCGGTATTCACTCTGGCGAAATCGAAGGAAAAGACACGGCGCTCATGCTTGTGCGCGACATCGCCGTCACGAAGCGCTACGCCTCGTGGCTCGATAAAGCGATCTTTGTCGTAATTCCCGTTTTCAATGTGGACGGCCATGAGGACGTCAGCCCCTACCATCGCGTGAACCAGAACGGCCCCAAGGCCACCGGCCTGCGCGAAACCGCGCAAGGGCTGAACCTGAATCGCGACTACATCAAAGCAGACACGCCCGAAATGCGCGCGTGGCTTACGCTCTACAATTCCTGGCTGCCGGACTTCATGTTCGATAACCACGTCACCGACGGATCCGATATGCAGTACGACGTGACCTGGGACATGGCGCGCAATCAGGACATCGCCGAGCCAGTGCGCTCCTGGATCAATGACAAGTACGTCCCCGAACTCAATAAGCGCATGGCTGCCGATGGCCACGGCGTCGCCCCTTACGGCGCCCTGCGCAATGTGAACGGCAAACGCGAATTTTTCATGGAAGTTTTTTCACCGCGCTATTCGCATCTGTACAGCGCCGTGCAGAATCGGCCCTGCTTGCTCGTCGAAACGCACAGCCTAAAGGCCAATCGCACGCGCGCCTGGGCGGATTTTGACATCATGCGAAACACGATCGACATCATCCTAGAAGATCCGCAGGCCCTCCGCGGCGCGGTTCGCGAAGCGGACCGCACGCTGGCAGCGCAAGCCGGCGATCCGAACGCGCCGCCGGTTTACCTCGGCGGGAAAGTCAGCGAAACGCAGAGTCATCCGCTTGTCTATCGCGCATTAAAACTCGGCCCGTACAAGAGTGAAATCACTGGCGCAACCGTGAACGGCTACACCTCCGAGCCGGACGACATTGACACCGTCATTCACGACAAAATTGATACGACAACCGAAGCGCAAATGCCGCTTGGTTACATCATCCCCGCGGCATGGAAAGTATTTGCGGACGAGCTTGCGTATCAGGGCGTAGAGATGGAGCAGATCAACCTGCCACTGGACCAGGAATTTGAAACATACCGTTTTTCCAATGTGAAATTTGACGCGAACCAGTTTGAAGGCCGCGTGATGGTGAATTTCGACGCGAAACTTGTGAAGGAAAAAATCGCCATCCCCGCCGGCTCGTTCTGGGTGCCCATGCACCAGCGCCGCGCGCGCTTGATTCTCGCCATGCTCGAACCCGCGGCTCCAGACTCACTCGCCCGCTGGGGCTTCTGTGATGCCGTCATGTTCAGCGGCGGCCGCGGAGCCGAGGGCCCCTATCTCACCGAACCGATTGCTCGCCGCATGGCCGCCGACAATCCCGATCTACGAAAGCAATTCGACGACAAAGTCGCATCAGATCCCGCGTTTGCCGCAGATGCGCAGGCTCGCCTGATGTGGTGGTTCCAGCGCTCCAATTACGCACCGAGCACCGCGGGACGCTACCCCATACTTCGCGTCTGGCATAAGACCTGGTAGGTGATTCCCGGGGACTTCCCCGTAAGCGCAACGCACTTCGCGCCGAAGGACAGTCTTTGGGTTTGGCTGCCAGACCCTTCAGCGTCAGTGCGCGGATTGCCGGTCCGCGCTAACTATTCACATCCGCAGCGTGAAAATCTCTCCCCTTCCTCTCACTCCCGGCAAGCAACAGCATCGCCAGCACGACAATCACACAAATCTCAAATCCCGCCAGCGCCCATTCGTATCCGACACGATTTTTCAACGCGAATTCCACGCTATTCGTCGGCGCGGCAAATAAAATTCCCAGCTGATACGCGAAGCCCGGCACGAGTCCCCGTGCCGCATCCGGAGCCAGTTCGCTCAAATGCACGGGAATAATTCCCCACGCGCCCTGCACTCCCACTTGCATCAAGAACGCGCCCACCGCCAACACAGTCGCCGTGTGGCTGAACGCCCACAGCGGAATCACCAGCAGTGAAAGTCCAAGCGAAGTCAGCATGCTGTAGCGCCGCCCAATTTTCTGCGAAAACTGTCCGAAAATGATCGCCCCGGTCACCGCGCCAACATTGAACAGTATCGTGATGTAAGAAACCGTGACGGGCGAAAGCTTGTGCACCGTCTCCAGAAAATCTGGATACAGATCTTGCGTGCCGTGCGAAAGGCACATCATGCAGGTCATCAAGCAGATTAAATAAACGAACATTTTCCATTGCTCAGCCGCCGCCCGGACTACGGCGCCAAAGTTGTGCGCGCGGTGCGCTTTCCACGCTTCGGATTCCGGCACGCTCGCGCGAACGTAAAGGGCCAGCAGAGCCGGAACTCCACCGAGCCAGAACATCGGCCGCCATCCCCACGCAGGCAATACGAAGCGCGCCACAATTGCGGCGAGCAAATATCCCATCGAATAGCCGCTCTGCAGCATTCCGCTCAGGACGCCGCGCCAGCGCTTTGGCGCGCTTTCCATCGCCAGTGACGCGCCCACGCCCCATTCCCCGCCCATGCCGATGCCGAACAGCGCGCGCATCACCAGAAAAAATGTGAAGTTTGGGGAAAATCCGCAGAGCAATTCGATTACGCTGAAATAAATCACGTTCGCCATCAGCGGAATCCGCCGGCCGTAGCGGTCCGCCAGCAGGCCGAAGAGCAGCGCGCCAATCGGCCGCGTCGCGAGCGTCAGAGTGGTGGTGAATATCAGCGCGGCCTTTGTTACGTGGAATTGCTGTGAGAGCGTGCCAAAAAGAAAAACGACCACGAAGAAATCGAATGCATCCAGCGTCCAGCCCAAAAAGCTGGCGAATACAGCATGTCCATATGGGCGCGGTTCTGTCTTCAATGATCCTCGTCTTTATTCAGAAGTGGAAACCGCCTCTCCGGCCGCACCTGCCGCCGGTGCGCCGGGGCCGCTCGTCATGCGCGAAATCTGCCGGCCGAGTAGCAACGCGCAAACCGCCGCAATCGCGAACAGGCCAGCACCTTCGCCATATTGGCCGAAGCAAATCTTTCCGGTGCCAAAGAGAGCCGCGTAGACCATCACGCACCCCAAAATCCAAGAGACCAGATTCGTGCCCAGATCGCGCGTTCGCGGCACTTCCGGCAATTGCTCTGCAATCCGCGACCAACCCGCCGCGTGCGGCCGCACCTTTCGATAAAAGCTCCGCAAGACTTCATCCGCCTCCGGCTTGGTCAAAAAAGTCACTGCGACCCACACTGCGGTTGTCATGCCCGTCGTGAAAAGCGTGCTCTTCGCAAACAAAACAAATTCCGGGCCGGCGAACGGGTGCGCGATATTCACGTACAAGGTGCAAATCAGCGCCGCCGTCATCGCCGAAATTTCGCTCCATGCATTGATCCGCCACCAGTACCAGCGCAAAAGATATACGCCACCGGTCCCCGCGCCAGCTTCCAGCACGAATTGCCACCCGGCGCGAATCGTCGCGAGTTCCGCGGACACGGCGCCGGCCGCAAAAACCAGCAACACCGTCACCAGCCGCGACACAACGACGTAGTGCCGCTCCGCCGCGCCCTTCCGCAAAAATCGCCGGTAAAAATCGCTCACTAGATACGAGCTTCCCCAGTTCAACTGCGTCGCCAACGTGGACATAAACGCCGCCATGAATCCCGCGATCAGGATTCCACGCAGCGCGGCCGGCATGAAGTTTGTCGCCACCAGCATGTAGCCGCTTTCGGGACGCGCGAGATTCGGATACAAAGCGGCCGCCACCAACGCGGCCAGAATCCACGGCCACGGACGCACAGCGTAATGCGCGATATTGAACCACAAGACACTCAGCACGCCATTGCGCTCGTCCTTCGCGCTGAAGATTCTCTGCGCGATGTAACCTCCGCCGCCCGGCTCCGCTCCCGGATACCAGAACGCCCACCACTGCACACACAGAAGCACAAGAAACGTCATCACCGGCAGCGTCCACAGCGCACTACTGTAGAGTCCGCGCGAAAAATCCGGCAGCAAACTCGTGATGTTGGATGCGGCCACTCCAGCCGCACTTGCCGCCGCTCGCTGCGCCGCCAAATTCGCGAGCAACACCTGCATCCCGCCGGCGGCGCGCACGCCGTACCACGCGACCGCGATCACAATTCCCATCTTCAAGACAAACTGAAACACGTCCGTCCACAGGACGCCCCACAACCCGCCGAGCGCCACATAAATCCCGGTAAACGGCATCAGAAAAAATATACACAGCGCCAGACTTTTCCAGTCGCTCAGTCCGAGCGTGACACTGACGATGCTCGTCATCGCCTTCGTCACCCACCCCAAAATCAAGCAATTCATCAGCAGCCCGAGATAGACCGCGCGAAATCCCCGCAAAAAAGCAGCCGGCTTTCCTGCGTACCGCATCTCCGCGAACGCCACATCCGTCAGCAGCCCCGACCGCCGCCACATCCGCGCGTACAAAAACACCGTCATCATTCCCGATGGCAAAAAACTCCACCACAACCAATTCCCGGAAATTCCCTGTGTGTAGACGAGCCCGGCCACCACCAGAGGAGTATCCGCCGCGAACGTCGTCGCCACCATCGAAGTCCCGGCCAGCCACCAGGAAACTTGCCGGCCCGAGACAAAATAATCATCCGTGCTATTTCCGGACTTTCTGCGGAAGTAAAGCCCCAGCAGCAGGGTCGCCGCCAGGTAACCGAAAATTGCGACGAAATCGAGTGGCGTCAGCTTCATCTATGCGTCCGTCGGACGCCTAGTCTTATCGCCCCTCGCCGTCCTGTCAAACCTTTTCAGTGCGGAGGCGGACGCCTCCTTGCATCGCGTGGCGATCCAAGGAGCTGCTGTGCAAATTGAAGGTTGTTTGAGTTGATTCCGTGAGGAAGAACTTTCGTCGCTTACTGGTTCACCACAATCGGCGCGAAGCCAGCCTGCGACGGCACAAGAATCAATGAGTTCGGCGCGGCAATCAGCATCGGCTGCGGATTCTGCAGCGGCCAAGTCACCGTCACAAATATGTCTCCCGCGCCAACTTGATAGCTCCCCTGCTGGATCGGCAAAATGGTCAGCCCGGTCGGGCCACTCGACGCGCCCGTGCCGCTCACATTCCCCTTTCCGTCAAAACTTAGCGCCACGATGCTGTCCGTCATGCCTGCCGAACCGGAAATCATAGAAGAACCTGTCATCGTGCCCACGAACGATGCCCTGGTCAGCGTCTGACTCGGACTCGCACCAATCCAGCCGGTCATCACACTCGCATCGGTTCCAAGCACAAAGCCAGAATTCGTATTCGCAAGAAAAATAATCATCGAACCCGGCGACGCACCCAAAATAGTGCGCCCAGTCGCGCTCACCGCAGCGGCATACTTCGTATCGAGTTGCGAAACGCCGTCGCTCGTCATCTGCGCTGCCGAGAGGGCAGTGTTCCCCGCTCCATCCGCACTGATCAGGCCAAAGACCATCTGTGTCGCGCCGGCGCTTTCGCCGGACATCTGAATCACGTCGTTTCCCGCCAGAGTTGCCGTACTAAATGGCCCGCCGCTTTGCCGCAAGATTGTTCCCACCATCAGCGGCTGTCCCGCGCCGTCTGTCTCTACTGCATACATTTCCTCCGCGGAAATCAGATACAAACTCAAGTGCACCGGTCCGGCGAAACCAGCGACGTTCATCACCGCGCTCCCCGCTCTGCTGCCTGACGCCAGAACATTCCCCGTCAACGCCGCCTGGCTCGTCATCGTGCCGGCGTCATTCACATCCGCGATGCCCGCGCTGATCGTACCGCTCGCATCCAATGAAAACTGCCCGGCCGTCGCCATCCGCGAACCCTGCGCATCTACGCCCGATAGTTCAAATACGTAATTGCCGGCAACGTTCAGTGCCGCCAGCGAACTCGCATCTTGCTTCGTCAATATGCCCGAGCCTCTCGTGCCCGTTCCGGTAAGATCGTCGAATTCAATAAATCTCGCATTTCCGTCACCGGAAACCGCCACTGCATAGGTTGTGCTTGTCCCATCCGCATAATTCAGCGTCATATCCCCAAGCTGATTGGTGCCCACTGCGTAGGATCCCGTGAACGGTAGCGCCTTCTGAACTCCTGTCGCGCTGCTCCGGTCAACGATTCCACTGGTAACATTGCCGTTGCCGTCGGCGCTTAAGTTTCCTGCCGCGCCAATCATCCCGCCGGGTCCGCTCCCACCGAATTGAAACGCGTAGTTGCCGTTCAGCAGCGAATTATTCGAGCCACTGCCGCCGAGCGCCGAGGCCCTCACCACACTGCTGCCCGACGCGGCTGCAATCACAACGGTAAACGCTTGTTTGGCCGCCACGCTGCAGACATCCGTGATTTCGAGCGTGAAGTTATACGTCCCAGCGGTCGCCGGAACGCCTTCCACCGTAATCGCTGCACTGCTGGAAACTGTGAACGTAACTCCAGAAGGTAGCGAACCTGACGCCACACTCCAACTGTACGGCGCGGCTCCATTGACCGCGTCAACCACCTGGCTGTATTCGGTACCGACTGTTCCACCTGGCAGTGACGTGGTGGAAACAGCGGGCAACGGGACTGAATACACCGTTGCGCTCGCTACTTGCGTCGAGTCAGACACAGAGGTCGCCGATACTGTGGCTGGCGTGTCTTGGGTGGTGGGCGCCGTGTAGATCACCGTTGTCGGCGTCGCCTGACTGAGCGTCCCGGGCCCCGTCAGAGTCCAATTTACCCCTTGATTGCCGGTATCGTTCGTCAATGTCACGCTGATCTCTCGTGACTTGCCGATGTCCACAAAAATAATTCCCGAAGGCGCGATCGTCACCGTGATTCCACTGGTGCCTCCGGCCGATACACCCGTATTCGTCTGATAAATCGGAATGTTGTAATCGTCGCAACCGCTAAGGCACAACGCGCCGGCCAATACACACATGACCGCGATCGCGGCGCCGCGACATCCATGTTTTCCACTTAATCCCACACTCACCCCGCGGAAGCGAACCTTTCCGCTCCCGGAACCTCTGCTCAGTCTGGCTTGCACACAAAACAGATGAAGATAGCCCGCGCCGAGTTGCTTCGCGCTGCGAAAGACGGAGGGCTCCATCCTGCGCGACGCTCGGCGCAAGCTGCACGAGCCGATATAATAGCACGCACTTCCGCGTCCGGCGAACGCCCGCCAAGGTTGATCGTCACTGAAATTCATGCACTTCAGGAAGGATCGGCGTAGCGGGGTGAAAAGTGCACACTAGCTCGAACGGCTTGGACATCTCATTAGCGCCATACCTCGGCGCGGAGCGACCCAAGAAAGGGGAAGGCCCCAGGTTGGTCAGGGGGATGACAACCTGGGGCCGGGGGGATAAAGCGTAGCTGGGCCGGAGTAATCTCTTTAGCTGGTCACCAAACTAGCCCAATTATCTTCTTCAACTGCCAGGATCATGTTTTTGAACACGTCGATGTCCCAGCCGTCACCAACGCGAAATCTGACTGCATCATCGTTCTCGCCGATGATTGTCCCGCGCAGGGGAACGCGCAGCTCTCCCGCGGAAACCTGCAAAATCACCGGCGTGCCTATCCAGCTTTCGTATGCGCTTTGCATTTCAATTTCCTCACAGGAACCTGGAACTCTGTGCAAGCTGTGATCAGTTTGTCGGTTGGAAAAATGGAGACCAATGGTACGCCGGTACTACGTTTCCAGAACTGAAGCTTCGCCATTCCCACAGACGCAAACTTCCCGCATGCGCTGTTCTTGCCGGGGTTTGCGTTGAGCCTTGGGACTTTCATCGGCTCCCGCGCACGAGTAGTACGTTTGTACTCCTTAGACTAGCCCTCATGGCTCATTGCCGCAGACGGACCTGTCCCTCAGAATCCTTCACTGATCGGGCCCGCGCCCCGTACATAGCTCTTCATATCCCCATGATTTGGCGGGCCCTTTCATTGCGCTTATGGAATTGCTGCTTTACAGACTGCAAAGCTTGCCCCGGTCAACGGACCTCCTGGCTACCGTTGCCACGCTGGCCGTTGTGTGGCAAGAAAGCTCGCAGAACCCTTCCCTTTTCTGCTACCGTATTGGAACGGAGATTTTTTCGCGCACGCGTCGCGCAGATCGGCCCGTTCTTGCAGACGAATGTTTGACTCCATCAAGCACCTCTTCCATTCCCTCTATGACGTCCGAAGCTTAGTCGCTCAGGGCGGCACATTCCTCGTTTGCTCGATCGTCTTCGTTGAAACCGGCTTTTTCGTTGGATTCTTTCTGCCTGGCGATTCGTTGCTGGTCACTGCGGGCATCACCGCCGCGGCGGGACTTCTGAATGTTTGGACTTTGGTTCCGCTGGCCATTCTCTGCGCGATCGCAGGTGACCAAATCGGCTACGTAATCGGTCGGCAAGCTGGTCACGCGTTGTACAGCCGCCCGGATTCGCTGATTTTCAAGCGCAAGCATCTCGAGCGCGCGCATGAGTTCTACGAAAAATACGGTGGTAAGACGGTGATCCTCGCCCGTTTCGTGCCCATCGTACGTACTTTCTGCCCGCCCGTCGCCGGCGCTGCGGAAATGAACTATTTGCACTACCTGACCTTCGATATTGCCGGCGGAATTCTTTGGGTTGGAAGCATGACTCTCGGCGGCTTTGTCGTCGGCAAATTGATGCCGAATCTCGGCGGGCGCATTCACTACGTGATTCTTGCGGTCGTTTTTCTTTCGCTGCTTCCAGGAATTATCGGCGCGATTCGCGCCCGCCAATTATCGGCAGCTGCATCTCACGCTCCCCCGCACTCACCACTCACGTCGACCAATCCCACCGGCGATTCCGATAACGCCTGACCTGCGCGAAAGCAATGTCACCAATTCCGTCGGCCATTGCCAAGCCCTCAATCGACGCCATCATTTTTGACCTCGGGCGCGTGATCGTTCGACTTGAACCAGCGCGCGCATCTTCGATCATCCGGAAGCCAGGCATCTCAGCGGAATCGCCACAAATCCCGGCAGGCCAAATCTGGACTGCAATTCAGAAAGACCCGCTCTGGACGCCTTGGCAGGAAGGTCGCGTCACTCCGCGTCAGTGGCATGAACATCTGGGAGAGAGCTTCGGAATACGCACTCCATTCCAAACGTTTGTAGACGCTTGGAATGCAGTCATCGTCCCGGAGCCTGACTTGCTGCTCCCTGATGCCCTGCTCGAGCAACTCGCCAAAACTCACCGTCTCGTCGCGCTTTCAAACACCGACCCGATCCATGTTGAACATCTCGAATCCAGCTTTCGGTTCCTGCGCCATTTTTCCGCGCATATTTATTCTTGTGCCGTCGGCGTCTGCAAACCCGATCCGCGGATATTTCAAGCGGCAATCGATGCCGCTCAGGCATCGGCGGACCGCATCCTGTACATCGATGACGTTCTCGAATACGTCCTCGCAGCTCGACAGCTCGGCTTGCAGTCAATTCAATTCCTCGACCGCCCAGAACTCGAAGCGGAACTCCGGTCGCGGCGCGTCCTTCCTCCTTTCGATCGCCATAAAGCTCGGACGTAGAATCGATGACCATCCGCCGCGCGAACTTCAGGTGCCAAAACTAGAGACTTTTTTGTGGGAAAAGGAAAGTCTTTGCTCATTCAGTCAACAGCCCACCGGCACCACGTTCTACTATATCGCTGATAATACTATACTTACAGAATCCTGGCGGTCTGGCGACGTTGGCATCGCGATTGCGATTTACGTCTGTAGCGGCTGGAACCCCCCTTCCAAATGCCCGCTGATTGCAGAGACAGTGTTTACGCGGTGCCATCCGTCAGGGCGCGCCTTGGGCGCGAGGAGGCTGGATTATGCGAGCTATTATTCGCCGTCTTAGCATTCCTGCTTCAGAATCGCAACTCAGTATCGCACTGGCACTTAGCGTCGCCGTGATGAGCCTGCTGCTCTGGGGACTTCTCTGGCAAGACAGCATTATCCACCAGCAACGTGAAGCCATTCGCTGGCTCTGGTCGCTCCACGGCGGCCACATCAGCTAAGCCGATTGAGTTATTCCCTCTCAGCCCTAGGAAAAGCCTGGCAGCTCATCTACCGGAGCGGCCGCTTTCCTTTCTGGGCACCTGACCAAGCTTAGCCAACAAAATGCGTCCCTGCGGGTTTACTATGTGGGGCGAAGCCGCGTCTAAGTATTCCGGAGGTTAGCCATGTCCAAGTGGAGTAAAGCCATTTTCGCAGGACTACTCGCGCTCGTCGCGTTATCGGCGATTGTCCCGGCCGCATCGGCGACCGGCAAGCATCATCATCTCCATCGCCGTCATCACCATCATCGCAACGTATAGTTGGACGCGACTTCAATATTCTGCCTGCCGCGCCGCGCTCGTGTTTGCGGCAACGCGGTCCTAGCGCGCGTGCCCACTACATACCTAGCTCACCGACTAAAACTGCGTGACGAGGATTGGGAAAACGGTGCTTCCGGCGGGCCCTATTTCACGAACAAAGCTTCGCGCATCTGGTCTCTGCCCAGATACGTTTTGGTGGTATGGAATCGCGAAAAGAGGTTGGCGATTTCGCGATTTTGGAATGACCTTGCAAGAGGTGCGACCGTTGGCGCGGGCACCATCTCGACCGTCTGCTCGTCAAGCACGCGATAACGATGGAATTGCTCCGGCCGCGCGCTGTGGAAAATAGAGAGCACCACTCCGCCATCACACACCAAATTCCCCAGTCTTTCTGCCGTGCGGCGCATCACATCCTCTTCCAAGTAATCCAGCACATCCCACGCCAGCACCGCATCGAAGGATTTGGGCTCGAATTGAAGATTGCTTTCCAAAAACTTGTTGGCAAGTTCCGCCTTCGCCGGCCGTTCCGCGTCGGCGGGCAGACCTTTTCTCCGCTCCGCGTCGTCCTGCGAGAATTGCCGCCAGCCGGAAAGCAAATCCTCGGTCGAAACTCGGAATCCGCGTTCCACAAAAAAACTGACGGTGGATTGCCAGACTGGGCCCAGATCGAGCAAATGTCCGCGACCCAGCCCATTCAGGTGCCACATGAAATCCTTGAGGCTTCGGGAGGTGCGAACCGCCCGCGGCGAGAACGAAGGCGTGGCAACCGATACGGAGCGGGGTTGAGGCGCATGCGTCCCCACTGGAGCGGGCATTCCCAGCCGCGCTACGCCGAATCCGATCCGATTCAAAAAGCCCATTCTTCGTCTTTTCCTAGGCGTTACTTGCTACCGGCCCAGCTTTCACGGCGACTGGCTCATTCTGCATCGTGACTTCGCCAACCGCGCCATTACCATTCGCGCCATTTCCATTGAATTTCGCCGCGGCGACCCCATTTGGGCCCGCGGACCCGGTCCCAGACGTCACTTGCTGCTTCACTTCGGCCTCGATTGCCGCTGCCGGCTTCGCGACTATGGGCTTCACAGGCTCTTCCGCAACTTCCAGCTTGCCCTTCACCACCGCGCCCTCTTCAATGGCCAGTTTTGGCGCCACGCCGTCACCGTGCCACCGTCCAGTGTGCCCGACGGTAATTCTCTCCGTCGCTCGCAGGTTACCCTTCAAATCACCGCGCACAATGATCTCGCGCGCGTTAATGCTTCCTTCGACTCGTCCTTCGGGCCCGATCGCCACGCGCGCACCGGCAAGCTGCACACTGCCACTCACTTCACCATCAATCTGCAAGTCTTCGTTGCCCGTCACTTGCCCGCGGATGAAAATGCCTTTGCACACAATGCTGGTCGCACGCTTCGGGACGGTTGTTTCTCTTGTGGAAATCTGCGGAGGCGGCGCGCTAACTGGCACAGCCGGCTGCACATTCGCAGGACTTGGCTGTGGAAAATTATTTGCCGGCGCCGACGGTGTTGCTACATTTTGTTGCGGAGTTGGAGACACCTTGGGCTCTTCCTGCTTGCGCCACATGAATTCCTCCTTAAGTGTCCGGAATGGGGCGGGCCGAACGGGGTACCCCAAAACCACCACTAGAGAGGCGGAATATAGTACACGACCCTGTCAATTGTAAATGGGCAAAAAGGACAGTCGTCGAACAGCCGTACCCAGTTGTATACCCGGTGCGTCAGATCGTGCTTAAAAAGTAATTCTTGGGCTTTCTCGCACGCACTTTGCTGGCAGTCACGATGCAATTCGTGGGCGAAATATGGTTGGGGGTCTCCGCTTGATGCGGTGATCCCGTCTCTACTTCTCGCTTCGGCGACCTCCACATGGTCGTTTGGGTCCCCTCCGCCTGTGGAAAGTGCCGCAACAGCCAAATCGCCTCGCACATGCCGGCCGCTTCGTGCAAGAAGATCCGCAAATCCGCCTTGTGCTGCCACCAATCCGAGGGATCGTAGTCGGGATCCCGCGCTCCAGCCACGTCAACCTGCACGTTCGTCGGAAAGACCTTGCTGAAGATGTAGCGCGCCCGCCGCGTGTGGTAGCTCGACGTAACGACGATCACATGCCTCCAGCCCTTTTGGACCACTAGGCCTCGTAACGCTTGTGCTTCGTCTATCGTGTCACCGGCCGTGTGACGAAAAACCGTGATTGCGGAGGCAGGAACGCCGCGGTCCGTCAGATCCCGCTCCATCAGCTCGCCGATCCCGGCGTAGGGACGCAGCATTCGCCCGCTTGCCACGATGGCAGGCGCGAGATGATCGGAGTACAGTTCCGCAGCCTTCCCAGCTCGTGAACCCTCCAGATTGTCGTCGCCCAAGATGATCAGCGCATCCGCGTTGGAAACAGGACCTTCGACGATCCAGAACTCGCCCATCTCACGCAGGATCGGCCGACGCACAAGGTAAAAAAGGAAAATCAGCGCCGCCAGAATTAGAAGAGAAATCAGTCTGAAGAATATGCCGCCGTGCTCGCCCGCTCTGCAATCGCTGACCCTCACGGCGGTTTGCCTCTCAATGTCGCATGCGTTTGTGCCTGCGCGCGCTATGTTTCCGGATCAAATGCCCTCAACTGCTCCGCCGCCGCTTCCGGTTCCATCGGATTGAAATACACTTCCTTGATGCTGTAAGACTTGCTCTTCGATTCCACGATCGGTAGAAGCTCAACGTGCCAGTGGTAATCATCCGCGATCGTCGTCCAGTATTTCGACATTTCTCCCTTGTATGACGCCGTGTTCGGCGAAGTGTGCACCACCATATGGTAATTCGGCGTCAGCTTCTGGATTCGCCGCAGCATCCGGCCGAGTAGCGCGGCAAAATCCCGGCGGTTTGCGCCCGGCCGCGGCTGCTCGAAAAGATGATTGTGCTTCCGGCTCAGGAGCCATATCTCGTATGGAACCCTCGAGGCATACGGACAAAAAGCGTAGTAATTACCCTGCACGTCGACGATTCGCTTTCCACGTTTTTCTTCCTGATGCAGGATGTCACAGAAAACGCACCGCTCCTTCTGCTCGTACCATGCGCGCGACGATCGCAACTCATACAAAATTCTCCGCGGCACGAACGTCGTCGCCGTCACCTGAGAGTGCGGATGTTCCCATTCCGCGCCCGCCGCTTTGCCCTGGTTCTTGAATACCGTGACGTATTTGAATCTTCGATCCTTCTTCAAGTCCAAAATGCGGTCCGCGTAGATGCTCAGAATCTCTTCGATTTGCGCATCACTCATGTACGCCAACTTCGCATCATGCTCCGGGCATTCGACGATAATTTCATGGGCTCCGACCGGGCTCATCCGGTCATAGATCCCTTCGGCTTCCCGGCCGATCTCGCCTTCGATCCGGTAGAGCGGATCCAGATGCGGCATCACGCGCACACGCCACAGCCCTTCCGGTGGCAGCACCAGTACGGACTGCTGCTCCTTTTCATGCCCGGGGCACAACGGACATCCGGGCTGGGCTTCGACGGGGTCGGGGTGCCCGACCACGACCCAGCTTCTTGTGATCGGATCCTTACGAAGTTCCATTTTTAGCTTGCCTTCCGCTGAACAACCTGAGGACTTGCTGCGATGGAGCCGCGCTTCTTGCTCCGCGCTCGGCGATGAACATTCCTACTCGCATCGATGAAATGAACTTTATCTCAGCGGGGAACCCCATGCAACCGCTCAGCGAAACAAAAAAGGGACGGATCAAAAAATCCGTCCCCTCGTCGAATGCAACCTGCGTGATTCCTACGCTGAAACCAGATCGCTGGGCTGCGGCGGAACTTGCAATTCTGCCGCTGCGGCGGCCGCTTTCTCTTCCACCTTCGCCAGCTCCTTAAGTTTGACTCGAAACACCTTCTTCGCGAGTCCGAGCTTGTTCAACATCCAGATGCCGTACCAGTTGAAGTCAATCTCATACCACTTCAACCCGTGGCGAGCCGAAACCGGATGCGCGTGGTGATTGTTGTGCCAGCCTTCGCCCCACGAGAGCAACGCCACTACGAAATTGTTTGTCGAATCGTCCGTCGTCTTGAATCGGCGCGAACCCCATACGTGCGTCGCGGAATTGACCAGCCAAGTTGCGTGCAGTCCAACCACGGTACGCACGAAAACTCCCCACAGCAAGAACGGCCAGCCGCCAATCGCGAACAGGATCGCTGCCAGAGCGATCACGGGCACGTAGTGATATTTCGTAATCCAGACGTGGAACTTGTCCTTTGCGAGGTCGGGCACATAGTGCGTCAGAGTC
>Ga0335078_10006624_pt1 | contig 17131 bp, 15 predicted proteins | sample Lox_Sample_32_FD_206711 | JGI IMG/M metagenome (GOLD analysis project Ga0335078, IMG submission 206711) | Soil microbial communities from Loxahatchee National Wildlife Refuge, Florida, United States - Lox_Sample_3.2 | ecosystem: Environmental > Terrestrial > Soil > Wetlands | place: USA... | reverse complement strand
TGTCGTCGGGCCCCAGGCCCGCCGACCGGGCCGAGCGCAGCAGGTCGGTCATGGCGGCGAGGAACCGCCGCTGCGCGGCGGGGTCGGGGCCGGGCAGCGACCCGATCACGAACGTCCCCTGGCCCGGCCGGCCCTTCACCAGTCCCTCCCGCTCCAGGTCGCGGTAGGCCTTGAGCACCGTGTTGGGGTTGATCGCGAGCTTGGCGACGACCTGCTGCGCGGTCGGCAGCCGGTCGCCCGGCTCCAGCAGGCCGAGCCGCAGGGCGTCACGGACCTGCTGGACCAGCTGGAGGTAGGTGGCGACACCCGAAACGGGGTCGAGCTGGAACTCGATCACGCCCCTCCTTTCACTAATCAATTAGTGAAAGATAGTATTTACCGGGGCCGCCGGGTGCAAGCCCTGGCGCGCGGGCCCGGGAACGGGTCCGGTCGCGGCAGAAGCCGCCCGGGATCCGGGGGAGGCCGGATGGCCGTGCGCGCTGCCCGCGCCCCTATCGAGCCGGGACGCTGGCCGCAGGTCGCCCAGCTGGCGGAGCAGCTCCAGAACCAGGCGGCCGACTGGCTGCACGATGCGGGCCGTCCGCCGGAATGGCCGACCTGCCTCCAGCACCCCGGCGCGCCGCACCGGCTGAACCCGGAGGTGCGCGATGACGGTGCCGTGCGGGCCTTCTGCAAAGCGGCCAGGTGATCTGGCCTATCGGTGAACTGGCGCTGCCTGGCCGCGTGGCTCCCCGGACTGCCACGGCAGGTCATCACGGTCACCGGATACCCGGATGAGCACCGCCGCCCAGGTGCGGAACGGGCGCCATGGCTCGGCGATCCGCCGCATCGTCTCGTCGTCGGGCGCCGTGGCCAGCTCGTAATAGTGTCGCACGTACGCGCGGATGCGCGGCTCGCCCAGGGTGAGCGCGTCGCTGACGCCGGTCGAGCGCAGCTCGACCAGGCCCGCGTAGACCGGCCCCAGGCCGGGAATGGCCCGCAGCGCGGCGAGGGCCTGGTCGGGATCCATCGCCGCGAGCCGCTCCGGGTCCAGGTCGCCGGCCAGCGCCCGCTCGGCGACGCCGCGCAGTCGCTCGAGCCGCCGGGGCTCCAGGCCGGGGAACTCCTCCAGGGTGAGCAGCCGGTCCGGCAGCGGGAACGCGTGCTTCACCTGGCCCGCGAGCTCGAACGGCCGGCCGAGTGCCTCGCTCAGCCGGCGCCAGAGCGCCGCCGCCTGGCTCCTGTGCCGTCGCTGTGACGCCATGGCCCAGGCCGCGGCCTCGTAGGGCGAGTGAAACAGCACCGGGCGCAGCCCGGGATGGTCGGCCTGCAGACGGCCGAGCACCGGGTCCCGCTGCCCTGCGGCCAGCCAGCCGCCGGCCGGGCGGTCCACGGACAGGATGCGGCGCAACTGCCGCTCCGCCGCCGCCAGGTCGGTCACGCCGCTGATCTCGGCCACCAGGGCGCCGCCGGGTTCCTGGCTGACCACGGCGCCCATCTGGTGTTTCAGGTCGTCGGTCACGAACGCCAGGCGCATCGCTTCGTCGTCCGGGTAGGGCCGCCCGGTACCGGGACCGAACCCGAACGCCGCCGCCGCCGCGAGCGAGAACGGGCCGTCGACGGGCATCCGGATCCGCTGCGCCGCCTGTGCTGTCCCGGTCATCCGCCGCCCCCTGCTACCCGGCCCGCGTCTGCTACCCGGCCCGCGTCTGCTACCCGGCCCGCGTCTGCTACCCGGCCCGCGTCTGCTACCCGGCCGCGGGCCCGGTCAAGCCTCTTACCCACCCGTTCTAACAGGTGGCTACGACAATCTCCCGCGCCCCGGTGCTGCCGCCGTCCGCCTGGTGGGTCGTATCGGCCCGGCCCGGCCCGCTGCTAGCGCCGGCCGTTGCCTCGCCCGGGCTTGATCGGTTGCGGCGGTCGTCTGCCAGGTCATAGTGACCCCAACAGACGTCCAGGGTGACGGATCATGAGCGCCGGAGCCGCGTCAGCGGACCGCGCGGCTGCCCGGCTCGTCGCGCCGGCGCTGCTCGAGCTGCTCCACGACCAGCCGGTAGAACTGGCGCGGCCGCCCGGGCGCGGGCGAGCGGTTCGGCGGGAGCGGCCAGGCGAGGCCCTCCTCCACGAGGATGTGCAGCAGCCGCCGGGCCGTGCGCGGGGTGACCGCGAGCAACTGGCCGGCGGTCTCGGCGTCCACGACGAGGCTGGCGTCGGTGGCCGCCAGCTTCTCGGCCAGCCGGGCCAGCGTCTCCAGGCTGCGGGACCGGCGGGCGCCGGCCTCGGGCAGCCGCGGCGCCGGGATCGGTATCTGCGCCTCGCGGCCTCCGGCGAGCCCGCGCAGGCCGCCTCCCTGGACCCGGCCCAGGGAGGCGCGGGCGTGCGCCTCGGCCTCCACCGCCGTCCGGCCCAGGCCGATGCCGACGTCGAGGGCCACCCCCAGCTCGCTGCGAGCCCGCTCGGTGAATGGCGCGGCCCGGAACCCGTCCGTGGCCCGGGCCAGCGAGCCCCGGGTCGCCACGATCAGGAAGCCGTGGTCGCTCGCCGGGCTGACCGCCGCGTGGATCCGCTGCGCCTCCTGGACCAGGAACCTGTGCACGGTGAGGCGCAGCTCCTCGCGCGACTGCCGCGGCGACGCCCGCCGCCCGCTGTCCCGCAAGGCCGGCACCTCCACCAGGGCCAGGGCCAGCTGGGCGTCCTCAAGCCGGCGGTACCCGCCGAGCAGCGCGGCCATGCGCAGCGCCACGCGTAGATCGCTGCCCGTGGGCCGGAGCGTGAAGGCCGGGACCCCGGCGGCGGATAGCCGCGCCGCCACCGACTGCAGGCAGGTGAACGCGACCGTGGTCTCGTTGCGGCGGAAGAGCCGCTCGTGGAACGAGGCCACGACCGCCGCGCTGCCGGACTCCTCGCGGACGTGCACGCCCGCCGCGGACAGGCCGAGCTCGGTAAAGGCCTCCTCGACGTCGCCGCGGCTGAGCACGTCCACGCTGGACCGGGCCGGGTCCCGCCCGTCGTCCCGGCTGGCCCGCATCAGCGCGCCGTACAGGGCGCTGCCGCCGAGCGCGACGAACGTGGCCGGGCAGGCCAGCACGCCCGCCGCCCGGGCGTACTCGTACGGGATCCGGCTGGCGAACAGGCAGACGTCGATCGAGGTGCCCAGCCGGGCGACCTGATCGGCGGCCTCCTGCTCGTCCCGGTAGGCGGCCGCGACCAGCCGCCGGGCCGGGACCGGCTCTCCGGCGGGCGGCGAGCCCGGGGCCCCGGACTTCCCGCCCGCCGCCGGGCCGGACAGCATGATCCGCTCCACCAGGTCGTGCGGGCCGACGACGCCGATCGTGAGCTCGCCCTGGGTCCGGCTTGACCCGTTCATGACTCGTCGTGCCCGGCCGTCGCCGGCGCGGTGGCGGCGTCTGGCCAGGTACCCCCGTATCGCCCCATCCCTAAGGCCACGTTACGTCCCATCTCCGGTCGGCTTCCCGCGATGTGAGAATGCCTCTCCTACATGTCGTAACTCACGAAGAGGATCACTGTGAAGAGGCAGGGAAGGGCCAATTATCCGCGCGGAGCTGGCGATGTTGCGGAAGCCATGCCGAAACACCGGAAAATGGCGCGCATGACCACCGCGTGACCTGGGCTTTAAGGCATCTCGGTGGCGATCTCGGCGGCGATGTCCGCGCCCAGCGTGGTCAGCCGGGCCGCCACTGCCGCGTGGCCGCGGTCGATCGGGTAGCCGGGGGAGACGATGGTCTCGCCCTCGGCGGCCAGCCCGGCCAGGATGAGGGCGATCCCGGAGCGGAGGTCGTGCGCGATGACCTCGGTGCCCTTCAGCACGCTGGGCCCGTGCACCAGGGCCGCGTTCCCGGCCACCTCCACCTTCGCGCCCAGCTTGTTGAGCTCGCTGGCCAGGGTGTAGCGCCCGTCGAAGATGGTCTCCCTGATGTAGCTGGTGCCGTCGGCCAGCGTGGACAGCGCCATGATCGGCGACTGCAGGTCGGTCGCGAACCCGGGGAACGGGCAGGTGATCACGTTGATAGGCCGCAACGGGCGCTCGCGGCGCACCTGGAGGATCGCGCCGTGGGTGGAGAACTCGACGCCCATCTGCTCCAGCTTCCAGCGCACCACGCCGAAGTGGTCGAGGTCCGCCCCGACCAGGCTGAGCTCGCCGCCGGTGATGGCGGCGGCCATGGCGAAGACCGCCGCGTCGATGCGGTCGGCCATCACGGTGTGCTCGACCGCGTGGAGTTCGGTGACCCCGTTGACCGTCACGAACCCGGTGCCGCCGCCGCTGATGTCCGCGCCCATCTTGGTCAGGAACGAGATGACGTCGAGAACCTCCGGCTCCTGGGCCGTGTTGTCGATCACGGTGGTGCCCGGGGCCAGCGCCGCGGCCATGATCAGGTTCTCGGTACCGGTGTGCGACGGCGTGTCCAGGTACAGGTGCGCGCCCTTGAGCGTGTCGGCCTTGATGTGGATCGTGGTCTCGCCCTCGTCCACCCGGGCGCCCAGCCGGGCGAAGCCCCGGTAGTGGAAGTCGAGGCTGCGGGTGCCGAGGTTGCAGCCGCCGATGCCCTCGATGGTCGCCTCGCCCAGCCGGTGCAGCAGCGCGGGCACGAACACCACGGAGGCGCGGAAGTGGCGGGTGATGTCGGCGGGCAGCACCGAGCTGGTCAGCTCGGAGGCGTCGACCACCAGGGTCCGCTCGGCCTCGTGGAACTTGACCATCGCGCCCACGGCCTGGGCCAGCTCGACCGCCCGTCGCACGTCCTCGATCACCGGGACGTTCCGCAGGACCGTCCGCCCCTTGTCGACCAGCAGCGACGCCGCGATCATCTTCAGCGCGGCGTTCTTGGCCCCCTGCACGAAGACCGTGCCCTGCAGCGGATGGCCGCCGCGCACGCGGTAACGGGTCTGTCGGCGGGTGGTCATAGTGCTGATGCTCCTGTCCGTCGAGAGAGCGGCATCACTATCCTGGCCCGCCGACTGCATCCCCGTGACCTCAGGCCAACCAGACGGCAGGCCGCCCGATAGCAGGCAGCCTGATTCATGTGTCGTCCAGTATTCCACCGCGCTCGAGCCCCCCAGACCATGACGGCGATGTTGCGTAGAGTATCTGAGAGGATACTCAGCGCCATAAGCGGGGGGTTTCGGCGGGTGATCCGGCCGGTTTTGGGCGGGGAACCGGCGGCGGGGCGCCCGCCCGGTATGGACGGTCCCGGGCGCCGGCCATTCCTAGCGCCAGGGCCGCCCGGTGATGCTTTCGTAAGCGCGGACGTACCTGGCCCGGGTGCGCTCCACGACCGGCTCGGGCAGCGGCGGGGGAGGCTCGGGGCCGCGCGGATCCCAGCCGGCCTCCGGCGAGATGAGCCAGTCCCGCACGTACTGCTTGTCGAGGGAGGGCTGGCTCCGCCCCGGCTGCCACTGGTCGGCCGGCCAGAACCGGGACGAGTCCGGGGTCAGCACCTCATCAGCCAGCACCAGCCGGCCGTCGCCGTCGAAGCCGAGCTCGATCTTGGTGTCGGCCACGATGATGCCGCGCTGGCCGGCCAGGTCCGCGCCCCGGCGGTACACCTCCAGGGTGATCCGCTCCAGTTCGGCGGCCACGCCCGCGCCGACCAGGCCGGCGGCCTGCGCCGCCGTGATGTTCACGTCGTGCTCGCCGCGGGGCGCCTTGGTGGCCGGGGTGAAGACCGGCCCGGGCAGCCGGGAGCCCTCGCTCAGCCCGGCCGGCAGCGGCACGCCGCACACCGCCCCGCCGCGGCGGTACTCGGCGACGGCCGAGCCGGCCAGGTAGCCGCGGGCCACGCACTCCACCGGGACCATCTCCAGCCGCCGGCAGGCCATCGCCCGCCCGGCGAACTCGGCCGGGATGGCCGCGTCCACCAGGTGGTTCGGCACGAGGCCGGCGAGCCGCTCGAACCACCACAGCGAGAGCTGGGTGAGGATCTTCCCCTTGTCGGGGATCTCGGTCACCAGGACGTGGTCGAACGCGGAGATGCGGTCGGTCGCCACCAGCAGCAGCACGCCGTCACCGGTCTCGTAGAGCTCACGCACCTTGCCCGAGTAGACGTGGCGCAGGCCCGGCGGGCCGGGCGGGCCGGGCGGGCCGGGCGGGCGCGGCGGGCCGGGCGCGGTGCTCACGTGAGCCGCTCCAGCCGCTCGAACACCGGCCCGAGCCGCTCCACGTAGCGTTCCGGGCGGCAGGCCTCGTCCAGCCTGGCCTCGTCCAGGGGCCGGCCCCGCTCGCCGGCGTGCTTGCGCAGCGTCTCGCGCAGCGGCGTCCCGCTGGCGTAGGTGTCCATCGCCGCCGCCTGGACCAGCGCGTAGGCCTCCTCGCGCGACATCCCGGCCGCGACCAGCTCGAGCAGCACGGCGGAGGTGAAGATCAGGCCGCGGGTCATCTCCAGGTTGGCCCGCATCCGCGCCGCGTCGACCCGCAGGCCGGTGATCAGCGCGGTGGTCTCCGCGAGCAGGAAGTCGGTGACGGCCGCCGCGTCCGGCAGCGCGATCCGCTCGGTGGACGAATGCGAGATATCCCGCTCGTGCCACAGCGGGATGCCCTCCAGCACTGGCACCACCTGCGCCCGGACCTCCCGGGCCAGCCCGCAGATCCGCTCCGCGCGCACCGGGTTCCTCTTATGCGGCATCGCCGAGGAGCCCTTCTGGCCCGTCCCGAACGGCTCGGCCAGCTCGGAGATTTCCGTCTGCTGCCCGAGCCGGATCTCGACCGCGACCGCCTCGCACACGCTCGCGATCAGGGCCATCACGCTCAGCCACTCCCCGATGCCGTCCCGGAACACGACCTGGCTGGCCACGTCGGGCGTGCGCAGGCCCAGCTCGGCGAGCACCTGCGCCTCGACGGCGGCGTCGATGTTGGAGTAGGTCCCGACCGGGCCGGACAGCTTGCCGACGGCCACGGCGTGGCGGGCGCGGCGCAGCCGGTCGCGGCACCGGGCCATCGCGAAGGCGAAGTCGGCGACCCGGTGCCCCCACAGGTCGGGCTCGGCGTGGATGCCGTGAGTGCGGCCGACCCGCAGCGTGTCCCGGTGCGCCAGCGCGTGGTCGCGCAGCGCCGCGGTCAGCGCCGTGCATCCCTCCAGCAGCAGGTCGCTGGCCTCGGTGAGCTGCAGGGCCAGCGCGGTGTCCAGCAGGTCGGAGGAGGTCATCCCGAAATGGACGTACGCGGCCGCCTCGCGCGGGACCGTGTTGTCGGCCCACGCGGACAGGAACGCGATCACGTCGTGGCCGGTGACGGCCTCGATCGCGGCGACCGCCTCGGGGGCCGGCGGCGCCGCCGCGCGCACCGGCGGCACGCTGGCGGCGGGCACGGTGCCCGCCCGCGCGTGCGCCTCGAGCACCAGGACCTCGACCCGGCACCAGAGCTCGTACCTGTGCGCCTCACTCCAGACACGGCCCATCTCGGGCCGGGTATACCGCTCGATCACGCCTCTATCCTGCCCCAGCCCCGCGCCAGCGCCGGCCGGCCCGCCTCGCCGGCCCGGCCGGGCTCAGATACCCCTCCAGTATCAGCATCCCCGCCAGCACCACGGTGAGCACGACCACCTGGGCCTCGAGCGCGGCGAGCGCGCCGATGGGGATCGTGGCCAGGGCCGCGACCGCGGCGGCCGACCGCAGCCGCACCGGCCCGGTCCGCAGCAGCCGCCGGATGACCACCTCGCCGGCCAGGAACAGGGCCCCGCCCGCGCCGAGCACGACCGCCGCCCCGGCCGGCCCGGCGGTGAGCCGGCCCGATCGCTCGATCGCCTGGCCGACACCGGCCGCCATGGCCACCAGCCCGAGCAGCAGCGGAATGTTCCCGTAGAAGAACGCGGACAGCGCGAGCGAGGTGCGGCGCTCGCTGCTCGCGGCGGTGAGCACCCGCTCGGCTGCCTCCTCGTCGCCGCCGCCGAAGACGATCCACCAGAGCGTGGCCGCCAGCGCCAGGCCGAGCAGCGCCGCGGCCACCAGCCGGGCGTTCTCCGCGCCCGAGTTCCCGGCCAGCCGCCCGGCGCCGACGCCGATCGCGGCCACCGACTCGCCGAGCGCCACCAGCAGCAGCGCGCTGTGCCGCTCCGCGAAGTGGGCGGGCCGCAGCTCGAACAGGTTCCTCGGGTGCACGATCAGCGGCGAGCCGAGCTGGACCGCCAGGGCCAGCACCCACAGCGCGTAGCCGGCGGCCGGCATGGTGCCTGACCGGCCGCGCAGCAGCGCCGCGCCGATCACCAGCAGGGCCGAGACGACATTGAACGGGGTGACCCGGACGATGTTCCGGTTCACCCGGAAGTACAGCGTCCCATGGACGATCACCACCAGCAGGTAGCCGAGCCCCAGGGCCAGGGCGCTGCCGCCGAACCCGCCCGGGATGGCCAGCCCGATCGTGAGGAACCCCCCCATCGCGACCAGGAGCAGCAGCCGCTCGGCGGTGTGCACCGGGGGCCTGGCGTTGGTCAGCCAGGCATAGCCCTCGTACATCCACCACAGCAGCCCGAAGATCAGCAGCACCCGGACCGCGCCGGCCGCGGTGAACCCGCTGGCCAGCAGCGTGGCCAGCTGGGTCAGCGTGAAGGCGAAGACCAGGTCGAAGAACAGCTCGAGCGTGGTTACCCGCAGCGGCGGCTCGTCGGGGCCGGGGGCGGTGCCGTCGGGAACGGTGCCGTCGGGGGCGGTGCCGTCGGGGGCGGTGCCGTCGGGCTCCGGAACGGGACGGGCCGGCTCGGGACCCCCGGGTCCGCGGCCGGGACCGGACGCCCCGGCGTCCGGCAGGCTCACGGCCCGGCCGGGGCGGCCGCGGCGGCCGCGGCCGCAGCGCGCTCGGCGATGTCGCGGCGGAACCAGCCGCCGCGCATCCTGATCTTTCCCGCCGCCCGGTACGCCGCGGCCCGGGCGGCGGCCAGGTCGGGGCCGGTGCCCACCACGTTCAGCACCCGGCCGCCCGCGGACACCAGGGAGCCGGCCCCCGACATCGCGGTCCCGGCCTGCAGGACGTAGGCGGACTCGTCGCGCTCAGCGTCGTCGACGCCCTCGATGGGATCGCCCTGGGCCGGCGCGCCCGGGTACCCCTCGGCTGCGATCACCACGGTCACCGCGGCGCCGGGCGCCCAGCGCAGCGGGCCGGCCCCGGCCAGCCCGCCCGCGGCCGCCGCGTGCAGCAGCCCGCCCAGCGGCGTGGCCAGCCGGTCCAGCACCACCTGGGTCTCCGGGTCGCCGAACCGGGCGTTGAACTCGACCACCCGGATCCCGGCCGCGGTCAGGCACAGGCCCGCGTACAGCAGCCCGGTGTAGGGGGTGCCGCGCCGGCGCATCTCGGCGACGGCCGGGGCGATGACCTCCGCCATGACCTGGCTGCCCAGGGCCGGCGCGGCCCAGGGCAGCGGGGCGTAGGCACCCATGCCGCCGGTGTTCGGGCCCTCGTCGCCGTCACGGGCGCGCTTGAAGTCCTGCGCCGGGAGCAGCGGCACCGCCGTCGCCCCGTCGGACAGGGCGAACACCGATACCTCGGGCCCGTCGAGGAACTCCTCGATGACGACGGTGCCGCAGGCGCGGGCGTGCGCGACGGCCGCGGCCCGGTCCTCCGTCACTACCACGCCCTTGCCCGCCGCCAGCCCGTCCGCCTTGACCACGTACGGCGGCCCGAAGGCGTCCAGTGCCCGGCTGGCCTCGGCGTCGGTGGTACAGGTCCGGGCCGCGGCGGTGGGGATGCCCGCGGCGGCCATCACCTGCTTGGCGAACGACTTCGAGCCCTCGATCATCGCCGCGTCCCGGCCGGGCCCGAAGCAGTCGATGCCAGCCGCCCGCACGGCGTCGGCCACGCCCGCCACCAGCGGCGCCTCCGGGCCGATGACGACCAGGCCGGCCCCGGTGCGGGCGGCCAGGGCGGTTACCCCGGCCGGGTCGGCCGGGGTAACCGCGTGCACCTCGGCCAGGCGCGCGATGCCTGGGTTGCCCGGCGCGGCGTGCAGGCCGGTGACGTCGGGGTCGGCGGCCAGGGCGCGGGCCAGGGCGTGCTCGCGGCCCCCGGACCCGATGAGCAGGACGCGCATCAGATCAGCGGACGCAGTTGCAGCGTCTGGTCGCGGCGCGGGCCCACGCCGATCCCGCAGAGCGGCGCGCCGATCATGTCCTCGAGCGCCCGCACGTAGGCCCGGGCGCTGGCCGGGAGATCCTGGAACCCCCGGGCCCCGGAGATGTCCTCCCACCAGCCGTCGAAGTACTCGTAGACCGGCACCGCGTGGTGGAAGTCGGTCTGGGTCATCGGCACCTCCTCGTGCCGGGTGCCGTTGACGTCGTAGGCCACGCAGACCGGTACCCGCTCCAGGCCGGACAGCACGTCGAGCTTGGTGAGGAAGTAGTCGGTGATCCCGTTGACCCGGGTCGCGTAGCGGGCGATGACCGCGTCGAACCAGCCGGTGCGGCGCGGCCGGCCGGTTGTGACGCCGTACTCCTGGCCGGTCTTGCGCAGCCACTCGCCGCTGGCGTCGGCCAGTTCGGTCGGGAACGGGCCCGCGCCCACCCGGGTGGTGTAGGCCTTGACGATCCCGATCACCTTGGTGATCCTGGTCGGCCCGATGCCCGAGCCCGCGCAGGCCCCGCCCGCCGTGGGCGAGGACGAGGTCACGAACGGGTAGGTGCCGTGATCAACGTCCAGCTGGGTGGCCTGGGCGCCCTCGAGCAGCACCACCTTGCCTTCGTCCAGCGCCTGGTTGAGGACCAGGCCGGTGTCGGTCACGTACCGCTGCAGCCGCTCGAAGTGCCGCAGGTACTCGGCCGCGGCGGCCCGGGCGTCGATGCCGCGGCGGTTGTAGACCTTGGTCAGCACCTGGTTCTTCTCGCGCAGGGCGAGCTCGAGCTTCTGGCACAAGATCCCGGGGTCGAACAGGTCCTGGACCCGGATCCCGGTCCGCGCCACCTTGTCGCTGTAGGTCGGCCCGATGCCACGGCCGGTGGTGCCGATGCGGGCGCTGCCGAGGTAGCGCTCGGTCACCTTGTCCAGCGCGATGTGGTGGGGCATGATCAGGTGCGCGTTGGCCGAGATCAGCAGCCGGTCGCAGGACACGCCGCGGGCCGCCAGGCCGTCCATCTCCTTCAGCAGCACGGCCGGGTCGATCACCACGCCGTTGCCGATCACCGGGACGGCGTTCCGCGACAGCACGCCGGCCGGCAGCAGATGCAGCGCGTAGCTCTCGTCGCCGATCACGACCGTGTGCCCGGCGTTGTTGCCACCCTGGTACCTGACCACGTAATCGACGTCGTCGCCGAGCAGGTCGGTCGCCTTGCCCTTGCCCTCGTCCCCCCACTGCGCGCCCACGATCACGATGGCGGGCATGTCATCAGGCCCCTTCGATAACGACGAAACCCCTGTTCGCGGCCATGCGGGTGTGCAAGCGCGACAGGGGCTCTTGCCCTGTGATGCTACCGGACCGGGGCGGCGCCGAGGAGCGGGCCGCGGGATCAGGCGGAGGATCGGACCCGGGTCAGCGCGGGTCGAGGGCCGCGACCGCGGCGGCGCTGCTGTCGGCCAGGAACCCGCGGCAGCGGTCGGCCTCGTCGGCTTCCCCGATGGCGGCCGCGGCGACCCCGAGCATGTTCAGTGAGCGCAGGAAGCCGCGATTCGGCTCGTGCTCCCAGGGAATCGGACCGTGGCCCTTCCAGCCCGCGCGGCGCAACTGGTCCAGGCCGCGGTGGTAGCCGGTCCTGGCGTAGGCGTACCCGGCCACCGGGTCGCCGGCCGCGATCGCGTGCTCGGCCAGCGCGGCCCATGCGGCGCAGCAGGCGGGGTGACGGGCGGCCACGCTGGCCGGGTCGGCGCCGCCGTCCAGCGCCTCGCGGGCCGCCGGGTCGTCCGGCAGGTAGGTGGGCGGAGGCCCGCCAAGCAGGTTCTCGTGCCTCATGCTCGTCATCTTGCCGGATAAGTTAGCTGCATGGCGGACGGCGAGCTCGCAGCGGCGGCCAGTGGCGTGTTCTCACTGGGCGGCAACGTGGCGGTCACCCGGCTCGGGTACGGCGCGATGCGGATCACCGGCCGGGGCATCTGGGGTGAGCCCGAGGACCGGCCGGGCGCGATCCGCGTGCTGCGCCGGGCCGCCGGGCTGGGCGTTGACTTCATCGACACCGCCGACTCCTACGGGCCGTTCGTGAGCGAGGAGCTCATCCGCGAGGCGCTGCACCCCTACCACGGCCTGACCATCGCCACCAAGGGCGGCCTGGTCCGCACCGGGCCCGACCGGTGGGGCACCGTCGGCCGGCCCGAGTACCTCAGGCAGTGCGTGGAGATGAGCCTGCGCCGCCTGGCCCTGGACACGATCGACCTCTATCAGCTGCACCGGATCGATCCCCAGGTACCGGCGGCCGATCAGGTAGGGGAGCTGAGCGATCTGCGCAAAGAGGGCAAGATCCGGCATATCGGGCTGTCCGAGGCGAGCGTGCCGGACATCGCCGAGGCCCGGCTGACCACCCCGATCGCGTCGGTCCAGAACGTCTACAACGTGCGCGACCGCCGGTGGGAGGCGGTGCTGGACTACTGCGAACGCGAGGGGCTCGGTTTCATCCCGTACTGCCCGATCGCCACCGGCCAGTTCGCGTCCCCGGCCGGCCCGATGGCGCTGCTGGCCCGGCAGGCGGGCCTGACCGGCCCGCAGCTCGCGCTGGCCTGGCTGCTGCGCCGGTCCCCGGTCATGCTGCCGATCCCGGGTACCGCCTCGGTGGCGCACCTGGAGGAAAACGTCGGCGCGGCCCAGATCGAGCTCGACGACGACCAGTTCGGCGCCCTGTCGGCGCTGGCCGAGCCCGGATCCTGACGGCCCGGCCGCCTGGGCCACCGCGCCTGCCGCGCCGGGACCCGACCGCCCGGCCTTCCGGGCGCCCGCGCGCCCGCCGCGCCGCGCCAGGGCCGAACGCCGAGCGTGACCGCTTCGGCACGCTGAGTGTGTCATGCTGACTTGGCCCAGGTCAGCCGCACGGAGGTACCAATGCACGACGGCGACGATCCAGGACCGCCAGCTCCCGGCGAGACCGGAGATTCCGCTGCCGCCCTCGATGACGGGCTGCAGTTAGCCGACGCCAGCCCCGTCCCGCCCGCCCGGCGGGCGCCCGGCACCCCGGGTGCCGCTCAGCGGTCGCTGGCCCAGCGCCGGGCCCGGCCCGGCCCCGTCCCGCCCCGGGCCTGGTCCGGCCCGCTGCCGCCGCCGGACATCCTGGGCGAGTACGAGCGGCAGCTGCCGGGCGCGGCCGAGCGGATCCTGTCCTTCGCCATGCGCCTCACCACGGCGATGATCAGCATCTCCGCCGTGTTCTTCTCGCTCGCCGTGGCTCGGGTCGGCAACACCAGCGCGGCGATGGCGGGCGGGTCGGTGTTCCTGTCCGTCCCGGTGATCATGCTGTTCCGCGCCTTCATCACCCGGCGGTGACGGCGGGAAGCCGTCGCCGGGCGGGTGGCTCGGCCCGCAGGACCGGGAACCGCGTCCCCGGGCGGGTGGCTCGGCCCGCAGGACCGGGAACCGCGTCCCCGGGCGGGTCAGCTCATCTGCTTGCCGGCCGACATCAGGTCCTGGCAGGCCTGGACGACGCGGGCGGTCATCGACTGCTCGGCCGCCTTGCCCCAGGACCGCGGGTCGTAGGCCTTCTTGCTGCCGACCTCGCCGTCGATCTTGAGCACGCCGTCGTAGTTGGTGAACATGTGGCCGGCCACCGGCCGGGTGAAGGCGTACTGGGTATCGGTGTCCACGTTCATCTTGACCGTGCCGTACGAGATCGCCTCCCGGATGTCCTCGAGCGATGATCCCGACCCGCCGTGGAACACCAGGTCGAAGGGCTTGTCCTTGCCGTACTTGGCTCCGACGGCGTCCTGGATCTCCTTCAGCACCGCGGGCCGCAGTCGCACGTGGCCCGGCTTGTAGACGCCGTGCACGTTGCCGAACGTGGCCGCCAGGATGTACCGGCCGTGCTCGCCGAGCCCCAGCGCCTCGGCCGTGGCCAGCGCGTCCTCCGGGGTGCTGTACAGCTTCTCGTTGATCTCGCCGACGACCCCGTCCTCCTCGCCGCCGACCACCCCGATCTCCATTTCCATGATCACGTGCGCGGCGGCGCACTGCTCCAGCAGGCCGGTGGCGATCTGCAGGTTCTCGGCGAGCGGCACCGCCGAGCCGTCCCACATGTGCGACTGGAACAGCGGTTCCTCGCCCCGCGCCACCCGCTCGGCGGAAATCTGGAGCAGCGGCCGCATGTACCCGTCCAGCTTGTCCTTGGGGCAGTGGTCGGTGTGCAGCGCCACGTGGACCGGGTACTTGGCCGCCACGACCCGGGCGAAGTGCGCGAGCGCCACCGCGCCGGTGACCATGTCCTTCACCGACTGGCCGGACAGGTACTCGGCCCCGCCCGTGGAGACCTGGACGATCCCGTCGCTGCCGGCCTCGGCGAATCCGCGCAGGGCCGCGTTCAGCGTCTGGCTGGAGGTCACGTTGATCGCCGGGTAGGCGAAGCCGTGCTCCTTCGCGCGGTCCAGCATCTGCGCGTACACCTCTGGCGTCGCGATAGGCATGAGGCCGCCCCCCTTCGTTCGGTACCTGCACCAGTATCCCGCTCCCCGGCGGGATTGGCGGTGGCCCCCCGGGAAAGCGCTGGCTAACCCTGGGCCCGGGACGGCCTAACCCTCAGGCCAGCGCGCCCGCCCGGCCAGCCCCGGGTCACCCGGCCGGCCAGCCCCGGGTCACCCCGCCGGCCAGCCCCGGTCACCCCGCCGGCCAGCCCCGGGTCACCCGGCCGGCCAGCCCCGGGTCACCCGGCCGGCCGACCCGCCGTGAATTTACGCAGGTTAACGGGCGGCAAACCCGCGCGGGTCTAGGGTCATGCCATGGGACGTCACGACCCGGATCCGCGGGACCGGCTACGGTATGTTCTGACCGCGGTGGTCGTCTTAGTCGTGATCGCGCTGGTCCTGGTGGGTTTTTCCGCGCTGCACGCCCTAGCCTGGCGCTAGGCCAAGGTCCGCGAGCTCGTACGCCGCGCGGTAGGTCAGGCCGCGCTCGGTGACCCGTTCCCGGGCTCCGCGTTCCACCACGACGGCGACGCCCGCCACCTCGGCGCCGGCCTCCCGCAGCGCGTCCACGGCGGTCAGCACGGAGTTTCCCGTGGTTGAGGTGTCCTCCACCGCCAGGACCCGCCGGCCGGCCACGTCCGGGCCCTCGATCCGGCGCTGCAGGCCGTGCGCCTTCTCCGCCTTGCGTACCACGAACGCGTCGAGTGGCCTGCCCTGAGCCGCGGCGGCGTGCATCATGGCGGTCGCGACGGGGTCGGCGCCCAGGGTCAGGCCGCCGACCGCGTCGTAATCCAGGTCCGCGGTCAGCTCCAGCATCACCCGCCCGGCAAGCGGCGCGGCGTGGCCGTCCAGGAGCACCCGGCGCAGGTCGATGTACCAGCTGGCCCGCTGGCCCGACGACAGGATCACATCGCCGTGGACCACCGCCTTCGCCTTGATGGCACCGAGCAATTCGTCGCGGTCGGTCACGGCAGCCAAGCCTATCGGCCGCCCCCGAATCGACGGGCTGAGAGCTAGCTCGTGATCTGCGCGTTACGTCACGACGATGGCCCCGCGCTTGGTAACGTCTCGCGTCGAAGGGAAGGCGGTATCGCGTGGATCGTTGCGCGCTGTTCGTTGATGCCGGCTATGTACTCGCCGATGGCGCTATGGCCGTTCACGGAACCCGTCAGCGGTCCTCTGTTTCCTGGGATTACGCCGGCCTGGTCAAGCTGCTGACCGGCCTCTCCCGGGACCGTACCGGCCTGCCCGTGCTGCGCTGCTACTGGTACGAGGCGACGGTTGAGGGACGCCGCACTTCCGAGCACAACGCGCTGGCCGACCTGCCCGGGGTGAAGCTGCGGCTCGGCCGGATGCGCCCGGGCCGGCGTGAGGGCGTGGAAGCCGAGATGCACCGCGACCTCACCACGCTGGCCAGGAACCGGGCGGTCAGCGACGCCGTCATCGTCAGCGCGGAAGAGGATCTGGCCGAGGTCGTGGCCGAGGTGCAGGACCTCGGGCTGCGGGTGATCATCGTTCACATCACGGCCGACGGCCGCTGGACGGTCTCCCAGCCGCTGCGCCAGGAGTGCGACGACATCGTGGAGATCTCTGCCGCTCACCTGAGGCCGTTCGTGGATCTCGTCGCCGGGGCCGAGCCGGCCGACCTCGACGACCAGTACCGCAATGGCAGCTACCAGCGGCGTCTCGCCAACGGACGCGGGGCCGGCTACGGCGCGATGGGCCATCAGGGCCTGCCCGCCGCGCTTCCCGCCGCGGCCACGATCTACACCGCACCCGTCGTCGAGGAGTACCAGCGCTCGGCGCAGCCCGGCCAGGGCCCGCTGGCGCTGTCCGCGCTCGCGGCCGCCGCGGCCGTCGGGCCGCCGCCCTCGCATCAGCCGCGCGGCGCCCAGCTCCCGGCCGCGGCCCAGCCGCCGGCGCCCCCGCCCGCGCCGCCCGCCCCGGCGGCGTCCCCGGCCGCCGGCCCGCCCCAGGAACAGGTCCCGGCCGCCCCCCTTCAGGAGACCGGGCTGGAACAGCCGGGATCGGCGGCCCAGGCCGGAGCCCAGAACGCCGGCGCCGCGCCCGGGCCGGCTCACGCTCAGGCGAGCGCCCAGTTCGCTCCGGTGCAGCCGCCGGCCGTCCAGGACCCGCCGCCGGCATCCGCGCCGCCGGCCCCCGGCCAGCAGGCGCCAGCCCAGGCGTCGGCCGGGCCCGCGCAGGCGCAGGTTCCGCCGCCGTCGGCCGCGCCGGGAACCGTTCTGGCGGGGGCACACCAGATGCCCGAGCCGCCCTCGCCCGTACCGCAGCAAGCTCCGCAGGCGCCCGCACCGGCGCAGGCCGAGGCGCCGCAGCCGTCCGCGCCGCCGCAGGTGCTGTCGCCTCCGGGCCCCGGGCCGCAAGACCCAGTCCCGCCGGTCCGGGCCCAGCCAGCCGCGGCCCAGCAGTCCTCCGTCCCGCCCGCCCCGGCCCAGCAGGCCACGCCGCCGCCCGCGCCGGCCGCGCCCGGGCACCCTCCGCAGGCACCGCCGCCGGGTCCGCCGCCGGGTCCGCCGCCGGACGCACGGTTCGGGGCCGGCCAGGGCGATTACCGCCCGCCCGAGCCGGCCGGATCACGCGGCGGCCTGCCGGTCCGGGACGGCGGGA
>Ga0335078_10006623_pt1 | contig 17133 bp, 13 predicted proteins | sample Lox_Sample_32_FD_206711 | JGI IMG/M metagenome (GOLD analysis project Ga0335078, IMG submission 206711) | Soil microbial communities from Loxahatchee National Wildlife Refuge, Florida, United States - Lox_Sample_3.2 | ecosystem: Environmental > Terrestrial > Soil > Wetlands | place: USA... | reverse complement strand
CGCGGGGGGCGCCCACGCCGAAGGTCCAGGGGCTAAAAGAGTCTGTGTGAGAACTCAGCCGAGTTCTCGCACAGACTCTAAAAGGCCACCCACCGCTCGGCACGAGTGAAGTAGTACCCCTGGAGTTTCTACATTCCGGGCCGAGGCACAGCCCGCAGGAAAAGAGTTGTCACCAACTACGCGGGACATGACCCTGGGAACCCGCACGCCATCGCGTAACCCGCTGCCAGATGCTTGCTGCCAGACCCTTCACCCGGGCGCCCAAGCCCGGCGGCCGCTCCCGCGGGGCCGCGGTGAGCAACGCCCGCCGCTGGCGACGCTTCCGGCGCGTCCAAAACGCCAGGTGAACACCTTCATCCCCGATCTGAATCTCGTGACGCATGCGGAAGGTAACGCTGTGATCCATTGATTCCACGGCATATATTGGCTTTGTTCCGACATCCCCCTTGGCCAGGGCCAACGGCCCCTTAACCGGCACCATATGGAGCTGCGGGTGGGTATCCGCCAGCCTCTCCCGATCCCCACAATGCGCAACATGCGGAACTGGCACCAGGCTTCTCGCGACGCGCTCGGCGGCCTTCCAGCGTTCCCTGCTCCGGGGGCGATAGACGGCGCACATCCGGAAGAGATCCAGTCGTAAAGGTCCACGTCCTCGCGCGCTCCGATCAGGTAGGTGCGGAAAAACTTGGGCGAGGCATACGCGCCATGGCGGAGGGCGTTCAGCCTGACCGCGCACTTGCCCCGGTAGGTACGCGGCCCGGTGGACCGGCGGCGTTGGCGCGATTGGCGGCCAACTTGGCCGGTGTCACCCGGCGGTGGATCAGCCCTCCGCGGCGCCATGCGACCCTTCACACGCTACTCTACTAGCCTACTCTTTGCCCGCGGCGAAGGCTTCAGAAAGGAATGCGATAGAAGTGCCGCCGGCGGACCGTGGGCGCGCCAAATACGCGCCGGGGAATCGCACGCACCCAGGCGGCCCTTTCAGGGGTCGTACTTTCCCCGGGCATTGCCCAGGGCTAAGTTAGCTCGGCCCTTCAGGCCGACTACTAAATGTAGAAACTCAACCGGCACGACTGAAGTCGTGCCCTGATACGGAGGATCGGAATTTCACACCCAGTTTGCGCAGAAAAGACGTCATGGGACACCAATTCGTAAACGCAGACTGAAACAGGTTCAGTCCCACGAAAGCGGTGAAGAGATACCACCAAGGGCTGACCCAATAGCCCAGGGCGAGCGATGCCAGCACAAAGGCGCCGGCCACTAATCTCAGCCAACGATTCACGTCCATGGATCTCCTCCTTCCGATTGGAAATCGGACTTCATAACACGGCGACGCCGGCGTCGCCGCTTTGGCTTTCGCCGCGCCGCGCGTTCAGGTAGTAGAGAATAGGCGTGGTCAGCTGCGAGAGCAGCGTAGACGCGAGCGCGCCGGCCATCAGCGAAATAGCCAGTCCCTGGAAAATCGGATCGAAGAGGATCACAAACGCGCCGACGATTACCGCGGCTGCCGTAAGCAGAATGGGACGAAAGCGGACGGCGCCCGCGTCGATCACCGCCTCCTCGAGCGGCATGCCTTGCTTGATCCGCAAGTCGGCGAAGTCCACGACCAGGATCGAATTGCGCACGATGATCCCGGCGAGCGCGATGAATCCGATGATCGAGGTTGCGGTGAAGAACGCTCCCATGGCCGCATGTGCGGGCAGGATGCCGACCAGGGTGAGTGGAATCGGCGCCATGATCACCAGCGGCACGCGGAAGGATTGGAACCACGCCACCACGATGAGATAGATCAGCACCAGCGCCACGCCGAAGGCGAACCCGAGGTCGCGAAACACTTCGTAGGTGATCTGCCACTCGCCGTCCCACTTCATCGAGATCTGGTTCGTCAGGAAGGGCTGCTCGGTGAGATAACGCTCCATGGTGGTACCCTGGAGAGTTTTGATGGAGTCCAGCTTCTTCGCCAGGCTGATCATGGCGTAAACCGGACTTTCCAACTGGCTGGCGACGTCTCCCGTGACGTACACCACGCGCTTCAGGTTCTTATGATAGATGCTCTGCTCGATCGTGCCTTGATCGACGCGAACCAACTCGCTGAGCGGCACCAGCGTTCCGGTGCGGGAGATCAGACGGAGTTGACCGAGGTCAGCCACGCTCGTGCGGTCGGCGCGCGGCAACTCCAGGACGATATCCACGTCCTCCTTCTCTTTCGGCTGATGCGCGAGGCCCACTGCGGCGCCGCTGACCGCCACGCGCAGAGTCTGGGCGATCTGCTCGGCGTCGATGCCGTTGAGCGATGCCTTCTCTTTGTCGATGACGAAGTTATATTGCGTTTGCGGGTCCTCGACGTACCAGTCGACGTCCACTACGCCGAGAGTCTGCTTGAAGTCGTCGCGGATTTTGCGTGCGGTTTCAAGCTGCTCGTTGAGATTGGGACCATAAACCTCCGCCACCAGCGTTTCAAGCACCGGCGGGCCGGGTGGAATCTCCGCCACTTTGAGGCGCGCGCCGTAACGGTCCCCGATGGGGTCGATCGCCAGGCGGATGCGCTTGGCGATGTCGTGGCTCTGGGCGGAGCGCTCATCCTTCGGCAAGAGGTTTACCTGAATGTCAGCCTGGTTGGGGCCGCGGCGCAGGAAATAGTGCCGGACCAGTCCGTTGAAGTTGTAGGGTCCAGCGGTACCGGCATAAATCTGGTAGTTCACCACCTCCGGCTCTTGGGCGACGCGCCGCGCGATCTCCTGTGTCACGCGCGTCGTCTGCTCCAGCGTGGTGCCGTTCGGCATGTCTACAATCAGTTGCATTTCGCTTTTGTTGTCGAAGGGCAGCATCTTCACCTTGACGATCTCGAGCAGCGGCAAAGTCATCACCAGGAGCAGTAGCAGCACCACGGACACGAGAAAGATGTGGCGCTTGCGCGGCTCGCGAATCAGGGGATTCATCATGCGGCGATAAAGGCGTCCGGCCCAGCCCTCATGATCTTCGTGAGCCTCGGCAGCCGAAGCGCTATCGGCGCGGCTGCGGACGCGAAGCGCCGCCCAGGGCGAGATGATGAAAGCCACCAGCAGCGAAAACAACATCGCCATCGAGGCTCCGACGGGGATGGGCCGCATGTACGGTCCCATCAACCCGCCGACGAAGGCCATAGGGAGCACGGCGGCGATCACGGTCCAGGTGGCGAGCGCGGTGGGATTGCCGACTTCGTCTACCGCCTCCACCGCGACATCGGCGACCGGCCGGCCTTTGTTCTGTGGCAGATGGAAATGTCTGGCGATGTTCTCGACCACCACGATGGCGTCGTCAACCAGGATGCCGATGGAGAAGATCAGAGCGAAAAGGGTGACGCGATTGAGCGTGTAGCCGTAAATAAAATAGATGAACAGGGTGACGGCCAGTGTGACCGGCACCGCGGCCAGCACCACGAGCGACGATCGCCAGCCGAGCGCCAAGGCCACCAGTACGGCGACCGAAAGCGTGGCGAGCAGCAGATGCTTCAGCAGTTCGTTCGATTTATCCTGCGCAGTGTGGCCGTAGTCCCGGGTGACGGTCACCTGGACATCGGAAGGGATCACGCTGCCCTTGAGGCTTTCCACCTTTTCAAGCGCACGATTCGCAACCGTCACGGCATTGGTGCCTTTGCGCTTCGAGACCGCGATGGTCACGGCGGGATATTCGCCGCTGGCGCTCGCCCGCGGTGCATGGGCGCCATCGCCGAAGCCAAAGAGGACGTAATCCGCGGGTTCCTCCGGCCCGTCGCGGATGGTGGCCACGTCGCGCAGATAGACGGGATGCCCGGCAGAGACGCCCACCACCACGGCGCCCACGTCGTCGGCGTTGCGCAGGAAGTCGCCGGTGGTGACGGAGAATTCCTGGTTGGAAGCTGCGAATTCCCCGGCCTGCAGGCGCTGGTTCGAGTGCTCCAGGACCGGCACAATCGAGGCCGGAGCCACGCCGAAGGCCGCTAACTTGGCCGGGTCGAGGAGAACGCGAAGTTGACGCCGCTGGCCGCCGATAAGCTGGGTGACTGACACATCGTCGACATTTTTGATCTCGCCCTCCGCCTGCGCGGCGATGCGGCGCAGCATGTAGCCGTCGTAGTGCGGGCTCCAGAGCGTCAGCGCGAGAATCGGAACGTCATCGATGGAGCGCGGCTTGATCAACGGTCTCGACGCGCCGGGCGGGATGACATCGAAATGGGAATAGAGCTTGTTGTAAAGCTTGACGACCGAGTCTTCCTCTTTCTCGCCCACCTTGTAGCGGACGACGACCATACCCAGGCCGGGGCGGGTGATCGAATACACATATTCCACGCCTGGAATCTCCCAGATCAAGCGCTCCAGGGGCGTGGTGAGGCGCTGCTCAACCTCCTGGGCCGTGGCGCCGGGCATCTCCACAAACACGTCCATCATGGGCACGATGATCTGGGGCTCTTCCTCGCGGGGCGTCTCGAGGATGGCAAACACGCCCAGAAGAATCGCAAATGCCATGATGAGAGGCGTCAGTTTCGAATTGACGAAATAGTGGGCCACGCGGCCCGCGAAGCCCAACCGGCCCGATGTCATTGCGCCTCCACTCGCACGCCGTCGCTGAGCCGGTCGAGTTGCGACGTCGCGATTCGTTCGCCGTCCGAAAGACCCGAGAGAACCTCCGTCTGATCGCCCAGCCGCCTGCCGGTCTTCACCAGGCGATACTCTGCGACGCTGTTGGAGCCCACCACGTAAACGCCTTCAAGCTGGCCCCGATCGACGAGTGCGGTCCGGGGAATCGCCAGATCCCTCAACTCGCCTATCGCAAAAGCCGCCGTGCCGTACTCGCCGGACCGGCAGGAGGCGCACGCGGCCGGCAGAGCGACCTTGACAACGAACGTGCGGCTGGCGGGATCTGCCGCCGGTACCACCTCCACCACGCTCCCCGGGAACCGGCCCTGGTCCGTGGTGACCTGCGCCTGCTGTCCCACGCGAATCTTCGCTAGCATGTCCTCAGGAACGTTCGCTTCCAGCCGGTAATGGGCCGTGTCTTCCACGGTGAGAACGGGCGTGCCGGGCATCACCAGCGTGCCGGCATCAACCGGCTTTGCCGTCACCAGGCCATCGATAGGCGAGACGATCTGGGCGTAGCTGAACATCGTCTGCGCCGCCTCCTGCTGCGACTGCGCCGCCTGGCTTTGCGCTTCCATCTGCCGTTTGCGGGCTGTGGCCGCCGCTTCATTGGCTACCGCGGATTTATAAGCCGCTTCGGCGCCGTCAAATTCCTGGCGCGTGACCGAATTCTTGGCAAGCAGTTCCTGGTAGCGATGGTACGTAACCTCGGCGAGCTTGCGCTGGGCCGCGACCGCGGTGAGCGCGTCTTCCGCTTCGTTCAATCCCGCCTTGCTGGCAGCGACGCCGGCGTCGGCGGACGCAAGTTGGGCGCGGGGCGTACGGTCGTCCAGCGTCGCGAGGACTTCGCCGCGATGAACGCGGTCGCCCGGCCGAACGCGAATCTCGCGTACCGTGCCGCTGATCTGCGCACCGAGGACGCTCGACGTGGCCGAGCGGATAGTTCCGGTCGCGGTGTACTCATTCGGCCAGTCCTGAAGATGGACCGTCTCGACCGTCACGCCGCTGATGGTGGCCGGAGTGGCTTGTGCTCCACCGGGCTTGGAGCCGCAGGCGGTCAGCCAAGCCGTGGCGGCGATGACGCCGGCGAGACCTGCTCGAAGTTGGTTCGCGCTCATAGCTGCTATTCCTTCTCCTTCTCCTTTTCTGTTCCCTAGGCGCCCGCTAAGCGCCGCCGCTCCCGGCGGGTACGACTAATACTCGACAGGGGGCGGATCGAATCAGAGCTTCCGTGGTGGTTCCGAACATGATGGAGGTCAGCGTCGGCCGGGGTCTTGCGCCGATCACGAGCAGATCCGCATCCATGTTGCGCGCTTCTTCAATGATTGCCTGCACCGCATTTCCGTGGCGGACAACATGCCGCAGGGAGCACCCTTCGCTGCCGTCCGCCCGCGCCCAATCGCACAACCGGTCTTCGGTGGCCTTCAGGGTGTCTTCAGATTCGGGCTTGCGATCGAGGACGTGGAGCAGTGTCAGCCGGGCTCCCGTCTTTCGCGCCACCAGAACTCCCACTTCGAGCGTCGCCTTCGATTGAGGATCAAAATTGACGGGACAGAGAATCTCGCGCATGGCGGCGCTGTCGCCCGAAGAGGCTCCGGGACCGACCGCCAGGACCGGCACCTGCGCCTGTCGCAGAACACCTTCCATCACCGAGCCCGTACGGAATCGGCTCCAACCCGTGCGGCCGTGCGTGCCCATTACGATCAGGTCGGCCTCAATTTCGTCAGCGGCGCGGAGGATCGCGGCCACGGCCTCTTCCTCGACAAATCGGTAGCTCCGCGGAATCTCGACCGGCAGATTGCGGGCGGCGAAATCTTCGAAGTATTTCCGGGCCGCCTGCTCGCTCTTGCGAAGCTGCGCCTCCAGTTCCTGAGTTTGAGCAGCGGTGAAGTACAGCGGAAACTCGCAGCGTTGCGCGTGAAGCACCGTGACTTCGCTCTGAAGGACTTTCGCCAAACTGCCCGCAGTGCGAAGCGCGGCGGCAGAAATCTCACTAAAATCCACCGGACAGAGCACCCGCTCGAACTTCATTTGTGCACTCCGTTCTCTTGCCCTGCTCTCGGTCTTCATCGCACCACCGCCGGCGAGCTCTCGCTCAGCTCGCCCGTCGCCAGCTCGAGCGTTGCGTAGGCGATGCGATCGTCGTACACGGCGTTCAAGTAGTCGCGTTGGGCGCGCGCGCGCGCCGTCTCGGCGCTGAGCAGGTCGGTGATTGTGGCGAGGCCGGCGTCGTAGCGATTGCGCAGGATCTTCAGGCTCTCGTCGGCTTGCGAGGCCGCGTCGCGCGAGACGTCCACCCTCTGGCGCGCGGCGGCCAGATTCAGATAAGCCTCGCGCACCTGCAACCGGATCCCGGAGGCAATCTGGGCTCGCAAGGCTTCAGCTTCCCGCTCGCGGGCGTGGGATTCCGCGAGTTGTGCGTGGCGCGCGCCGCCGTCGAAGAGGTTGAAATTCAACGTCGCGCCGGCGGCCCAGTTGTTGCCACCATGCGAGGCAAAAGTCTCGTTATCGTCCTCCCAGGAACTGAAGATGTTCACCGTGGGCTGGAATTGGGCCCGCGCGCCGGCGGCGGCGTTGCCGGCCTTTTCCTTGCCAATCAGCGCCTGTTGATAGTCCGGCCGAAGCTCGATCGCGCGCCGCTGCCGGTCCCCGAGCGTTCCGCTGTCGAAAGCTACTTCGCTGAGCGGTCCCTGCGCCTGCTCGGCCGCGTCCTCGGGCAAACCCATAGCGACGTCGAGGGAAGCCTGGGCCGTGGCAGCGTCGTTCTGGGCGCGAATCAACTCTTCCCGGGCTTGCGCGAGCTGCACCTGAGCGCTCAGCACGTCCGACATCAGGGCCTGACCCTGCGCCTGCCGTGCCTGCGCCCGCGCGAGATCCTCGCCGGTAGACTTCACGGAGGATTCGGCCACGCCAACGCTCTGCTGGGCGAGAAGCTGGTTCAGGTAGGCGTTGATCACGCTGTAGATCACTTCCTGGCGAGTGCGCTGAGCGCCTTGCTGCGCACCTTTGGAATCGAGACGGGCGTCGCGAACCCCACGGGATGTCCGGCCCGCGTCGTAAAGCGGCATGGACGCCGCAAACTGGGTGCGAAAGTTGTCGAAGGGAAGCGGGAAGTTCAACGATCCCAGCGCGAAGTTCTGCGCTGTGAACTGCCGCTGGGTGAGGAGGCTGCTGAAGACGAACACCGGATTGTTGCTGCGGACGACCCCTTCCGAAAAGTCGAGGCGCGGGTAATAACCGGCCTTGGCTGCCGCGACCGCGTGGCGGACGGCCTCGGCGTAGGAGTCGGCAGCCTGGATCGCAGGGTTGTTCTTCAGCGCTGACTCCACCGCCTGAGGAAGGGTGATCTCACCGGGAGCACTCGCGCCCGGCGCTGTCTGCGCTTTTAGCCTAGCGGCGCCGATCAGCAACGACAGCGCGACGGCAGCGACGGGAACCAGCCGCCGAGTCATGAGCAAACCTCGGCCACCGTCCCGGCAAGCTCGGGAGCATCCTCGCTGACGATCTCAAACGTATTCTCGATCTTGGCGGTCTTCGAAATCATCGCACCTACGGAGCAGTATTTTGTCTCCGAGAGATAGAGCGCCCGCTCCACAGCTACGGGATCGATTTGGCCGCGCAGGCGGTGCTTGATCTCGACGTGAGTGAAGTAGTTCGGAGGCTCGGGGTTCTGCTCGGCGCGCAATTCGACTTCGTAGCCGGTGACCTTCTGGCGTTTCTTGCGCAGAATACCGATCACGTCGAAAGCCTCGCAGCCTCCGAGCGCGAGCAGCGCTAGCTCGATGGGCTTGGCGGCGCTGTGGCCCTCGGCATCGTCCATCACCAAAGCGTGTCCGGTGCCGGAAACGGCCACAAATTGGCGCCCGGGTCCATCGGGGGTTGTCAGTGTAAGTTTCCCTTCTATCATGGTCGTGCTCCTGAGTTCGATTTTCCCCGGACCTGCGTGTACTACCCGACGCAAGCCTTGGAGGGGCCTTATTAGCCTGACGTGCGCGGCGGCTCGCGTCTGTGATTCCAGTCACCCAGCGCCGCTCCTTCGCTTGGATAAATGCATTCGGCGCGCAGAGGTAACAGAAGATTTCATGCCGCGCCCCACTTAGCCGGCGGCGCTCCGATCAAGTGTTACGATAAGGAGTTAGGGCCGTCGCACGAGTGATTCTGACGGTCGAGACATGCCCGCGAGAGACCCAACCCGTGTGGAGCAGGCTCTGGACTGGCTTCAGTCAGGAAGCCCCGCCGACGCCGAGCGCGCCCTGGCAGTTCTGCAGGATGCCGTCTTCGGCTTCGGGATGAAGGTCTGCGGCAACCCCGCGGACGCTGAGGACACAGCTCAGGAGACGCTGCTGCGCCTGGCGCGATCCTTTAAGAAGTTCCCGAACACGCGCGCTCTGTCGGTGTGGCTTTACAAGGTGGCCAGGAGCCAGTGCCTGATGGGCCGCCGCAAGAGCAAGTTTGCCCCCCAGCACATGCTCTCCCTCGATGAACTGATGCCGTCTCAGGGCCAGCATGGCGACAGCGAAACGAAGTCCTGGGCGATCACGCCCGAGGAAGCTGTGCTGCAGGGCGAACTGCGGGACCGGCTTGAAACGGCGATCCACGCGCTGCCGAAGGGCTACCGGCTGGTGCTCATCTTGCGGGAGATGGAGGGACTCGACACCCGTGAAGTCGCCGAGGTGATGGATGTTTCCGAGGCCACGGTGAAGATGAGGCTGCATCGCGCCCGAGTGTTCGTACGGAACGAACTGGACAAGTATCTGCGCCGCCCGCGAGGCAACCCGGCATGAAATCCCGCCGCCCGAGAACGACGCCAGCCAGGCGCGCGCGCAGCCGGGAATGCCGCGCGATCTTCGCGGCCCTCTCCGAGTTTGTCGACGGAACGCTTCCGGCGAGCGCTTGCCAGAAGCTGAGAGAGCATTTGAAAGGTTGCTCGCCTTGTATCGCATACCTGGACAGCTTGCAGAAGACCGTCGACCTCTGCCAGGCTTATCAAACCCCGGCCGCTCCTCCCCCTTCACCTGCGGTCCGACGAGCCATTTTGCGGGCGTTCTCGAAACGTGTGGCACGACCTTAGCGGAGAAATTCGCGAACGAGATCCACAAAGCAGCACACGTCGTCGAAGGTGCTCACAATCCCAAGAGACACGCGCACTGCGCCCGTACCCTTGCTGTCGATGCAATGGCGGAAGTCGTCCACCGTAAAGCGGGAGTCCTGTTGCTCGTGACCGCTGAAGCATCCGATCAACTCCGACTTTGACAGACGCAGTGCGATCTCGCCGCCTCCGGGATTACAAAAGCAGCCGGTGCGCAACGAGATCCGGCGCTTGATCGCCGCTTCCTCCACCCGCAAGTGATCGATGATGTTGCCCTCCGCGTCATAGAGATTGAGCGTGACGGTGGCCCCGCGCTGCTTGGTATCGAGCGGTCCGTACACGCGCACCAATGGTCTGCCATTCGCGTGATGCAGGGACAACAATTCGTGGATCAGCCAGGCGGTCAGGCACCTTCCGCGCGTATGGATCACATCGAGTCCGACGCTTTCAAGATGCCGCAGCCCGATCTCTACGCCCGGAATGCCGAGATAGTCCGGCGTGCCATCCTCGAACGCCGATGCGCCTTCCGCCAGAAAATAACGGTCGCCCTGCACGGAGGCAACCGTGATGGTTCCTCCTGCGAACCACGGCCGTTGCAACTTGGAGAGCGCCTCTCGCCTGGCCAGGAGACATCCGACTCCGGTCGGATAACCGAACATCTTGTAGAAGGAGATGCTGACAAAGTCCGGATGCCATTGACTCAGATCAAGCCGATTGCAGGGAACAAACGCGGCGGCATCGAGCAGCACATCCCAGCCCCGGGCTTTCGCCTGCGGAATCCAGCCGAGCGGATGTTGCACGCCTGAGAAGTTGGACTGCGCGGGATAAGCGAAAAGATTGTGGGCCCCCGGCCGCCCCTGCTCCAGGTACTCACCCAGCCTATCCTCGTTGGCGCGCATCTCCGGCAGCAGCAATGGAACGTAGTTGATCGTGGTGTGCCGGGCGCGCGCGAACTCGCGAATGCCGTTGACCGAATTATGATTGTCGAAGGTCAGCAGATAGTGGCCCTCGGGGCCAAAGGGATACGATTCACCCACGAGTTTCAGCGCCTGCGAGGCGTTGGCTGTGAAGATGGCAACGTACTCGTCTGGGGAGGCGTTGAAGTAGGCCAACACCACGCCCCGGCAGCGCTCGATCAGCCTGGTGATGGGCGCCGAGGTAGGATTGTGGGAGTGGGGATTGCCAAAAACCTCCGACTCCAGCAGACGAAGGTGCTCACTCACCTGGCTCGCGGCGTACAGACCGCCACCGGTATAGTCGAGGTACACGTGGCCAAGATGGTCGAGACGTGAATACTCACGCTCGCGCAGATCGTCCAGCGGGCGCGTCGTCTCATACTCGGGCCACGCCGCCGCGAATCTCTCCTCCAGGTCCGTTCTGGTCGCTATGCCAATCATAAGAACCCAGGCCTCAAGCCGATGAAGAGTCGAGGCGCCTCTGTATCCTAACCAGCAGTCTAGCTCGGAATGGCGCCGATGCGAAGCGACGAGAGTCGCAGGAACTAGCTGGTCAGATACTTCACGAACACCACCTCGTTCTGGGCTTCGTTGTAGAGCAGCTCATCGGCCATGGACTTGACCATGAGAATCCCGAAGCCGCCGGGACGAATCCCCTTCCTGGCGCGAACTTGCATGTGCTTGCAGGGGTTGTCGGGCGGATTCATGGCGGCGGCATGTTGCAGGCCTTCGAAGCGGAAGCCCGTGCCCGGATCAGCGACCCGGTAGAGCACCATGCGCTGCCCGCGCAGATACGACAGCCGCACCTTCTGATTGGGATCGAGCTTGCCGCCCCACTCGATGGCGTTGAGTAGCAATTCGCGCAATGCCTGGCCGATCTCGTTGCGCAACTCCTCAGGCAAGTCCGACTCGAGCTTCGCCACAAAACTGGTGATGCGCTCGGCCACTTCCAGTTCGCAGGGTACCAGCAACTCCAACCAGTTCGGACGGGCGGAGAGCACTTCGATCGGCATCCGGGCCGGCTTGGCCGCCAGCACGTCGGTGAGCAGTTCCACCAGGGCCTTGGGTTCGACGGGTTTGGTCAGGTACTGATAAGCCTGCTCCCGGACGGCGCGCAGGACGGTTTCAGGTGTGTCGTCGGAGGTCATCACCACCACCTTCGGTGGTTCCGGCGCGTGCCGGAGATGCGCCATCAGTTCCAGACCGTTCAGGCGCGGCATCCAGATATCGGTGAGCAGCAGATCGAACCTCTGCCGCCGAAGCCGGGCAAGAGCGGCGCGGCCGTCGGCGGCAGTTGAGACCGAAAAGCCCGCAGACTTTAGCAGGCTGCGCAGCAGATAGCGCGTGGTGCGATCGTCTTCCGCAACCAGGATGTTTCTCATCGTTGCCTTCCTCGCCCCGCCGCTCTCGTGCTGCTCCTGCCTGCCGCGAGTGGCGAACCCACCGTAGCGAGAGCGCGAAGAAAGGTGGGCAGAGCTTTCTCCAGCTCCGAGCAGGTGCGCTTGGCTTTTCCCAGATCGCCCTCGCGTCCGGCGGCTTCCACTCTTTTGGCTATCTCGACCACGCCGCTGGCGCCGAAATTCGCGACGGCACCCTTGAAGGCGTGGGCGGCACGAGCGACGGCGTCCCCGTTTCCGGCCCTCAGCCGCTTTTGAATCTCGGCCAGCATACGGGGGCAGTCATCCCGAAAAACATCAGCCAGCCGGCGAAGCAGCTTTGGATTGCCGCCGAACCGGGCCAGCAAGGTGTCGCGATCGAGGCCGCCATTAGCCGGCTTCGCTTGATGATCGCTCCCAGGTGCCCACCGCCGATGTGAGACCAATCCCTCAACGGTTGCAAACAACTCTGCAGCTTGGATGGGCTTGGCGACATAGCCATCCATGCCTGCCTCGAGACAGCGCTCGCGATCGCCTTTCATGGCGTGCGCTGTCATGGCGATAATCGGCACATGACGGCCTGTCGACTTCTCCCCTTGGCGGATCGCCTGGGTGGCTTCAAGGCCGCTCAAGTTCGGCATCTGCACGTCCATCAAGACCGCGTCGAAGCGCCCTCGCTCGAGAGCGGCAAGGGCCTTCACGCCGTCGGTGGCGACGGTCGCGGCGTGGCCGCGCTGCTTGAGCAACTCCAGGACGAGTTCCTGATTGACAGGATTGTCTTCCGCCACCAGGATGCGCAGCGACCGCCGAGCTTTGGTGATGCGCCGCGAGGCGCGCGAGGCCGGGCGCGTTTTGGCGCGTCCAGGTCCGCTCAGCACGTTGACGATCGCGTCCAGCAGATCGGACTGCCGGGCCGGCTTCGTCAGGCAAACGGCAACGCCCGGAATGGCCAGGCAAGCCGTCTCCTGCTGCCCGGAGGAGGTCAGCATAATCACCTTAACGCCGTCGAGGTCCGGATGGCTGCCGATGCGCCGCGCAACTTCGAATCCGTCCATTTCCGGCATCTGGCCATCGAGCAGCACCAGCGGAAACGGCGCTTTCCGCCGGGCAGCCTTCTCCAGGGCAGTCAAGGCCGCCGGGCCGCTGGTGGCAAGCGCGGGTCGCATGCGCCACTTGCGCAGCATCTCCTCAAGGATACGGCGATTGATGGCGCTGTCATCCACCACCAGCACCTTGAGACCGCGCAGACCGTCCAAATCCGGCAAGGCGGCTTTACCCGGCTGCAGGGCGAAGTGCGCCGTGAAATGGAAACGGCTCCCCTGTCCCAACTGGCTCTCCACCCAGATGCGTCCGCGCATCAATTCCACGAGTTGAGCCGAGATGGCGAGACCCAGGCCCGTGCCGCCGTACTTGCGCGTGGTGGAGCTGTCGGCCTGCACGAACGCTTCGAACACCCGGTCGAGCTTCTCCTCCGCGATTCCAATTCCCGTATCCGCGATGGCGAAATGGAGATCGGCTTCGCTCGGGCTCACCGATTCGGTATCGACGCGCACCACGATCTCGCCGCGCTCGGTAAACTTGATGGCATTGCCTACGAGGTTGACGACGATCGCGCGCAGGCGGTTAGGATCGCCAACAAGCCTTTCGGGCACGTTCGGGAGGATGTGGCAGGCGAGCTCCAGACCCTTCTGCTGAGCGCGCACCGCAAGCGATTTCAGGCTGCTCTCCAGGGTTTCGCGCAGGTCGAAATTGATTTCGTCCAGTTCGAGTTTGCGCGCCTCAATCTTGGAAAAATCCAGAATGTCGTTGATGAGGCCGAGCAGCGACTCCGCCGAGTCCTTGGCGGTGCGCAGGTACTCGTGCTGCCGGGCGCTGAGCTTGGTGCCCAGCGCCAACTCCGTCATGCCGATGATGGCGTTCATGGGCGTGCGGATTTCGTGGCTCATGTTGGCCAGAAAATCACTCTTGGCGCGCGTGGCCTCCTCGGCGCGCTGCTTGGCCACTTCGAGTTCTTTCACCAACTGGCCGAGCCGGACCGCGTCCTCCTGCTGAGCCTGTCTGGCCGCTTCCAGTTCGCTGGTGTATCGCCTCAACTCCTCTTCCGCGCGGCGGCGCTCAACAAATCCGCCGATCTGGCTGCCGATGGCGTCGAACATGCTCAGCAGGTCGTCGTCCGGCTGGCGGATTTCGCGGCTAAAGAACTCGATCACGCCGATCACCCGGCCGCCGCTGCGCACCGGAAAGCCGAAAGCGCTGTGCAGGCCCTCTTCGTCCGCGTAGAGCGCGCGGGGGAAATTGGGATCGTGGACGACGTCGGGGATCCACAGGGGCTTGCCCTCGGACCAAACCCTACCGGGAAGACCTACGCCGCAGGCGAACGCGACTGTCCGGGTGAGCTTCTCGAATTCGGGAGCGCGGAGTTCGGGCACGTGCCAGACCTCGACGCAACGCAACTGCGCGGCATCTTCATCCAGCCGCCAGATGGCGCCCATTTCCCAATCGAGGCTCCCACCCACCTCCCGTAGGATGCGGGGCGCAGCCTCCGCCAGCGTGCTCGCCTCCGCCAGCACCCGCGTGACGGCATAGCCGGCGGCCCGCCGCGCCTCGGTCCGTTTGCGGTTCGTGATGTCGTGCGCGGTGGCGTACACGAGCTGCTGCTCGGCGATCGGGCTCGCGTTCCAAAGCAGCCAGCGATAAGAGCCGTCCTTCGAAACGTAGCGGTTCTCGAAGGAGATCACATGGGTCCCTGCCGCCGCCTGAGCGGCCGCGGCGATGGTGGCAGCACGATCGTCGGGATGAACGAAATCCAGGTAGGGCTTGGCCAGAAGCTCCTGGGGGGTAAAGCCGAGAGTCCTCTCCCAGGCCGGATTCAAGCGCTTGAAATAACCGTCGAATCCGGCCACGCAGAAGAGGTCGAGGGAGACTTCGAAGAGATGCTCGATTTGCTCCTCAGAGCTGATCGCGCCGGGGAGAGGTTGCACCGGGGGATCGCCGGGCGGGACCGCAGGACCATCGACCGGGACTGAAGGATCATCAGGCCATGACGGTTTCATAGAGCCAGAGACTCCCTGGGACAAACCAGATCCGGCCTCCTTTGCAAAACCGATCTTAGCGCATCCCGGCGTGCGGTGTCAGATCGTTGTCATTCACACGACGGCCGGAGAATTAAACTCACACATTGTGGGATCCTCTTCTTTTGGGAGTGTGTATGACCCAAGCCCAGTATCGGCCAGGCGGGCAAGAAGACCACGCTGGCGTCGGCTGGGCGGTGGCGGCGTGGCTACGCTTCGGGCTTGCCTTCTGGGTACTCGGTTTTCATGTAACCGGCACACTGGGTGGCGCGCCGCCAGTCTGGATCATCCGGCTGACCGGCGCTACGCTCATACTGGGCCAGATCGCCACGCGGCGTTCGCAGCCTGTGGTGCCGCCCGGCAGCGTCCTGCGGCCGTTGGTGGCCTCGGCTATTCTCGACACGACGGGGTTCCTGGCCTGCACCCTCTGCCTTGCCGCCGGACACGTCTCCGTCGTTACGGTGTTGACCTCGCTCTTCGGCGCCGTGGTCGTGCTGCTCTCCAGGGTCTTACTGAAGGAGCGGCTCCAATTCAGGCAGTGGTGCGGCGTGGTCCTGACTTTCGTGGGCGTGGCGCTGGTCAGCTCTAGCGCGAACAATTGGCACCCGAATGCCTTGTTCCAGCCAAACTCGAAGTCCAAGAGTGTTACAAGAAGCACTCGGCTGCTTTCGACTGCCTTATCACCTTGGGAACATTCTTGAATCTGCAATCTGAAATCTGCCTTTGGTTCGTGCGCCGCTCTGAACGCTCTTGATTGCATTCGTGTCTCTTTTGTTCCCCCTGACAGCAAATGTGAAGAAAGTAGACACTTTTGCGAGCGCGAATTGCAAATTTCATGGCTGAATCAAACATCAGCGGCGCCCAAATGATATTTCGAACCTGCCTCGGGCGGCTTCCGTACTAGACTTGGGTGGGTAGAGAGCTGTGTAGGAAGGGATGCGTATGCATAAAGTCTTTTGGTGCCTGGCAGTAGCCACGTTTGTCGGCGTGGCAGTGGCGGCGGCGCAATCGCGGCCGGTACGACGCCTGGACGGCAGTTCGATCACGCCGGCCCAGATCGACGACACCGTCACGCGCCTGATGAACGCGGCCGAAGTCACCGGGGTGGCCATTGCGATCTTCAATGACGGACACGTGGTATACCTCAAGGCATACGGAGTGCGTGACAAGGAGAAGAACCTGCCGCTGACGGTGGATTCGGTCATGACCGCCGCTTCCTTTACTAAAGTGGCGTTCGCTTACATGGTAATGCAGCTCGTCAAGGAAGGCGTACTCAATCTCGACAAGCCTGTTTACCAGTACCTGCCGAAGCCGCTGCCGGAATATCCGCAGTACGCGGATCTGGCAAGCGATACGCGCTATAAGCGTATCACCGCCCGAATGCTGCTCAGCCACACGGCCGGGTTTCCCAATTTCCGCTGGCTCAACGAAGACCACAAGCTGAATATCAATTTCGAGCCTGGAACGCGGTACGCCTACTCCGGGGAAGGTATTGAGCTGCTTCAACTTGTGGTCGAAACCCTCACCGGCAAACCGCTGGAGGAGTTGATGCGCGCCCGCATCTTCGAACCGTTTGGGATGGCACGCAGCAGCATGGTGTGGCAGGACCGGTTCGAGAGCAACTACGCCAACGGGTACGACGAGTATGGCCGATCGCTCGGGCCCGAGCGGCGTCCGAGGGCAGACGCCGCCGGCTCCATGCAGACCACGCCGCGCGACTTTGCGCGCTTTCTCGAGGCGGTAATGGCGGGCAAAGGGCTGGATCATCAGACACGCGAGTCGATGCTAAGCCCTCAGATCCAGATCCCCTGGAAACACGAGTTCCCGACACTCGAGTTCGAGAGGACAGATGCGAATAAGTCCATCCGGCTCAGCTATGGACTAGGCTGGGGCCTGTATTGGACTCCATACGGCAAGGCCTTCTTCAAGGAAGGCCACGCCGAGGGCTTTCGGAATTACGCCGTCTGCTTTGACGGGCCGAAGATGGGCCTGCTGATTATGACCAACAGCTCGAACGGGGAAGGAATCTTCAAGGACCTGCTGGAG
>Ga0335078_10006622_pt1 | contig 17133 bp, 12 predicted proteins | sample Lox_Sample_32_FD_206711 | JGI IMG/M metagenome (GOLD analysis project Ga0335078, IMG submission 206711) | Soil microbial communities from Loxahatchee National Wildlife Refuge, Florida, United States - Lox_Sample_3.2 | ecosystem: Environmental > Terrestrial > Soil > Wetlands | place: USA... | reverse complement strand
TTGTACCCGACGGGAGCTTGGACTGATTCCGGTAGGCCGTCACCATGTTGCCGAAGAGGTCGGCGGCTTGAAAAGCGACTTCCGCGAGCGAAGCGTGTGTTTCGGCGGCTTCGAGGGCCAGCGCGTCTTCCAGTTCGTGGGCCAGTTCGCTCAATTCGCGGAAGCCGGCGGCCGCCGCGTCTCCTTTCAACGTGTGGACCGTGCGGCGGATAGTGCGCACAGTTTCGCTGTCCCCCGGGTGCTGCTCGAGCTTCAGCGCTTCATCGTTGAGCGACTGGAGGAGTTCCTGCGAGGTCTCGAAAAACAGCTCGCGCAACTCCGCTCCACGGTCGTCGGAGAACTGGCTCACTGGTCCACCTCGATTTTTTGGTAAGCCGTTCCGGTATCGCGATACACCATCTGAAACTTGCCGGTCAGGCCAAGCAGGCTCTCGGCATGGCCCACAAAAAGATAGCCGGTGGGATTCAGGCAGCGGGCAAACTTGTCGATCAGCCGCTTCTGTTCCGCCTCGTCGAAGTACATCATGACATTTCGGCAGAAAATCACGTCGTTGCGTTGCGGCAGGTATTCCGTTTTCAGGTTGTGAAAATCGAAATGGACCATCTCCTTCAGCGCCTTTTTGACGGCGTAGCGATCTCCCACTTTGTCGAAGTGACGCAGGCGATAGCTGTAGTCCACCGAAGACATCTGATGTTCACTGTAGATGCCCTCCTGGCCGGCCCGCAGCACCGAGTAGCTGATGTCGCTCGCCAAAATTTCCACCTTCCAGGGCGGAGGGACCAGAGGCTTGGGCAGGGGCACGTTATGTCCCGAGGGATTGCGCAGACAATGATAGGAAAGGGCGTCGGCCACCAGCATGGCCATGGTGTAGGCTTCCTGGCCGGTCGAACAGCCCGCACTCCACAGGCGCAGCGAGAACTCACGCCTCTCCTGCTTGCGGCGCAGCAGTTCATCAAGCACGTGCTTGTGGAAGAGCTCCAGTTGGGCTTTGTTGCGGAAAAAGCTGGTCTCATTCACGGTAAGGTTTTCCAGCAGTTTGCTGAGTTCTTCCTTACCCTCCCGGCTGATGAGCAGGCGGTAGTAGCTGTAAAAGGAATCCAGCTGGCACTCGCGCACCCGGCGTTGCAGGCGGTCCTGCAGGAAGTGAGCGCGACGCGAATCGAAGTGCATGCCGCACTCCTGGTAAACCAGCGCCTGCAGAAGTTTCAGTTCGGGTTCGGTTAGCTGCAACTGCAATCCGGGGCTAGCCATGATCGGGTCTCGCTTATCCTTCCCCTGTTATTTCGTGGCAGCCGCGCCTCGAGCTGCTGCGACGCTTGCGGGCTGCGCATTCTTCTCTGCCTCGCCGTTGCCCTGCGCGTGGCTGAACTCCAACAGCTTTGCCATATCAAGCAATACAATCAACCGCCCCTGATACTTGCCCAATCCGGTTACGCAATTCAGGCCGCCCTCCAGATACTCGGTGGGAGATGGTTCCACATCGGCCGCCGAAATCTTGATGACTTCGGAGGCGGAATCGACGATCAGACCCGACAGCCGGCCTTTGTGTTCCACCACCAGAATTCGATTGCGCCTGCTGGAGACGGTCTGGACCTCGCCCAGTCGTTTGCGCAGGTCGAGAACGGAAACGATCTTGCCGCGCAGATTGATCACGCCTTCCATGAAATCGGGAGCATCGGGAACCGAGGTGATCTCCGGTACCCGTACGATCTCGTGCAGAGATGTGATCGGCACGCCATAGGTCTCGCGTCCGACTCTGAAACCAACAATATGTAACTCGCGGTTCATGGTTGGGTTGTGGCCTCAGCTTTGCGAACCGGCCGCAGCCTGCCGGACGGCGCTTCTCGCCCCTGATTTTTCGCCTCGCAGGGCCCGCTCCATCTGCTCCAGAGCAAAGCGGTCCATGGAGTCGAGCAGGTCGCGAGACATCTTGGACATCTGCTCTGCAGAAGCCGCCAGCTCAGTGGAGCCGGAGGTCGTCTGCTGAACCAGTTCCCGCATCCTCTCCATCGCTTTGACCACGGCGTGCGCACCCGAAGCCTGTTCCTCCACGGCAGAGTTGATCTCGTGGGTAATTTCGTTTAGCCGGGTGGTGGCGCGGGCAATTTGGGACGAGCCGTGCGACTGCTCGTTGGTGGCGGCACCGATCTCCTGGGCAAACTTGTAGACCTCCGTGACTACATTCGAGATCTTGCGCAGAGCGGTGTTGAGCTCCTGGCCCAGGCCCAGTCCTTCGTTCACGATGCCGGTGCTCCGGTCCATGTTCTCGACCGCTTTGCGGGCTTCTTTCTGAATGCTGGCAATGAGTTCAGAGATTTCCTTGGTCGATTGAGCGGACTTCTCGGCCAGTTTTCGGACTTCATCGGCCACCACAGCGAAGCCCAGCCCATGTTCTCCAGCACGGGCCGCTTCGATGGCGGCATTTAGTGCCAGCAGGTTGGTTTGTTCGGCCAGATCGTCAATGACCTCGATGATCTTGCCAATGTCATCCGCCCGTTGTCCCAACACCGCGATGATCTCCCCGGATGAGTTGATGGTGGCATTGATGCGATTGAGGCCGTCGGTGGCCTTGTCCATAGTCCCAATGCCGTTGTGAACTTCTTCGCGCGAACGGTTGGAAATGTCGAGCAGGACCTTGGCGGTATCCGCCACCCTCTGGATGGAGGCCACCATCTCATCGATGGAAGCAGACGTTTCGCTGACGCTGGAAGCCTGCACCTGGGTGCTCTTCACCATGTTCTGAACGTTCACGCTCATTTCGTGCATGGTGCTCGTGACCTCATCGATGGCGGAGGAGGTCTGCAGGCTGATTTTGGCAGACTCATCGGACGCTCCCGCCACCTGGTTGGAGGCGCTGGCTACCTGCGAAGCCGCGTCCCTCACATTACGAACCAGGTTTCTGAGACCTGTAATCATGCGGGCGAAGGCGTTCCCCAGGGTGTCACTCTTCGAACGCGGCATGACTTCCACGCTCAGGTTGCCTCCCGCGATGGCTTCAGAGACGGCGGCCATTTCCTTGAGGTAAGTGACCATGTTGGAGAATGTGCGCGCCAGTTCGCCGATTTCATCGCCGCGTTTGATGTCAATTTCGTGATCGAGATCGCCGGCATCACCAATCTGGCGGGCGACCTTCATGAGATTCCTCAGCGGCTCGGTGATGGAATTGGCGGTGGAATATGCGATGGCAATTCCCAGCGCCAGCGCCAGCAGCGTGCTCAGCAAGGCGATCACGATGGTGGCGGTGGCCGCGGTTTCATCCGACCTGCGGCGGACCTCAAGCACTTTGGTGTTTTCCAGATCGGCGGTATCGAGCAGGTCCGTGGCTGCCTTTACCCAGGACGAAGCATCCTTCTGCAAATAGAAAATTTGCAATTCCGCTACGGTGGCGTTACCACCATCCACGTCTTTGCGTTTTTCCATCAGCGGGGTGGCAAATTCACGGCCCCAGTTTTGTTCGGTGTTCTGTACTTTTTCCAGCGCTGCCTTTTGCTGCTCTGAGTTGGCCATGCTCTCACTGTTTTGCAGTTCTTCCTGCAGGGTGCGCATGCCATCGTTCAAGCGTTCCACTTCTCGGGTATCACCGCTGAGCAGGTAGTTGCTCAGGTACAGCCGGTTCTGCATCACCTGGAATCGAATCTTATCGGTGGTCTCGGCCATTTTGAGGGCTTGCGAAGCTGCGGCCTTGGCGCTGTGTTCGCGCTGCACGGCGACCAGATTGACCAGGAACAGCACCACGACCATCGCAAGGACGGCTCCGAAGTTCACATAGAGTTTCTTGCCAATCGTCATTTTCGCTATTCCTCCGTTAGACCGCATTTCCCACTGCCCCGCATTGGGGCGCAGTGGATACAACTCCGCTATTCAGAAGGCTGGAACTGAAACTCGACGGTTCCGGTACTTTCTTCCGCACTCGGCTCAAACTTCCACTTCTTCAAGGCGTCTAAAGCGGCGTTCACCAGAATGGGATTTCCGCCTACCACCTTCGAGTTCTTTAAGTTGCCCTCGGGGGAAACCACGACCAGAACCTTCACCGTTCCTCGCAGGTTCATGCGCCGCGCCAGATCGGGATAGACCGGATTGACTCTGGATTTCACTTTGCGCGTCAGTTCTCCTTGGCCGTGCGCGGGCACAGGCGAAAACGAAGTCAGCAGGACGGCCAACCCGAGCCACAACGCTGCTGGCCTCGCCAGGAATCGCAGAACGCGCCGAAAACGCACAGGACTTTCCTCCAGAGACTCTTCTCCCTATTCCAAGAGCAATGCCCCTGCCATCCTGAGGGCTCTCGGCGACTGTCTCAAGATCGCTCTAAGTTCTCACTTTTTCAACAACTTGAAACCATTCTTGATTACGCTGGTAACTGTCTTGGAGTCCCCGAGAAGCAGTCTCATCCGGGTAGGCGTCTCTCACACTGAGACCCCGAGGTTCCCAATTCGCCAATAGTCACTTAATTCCCTTGACTCAAAATGAGATTGCGGGGTATTTTTGCCGTATATTCAACTGGTTGTGGTTGTCGGAAGACGGTGCCTCTCTGACGATGCACACCGAAGATAGAGCGGTCGTGGCCGAGTCCGCTCCTCGCTCTGAGGATGCCTTCCAGAGGCTATTGCTGCGATTTTCCCAGGCCGCCGCCGACTGTGCGCCGGCTCCTGAGCTCCTTCAGTTGTTTTGCCGCAGTGCACGGGAGTTCTTCCAGGTCGATGGCGCCTATTTCTGGCGTTTCGAAGCGCCCGGGGAACTCATTGGAGCGGAGGCTGACGGCCTGATGGCGGAAGGCTTCCGTGGCCGCCATTTGAAGGCAAGTGAGAGCGCGGTTGCCGCAGAAGCCATTCGCCAGCGTAAAACGGTGTACGTGAATCGGGTGGATCCGAGCCACTACCGGATGGCGGCCGAGTTCCATGCACAGTCCATGATGGCGGCACCGCTGGTGGTTTCTCATGAAGTCATCGGGGCGGCAGTCTTTCTGAACGCCGCGCAACGCGACTTCTTCAACGACGACCTCGCCGCCAAGGCGACGATTCTGGCTGGCCAACTGGGCAGCCTGTTAGAAGCGGATCGATTAACCCGGGTATCACAGGAGGAACATCGTCGCGCCGAAATTCTGACCGAGGTGGCGCAGGCGGTTCGCGTTGTTCCTGATACCTCGACGGTGGCCGAGGCAGTGGCCGACCATTTGCGAGTCCTGCTTCGCACTCGACTGGTATGCATCGTGTTGCGGGAAGGTCCGGCTTTCGGACTGCACGCCGTGGCGGCAGAGTCGCCCCAATTGGCCGCAGCGGTGCGTACCCGCTACAACCGTCGCGCCCTGCAATTCGCAGCCGATCTGGCAGGCCGCGCCATCGCATCCCGGGAGACAATCGCAGTGGCCATTGATCCGGCGACGCACGCGCTTGGGGACCTGCTTCCTGCCGGAATGCTGCTGGCGGCACCGCTACGCACGTCCCGTACCCAGGGCGCGATCCTGGTCTATCCCCGGCAGGAGGGCTTGTTCCGCCAGGAAGAAAAATCGTTACTGACTGCAGTCTCGGGGTTCGCAGCCGTGGCGATTGCCAATGCCGAACTTTGCGGCACGGCGCGTGCGCAGGCGCAGGAGTTGCAACAACTTCTCGACATTCTTTCCGAGTTGAGCTCCATTCCCCGGCTGGATGAATTTCTGCAGCGCTTTGTGGTTCGAGCCTCCGATTTCCTTGGCTTCGGGCGCGGCATTGTCGGTTTGCTGGAAGACGGAGTCTTTCATGTCCGGTGGAAGTGCATTCATGGAGAGAGCGGCACGGCCGACGCGGTAGTGCCCGCCGGCGTTTTGAGCGATGCTTTGTTGAAGAAGGAAGCATTTTGGACCGACGATGCGCGCACCCTCGCCGGTGTCGACCTTGACTTGCTTGATAAGTTCGATGTCCGTCAGATACTGGCGGTGCCGCTACTGGCATCGGCTGGGGAGGTGATTGGCATGTTTGCGGTGCTCGATCGCCTGGACCAGACCGGCATCTCCCAGGGAGACATTCGCTCTGCTAGCGCACTGGCGTCACAAGTCGCCATAGCGCTCGAGTCGACCCGTAACTTTCATCTGCTAGAGCAGCATCGGCGACGGGCTGAATCGCTGATGGGATTGGCTTTGGAGCTCAATTCCCAGCTCCGCCTCCCTCAGTTTGCCCAGAGTTTCATGACCCGTGCGGCAGAGTTAATGAATGCCCAGGCCGGAGCCTTCCTCATCAAGCAGGGCTCAGCCCTCGAAACCGTGGCACTGCACGGAAACGTCACACCCTCCGGCCCGGTCTTGCGTCGCTTTGAGCGTGCTCTGGGCAACAGGCTGGCAGAACAGAACGAGGTGGGTTTCTTCTCGGGTGCGGCCGAAATCCTGGGCTCGGAACTAAGTGCACATCTCGGATGGAAGGATTGTGGCCTGGTGCGCCTACAATCGGCCGAGGGGGAACTCGTGGGCGTGCTCTGCCTGGCCAATCGCGGCAGATCCTTGGAATACAGCGATCAGCAGCTTCTGCAAGCCATTGCTGCCCACGCCTCGGTGGCCCTGGAGAATGCCCGCCTGTTCACCCGTATGGACCAGGCCAACCGCCACTGGATTGAGATCTTCGATGCGATTACGGATTTCATCGTAGCCCACGACCAAGCCGGCAACGTCCTCCGCGTGAACCGCTCTCTGGCAGATTTCATCGGGGTTCAGCCGCAAGAACTGATCGGGGTGAAAATGTGCGCGCTGATGGTGATGGGCGATGAAGCGCCGCCTCATTCGTGTCCTTTCTGCCGGGCGACCGCGGATGGCTTGTGCGACGAATACGTTCTTCCTGTGCTCGACCGGACCTATCTGGTGTCGACCTCGCGAGTTCAGGGCGCCAACAATGAAGGCCTGCAAACCATCCACGTATTGAAAGACATCACCGATCGCCGCGAGGCCGAGCGCCGCTATCGCGAGCTCTTCGACAACATTCAGGAAGGAGTGTTCTTTTCCACGCCGGACGGGCGTTTCGTAGAAGTGAATGACGCCCTGGTGCGGATGTTGGGATACAGCAGCCGGGACGACCTCCTGCAAGCGGAGATTCGGAGCCAGGTCTGTTTTTCCCCGGAACACTATGAGCACTTCAACAAGCAGATGCAGCAGTACGGTGCGGTGCGCAATCATGAGCAGACCCTGCGCCGGGTCGACGGGTCCCCGGTTCATGTTCTGGTAAATGCCTTCGCAGTTCGGGACGCGCACGAACGGATTGTGCAATATCGCGGGGTAATGCTCGATATCAGCGGCCTGAAAGCATTTCAGTCCGAGCTGCAGCGGGAGCGCGATTTCTCCGGGAAAATCCTGAACAACACCCAGAGTCTGATTCTGGTCGCCGATACCGCCGGCCTGGTCAGCTATGCCAATCGCCGCTGGTACGAGATGGGATACCAGCAGCATCAACTCCTTGGGCGTCCACTGGAAGAGTTGACTGCCGCCCCCAGCCGCCAGGTCCTGAGCGATGCGTTTGCCGCCACGCTGGCGGGGCAGCAGGTCGACAACCTTGAGCTGCAGCTTGTCCGCGGCGAAGGGCGGGTGGGGCACTTCTCGGTAAACCTGAGCCCTATGCGGGATGAGCAAGGCAATGTGACCAGCATGGTAGTGGTTATGAGCGACATCACTGATGCTGCCACGCTGCATGCCAAGTTGGTGCATGCGGAGAAGATGGCGGCGGTTGGCCAGCTGGTTTCCGGGGTTGCTCATGAGGTAAACAACCCCCTGACCGCGATTCTGGGCTTTGCCGATCTGCTGCTGGAAAATTCTGAGGTGCCGGAGAATGCCCGCAGAGACCTGCGGGTCATCCTGCAGGAGGCACAACGCACCAAGCAAATCGTGCAGAATCTGCTGAGCTTTGCGCGCCAGATGCCGCCGCAAAGAAAACCGGTCGAGATCAATACGATCCTGCACCACACGGTGCAGTTACGTGCTTATGATTTCCATAGCCGCGGCGTCGAAGTCGTCGAACAGTTCGATCCGCGCCTGCATCCCGCCATCGGTGATTCACACCAGTTACAGCAGGTGTTCCTGAACATTCTGAACAATGCTTACGACGCAGTTCGAGATACGGGACGACTTGCACGCATTGAAATCCAGACCGCCAATCTGGCTAACCAGGTGGAGATTGTTTTCTGCGACAACGGGGAAGGGATCTCGCACCCCGAGCGCATCTTCGATCCTTTCTTCACCACCAAGGAGATTGGCAAAGGTACGGGCCTCGGACTGAGTATCTGTTACGGAATTGTGCGCGAGCACGGCGGCGAGATACTCTGTCACAACAATCCGAGCGGAGCCGGAGCCACGTTCATCGTGCGTCTGCCGGCGGCCGCGGAAGTGGTCTCGATTGGAACCGCCGCTGGAGTTACACCCCCATGAATATGCCTGCCATGAACCCTGTTGTCCTGCCTGTGTTGCTCATTGAAGATGAGCCCGCCGTGATGGCATACGTGCGTGCTGCCCTCGAACGCAGCGGCTACGTTGTGGTCTGCACCGATTCAGGAGCGGACGGACTCCGCCTGCTCGAAACCGGAGAGTTTCTCGGTGTGGTCTCAGACATGCGCACCCCCGGCGGTGTGGACGGCGCCGATGTGCACGCCTGGTTGTCGCGCCATCGCCCGGAATTGGCGGCGCGAATCATTTTCATCACCGGCGATATCGCCAACGAGGATACCGTCGCCACGCTGCGCAAGACCGGCGCGCCCTGCGTTGAGAAGCCGTTCCGTGTGCAGCAATTCATTTCGGTTGTTGAGAAGACTCTAGGGAAACCGCTGTGAGCGAGGACTTGGGAATCCGTCTGTTGATTGTGGATGACGAGCAGAGCATCCGCAAATTGTGCATGACCGTGGGCGAGGCGCTGGGGTTCACCTGTCTGGAAGCCAACAGCGGTGAAACTGCCCTGACTCTGCTCGAGGAACAGCCCGCGCATATGATCCTGACCGACATGGTCATGCCAAATATGTCCGGTTTAGAGTTCCTGGAGAGAGTCAAGAAGCTGCTCCCGCGCACCGAAGTTGCGGTGATGACCGGTCATGGCTCAGTGGAGACCGCCGTGCAGGCCATGAAACTCGGGGCCTACGATTACATCAGCAAGCCGTTTGCTCCGCTGGAAGAGCTGCGCCTGTTCTTGCGGCGCATGGCGGAAAAGGTAAGACTGGTGGAAGAGAATCAGTTTCTGCGTGAGCGCATGGACACGGAGGCCGATCTGCATGGCATTGTCGGCTCCTCCGCCAAGATTCAGGACGTTTTGCGCATGATCTCCCGTCTGAAAGATACGCGTACGCCGGTGCTGATCGCCGGCGAAAGCGGCACCGGAAAGGAATTGGTGGCGCGCGCGATCCATTTTCGCGGATCCTTTGCCAATCGCCCGTTCGTCGCGGTGGATTGCGGCTCCCTGGTGCCGACCTTGATTGAGAGCGAACTGTTTGGGTACGAGAAAGGAGCATTCACCGGCGCCTTGAAGTCCAAGACGGGCCTGTTCCAGTCGGCCAACGGCGGAACGATTTTTCTCGACGAAATCGGCGAGTTGCCGCTGGAGATGCAAGCCAAGCTGTTGCGGGTGCTGCAGGAAAAGGAAGTTCGCCCGGTGGGCAGCAATCAGAGAACGAAAGTGGACGTCCGCGTCATTGCCGCGACCAATCGCGATCTGGAAACGGAATACCGTAACGGCACTTTTCGTAAGGACCTCTATTTCCGGCTGAACGTAGTCACGGTGCACTTGCCGGCGCTGCGCGAGCGACGGTCCGATATCCCCATGCTCGTGCACTGGTTTCTCGACCGGTGCGCCCCGGAGTCTTCCATTCAGGTGACCAACACCGCCATGAAGTGCCTGATGCAATACGACTGGCCGGGCAACGTCCGGGAACTGGAAAACTGTATCGAGCGGGCGATCGCGCTGGGTGATCGGCGCACCGTTGACCTGAGTGATCTGCCGCCGGCATTGGTTGCGGCCACACCTATTCCGAGTAGCGACGGGGAGCACAGCCCGATGGGCGCGACCTCCACCGATCTGGAAGACATCGAGCGCGCGACCATTCAGCGCGTCTTCGAACAAGTGAAGGGCGATAAAGCTCTGGCTGGTAGAATGCTTGGCATCAGCCGCGCAACCCTGTATCGCAAGCTTAAGCGCTACAACATCGGGGGCCACGGACTGGGCCCAGCCAGCCAGACGCTGCAGTAGTTCGACGACCCGGATCGCCAACGGACAATCAAGCAGCCGGAGGCCGATCGCCATGAGACGTTGTTTCAATCTGAGACGCTCAGACTGGGAAACGCTCTAAGACCCTCGCATGGGCCAAGGCAATCCGCTTTTATTGTCAACAAGATACGGCTGCAGCATACTCCGCCCTTGTGGCCTTCTTCTTGCATTGATCATCGCGATGTGGTCCGGGAACTTGAGCCATGCTAACCGGCAGACTCGGGAACCCTGGCCGCATCGATCCGAAAAATCGAGGCTCCCGTGTTGAGATCAGCGGTTGCCCCCGCTTCGTCAAATCGTGAAAACCCGATCGGCAAGCTGGCAAAGTTTTTTCCCAATGCCGCTCCGGTTCGTATTGCGGTTCGACTCACGCGCCTGGGCAGCGCCAGCAGTACCTGCAGCGAGAATACGATCATCGAATTTGGGACGCCCCAGGAAGTGCTCTTCGCTTCCACCCTCCCCCTGGAATTCGCCGACAAATTGCGCCTGCGAAACTCCGACGGTACTCTGGACACGGAAGCTTGTGTTGTAGCTTTGCAATACAACGGAGGACGCACGGCCGTGGCAGCCCGCTTTACCCAGGAGGTCGCCAACTGGATCGTGAAATCATGACTCAATCATCTTCATTAAATGAACTTGCGGCCGAGTGGCAGCAAGCTCGACTGCTTTATCCTCTCTATGCTGCGCTGGCGCGGGAGTTCGTGATTGAGCTGCCCCGTTGCAGCGATCTCGAAGCCGACGTTGCCGCTCCCCCGCAGGAATCCGTCGAACAGGCCCGCGAGTGGTTTCGGGAGGTCGACCAGCGCATCCAGGTCTACCAGTTGCGCCAGTTCCTGCAAACCACCACCCTGACCAGCGATGAGGGTCTGCGGCAACTTCTGCTGCATCATCTGCATAAGCCGGAGCACAACGACTCCGACCGCGACAAGATCGATTTCCTTCTGGTGCAATATTTTTCTCACTGCGCGCCTTCGCGCCTGGAAGACGCCGATGTTGATCTGGAATATGTATCCCAGGTTCTCGAACCGGTGCTGGGCACCGTCGACCTCACCCTGCCGGAGCGGCTCAACCCCCTCGACGGGCTGCTCTCCGAAGCCAATGCTTGCAAGGGGCTGAGCGAATTGCTCACCAGCAGGATTCTGGAAAAAGGCAGGAAGCTTAAAACCTCCGGCGGTGATTACTATCAACCGGCCGCAATGGTGGCATTCGCCCGCTTCAGCTTTCTGATGCGGCGCACTTTCTTCCGCTTCATGCATCAGGATCTCAATGCGATTCTCGATGGCCTGCGGCAACTGGAAGTGAACGGGGTGCACACGCTCGATTGCCGCCGTGCCCAGTTTTCAGCCGACGAACCCATCGCCCGCCTGCGCATGATCTGCCAGTCGTGGAAGGTCATGTTTCATGCGGAATACTCCTCCGGCCAGCCCCTGCGCATGCTGGTTGATCTGCGAGCTGTGGTGGATCACGCCGTGGAACGCAGCACGAAAGCCGGCAAGGTGACTCCGTTTGCACCCGGCACAGCGCCACGCACCCAGGCGGCGGCCGCGGGGGCGAAAACCGCCGGCGACGCTCAGGACACCGAATTTCAGGTGAATACCGAGGCCGTGAACTGGGACGAAGGCTCCGGCGACAGTTCCAACAATTCCTGAGGCTGCGATCAGGGAAGAAGAAGAGAATCGTGGACCAGCCGACTGTACTGATCATCTCCGATGACGCGGAGTTCTCCCGCGCAATCACCGGCCGCTGGCAGTCCGAGCGAAACGTTCCCGGATTCACGCTGATGAGCAGCGAGGTCCGCGTTGCTTTTGATCCGGAGAGCTTCGAGCTGGCCATTGCCGGCCGCATCCGCCCGCAGGCGCTTTCCGTCATCCTGGAAGCCATGGACGCGGCCGGGAAACATGTCATTTTTGTTTCCGAGAACCCGGCGGGCTTGCAGACGGTGCGCAGCCGTTGGCCGAGAATTCTGGTTCTGCGGGAGCAGGAAGGCTGGCTCGATACTCTCATGCTGGTAGCTGGCGAATCGGTTCTGCGAGCCCGTGCGGAATCGCGCGCCCAACGTGCCGAACAAGCAAGCGCCAATGCGGAGACGCAGGCCACTCTTGGTCGTTACATGCTGGAGATGCGCCACACCTTTAACGACGCCCTAACCTCCGTTCTTGGCAACTCCGAATTGCTCCTGCTGGAGCCCGGATCGCTGTCCGCCGGCGCGCGGGCACAGCTAGCCACCATCCGTAATATGAGCCTGCGCATGCACGAGATTCTGCAGCGCTTTTCGTCGCTCGAGAAAGAACTGAGCCTGGTGCAGAAGCAAGGGATCCGGATACCCGAAGCAGATTATTTTGTGGCCACCGCACGGTAGGCTCGACCGCAAGAAGTACTGCATGGTTGGGAGCACACCACGTTCCACATCACGCGAACAGGAATTCCTTCGTCCTGAGCTCCTTGATCGTATCCCGCAGCTTTGCCGCTTTCTCGAACTCAAACCGCTTGGCGGCTTCGCGCATGTCGTTTTCCAGCTTGGCGATGTAGGCGTCGAGTTCTTCCTGCGACTTAAACTCAGGAATGCCCTCGGCTTCGGCGGCAGTGAAGTCACCGTAGTCGGCCTCTACGATGCTGGCCAGCGACATCTCCAGCGGTCGCACAATGGATTCCGGCGTAATTCCGTTGGCCTCGTTATAGGCTTCCTGAATCGCCCGCCGGCGGCTGGTTTCATCCATCGCTTTCTGCATCGACTCGGTCATGCGGTCGGCGTAGAGAATCGCGCGGCCATTCAGATTGCGCGCACATCGGCCGACGGTCTGAATCAGCGAGCCGCTGGAGCGCAGGAAGCCTTCTTTGTCGGCATCGAGAATCGCTACCAGTGAGACCTCCGGCAAGTCGAGTCCCTCGCGCAGCAGATTGATGCCGATCAGCACGTCGAACTCGCCCTTGCGCAGGTCGCGCAGAATCTTGACTCGCTCGAGGGTTTCAATTTCGGAGTGCATGTAGCGGCACTTCACACCCACTTCGCTGTAATACTCAGCCAGATCTTCGGCCATGCGCTTGGTGAGCGTGGTCACGAGCACGCGCTCGCCGCGCGAGACGCGATCGCGAATCTCGTGCAGCAGGTCGTCGATCTGCCCCTTCACTGGCCGCACCTCGACCGGCGGATCGACCAACCCTGTCGGCCGGATAATCTGCTCGATCACCACCCCCGCCGATTTCGTCAGCTCATACGGTCCCGGCGTTGCCGAGACGTAAATCATCTGGTTCATGCGGTGTTCGAATTCCTCAAAAGTCAGCGGACGATTGTCGAGCGCCGACGGCAGGCGAAAGCCGAACTCCACCAGCGTCTCCTTGCGCGAGCGGTCGCCGTGATACATGCCGTGCAGCTGCGGCACCGTCTGGTGCGATTCGTCGATGAACATCAGGTAGTCACGTGGAAAATAATCGAGCAGTGTCGGCGGAGGTTCGCCGGGAAGGCGTCCGGTGAAGTGCCGCGAGTAGTTCTCGATTCCATGGCAATAGCCGACCGATTTGATCATCTCCAGGTCGTACATGGTGCGCTGATGCACGCGCTGCGCTTCCACCAGCCGGCCCTGCTTCTCCAGTTCCGCCTCCCACCAGGCCAGCTCTTCTTTGATCGTACGTACCGCGTTCGATCGCGTCTCATCCTTCATCACATAATGCGTCTTGGGATAGATGGGCAGGCGCACATATTTCTGCTTCACGGTGCCGAACAGGGGATCGATCTGCGCGAGCGACTCAACCTCGTCGCCCCACAGCTCGACGCGATAAGCCATGTCGTCGTAGGTGGGGAAAATCTCGATCACGTCGCCGCGCACCCGGAAGGTGCCACGGCGGAAATCACCGTCAGTGCGCTCGTAGAGAATCTCGACCAGCTTGCGCGTGATGTCCTCGCGCTTTATCTTCTGGCCTTTTTCCAGGAATAGCAGCATGCCGTAATAGGCTTCGGGCGAACCCAGGCCGTAGATGCAGCTCACCGAAGCCACGATCAGCACATCGCGCCGCTCAAACAAGGAGCGCGTCGCCGAGAGGCGCAGTTTGTCGAGTTCATCATTGATGGTGGCTTCTTTTTCGATGTATAGATCGGCGGCGGGAACGTAGGCCTCAGGCTGGTAATAATCGTAATAGGAGACGAAGTATTCCACTGCGTTGTGCGGGAAAAAACTCTTGAACTCGTGGTAGAGCTGAGCTGCCAGCGTCTTGTTGTGCGCCATCACCAGCGCCGGTCGGTTGGCCTGCTCAAGGACTTTCGCCATGGTGTAGGTTTTGCCCGAGCCGGTGACTCCGAGCAGAACCTGGTGCTGCTCGCGATCGAAGACGCCGCGCACGAGCGCTTCGATGGCCTTGCCCTGATCGCCGCGTGGTTTGTAATCGGAAACGAGTTTGAAGTCCATAAAAAAAGTGCTCCGACTCTAGCGGCTGGCTCTGACCGGAAAACCTGGCGAAGACTTGCAACCGGGGACGCACAGAGAGTGATTTTGGCGGGTAGGCATCTCTTCATTATAACTTGGAGAAGCAATTCGACGGCGGGGAGCAATGTGTGGAACAAGACAAAAAGCGCGGGATTGAATCCCGCGCTCCGGAAAACTCTTGGCTGGACTTCGCCTTACGGCAGGCTGAAGTTCACCACGATCTGGGTTTGGATCTCTACCGGCTGGCTGTCCAGATAGTAAGGTTTGTACTTCCACTGCTTGACTGCGTCGATGGCAGCGCGTGCCAGGATCGGGTCCCCACTGGTCACCTTCACGTTGGTGATATCCCCGTCCTTGCTGATGTTGGCGAGCATCTGCACCGAGCCCTGAAGATGCATTTGCACTGCCTGCGGAGGATAGACCGGAGCAACTTTTTTCACCAATAAGCCCTGCGAAACACCCTGCGAGACTTTCAGGGTTTGGGCCGCAGCATGCGGAACCGCGGCCGGCGCGTCGACCAGTCCCGTGATCGCCTGGTCACCGTTGGTCTGGGCAACGTTTAAGGCGGGCGCAACCGGTTCTGCACTGTCTTGCGAAACGGGCTTCGGCGCGGCTGGTTTTGGCGTCTCAGTTTTTACTACCAGGGCGTCGCTGGCGTCAGCAAGGGTTTTCACTGCCTCGGTCGTCGTCTCGGGTGGATTCGAGACCGAGATAGAAGTCGCCTTCTTGGCGGTCGAGGCCACCGTTTCAACCGGTGCAGGAGTCTTATCCGGAACTGCGGGCAGCGGAGTCGCCACGACCTCTGCGCTGGGCTGCGATGGTGTACTCACTGGGGCTGAACTCTGTGGCAAAGCTGGAGAGGGCGCAGGGGCGGCTTGCGACGAAGGCTTGCCTGGCGATGGAGTGAATTGCTTAAGAAACGGAAGCGAGCTGAGGCGGTCATGGAACTTCGTCCAGCCAAAATAGCCACCGGCGGCGGCCAGTAAGAGGATGGCCGCGATCAGGGCTGGTTTTTTGCTGCCGGAGGAGGCTCGCGTTCGCGCGGGCGCTGTTCCCGCCGCGATCTTCAAAGAGGGCAGCACATCGTCCACCTGCACATTTTCTTTGGCTGGGGCAGGAGCGGCCGCGGCGCCGAAAGTAGATCCCGTGCTGGTCGTGTGCGAGCTAACCGGCGCGGGTTTGGGCGCGGCGACTACGTCATTCGTTTGAAAATCTGTCTTGCCCGCCACTGCCGCGGCGCGGCGAAGCGCATCAGCCATGGGTCCCGTTGCTGGCCGGGAGGGTTCTTCCTCCACTTCGAACAGAGAAGAAATGGACGCACCGGCGGCTGGAAGGTGCGTCGGAGTGGGCGCTGGGACGGGAGCCTTGGCGACAGCCGGCCGTTCCGCAACCGGAGTTACCGGCTTCGTCTCGGTCGCGGCCTTCGCAGCCTCGGTCTTGCGCAACAAGCCGCGGGCCACGCGCAGAGTGCCTTTGGACTGCTCCACATTAATAGGCTTCGTGAGAACCAGGTTGGCCCCGATGCGAAAGGCCTTTGCCACTCCGCTCTGCCCTTCGACCACCGCGACCGCGAGCGAAGTTTGGTTGGAAGCGGAGTTGCGTGCGCTCTTGAACAGCAGCGCCGCATTTTGCTCGTTATCACAATCCACCACCACCCCATCAAAGTGCTCGGTTGTCAGCTTCTTGACCGCGGCAAATGGTTCATTGCATGGCTCTACCTGAAAATCCAGTTCGGTGAGGACCTGGGTAATCGTGCGGGCGGTTTTCTCGTCCGGACAGAATAAAAGGGCCTTGTAGCTCATATTGGCATCCTAGGTACAGCGGTATACGCCAGCAAGTTACGGAGGTCATTGGGCTTAGGAGAAAGTCAGGCCTTGCAAGCACTTGCATGCTCTGGCCCAAGAGCCCGAAACGCCGGGGCGCATACAATAGCGGCCATGCGCGTGCCCTACTGGTTAAAAGTTGGCTGGACCGCCTGGGTCCTCCTGTGGATCCCGGTTTACTGGCATCAATACGGGCTGCAGAACTTTCTATATTTCTGCGATCTGGGAAATCTCTTCATCACCGTCGGACTTTGGCTGGAGAGCTCGCTGATTTTTTCCTGGCAGGCTACCGGGCTAATGCTGTTTCAGATTTTGTACTGCATCGACCTTGCCGGCATGCTGCTCAGCGGGAGGCATCTTATCGGCGGAACTGAATACATGTTCGACCCGCACATCGCTCTATGGGTAAGGATGCTCAGCCTTTTCCATGTGGTGACGCCGCCCTTGCTCTTGTGGGCGATCTGGCGGCTGGGCTATGACAAGCGGGGGTGGAAGTATCAGACGTTGACCACCTGGATCGTGGTGCCAGTGAATTTTTTCTGGCGCCCGCAGTTCGACGTGAACTGGGCACGCGGACTTTTCTTTCATGAACAACACCTCGTGCCCCGGTGGATGTATCTGTCAGCGTATCTGATCGTCGTCCCGCTCGCAGTGTACTGGCCCACGCATCTGCTGTTGGAGCGGGTCTTTGCCGGCAAT
>Ga0335078_10006621_pt1 | contig 17133 bp, 14 predicted proteins | sample Lox_Sample_32_FD_206711 | JGI IMG/M metagenome (GOLD analysis project Ga0335078, IMG submission 206711) | Soil microbial communities from Loxahatchee National Wildlife Refuge, Florida, United States - Lox_Sample_3.2 | ecosystem: Environmental > Terrestrial > Soil > Wetlands | place: USA... | reverse complement strand
TGCTGACTGCTGAGTGCTGAGTGCTCCAAAGTGCACAGCCACTCCGATTTCATCACATCAATTGGCAACACTTTCAATCCATGGCGCTGCGCGTCTTTCACGATGGTCGAGGGATGGTAAAAACCCATGGGCTGATTGTTGAGCAGCGCCGCGGTGAACGCCGCCAGGTAATGGCACTTGAGATATGCGCTGGCATACGCGATGAGCGCAAAGCTGGCCGCGTGCGACTCGGGAAATCCGTAGAGCGCGAACGAAGTGATGGAGAGAATGATCTGCTCCCGCGCCTCTTTCGCGATTCCGTTCTGTTCCATGCCGGAGCGTAGGCGGGCCTCAATTTCTTTCATGCGCACCTGCGAGCGCTTGAAACCCATGGCGCGGCGCAGTTCTTCGGCTTCGCCGCCGGTAAAACTGGCGGCGATCATCGCCATGCGCAGCAGTTGCTCCTGAAAGAGCGGCACACCTAAAGTGCGCTTCAGCACCGGTTCGAGAGAAGGGTGCGGATAGATGACCTCCTCGCGCCCCATGCGGCGCTGCAGATAAGGATTCACCATCTGGCCGACGATGGGGCCGGGCCGGATGATCGCCACCTGCACCACGATGTCATAAAAACATTTCGGCTGCAGGCGCGGCAGGCAGGACATCTGGGCGCGACTCTCGATCTGAAACATGCCGATGGTGTCGGCCTTCTGCAAGGCGGAATAAACCGCCGGATCATCGGGCAGAAGATGCGCCAGGTCCACTTCTTCGCGATAGTCTTTGCGAATAATTTCAATTGAATCTTCGAGCACCGCCATCATGCCCAGGCCGAGCAGGTCCACTTTGATGATTTTCAGGTCGGCGCAGTCTTCCTTGTCCCATTGGACTACCACGCGGCCGGGCATAGAGGCGGGTTCGAGCGGCACCACGGAATCGAGCTGGCCCTGGCAGATGACCATGCCGCCGGAGTGCTGGCCGAGATGGCGCGGCAAATCCTGCACGGCGACGCACAACTCAAAATATTTGCGCAACCGCGGGTGATTCAGATCGAGGCCGGCATCGCGAAAGCGGTGATCAAGCGCGTCGTTGGCGTCGCGGTATTCCCAGGTAGCGACGGCAGCGGAGAGCTTGTCCAGAGTTTCCGGATCAAAGCCGAGAGCTTTTCCCATTTCCCGCGCCGCCATGCGATTGCGATAGGTGATGACGTTCGCGGTCATGGCCGCCCCGCGCTCGCCGTAGCGCTGGTATAGATACTGAATCACGCGCTCGCGCTGATCGCCGCTGGGCAGGTCGAGATCAATATCGGGCCACTCGCCGCGCTCCTCGGAGAGAAAACGCTCGAAAAGCAAATCCATGCCGACCGGATCCACGGCGGTGATGCCGAGCGAATAGCAGACCGCGCTATTGGCGGCGGAGCCGCGTCCCTGCACCAGAATTTTCTGCTCGCGGCAGAAGCGAACCAGGTCCCAGACAATGAGGAAATAACCGGCGAGTTCGAGTTTCTCGATCAGGTTCAGTTCACGCTCAACCTGGCGCTGGGCACGGGTTTTCAGGTCATGTGATGCGCGGCCATAGCGCTGCTGAAACCCCTCACGCGTGCGCTCGCGCAGGAATGACATCATGCACTCGCCTTCCGGCACGGGATATTTAGGGAATTCGTAACCCAGGTCTTCCAGCGTGAAGTTGAGACGGGACGAAAGCTCGACGGTATTCGCAATGGCTTCGGGAAGGTCCGCAAAAAGCTGCTGCATTTCCCGCGGCGATTTCACATGGCGTTCCGAGTTGCGCGCCAGAAGACGCCCCGCCGTCGCCAACGTTCGGTGATGGCGAATGGCCGTGAACACATCGCACAACTCACGCTCCGGCGCCGTGGCATAACTCACGCCGTTGGTAGCCAGCAATGGGAACTTCAGCGAATGGGCGATTTCGATGGCGGCGTGATTGCGGGCTTCCTGACCGCGATGGAAGTGACGCTGCAGTTCGATGTAAACGTTGTTGTGGCCGAAGATGCTGGCCAGGCGGTCAACGCTGCGGCGGGCTTCGGTTATTCCTCCTTTTGCAAAGGCTGCGGCGAGTGGGCCTTCATCGCCGCCGGTCAGGCAAATCAATCCGGCGGCATGCTCGCGGAGTTCGTTTTCCTGCACCGCGCCTTCGCCTTTTTTGGCGCGCAGTTTCATTTTTGTGATCAGGCGGCAGAGATTCTGGTAGCCAGCGCGGGATTCGATCACCAGCGGCAAACGGGGAAGGTTGGCGTTGGCGCTTTCTTTGTCAGTCCGAGCGGAGCGAGGAATGGCTGATCCCTTTTCGTTGCGACGGGCGTAAGGGCTCTTCGACTCGGAGCTCAGAATGACAGGGGGCAATGGGTCGCATGAAGAAAATGATCCGCATGTGACCTCCGCGCCGATGCGGGCTTTCAGTCCCGCCCTCGTCGCTGCCATGTGAAAGCGCGGCGTGCCATAGACGCCATCACGGTCGAGCAGCGCCATGGCAGGCATGCCGAGATTTGCGCAGGCCGCGATCAAATCTTCCGGCAAAGATGCGCCTTCGAGAAAACTGAACGCCGAGCGTGCGTGAAGTTCGATGTACATAAAAGCAGCATTTGGCATTTGGCACTTGGCAAAACAGTTACATTATGAAGTCAGTCATCCCAGGACTGGAGGCATTTTGATCATTGGCTTCATTGGCTAAATGCCAAGTGCTAAATGCCAAGTGCAGGGTTTCAGTCATACACTCCTTCCAGCAACCACTTCCCGGCCAGCAGATCGCGCACCAGACGGTACACCGCGATTCCTTTTTCTGCTTGCAGCGCGATGTCCCACTCCTCACGCGCCCAGGCCTCGCGCTCCCACCAATCGCCGGAAGAGCGCCAGGGGCCGGAAGACCACAGCACCTCACCCTGCATCTCTTTGCGTTGCGGACAGGCGATGCGAGCGGGGTTGCCGTCGCGAACTGTGACCGCCACGTGCGCGGGCGGGCGGAAGATGCGCAGAGCGTTGAGCAAATCTTCGGAACTATCGCCTTCCTCCACGCCGATTGGCTTCTCTGCTTCTCTGCCGAAGGGACGAACCCGAAATCCTTCGGGGCGATGCGTGTCCAATAGCGCGGCAGATCCTGCTCTCTCTTCCCCCACAATGCCCGCAATTCGGGCGAGCGTAAGCTCGAGTTTTTCCGGCTCCGGAGAGGGCGGCAGAAAGAGCCCGCTTTGCGCGGTGCGGGGCCGCGATGGTTCGGCGCACAGATGAATCTTGACGATCGGAGCGCCAGGCGGATGTGCGTTCAAATCCAGCTGCAAAAGTTTGAGAAAAAGTCTGGCGTCGCGCAGAGGCACCGGCAACCGCAGCGTACGCTGAAAGGAATTTGTGCGAGGACGCAAGGTGGTGTGGGGACAGGCGCCTCGCCCGTCCTCCGAGTTGCTTTCGTGGTCCACCCCGTCCCAATGTCCGTCGGTTAATTCCAGCCGCAAGCGCAATTCCCGGGTTGCCAAAGCATGCTCTTCCAACTGCGCGCAGATTTTCTCCAGCATCTGGTTCAGCAAAAATGCCAGCGGCTCGAGCAGGGTGAGCGGATATTCCAATTCCGCGGTCTCTTCGAAAATTAACGGCGGCTCGACCGGAACCAGGGTTCGCGAGACCGCGCCGCGCGCCTGCTTTTGTAGACGAATGCCTTCCTGTCCCAAACGTTCGCTGAATGCGATTTCCGGCAAAGCGGCCAGGGCCTCTAAATTGCGAATGCCCCAGCGATGAAAAGTTTCGAGAAGCTGTTCCGCCCACCCGCGATCTTCCAGGCTTTCCAACAACACTTCCACCGGCAAATCTCCCAGACGCTCCGCTTCTTTGCCCTGAGGAATTACTGTGACTCCGGCGAAACCGCGCGCTGCGAGGAATGCCGCATCAGGATTGGCCGCAACGGCAACCTGAGCTTTTATTCCGAGCGCAGAAACTTCCCGGGCAATCCTTTGCGCGATTTGCGGCGGCGCGCCGAAAAGCGAGCTCATTCCGGTGAGATCAATGAGCACGGTATCGCAGCCCGCGTCTTCCACGCGCGGCGAGAACGATTGCGCGCAGGCCAGCAAGGCGGCGTGTGTAGAGGTTTCGTGCGCCGCCGAGCGGATACGCAAAGCCAGTCCGGCGCAGGCTTCCACCTGCAACTTGGTCATGCCCGGTTCCCCCCCGATCTGGCGGGCGTTTTCATTGAGGGCGACAACTTTTTGCAGAGGAGGCTTGCCTTCCAGAACGGCTACGGCCCGCGCGCGCATTTCGGGTGCGGCGCGCAGCAGCGCCTCCACCGGAAAATTGGGAACGAAGATGCAGGCAAACGACATGGCATGAAAATGCTTGCGCTTGAACAGAACATTGGAAAAAAACATTCGGTCATCAGCCTGCCTTGCCGGAAAACACCACTTCGCCGGAAAACGAAGCTGCGGCAAGCGGCGGCTTGCGTTGCCAGCGCCGGCGCAAAACCTCCGCATGGAGAGAAAGTCCGCGGAACAGTTGAGCGTGCGCTGGAGTTGAACTCTTCTTATCTGATGTCTTATGGCGGAAAGCCGATAGCTCTTCCGCATTTCGCAATTGCAACACCAACGCGGCGCAGGTTTGCGCGCAGGAGGTTTGCCCGATCACCAGAAGAACCGTGGGGGTATTTTCGACGGCGCGCTGAAAGCGAAACCACGAGGTCAGCGGAATGCGCCGCGCAAACTTCACCGGCACATCGCTGAGGTCAATGGCCAGCAGGCCGAATCCGCCACTTTGCAGAAGCAGGTCGGTCACGTGCAAAGTCTGTTCCAGCTTTTGTTCGTCGGGTGTGCCATTCCTGGTGAAGCGAGGAATTCTTTTGTCCGGCACAGCCTTTGGAGGCAAAAGCGATGCTTCGACTTGGCGGGAACTACGCTTTGCGAAGTTCCTGCTCCGCTCAGCATGACAAGCGCTGCAGCGCACCCACAAAAGCCCGTCAAAACTTATGCCGACAGCGGCCGCTGAGCGGGGATCGAAGGCATCAGTCGCATCCACCAAAGCGCATACTTCCTGCCGCTGCGTAGCCGCAGCCAGCGCGGCCAGCAGCACGCTGGTGCGCCCGGAAGAAGCCGCGCCAACAATTTCGCTCAGGCTGCCGCGGGGCAGGCCGTCGGTTAAGGCGTCAATCTGCGGGATGCCGGTGGAAACCATCTCCGGAACCGGGCGCACTTCCAGCCGGGAGGCAGGGGTGACTTGTGCCAGTTTGGGCATGGCCGCGAGATGGCGCGCAAGAAGGGTGGCCTTTTCCGGAAAAGAAAATGCCACGGGCTCCGTTGCCGGCTGGGAGCGAACGGACAGGAAAGCCATAAAACCTCGTCACTTCCAACGCGAAGAAATTTTGAGATCACGGAATGCGATCTCAATTTAATTTCGCTTTTTGTTCGCCATTATTGTGGGCGCTGAGGAGGGCCATTGTCAAGGGGGGAATTTTTCGGGCGCGAACTCGCTTCTGAGATCAAATACACCCCTAAAATCAGCAACTCCGGCTCGATCGGGTGGCGATAGCGGGCATGGGGGTAAACGAAGTAATAGATGGCGGGATAAGACAACACCAGCCACAAAAACAATCCCGCGCCCGGTTTTTTCTTGCGAATAGCCCGGCCCAATCCCCAAAGCGCCAGCACCGAAGAAGCCAGGAACAGCGAATTGCGCCAATCCATCCAGGCCAAACTATTGGTATCTTTCGGCACGCCACCCCAAAAATAGAAAAATCTTTTTAGGCTGTTCAGGGCAAAACGCGCCGGGTTCTGGCGAATCCAGGCAAATGCCAGTTGCCTGCAGCGCTCCGCGTAAGCAAGTTCTCCTAAACGGCGAAAGGCGGCGAATTCTTCCACGTTCAAGTTCGGCTGCAGATAAGCGCGCCACATGCCATCGGCGTAGGGTCCGTTGCCCAGGCGCAGTTGCATCCCAAAATCGTCGCGAATAAAGACCCAGCGGCCAAAGACATGGTGATTGCGAACCAGCCAGGGCGTTATACACAAGAAAAATATTGCCGCCGCCAAAACGGCCGGTTTGAAAGAAGGCAGCCCGCGCTTGTGGCGCTGATGCCATACCCACAAGCCGGAAAATGGAAGGAAAGACAGTGTTGAAGGATTGGAAAGCGCCAGCATGCCCCAGAGGGCGCCGAACCAGGCCCATTTTTTCCATCCGCCTCGCTCTGCCAGCTCCAACGACAGCCAGATGATCAGGCTAAGAAAAAAAGGCGAAAATGTGGTGTCAAAGACCCAGTGCACGGCCCAGTACATCTCGTATGGCAGTAGTGCCCAAATCCACGCCGACCAGAGCGCGAGTTTTTCCCCGAGAAATTTTCGCGCAATAAGAAAAACTGGAATGCAGGTCAATGCGTTGAGAAAACTGTTGATCGTGAGCAGGACCCAGGCAGAGGCGGCGGTGTAAACGCCAAAAATCCGGAATACCCCGCCCGTCAGAAGCGGATACAGCGGCGGCTCCCATGCCGTCGGACCGGTGGAGTCGCCATAGGGATTGCTGAATCCCTGGCCCATAGCCAGCGATCGCCCGATGCGGCCCATCTCCCAGCCGAAACCAAAGTGGTCGTCCTGTGCTCGCGGGCGAAACTGATGAGTCATCCCGATTGCCACCACTTGCAGGGCGAAAGAGATCAAGATCATCCAAAACAGGGAACGATGCAGCCTGTGAGGCTCGGATTGCACGGTTGGGTTCAAGCGCGTCGCACGCAGAGATTCAGAAGAACGGTTATTGTAAGGTCGAATGCGGGCGGGACGTGCAGAAAACGTGCAGAAACCAATCGGAGAGGCTACTCAGTTCCTTCCTCCTCGTAGTTGTCGTTCACCACGTCAAACGCGTGTCCGAGGATGTTGTAGGTGAGCTTCTGGCCGTTGGCTTGCCAGAAGGTGACGCGCGCGGGCTGGCGCTGCCATTCGGGAGGAGAACAGCCGGAATCGGGCAGATCGCCGGCCGGCAAATCATGAAGCGGCTGCTTCAAAACTGGCTTGCGGCGGCCGAGCTCGACGACCAGCGCGGAAATTTTCCTGCCGTCTTCCGACACGCCGCAATAAGCAAGATAATCGCGGTACCAGCTTCCTGACGAATAGTAGGAATCGAAGTCAGGCAAAGTGATCGCGGAGATGCGGCCGGTCACGCGATCCACCAGCAGCCAGCCGCCGCGTTGCCAGCGCCAGCGTAATGGCGTGGCATTTTCACCGGGAAGCGCATCGTTGACGCGGAAGGCACGGCGTACCACGAACAAGCGGTCCGTAACTTCGTGGGGCGGCCCAATGGTGAATTCTTTGGCGCGGCCGGCCACGAACAGGGCGCGGACCTTCAAATTCTGGGTTTGGGTTTCGTTTGCTCCGACCAGCCATTGCACGGTCATCCATTTACCGAAAATGACTTCATGCGGCCTGGAGACGGCCAGTGTATTGCCGGAAAGAAGACAGAAAATGAGAATTCTGCGAAGCATAGGCGAAGATTAAGCACAATGGAAATTCCGGCGCAAGGTCAATAATCACAATTCCCGATTTCGGTCCCAGATTGGGCCAAACGGGATGAACTTCTGCGCCTGCTACAATTTTTGCCATGAAGCGGAGTGCTGGACTTTTGTTTCTGCTTGCTTCAACCCTGCTGGCCCTGGCGCAGACTGCGGCGGAAGTCGAAATTATCGCCGAGCCGCATCATCATCTCGTGCTGCAAAACAAATATGTTCGCGTGTTCAAAGTTGAGGTTGACCCCAAAGGTGCCACGCTGATGCACTTCCACCGGCACGACTACGTTTATGTAAATCTCGGTGCGGGAGAGATATCGAACGAAGTGCAAGGCAAGCCGCCGGCAAGAATCAAGTTGCAGGATGGCGAGGTCCAGTTTTCTGCAGGAAATTTTGCCCATCTGGTGCGCGATCTGGCTGCCACTCCATTTCGCAATCTGACCATTGAGTTCATGCAGGATGAGCAGGCGCACAGGACGCCTCCTCCGAAGTGGGATGAAGAACGCGGGCTGGACATTTTGAGTGGGGGTACGCGCGAGATTCTGTTCGTGAAGGACGGAATTCGAGTGGCCGAAACTGAGTTGCAGCCGGGAGCGGTAATTCCCAAACATCATCACGCCGGACCGCACCTGGTGGTAGCGGTTACCGATTTCGATTTGCGAAGTGACGAGGTGGGCAAAGGCCCATCAGAGATTGTGTTGAAGTCGGGCGAGGTGAGATGGTTTCCGGGTGGCTACACGCACACCGTGACCAACGCCGGTAACAGCGCAAAGTTTGTGACGCTGGAGTTCCACTGAGTATTTGCCTTACTTCTTTAGTTTCATCCCAATCCTTGGTGGGTGCCGCGTCGCTTATCCGGCGGTGCCATTTTTCATTTTTCCAAGAAAGCGTCCCACGCTGACCAGAGCCCGGCCGACGGTGCCACGGCCGATTTCCTGAACCTCGTCCCAGGCACTGACCCTGACGGTATAAAAGCGCCCATCAAAGGACTCGAGAACCGCCTCAGCCTTCACCTGGGCGCCGACTCCGCTGGCGGCGCGATGCTCGACATGAATCGAGGTGCCCACCGTGATTTCATCCCCTTCGCAGTAAGGCTGCAAGGCATGGAAAGCGGCAGTTTCCATCAGGCGGATCATATCGGGCGTGGAATAGACCGGCGGCAACGAAGAATGGTGCGAGGTCAGTGTGTGGCGGAATTCGACGATCTCCTCTGCCGAACCGCGAGCGCCAATGGGAATCGCCTTTGCCATATGTAACTCCCTTGCCGCGAAATGAACGGAAGCTCAACAAACGAAGTCCAATGAACAAAGCCAATGACTCCTGCGAATCATTGGCTTCCGGCTCCGGATATGAAGAATTCTAGACCAGCGCACCAGCCAGACGTCGAGAATCAATGCCGTCGAGGGCACGCCATAGGCTTTGGGCGGCGGCTTCAGCCGCGGCCAGCGCACACTCGGCCGTCGCTGGGTTGGCTTCTACGGTATTGGCCAGCTGTTGCCGCCAGACCTGGGAATGGTAAACATCGGCGGTAGCGTGCAGCATGAAATAGGCCAAAGTCTTTTCGTCAGCGCCGTAGTGGGCGCGCAGGCCGCGGGCTTTCTCAGTCGCTACGCGCGGGACCTGCGATTCGTAGGCATAAAATGCGGCCAGCGCCTCTACCGGCGCGCCTTCGCTGGCGACGTAATGGAAGTGCGCTAACAAGGCCGCAATTTCGGGCAGCGGTTTATGGCCATGCAAATCGCGGCCGGCGTCCACGCCCTCGGCGAAATCCAGCCACAGATCAGAGTGGGGCCGGGACTCTTCGCCGCTCTCGCCTACGCCCTTTTCGTCGCATAGATTCTGCAGCACGGCCTGGCGCATCTCGCCTTCCTCCAGGCGTATTGCCAGTTCCGCCAGGTAGGTGGGGAAGGCCTCAACATGATGGAAATAGTCGCGGGCATACTCGCGCAAATCGTCGCGGGTCAGTTCTCCCGCGCTCCAGGCCTTGTAAAAGGGATGGCACAGCAGATCATATTTCGCGACGCGGGCGTCCAGTTCCTGCAGGAACTCTGCGGTGGTCATAACGGCTCCTAAGGTTGACCGAATACTATAAGCGCTGAGGGGGGCGGCGGCAAGCGACCTATACTGTGTGGCTATGAAATCGGTCATCGTGGGCACGGCGGGCCATATTGATCACGGCAAAACCGCTCTGGTGAAAGCACTTACCGGAATGGATACGGACCGATTGGAGGAAGAAAAGCGCCGCGGAATCACCATTGACCTGGGATTCGCGCACTTGGATCTGCCTGGGCCGGGTGGTGAAACGCTGCAATTGGGATTTGTGGACGTTCCCGGCCACGAGCGCTTCATTCGCAACATGCTGGCCGGAGTGGGAGGCATTGACCTGGTCCTACCGGTAATCGCAGCGGACGAGTCCATCAAGCCCCAGACGCGCGAGCATTTTGATATCTGCCGGCTGCTGGCGATCCGGCGTGGAATCGTGGTGCTAACCAAGCCCGACCTCGTGGATGCCGAAACATTGGATGTGGTGGCGATGGAGGTGCGGGACTTCTTGCGGGGAGCGTCTTCAATAAACTCCGCGTGGGGAGATCACGGACAAGACTGGCCGATCATTGCCGCTAGCTCTTTGACTGGAGTTGGAATTGCGGAGTTGAAGCAGGAATTGGCACGAGTGGCAGCTGAAGTTCCGGCTCGCGATTCCAGCGCACTGGCGCGATTGCCCATTGACCGCGTTTTCACCATGAAAGGATTCGGCACGGTGGCGACCGGGACATTAGTTTCCGGCGCGATCAGCCGCGAGCAGGAATTACAGGTGTTTCCTGGTGGTGGGCGAGTGCGCGTGCGCGGACTTGAAGTGCACGGCAACGCGGAAGATCAGGTGACGGCCGGGCAACGCACGGCGCTGAACCTAGTGGGAGTGGCGAAAGAAGATCTAGCGCGCGGCATGGTTCTGGCGCCGCCGGCGAGGCTGGCGGCGACCTCCCGAGTTGACGTGACACTTACTTTGCTGCCCTCGGCCAAACCGCTTAAAGACCGTAGCCGCGTGCACATGCACGCGTTTACGTGGGAGACGGTTGCGACGGTCGCGCTGCATGGCGGCGGGCAGATGGCCCCGGGAGAAAGCAGACCCGCGCAATTGCGGCTGGCCGACCCGACGCTGTTATTGCCAGGGGACCGATTCATCATCCGCCAGTTCTCGCCCGTTTTCACAATTGGCGGAGGCGTGGTGCTGGATGCTTCGCCATATCACCGCAGAGTTCGAGACGGCGAAACTGCTGCTTTCCTGAAAATCATGGCGGAAGGATCGCCTGAGCAGGTGCTGGCAGCGCGCATCGCCCGGCGCGGCAAGCTTGGGATGAATCTTTCCGATGTGGTGAAGGAAACGGGTTGGGCGGCGGAACGGGCCCGGAATCTGCTCGCGAAGTTGGTGGAACAAGGCAAGTTCGTGCTGGCAGGAGATGGCTTTGTTGCGGATGAAGTTTTCAGCCGTGAACGAGCTGGGCTGTTGAGGGCGGTTACTGCCTTTCACGGGCAGAATCCTCTTGTTCCTGGGATCGGCCGCGAGGCTCTGCGCGAGCAATTGGCTCTCTCGCCCCAGGTGTTTGCAGCGGCTACAGATTCGCTGGTCCGCGAGAGGCAACTCGATTCTTCCGGCGAGCTCATCCGCCTGCCCGGTCGCGGCGTGGTGATGAAAGACGAAGAGGCGGAATCGAGGAGAACCATCGAACAGGCATTCGCCTCGGCGGGGCTGAAGGTGCCGATGCTGCAGGAAGTTGTGACGGGACTAAAAGTGGATAAGACTCGCGCGCAGAAGATCGTTACGCTGCTGCTGCGCGAGCAAGTACTTGTCAAAATTTCAGACGATCTGGTTTTTCATCGCGATGCCCTCAATGACCTGCGAAAACGCATGGCGGCGGAGAAGACAAAATCGGCCAAAATTGACGTCGGCCGTTTCAAGGACCTGGCGGGAGTGAGCCGCAAGTATGCGATCCCGCTGCTGGAATATCTGGACCGCGAACATGTCACCAAACGAATAGGGAATGATCGTTTGATTCTGTGAAGGCAGAATCGAATTGCGGTCTAGATGCGTTCTTCCGGAAACTCCAGCGGCAAGCCGAGGGGATCGGTGAAGCGATTGGTGAGATTGGCCAAACCGACCAGCAGATGGAGATCCACGATTTCACTTTCTGAGAAGTGCTTGTTCAGCGCGACAAAATCCGAGTCGCTGACGGAATGGGGCTTTTCGGTCAACTTTTCCGCGTAGTCCAGGGCGACCTGTTCTTTTTCACTGAAACGCCGGTAGCGGCCGGATTTTAGAGCGGCCCAATCATCTTTGGTCAGACCGACTCGCTTCGAAGAAGAAATATGGTGCTGGAGGCAATAGCGGCACTCGTTGATGAGAGAGACACGAATGTAGATCAACTCGTAGAGCTTGCGATCGAGAGTGCGGCCCACACTCGCATAGAAATTGAGGAATGCTTTGAGCATTTCCGGGCGATGTGCCAGGGCTTTCTGGGCATTGCCCGGGTTGCCGCGAAGCAGGGTGTCATAAATGGCCTCGACATCCGGGCTGGCCTTGTCTGGTTCAATCAGTGAAATGCGGGCCATGCAACCTCCAGAGAGAGCAGCTTCTATAATACCGTGCTGCGTTTCACCCAGGTCCGGAGGCGCCATGGTTTCGATTCGTCCTGCCATAAGCAGGGATGCCGCTTTGCTGAGCACGTTGATTCACGAACTGGCCGAATATGAACGGTTGGGACATGAGACCATCGTGACGGAAGAAGATGTTTTGCGCGACGGCTTTGGCGAGCGGCCCAAGTTTCGCGCGCTCATCGCGGAGCTTGGCGATCAGGTAGCCGGGTACGCGCTGTTTTTTGATTTTTATTCCACGTTTCAGGGCCGGGCCGGACTTTTTCTCGAGGATATTTTCGTGCGGCCGCAGTTTCGTAAGCAGGGAATCGGCAAGGCATTGTTTGCGCGCGTGGCAAAAGTTGCATGGGACGAACAATGCTTCTGCATGCGCTGGGAGGTCCTGGACTGGAACACGCCGGCCGTCGAGTTCTACAAGAGCCTGGGGGCGGGATTTCTCGATGAGTGGAAAGCGGTTTGCCTGATCGGAGACGCCCTGGAAGCGGTCGCGGAACAATCGCAATGAGTCCGAAGGTGCAAATTATTGGCGCGGGATTGGCGGGATGCGAAGCGGCATGGCAGTGCGCGCAGCGCCGCGTTGAGGTTGAGCTTTTTGAAATGCGTCCGCTGCGCTCCACGCCCGCGCACCAGACCGGCGACTTCGCAGAACTGGTCTGCTCGAACTCGCTGAAATCCGAGAGCGAAAACACCGCGCCCTGGCTGCTGAAGGAGGAGTTGCGGCGCGCGGGATCGCTGCTGCTCGATCTTGCCCGCGAGTGCGCAGTTCCTGCCGGGCACGCTCTCGCTGTGGACCGCAGCGCTTTCGCAAAGAAGGTGACGGACATTGTTTCCCGCGAGCCATTGATCAAGGTAAGGCGCGAGGAAGCGGAGAAAATTGACGAAGACCAAATCACCGTGATCGCAACCGGGCCGCTCACCTCAGAAGCGCTTACGCAAGAGATTGCCCGTATAAGCGACGGCAGGCAGACATCTCCCAACCCGCCGGGCCGTATGTATTTCTATGATTCGATCAGCCCGATCCTGGAAGCCGATTCGATTGACATGTCGAAAATTTACCTGGCCGCGCGCTACGGCAAAGGCAGCGCCGACTACGTTAATTGCCCGATGAACAAAGGGGAGTACGACCGGTTTTACGATGCGTTATTGGCGGCGCAGTCGGTCGAGGAACGTGACTGGGAGAAGCTGAACTACTTTGAGGGCTGCCTGCCGATTGAAGAAATTGCGCGGCGCGGGCGGGACACGCTGCGCTTCGGCCCGATGAAGCCGGTGGGATTGAAGGACCCGGCCACGGGGCAAATGCCTTATGCAGTCGTGCAATTGCGGCAGGAAAATTTGCGCGCGGATTCCTACAATATTGTCGGTTTCCAGAACCATCTCAAGTTCGGCGAACAGGCGCGTGTGCTGCGATTGATTCCTGGCCTGGAAAACGCTCGTTTTCTGCGCTATGGGCAGATTCACCGGAACACCTATATCAATGCTCCCTTACTTTTGCGCGAGACGCTGCAGATGAAAGCGCATCCGCTTGTGTTCTTTGCCGGTCAAATCTGCGGCGTGGAAGGCTACGTCGAATCTATGGCGACCGGATTGATGGCGGGGATCTGGGCGGCGCAGGTTGCGGCTGGCGGCGAACCGGGCGCCGCTCCGCGGGCCAGCGCGTTCGGTTCGCTCACGCATTATGTAACGAATGCCGACTCGAAGGCCTTCCAACCCGCTAACATCACGTTTGATCTGCTTCCTGCTCTCGAAAAACCGGTCCGCGATCGCGCCGAGCGGCACCGTCTGCAATGTCAGCGTGCATTGAGCGCGTTTGACCGGTGGCTCGAAACCGTATCGCGAAGCCCCCTGGCGCTGCAGCGCCGCGCGTGAGTCGCAGCAATGGCGAATCTCTTCCTTACCGCTTCCGCCGCGATTTTCGCCATTCTGTGACACCCGGAACGGAAGCTGCTTTTCAACTTGAGCTTCCGCTGCTTGCGTTAAAATGCGGGGCTTGCGGAAACACGCTCGGCGTTTCCCCGGCCAACCAATGTCCTTTCGCGACCTGATCGGAGATGTGTTCCACACCGTATGGGCGCACAAACTGCGGACATTTCTCACCATGTTCGGCATCGCGTGGGGGATTGTTTCGATCGTCCTGATGACCGCCGCCGGGGAGGGTCTGCGCAAAGGGCAGCAGGATGTAAGTCGCAACATGGGCAAGGACGTGATGATTGTTTTTCACGGCCGCACCAGTTTGCAGGCCGGAGGACTGAATGCGGGCCGGCCGGTGCATTGGGTTGATCCGGACATCGCTGTCGTGCGAACGGAAACTCCGGATTGCGAGTATGTAATGCCCGAACTCGAACACAGCACAATGCGCACCCACAGCAACTACAACGATGCGGCGTTCATGGTGACCGCTTCCTGGCCGCAGTTCTCGTATGTTCGCAGCATCGGCGTGGGCGAAGGCCGGTTCTATAACTGGCAAGACGAGCGTGAAGGCCGCCGCGTGGCCTTCCTGGGAACCGACGCGGCGAAACAACTTTTCCCAATGGGCAGCTCGATTGGCCAGAACGTGTATCTGAATGACGTTCCCTTCGTGGTGATTGGAGTGATGGCGAAGAAGACTCAAGACTCCAGTTATGACGGTTGGGACACCAATAAAGTCTTCATTCCGTTTGCCGCCATGCGGCGCGATTTTCCCGACAAACCTCCGGGCACGCCGCTGGATTTCGACCAGTTGCTGGTAACGCCAAAATCAGTCCAGCAGCATGAAGCCTGCAAGCACGAGCTGCGGGTCGCTCTGGCCCGGATGCATCACTATGACCCGAATGACAAGCAAGCCTGCCCGATCTGGGACACAGTAGATGAGGCCAAAGCCTTCCAGAAGATGACCGACGGCATGAAATATTTTCTTGGCGCGGTGGGAATCGTCACGCTGTTTCTGGGCGGGTTGGGGGTGATGAACGTAATGATGGTCGCCGTGCGCGAGCGAACCCGCGAAATCGGTGTGCGCAAGGCGATGGGCGCACCCTCGCGCAGTATTCTCCAACAATTCTTCTTTGAGGCGCTGCTGATCGCGTGCTTCAGCGGCGGCCTGGGAATGGGCCTCGCGTACGGAATCTGCTCGCTGGTAAATCTTCTGCCCATGCCCAATTACTTTGCCGGGTTGCTGGCTACGTGGAAGACCGGACTGCTGGCGACCGGACTGCTAGGAACGATCGCGATTGCCGCGGCGCTTTATCCCGCGCGACGGGCCGCGTCCGTGGATCCCATCGAAGCCTTGCGCTATGAAGCTGGAGGGTAAGCGGCCATTGCGGTGAAGTTGCAGCTATGCTGATTGATGTCATTCGCGAAGCCTGGGCGGCACTCAATCGCAATTACATCCGCAGTTTTCTCACCATGCTGGGCGTGGTCTGGGGAATCGCTACGGTTACGCTTCTGATCGCGTATGGCAACAGCTTTCGCAGCATCCTGGTCAACGGGTTCGATGCCTTCGGCAAGAGTGTCGTGATCTGCTGGCCCCAGCAAACCAGCGAACAGCCCGGCGGGCAGCGCGCCGGAAAGAAAGTGGTGATCGAGCAAGCTGATGTGGATGCGGTAAGGCAAGAGGCAACGCTAGTGAAGCACGCGTGCCGGGAGACCATGCGCCGTCCCGGAATCGCTTATGGCGACCGTATGTTGGGAAATGCCGGAATTCGCGGGGTATGCCCAGAATATGGCGAGATGCGCAGCGAAATTCCTGTCGAAGGCCGCTGGATTAATGCCGAAGATGAAATCGAGAGGCGCAGGGTAGTGTTTTTGGGAGGGCGGGTGCGCGAGCAGTTGTTCAGCGGACGCCCCGCGCTGGGGGAGACGGTCCAGATCGCCGGCGTGCGTTTTAGCGTCATTGGCGTGATGGCGCGCAAGATCCAGCTCAGCAATTATTTTTCCAGCGACGACGATTCTGCGTGGATTCCCTATTCGACGGCCGGCGATTTGTGGAACACACGCTACGCGGACGTTCTGCTGTTCGAACCTATTGCCCCGCAGTTTGAGAAAAAAGCCATGGCACAGGTGCTGGCGGCAATCGCCGGCCGGCAGCAGTTCTCTGTTACCGACCCTAAGGCACTGCAGATGTTCGGGCGGGACGAATTTCGACCGATCATTGATGGCCTGACCATCGGTCTGCAGGTTCTGCTTACGTTTATCGGAACGCTCACGCTCGGAATCGGCGGAGTTGGTGTGGTGAACATCATGCTGGTTTCGGTGGAAGAGCGCATCCGCGAGATCGGATTGCGCAGGGCGCTCGGCGCCCGGAAGCGGCACATCAAGTTGCAGTTTCTCGCTGAGACCCTGCTGATCATGCTCGCCGGAGGAGCGATCGGAGTTCTGCTCTCCTATGTGATTGCCGTTGCCGTGGGCACGCTTCCCATGATGGGGCCATTGTTTGAAGATGACTCGGGCAAAGGCGACATTCACCTGCGGATTTCCGTGTTCACGGTGATGGTCTCAGCCGCGGTACTGCTGGTGGTGGGCGTGATCAGCGGGTTGATTCCTGCGATGCGGGCCGCCAGTCTGGATCCGGTTGAAGCGCTGCGCTACGAATGAGGAACCTCTCCATTCTGCGCATGCTCCAATCGCAAGAAAATCCATTGACCTTCAGAACGGTTGACGGTACCTTGCTGCGAGTCCTTTGAGGTGCGCCTTTGCCGATCAATGCTGTGGACGCGATTGGGCCGGCTTTCCAGCACTCCAAGAAGCAGTTGATTCAACCTTTCCGCTTGGGGCAGTGGGTGAGGCTGGCGGTTGTGGGCCTGCTCGCAGGAGAGCTGAGCTCCGGCGGCGGTTGCAATTCCTTTCAGGTTCCACAAATCCCGCACCGGACCGGTATTTCTGACCACTTCCTTCCGCTCTCGCAGGCCAACCCCGCGATGATGGCGGGGTTGATTGCCCTGCTGATCGTGGCGGGGATCGTCCTCTGGGTGCTGTTCATTTATGTCAACAGTGTGATGCGGTTCGTGCTTTTTGACAGCATCGTGGAGCGGGAGTGCCGTATTCGGCGCTTCTGGAGCCGGC
>Ga0335078_10006620_pt1 | contig 17135 bp, 12 predicted proteins | sample Lox_Sample_32_FD_206711 | JGI IMG/M metagenome (GOLD analysis project Ga0335078, IMG submission 206711) | Soil microbial communities from Loxahatchee National Wildlife Refuge, Florida, United States - Lox_Sample_3.2 | ecosystem: Environmental > Terrestrial > Soil > Wetlands | place: USA... | reverse complement strand
CACCATCTATTCTCTGGAACTGCTGGGAATCGCTTTCCGGCCGGAACGCCCGCCAGCGCCTCCCCAACAAGCTGCGGCCCGCGCGGCGACGCCCATTGCCGCACGATGTATTCGCCAAACGCTAGGTAGCGCTGGTCGCCCGTTCGCCGATAAAGCTGGGCAACCGGTTCGAGCACCGAACTCGCCGCCATTCCACGATAGAGGCCGAGCGTGACAATGTCGGTGGCAAGTGGACCTACCTGCCGCATTAGTCCGTTGGCCAGACGCCGGGCGCCCTCGAGGGCCATCCAGTCGGCATTCAGGTGGTTTTCGGCAAGCAAACCCAGCAGCGTGTACTTGCGCCCCCAGACGTCCCAGCCGTCGAGGCGGCTCCCAGGCGCATAGTTGCCTATGTACCCATCCGGAGTCTGCGTGGCGACTAACTCGCGGGTCGATTCCTGAAGCCGGTCGCGCCATTCCGGACTGTTGGTGTATTCACAAGCGGCAGCGGCGGAAGTGAACCACTTCCCCCAGAACTCGGTCTGCCAGCAGCTCTTCTCCTGCCGATGGCGAAACGGTTCCACCAACCTCTCAGGATCCTGGGCGAAGATCCGATTCCGGATGCACAACTCCAACTTCCGCCCAAGATATCCGCCGAGCCGGACGCTGCTTAACGGGGCCGAACACAGCACGTCGGCAACAGGATGCCTGGGACGCGGCCTGATTGTGCGGCAGGCTCCGGCACTAACCAGGCCGAGGAAGAGAAACTCCCGCCGTGGAAATTCGGTGACGCTCACCTCACTTCTATTGTGGGTCTTTCTAGGCGACCTTTGCCGGCTCGATCTTCGCCAACACGGCGGCGGCGTCGGCCTCGGTGAACTCCTCGGTCTTCGCCGATTTGTTCATCGAGCAGAACTTCGGTCCACACATGGAGCAGAACGCCGCGTCTTTAAAACCGTCCTCGGGCAGAGTTTCGTCGTGCATGGCTCGGGCCGTCTCCGGGTCGAGCGATAACTCGAACTGCTTGTTCCAGTCGAATCGGTACCTCGCGCGGGACAGTGCATCGTCGCGTTCGCGCGCGCCAGGCCGTCTGCGAGCAATGTCGGCGGCGTGCGCCGCGATCCGGTACGCCATGATGCCGGCTTTCACATCGTCGGCATCAGGTAAGCCGAGATGCTCTTTCGGCGTTACGTAGCAAAGCATCGACGCACCGTGCCAGCCAATCATCGCCGCGCCGATCGCGCTGGTGATGTGGTCGAAGCCCGGCGCGAAATCCGTCACCAACGGCCCCAGGGTGTAGAACGGGGCTTCGTGGCACATCTCCATTTCCTTCTCCACCTGGAGTTGGATCTGGTCCATGGGGATGTGACCGGGACCTTCGATCATGACCTGCACGTCGTGGTCCCAGGCCACTTTTGTCAGCTCGCCCAGCGTCCTCAGTTCGGCAAACTGCGCCTCGTCGCTGGCGTCGGCAAGGGAACCGGGCCGCAACCCGTCGCCGAGAGAAAAGCTGACATCGTGCTTCTGGAAGATCCGGCAGATTTCATCGAAATGCTCATACAGCGGATTCTGCCGGTGGTTCTTCACCATCCACTCGGCCAGAATCGCCCCCCCGCGGCTGACGATGCCGGTCACGCGCCGGGTGGTCATGGGGATGTACTGCACCAGCACCCCGGCGTGAATGGTCATGTAATCGACGCCCTGTTCCGCCTGCTCTTCGATCACTTCCAACAGGACGCCGATGGTCAGGTCCTCCACCCGTCGCACCCGTGACAGGGCCTCGTAAATCGGTACAGTACCGATGGGCACCGGCGAACTCGCGATTATCGCCTTGCGAATCTCTGGAATGTCGCCGCCCGTCGAAAGGTCCATCACCGTGTCGGAGCCGTATTTCACCGCGTAACGCAGCTTCTCCAACTCGCCATCGATGTTCGACGTCGTCGCGGAGTTGCCGATGTTCGCGTTGATCTTGCACCGCGAGGCGATTCCGATACACATCGGTTCGAGAGTCCGGTGATGGATGTTAGCGGGAATGATGAGCCTGCCACGTGCGACCTCGTCGCGGACGAGCTCTGGTGTGAGACCCTCCCGCGTCGCGACATACTCCATCTCTCCCGTGATCTGGCCCCGCCGGGCGTAGTGAAGCTGCGTCCGGACCGGATCATTCATTCTGGCGGCAATCCAGTTACTGCGCATACCAGTTCATATTAGCGCCTGCCCGATATACTTGCAGTCATGGGCTGGAGCTTCCGCGCCGCAACAGGCTGGCTGGGTGCCGTGTCGATCGTAGCCGCCCCCATTTCCCCCGCGGAATTCGCCGAGCGGCGCGCCGCACTCGAAAAGCGTCTCGATGGCACGCTCGTGTTGTTTGGAAGAGGTGAATCCAACGAGGGCGTTGACGGCTTTCATCAGGAGCCGAACTTCTATTATCTGACTGGCTGGAGCGAGCCCGGAGCCGCAGTGCTCTTCACGCACACCGGTGCGACGCTGTTCCTGCCCGGACACGATGCCGTCGAGGAACGCTACACCGGCCGCCACTCAGCCGCCGAGGACGCCGACGTTCACACGCGGACGGGCTTCGATACCGTACTCCCGCTGGCTCGCTTCGAATCCGAATTCGCCAAGGCGCTCGGGACCTCGGAGTATGTTTACGCACTCACCGGCGACGAGCACGCGACTGCGCTGAAGGCCCTCGCGCCACTCAGAACCATTGACGACGGAGGCCGCCTGGTGGTCTCTCTCCGCCAAAAGAAATCGCCTGCGGAGATCGACGCCATACAGCATGCCACCGATGTGAGTGTGCGGGCGCATCGCGAAGCCTGGAAGCACATGGCGCCAGGCATTTACGAGTATCAGCTCGCCGCAGTCATGTCCGATACGGTTCTTTCCAGCGGTTGCGAACGCTGGGCGTATGCGCCGATCATCGGCTCCGGCCCGAACGGAGCTGTGTTGCACTACGATGAAAACCGGCGGCGAATGGAAAGCGGTGAACTTGTGGTGATGGATGTCGCGGGCGAATGCGCGGGGTATGCCAGCGACATCACCCGAACCGTGCCGGTGAACGGTAAGTTCACGGCGCGCCAACTGGAACTCTACAACATCGTGCTGGGAGCCCAGCAAGCAGGCATCGCCGCTGTCAAACCGGGTGTGCCGTTCTGGACCGGCGAGAACAGCCCGGACATGGCTGCCCGGCACTACATAGAGGCCCACGGCAAGGATCTGCACGGCCAACCGCTGGGCAATTACTTCACCCACAAGATCGGCCACGAAGTGGGCCTCGAAGTCCATGACCCGCCGACGCCACCTGCGAAACTCGAAGAGGGTATGGTAATCACCATCGAACCCGGCCTCTACATTCCCGAGGAGAAGATCGGAATTCGTATCGAGGACGTCATTCTGGTTACTGCCACCGGCTCGCGTGTTCTGAGCGCTGCGCTGCCCAAGGAGCCAGCCGAGATTGAGAAGGCTCTGGGAAGATAGACATCTCGGCTCCTATGCGGCAGTCACTGGCGCGGCTCTGGCGCTTGCGCTGCTGATTGGCTGGAGTGCTCTCGGCAATGAGATTGACAATTACGCGTACGACCTGTTGCTGCATCATTACGCGGTGCCGCCGCACGACCCTGGGTCCATCATCGTTGCCATCGATGACGCTACATTGAACGTTAACGGCGGCGTGCACAACTACCGTCCCCTTCTCGCTCGAGGGCTCGATGCCATCAATGCCGGGCATCCGGCGGTAGTGGCTCTGGACATGGTCCTCGCCGATGCGAGTGACCCGGTGGAGGATCGGCAACTCGCCGCCTCCTTCGCCCGAACCCACAACCTGGTCCTTTCGGCCGAGCGCGTTGCCGACGAATGGGAAGAGCCGCTGCCGTTGTTCGCGTCCAACGTCGCTGCAATCGGCCACGTGCATGCCATCGAAGAATCCAGCGACGGCATGACGCGCTCTCTGACGCTGGAGCAAACCGCCGCGCATCGCCGTCACTGGGCACTGGCCCTTGAGGCGTTTCGTCTCTTTGCCGGAGCACGCATCATCGAGTCACCGGACGAGTTGCGGGTCGGGCGCGTTATCATTCCAGCGCGCGTCAGAGACCAGCGTCCCATGCGCATCCGGTACACCGCCGGCTCGCTTCCGTCGGTATCGCTTACGACCCTGCTTCATGACTCTTCATTTGTCGCGCAATTGCGCGGGAAAACGGTATTCCTCGGCGTTACATCACAGTCGGCGGCGCACGACCGCGCGGTCACGCCGTACGGTGATCGCATCACCGGTGTGGAAGTTCACGCCCAGGCGTTCGAAACGCTCCGCGGCGGCCATTTCCTTCGCGATGCTTCGAACCTGGAGATTCTGGCCTCCTGTCTTTTGATCGCCGGACTCGCCCTGTCCGTATTTGCGTACACGTCCGGCTGGCACGCCTACGCGCTGGGGGCGCTGCTGCTGGCATCGGCTCATATCATGCCCATCGTGGCGTTCGCCCACGACGTCGTTTTCCCATATTCCGCACCGTTCGCGACCGCCTGGTTGTGTGTCTCCGCGGCAGCCAGCTTTCAGCATTTCGTCGTTCGCCGCATGCTGCGCAAGACCGAGGACGACAAGGAGCGTTATCAGCGCGCCATTCGGTTCGTTACTCACGAAATGAAGACGCCCCTGACCGCCATTCAGGGCTCCAGCGAACTGATCGGCCGCTACAACCTCAGCGAGGATAAGCGAAAGCAAATGGCCACAATGATTCACTCCGAATCGAAGCGTCTGGCCGGCATGATTCAGACATTTCTCAACGTCGAACGCCTTTCCGAGGGCGAGATGCGGTTGAAGCACGATGTTTTTCCGGTCTCGGAAGTTGTGGAGAGCAGCCTGCAGCGCATTGGCCCGATCGCGGAGCGCAAGGACATTTCAATACATTGCAGTGAAGTTGCGGGCGTTTCACTCAGGGGCGACCGGGAGCTAATGGAGTATGCCGTCTACAACCTGCTGACCAACGCGGTGAAATACTCGCCGGCGGGCACAGATGTTAAGGTCACGGCTTTCATCAGAGGGGACTGGCTGCACGTGGCCGTCAGCGATCAGGGCATGGGCATGGATGATAAGGAGCTGCGCAGCATTTTTCGCAAGTTCTACCGCACCAAACGTGCCGAGGCCTCGGGAGAATCGGGAACCGGCATCGGGTTGTCCATCGTTGAACAGATCGTCACTCATCATGGCGGTCGCATGGAAGTTACCAGTATCGTTGGCAAAGGTTCCTGCTTCACCGTCGTTGTCCCCTACGTCGCTTCCGCCAACACCGGGACGCAGACTAGTAAGATATAGGCAAGCTTGTGTCACGCCTGTTGGTAGTAGAAGACGACCCGTCTGTTCGCAATACCATCGTTACTTTCCTCGAACTGGAAGGCTATGCGGTGGACGCGGTATCGAGCACGCGCGAGGCGATTGATCGGCTCGGCGTATCTACGTACCCCATCGTAATTTCCGATATTTACCTTGACGAGCGGACGGGCATCGATGTATTGCACGCCGCCCGCAGCTCAAATCCGAACTGCGCAGTGATCCTGATGACTGCGCGCGGCACCATGGAGACAGTGATGGAGGCGAATCGCGGTGGCGCGTTCGATTACATCGCCAAACCCTTTGACTTCGACGACATTCTCAAGACCGTGAAGCGTGCCGAGGCATCAGCGGTTGTAGACACCGAAGACGCCGAAACCGATGTAGACGACCTTCCAAACAGTGACATGATCGGCTCCTCCGCGGGAATGATCGATATCTACAAGACCATCTCCCGCGTGGCCCCCACCGACGCGACTGTGCTCGTGGAAGGCGAAACTGGCACTGGCAAGGAAATGATCGCGCGCATGGTCCATAACAACAGCACGCGAGCCAACCAGCCCTTTGTTCCCGTGGATTGCGCCTCCATAGCGCCGGGTCTGCTCGAGAGTGAATTGTTCGGCGCGGTTCGCGGCGCCTACACAGGGGCCGATCGCGATCGAATGGGCGTCTTCGAAGCCGCCAACAACGGAACCGTGTTCCTTGACGAGATCGGCGATATCGAATTGAACTTCCAGCTCAAGCTGTTGCGCTTCCTCCAGGAAAAGGAGATTCGGCCTCTGGGCGCCGCACGTGGACGTAAGGTGGACGTGCGCGTGGTTGCCGCCACTAATCAGGATTTGCAGCACATGGTGGACCAGGGTACCTTCCGCGAAGACCTCTGGTTCCGTTTAAACGTTGTTCGCGTCATCGTTCCGCCCTTGCGAGAGCGTACCGGCGACGTTGCGCTGCTGGCCCACTACTACCTGCGTCGATACAGCGAGCGTTACGGACAGAACACGAAGTTGACGCAATCTGGACTCAAGACGATGGAGGATTATTCCTGGCCGGGCAACGTGCGTCAACTCCAGCACATGATGGAGCGCCTTTCCATACTCGCACCCCAGGGCCGCATCGACGAAAAGGCCGTCCAGGAAGCCATCGAGCTCACCGACTCACGCGATATCTCCAGCGAAACGCTCGCCGATACGGAAGCCGATCAGATTCGCAAGGTCCTTGCCGCCACCGGCGGCAACAAAAGCCGGGCAGCGCGCATCCTCGGCATTGAGCGCAAAACCCTCTACCGCAAGCTTGAACGAATGGGCGAGTAGACCTATCGTTTAGTGCCCTAACGGGGCCTTCTTGCCCACGAAAAAAGGCGCGGCCCCATAACAGAGTAGGGATTGAGCCGCGCCAACCAGAGGAGGAGAGGTTCGGTGTCACCGAACCCTGTTCTTGGGACGTGTCCGCTTCACATCCGGTTCCCGTTTGCACCTGGGCGGCCGATGTGCCGGATGGCTCAACAGTTAAGTATGTCTTGATGAATCAATAATATAACCGCCCAAGACCGATCCGGCTGCTTCACACCTGCGCCAGGTGCATGCGATACTGGGCTCAGGAACAGTTCTCCGAAATCATGACGCAGTTGGGCGAGGCGATAGCTCGATATCACCGGATTCTTGAGAGCAAGCCATGGTCCGACCTGACTTGGGCGCGATCGCTCCATGACCGCATGCGTGAGCGGAATCTGTTCGTTGGCTTGCGTCCGATATCACCGGTTCTTCGCCCGCACTTCCTTAGCCGCCGTCAGTACGTTTCTATGTCCAAAGCGGCAGAGAGTCTGGTCAGCGCCATTAATCGCGTGGAGCAGGTTGCCATCACCAGCCCGGCGCTGATGTCGCGCATGGAGTTACTTCCCGCTGAGCGAATGCTCGCCCAGATCGATCCCGGCTATTCGTTCCTTTCAGTTACGTCTCTGCTCGACACCAACGTTAACAACGGATCGCTGCGCTTTGTGAGATACACCTCGGAAGCTCCTACCGGCGTCGTTTACAGCGAGGCATTGTCCGACATTTTTTACGACGCCCCGCCCATGAAGGAGTTCCGCAAGAAATACACCCTGACGAAACTGGTGGGCACCAAGCCCTTCCTCGCCGCTCTGCTCAAGGCCTGGAAGGAATGGGGTGGCCGTGGGCGGAAACCCAACATCGCAATTCTTGAGTTCCGCCAGCCATTTCTCACTCCCGAGTCCGCCGAGAGCCAACTCATCGTCGAATGTTTCCGCCGGGATGGCTGTGGGGCTGAGATTGTCTCACCCGACCAACTTGAGTACCGCAACGGCGTTCTCCAACGTGGCGAATTCCAGATCGACCTGGTCTACCGGCGCATTCGCGTTCACGAGTTTCTGGTACACTTCGATCTTTCGCATCCCCTGCTCCGCGCCTATCGCGAAGGCAAGGTCTGCGTCGTCAATAGCTTCCGTTCGGAACTCGCGCAGAAGCAGGCACTATTCGGGCTCCTGACCGACGAAGCCATCACCGCGAGTTTCCCCAGCGAGGAGCGCCGGGCGGTGCGTGACTGCATCCCCTGGACACGGGTTGTTGCCGCTACCAAAACAAGATGGCAGGACAAGAGCGTCGATCTCCCCGATTTCATAATGAAGAATCGCGCGCGCCTTGTTTTGCGCCCGAACGACAATTCGAGCGACCGCAATCCCGTCCACGGCGCCGAGGTTGACGACAGCACCTGGGAGCGAGCTCTCAAAGTGGCGCTGCGAAGCCCGTGGGTCGTGCAGGAGACCACCGAACCGGTGCATTCCATTTTCCCGGTCCTGCAGTATGGCAGCATGTACATGCGCGACATGCGGGTGGACGTGCACCCGCATTCGTTCTTCGGCAGGGTGCAGGGTTGCTCGAGTTGGTTGACTGAAGCCACAGGAGGTTTTTCTACTCTCGCTGGCCTCGCGCCAACCTACATCCTCGAGAGCAAGTAGCGGGCCCGGGCTGTCCTGTCGCTTGCCCCTCCCGAGCCCCCTACATGGCGCCGGCTGCGTGCTCGACCGTGATTCGGGCCTCGAGATTGGACACACCCGCTGTGTAGCGATCGTCCGTAACCGAGACTGCAATGGCATCATCCAGCCAATCATGGGCCGTGCCATCGGCGTCGTGCGATGCCGATGTGATGGTGTAACCCTGAGGACACAACCGGCAGGTGAACGAGAAAATGACGGACACCATATCGCCGGCCGCGCATGGCCCGATGGGCACGCGTTCGGCCTGTGTGTTCGTCCCGTAAACCTCGAAACCGATGCGCGTGCGAATCATGATCCCAATCACCGGATTCTCGACGGCGGAGCGAAATCGCACGGTCACTCGAACGCTGACGCTTTCGCCGCCGCGCCATACCGTCGTTGCCGCACCTGAATGGCCCAGTGCGGTAATACTCACAATTTCCGCGCGTCCGTCGCCGCGTCTCGATGAGGTGCGCATGCCCTCGCTGAGGGTCTCGCCCCACTCGCGAAACTTTTCGGCGATGTTGTGGTTGTACGCATCCAGGACCTCTCGCGGATCGCCGCCCGCCGCCAGCTTTCCCTCCTGGAGCCACCACACTTCATCCGCAATGGAGACGAGCAGGGGCTGCTCGTGAGACAGCAGTAGAATCGTGCTGCCGCCACGGCGAAGCCGTTCCAGAGCCACGAGACCGCGCGCCCGCACGATAGCATCATGAAGCGCGAAGGCGTGCTCAATGCAAATCACATCGGCCGGCGAGAGAACCAGGCGGTCCTGAGGGCCGATGTAACGGCGGGTCCCGGATGCCACGATTGCTCCCGAGTCGCAGCTCTGCAGCCCCGCAGCAAGTTTCAGAAGAGCGCCCTTCCCCGATCCGCGCTCTCCGATGATCCCAATCACGCAGCCATCCGGCGCAACGGCCGAAAAGCCGCTCAAGGGCTGATAGTGCACATCGCGAAACTCGATGGCCATAGTCGATAGAATACCTTCTATAGAATCGCTACGTTACGCCTGCCTCTGCGCACTGACTGCCGGAACGCTGTTCCTCTTCGCATGCTCGACCCATCCGCGCCTCGAAACATTATTGTCCATCCGTACCGGCCAAACACAGTTACCCACTGGAATTATCAGGCTGAATAAGGCCATTGTCTTACCTGACGGCGCACACGATCTGACCATCTCAGGCAATTCCACCATCCTTCAGGCCGGGGATTCGTTTCAAGGTCCCGCGATATTGAGCTGCCATCACTGCCACAGGATTACCGTTCGCAACCTCTCTATCGACGGGAATCGGGCAAGCCTTGAGCGTCCAGTCGGCCTTCCACCCTGGAACCAGACCTTCTCTTCCTTCTATTCCGTCAACGGACTCCTGTTCACCGATTCCGACGGGATCGCCATACAAGACATCGCCTTCCGGAACATGCCCGCCTTCGCCGTTTTGATTTGTCACTCTCGCCTCGTCCGCATCGATGGTATTCAGATCTCTGACAGCGGCTCGCATGCCCCCAAAGGCTGGAACAACACCACAGGGGGCATCCTGCTCGAAGAAGGCGTCGCTGATTTCGAGATTCGCAACTGTACCCTGCGATCGATTCGGGGCAACGGCATCTGGACGCATTCGATTCAGATGCGCAATGCCGGCGGTCTCATCGCCGGAAACACGTTTCAGGAAATCGGGCGCGATGCCATCCAGGTTGGCCATGCTACCCGCATACGTGTGGAAAGCAACCGCGGCTCGCGCATCGGGTTTCCCGCTTCGGAAATCGACGTGGACGCCCTGGCCACACCGGTCGGCATCGACACGGCCGGCAACGTGGACGCGAGCGTCTACCAGGATAATCATTTCGAGGAAGTGAACGGCAAGTGCTTCGACCTGGATGGTTTTCACGACGGCGCAGTGCGCAACAACACCTGCGTGAATCGTGGAGCGGCCGGAGATTACTCGTGGGGCAATTTCGGCATCGTCCTTAACAACGCGAATCCGGACATGGAATCGCGGAACGTCGTAATCGAAGGGAATCGGATCTCGGGCCTGAGGTTCGGCGCGATTTTCCTCATTGGCTCTGCCGGCACTGTCCGAAACAACTACCTGACCCGCCTAAACCTCGCCCACTGTCCCGAGAACGCCCGCTTCGGCTGCGACGTGCGCGGTCAGCCAGGTCTGACCGAATCCGGCATTTACCTCGCTTCGCGCGGTGAACGGCCCTCACCGGCGCGCGGGAATCTCATTGAGGACAATGTCATTCGCGGCTGGAAAATGAAGACCCATTGCATCGGCTTTGCGCCGGGCGCACGGGCGTCGGACAATACCATCAGACGAAATGAATGTTCCGATGAGTGATCCCTCCGTCCGGGAACGTATGCGCGAGGACTGGAATCGCCGCGCGCGCGAGGACGCCAACTACTACGCGGCCTTTGGCAGACGTGAACAGAATGACGACGAGTTTCTGGACACCGGCGCTCATCTCGTCACCAGGATGGAGGAGGAGCTGAAGCGGCTGCCGGCGCGAGCGAACCGGCGCGCATGGCGGGCGTTGGAAATCGGCTGCGGCCCCGGCCGGCTGATGAAGCCGCTCAGCCGTAACTTTGGAGAAATTCACGGTGTGGATGTCTCCGACGTTATGATTGCACTGGCACGAGAACGCCTCGCCGGTATTCCCCAGGCCCACGTTCACGCCACCGACGGTACCGATCTGTCGATGTTCGCAGACGACTCGTTCGACTTCGTTTACTCCTACGCGGTTTTTCAGCACATACCTGATCCGCGGATCATAACCGGCTACATGCACGAGATCCGCCGTGTCCTGAAACCGGGCGGCGTTTTTCGCGGACAGTTCAACGGCCTTCCGCAGGTTGGGAAACAGAGACCCGACACCTGGACGGGTTCCCGCATCGACGCATCGGAGATACGGGCATTCACCCGCGACCACGGGCTCGATCTGCTGGAGCTTTCCGACGTCAATACCCAATATCTGCTGACAACGTGGCACAAGAGACATCCGGACACCTCTCCCCTGGCCGAGCCGGAAAACACGGCTACGGTGCGCCGCATAACCAATTCCGTTAGTTCGGAACCGGCGGTCACTCCTCGAGGGCGCTACTCGGCTATCGCACTGTGGGTCGAGAATCTTCCGGATGCGTGCGAGCTGAACAGCCTGACAGCCCGCGTTGACGGCCGCGAAGCCAATCCTTTCTACGTGGGTCCGGCGGCTTACGACGGATCGCGCCAATTGGGCGTTTATCTGCCCGCGGGTACGCGAACGGGACTCCTCCCGATTTCAGTCGAATGGAACGGTCGCACGCTCCTCAAAGCCGTGGTGCGCGTCATCCCCCAGGGCCCGCCACTCCCGCGTGTAGTCGCCCTCAGCGACGGGATTGATCTCTTGTCCACGGGCGAGATCACAAGTGGCCTGATTAAGCTGATCACCGAAGAGATGGACCAGCCCTCCCTGTTCTCCGCAACTGTTTCGGGCCGCCCCGTGGATAGAGCGCACTTCACCGTCACCGATCCGGTCCCGCCGCGATGCGTTTTCGACTTCTCGCTGCCGGCTGCGATAGCGTCTGGCGAGCACGTACTGGAAGTACGGTACGGAACAAGGTGCTTCGTCTTCCCGATTACAGTAATTGGGCCGGATCGGCGAAAACCGGCCTGAAACAGGCCGTTCCATGTTAATCTGTCTGCAACCTGTTACGGAGGGTGAACGTCGTTTCTGAGGGCTTTCGTCTTTGGATCTTCGAGACCCCCGTAAGTTGGGCACTGTTCGCGATTTTCGCTTACCGTGCCGCCGGTGAGCATCTTCCTCCGAGTGCTCACCGGTTTTAGTTTTTCGGCACAGTATACACACGCAGCGGCGCGGGCGTCGTGGTCGAGCGTCCGTACTCCACTACGACATCGTATTCACCGGGAGCCATGCGCTCCGGGAGTCGTACGTTGATTTGCCGCAACCCCTCATGATCCAAAGCGGAAACGAATAGCATCTCTGCCTCAATAATTCCGACGCGCACCCTCGGCCGAATCCGCATTGCGTCGTCGGGCAACCCGCGCACCCACACTGAAACACAGGTGTCGCCACCAGCTCGAACCGCATTATCCTCCCAGGTCGCACTATCGGCGACACCGGCAATCTCGATCGGTGCCGAGAATTCCTTCGCTCCGGGTCTGGCGCCCACAGCGTCCACTGTGAACTCCGCAACCTCGCTGAATATGCTAGAGGAGGTGCGCAGTCGGACTGAGCGCTTTCCTGGCGGGCCATTGGGGTCAATGCGGCAGTCCACCTGCCATCCAGTTCCGCAGCGGGCCAGGTGCGCTGGATGAACTCCGAAGCCGTCCATTTCGGGCATCACTGTCCCGCGCGTCAACTCGGGCTGGTCCGACTTGAAGTACAAGGACATGTATTCGTCAACACGGCTGTCGAACTGTGGCCTGCCGTGCCTCTGGTTTACAACTCCGGTAATGATTGGTGCAGCCTGTCGGGGATTTTCCGGGGGTTCGGGCCAATGCCGTCCGCAAAGCACGTGGGCGCGCCCGAATGCGCCGCTGCGAAAATCTACGGTGGCGAAACCAGCCGTGCGGCATAACGCAAGCAGACAAGGCGTATTCGGTGCGTTCCAATTGTCGAAGCGGCCCAGCATCTCCGTGTTCTCGTAGAACTCCATCCGCGGCGGCGAGGCGAGATCGCAGGCTTCGCCGGACACAGCCGATTCCACCAGCGCGAGGTCCGTCGTAAGGGCGCATACCCGCTCCAGCGCGAGCAAGGGGTGTTTCAGGTGATAAATCACGCCGAGAAAGAGCACGATATCGAAACAGCCCATCTCTTCCGGCGAGAGATGATAGACATCGGAGAGCACGAAGCGTACCTTGGAACCCAGCGCCTCACGCACCCGCAGGAATCCCGGACGTTCGACAATATCGCAGGCCACCACTTCCGCGCCTCGCCGTTCCATTTCGAAACTGAACCAGCCGTCCCAGGCGCCGATGTCGAGCACGCGCTTCCCACTGAGATCTGCCGGAACTGGAAACTGGTCGAGCCGGGCACGCAGAGTCTGCAGCGTCTGGTGACCCTCGATTGTGCGGCCATCGGGGAGCTCGAAGCTGTGATACCAGCGGTTCTTGGAAAGCTCGCGGGCGAATTGCGCCTCCAGTTGCGCGGCCGTTTCGCCGCCCTCGCCAGGGTTGGGCATGTCCCTATGGTATGCGCACCTTAGGTGGCCACAGCAGCGCTGCAAGAAACCCGAGAGCCGTGATGAGGCTTATTAGGGTGCAGAACGTCCGCTCGGCGCCCCCCCTGAAAAGGACGTCTATGTCGCATCTTCCCGCCCGATCCGGCTCGATGATGATCAGACCGAGGCCGTCGGGGCGGAGTCGCAATTGTCGCCCATTCCGGGAAGCTTGCCATCCGGGATCGTAGTTCACCTGCAGGGAAATGACCTGATGCGGCTCGACGTCTGCTGAGATCCGGCCGTGATCGGGATTCCTCCAGATGAGTGTCGCCCTGGGCAGCGATGGGTCATCCAGGGCGGCGACGTAGGCGCGTGCCGCATCCAGATCCAGACCGTGAATCGGCCGGCGTTGCACCAGAGCGGCGGTGGGGATGACGTGCGCAAGAGAAGTCGAGCGTAGCGGCGCTTTGTAGATGGTTTCGTCATTTTCCCGCCAGACCGCCGGCAACAGGCCTTCAAACTTCCGCGGATTCGCCACGCCATGATAAGCATCCGCGCTGTTCGGGCCGGGGACGGCGATGGCCGACACTCCGAATGCCTTGAGCCAGAAAACGGAAACCGCTCCATCGGAGGCGCCCGCGTTCTGCCCGGAATAAATCTGATACACCGCGACGTGCTGTACCCAGTTCGGCGCCGATGGATCGTGCCCTGCGCTTAGCTGAGGGTTGTCAGTGAAGAGGCTGAGCCAGAACTCATCCTGACCGGCAACGAACACGCGTTGGCCGGGCATTTGATCGTGAAGCCACCGCGCTTCGCGATAGACGAGGCTCCGGGTGATATCCACCGGCTGAATCAGCCCGCGCGCAAACTCGCAATTTCGTGCGGCGATCCATCCGAACGCAGACAGCGCCAGCGCGGCGACCAGCATAGTCTGACGTCGCGGCAAATGCCGTACAACAGAGTCCGCTGCGATTCCCGCCAACATGCAGACTGAAAGGTCCATCTCAAGCTGGTACCGGTTCGGCTGCGGCACAAAACTGATTCCCCAACCGTAGAACAGGACCACGATGCCCGTGAAACAAATTGAGAGGAGAAGTGCGAAACGCATCGCCGGCTCGAAAATGCGCCGTACGGTCCACGCCAGGGCCACGAGCCCAACAGCAAACGCAACCGCGAAGAGCCGCGCTTTCCACGTGAAACGATAGTCGCCGCCGATGGACTGGGCATTCGTCGTAATCAACTCCGCCAGTGAAGGTGGCAGAAACCGGCATATGAGCAGATAAGCCGCGGCAAACATGCCGGCGGCAAGAAATCCACACCGCCTGCCGAAATCGGAACGCGTACACACCAGAACCATCGTGCTGGCGACAACAACGACGATGCCGAACGTATTCGAGAGCATCATCGCCACGATCCCCAGTGAGGCCAGTGCACCCCGCCGAAGCGTCGGTTTATCGAGAGAACGCGCGATCAGCAGAAGTGTCAGCGGCAGGAGTTCGATGGCGATCGCATGGGGCGTCTCGCCGTAATAGACGATGTTCTTGAGGCGGCGCGATCCCCAGATCGTGCCGATGTCCCGATATAAGGCCGGTATCAGCGAGGACGGGGAGAGTAGCGACCAGAAAACGCTGGCAAGCAGCGCGGGCATGGTGCGTCCGGCAAGCTTTCTCACAAACAGAAACAGAAACACCGGGCCCAGGGAATAGAACAACGCGGACAGGAAATGGAGCGCGTGCGCGGGCGAGGTGCGCGCCAGCCAGGCGAACGCGGCAACCATGTATGAAACCAGCGGCAGGTAGGTGTTCTCCATCGGCATCCCCGCGTCGAACCAGGGGAACCAGTTCGACTCCGGCCAATGGTCCAGCAGGAATCGCCCAAAAGAGATAAAAATCCCTTCCACCGACTGGAAGTCGTCGAGATACTCGACCCGGAACAACGGCCATGCAATCGCGGCGTTTAGCGCGAAAAGGGCTGCGCACAACGAGATGATTCGTGCGCGATGAGACATGGGCGGTATCAGCGCAATTAAAGCATATCGGTGACGTTCTTGCGATGGTGCAAACGGCCGCTGATATGATGAACGAAGCCGCCGCCGAATGGCCACACCCGCTAAGCCCCCGTCCGATTCGCACCCGTCTTCCCGATTTCCATGGAGGGGTATTGTCTGGTTCGGAGCACTCCTGATCGTATGTTACGCGCCGGTCTTGTATCGCCTTGTGCTGCAGTGGGCCAACGATGAAGACATGGGGCATGGCTTTTTCGTCCCCGTGATCGCCGCCTGGATTATATGGCAGCGTCGAGCCGCCCTGATCGAGACACCCATTAAGCCGAACTACTGGGGAGTCGTCCTCCTGATATGGGGAATGGTCCAGATGCTGCTGGGCTCCATTGGAGCGGAGCTGTTTCTGGCTCGCACCGCCTTTCTCATTTCCCTGGTCGGGATCGTGCTGGTGGTTTGTGGCACGAAAATGCTGCGAGCCCTGGCGTTCCCTCTCTTTCTGCTGTTGTTCATGGTTCCGATACCGGCGATCATCTACAGCCAAATAACCCTGCCCTTGCAGTTGTTCGCCTCGTCGGTCGCTTCCTCCGCCCTGACGGCCATCGGGCTCCCCGTGCTGCAGACAGGCAACATTCTGGAATTGCCCAACGGCCAGCAACTTTCGGTCGTTGAGGCCTGCAGCGGAATCCGTTCTTTGTTGTCGCTCTCCTTCCTGTCGTTGGTGTACGCGTGGTTCTTCGACGCGAAAGTGTGGATGCGGCCGGTGTTGCTGGTGCTGACCATACCGATTGCCATCCTCGCCAACGCAACCCGTGTCACGGTAACCGGATTGATCGCTGCCAACTACCCCAAAGCCGCGGAGGGTTTCTTCCATACTCTCGAAGGGTGGGTCCTTTTCATTTTCGCCCTGATCCTGCTGATCCTCAGTCATTCGGCGATCAATCGGATCTATCGTCTCGTCCATCGCGGGATGAAAGAGGAGCCGGCCAATGTCTGATCTTCTGAAATCGGCGCCCGTTCGGGTGGTTACGCTGGTGCTCATAACGCATGCCGCGCTGTTTTATACGCTCTCCCACGGCGAGGCCGTCCCTCTTGCGCGCCCCCTTCAGGATTTTCCCGCTCAGATCGATGACTGGCGCATGATACGGCAGGGGATCCTGGACACGGAAACGCTGCAGGTCCTCAAAGCGGATGACTACCTAACGCGTGACTACACAAGCCCTTCATCGCCTGTTGAAGTCAATTTCTACGTGGCGTTTTTCAGGACCCAGCGCACTGGACAGACACCGCACTCTCCCAAAAACTGCCTCCCCGGCGGAGGATGGGTGCCCTCTCAGTCGGCTATTGTCCCCGTCGATATCCCTGGCCAGAGTGAGCCAATCCGAGTGAATCAGTACATCGTTGCAAAGGGCACTTCGCGGGATGTTGTCATGTACTGGTACCAGTCCCACGGACGCGTTGTGGCCAGCGAGTACACAGCGAAGGTCTACGTGGTGGTGGACGCGCTGCGCTACAACCGCACCGACACCGCCCTTGTCCGCGTGGTGGTGCCAATCACCGGCAGCGACGACGATGCGGTCCGCATTGCGAAGCAGTTCGTAGCCGATTTCTATCCGCCACTGACACACTATCTGCCACGTTGATCAGTGCGGCAGTAACTCCCCCCGAATGCGGCCGGTTGTTCGAT
>Ga0335078_10006619_pt1 | contig 17139 bp, 13 predicted proteins | sample Lox_Sample_32_FD_206711 | JGI IMG/M metagenome (GOLD analysis project Ga0335078, IMG submission 206711) | Soil microbial communities from Loxahatchee National Wildlife Refuge, Florida, United States - Lox_Sample_3.2 | ecosystem: Environmental > Terrestrial > Soil > Wetlands | place: USA... | reverse complement strand
AACCTGAGTCGTCAGGTTGGCGGCCATCGAGTTTACGCTGTCGGTCAGGTCTTTCCAAGTTCCGGCCACTCCGCGTACGTCCGCCTGGCCGCCGAGCTTTCCTTCGGTACCGACCTCACGCGCCACGCGAGTTACTTCGGAGGCGAACGAGCTGAGCTGGTCCACCATGATGTTGATGGTGTTCTTCAACTCAAGGATTTCGCCGCGCGCATCCACCGTAATTTTGGTGGTCAGGTCGCCTTTCGCCACGGCGGTCGTCACACCGGCGATGTTACGCACCTGGTTGGTGAGATTGCTCGCCATCGAGTTGACGGAGTCGGTCAAGTCTTTCCAGGTACCGGCAACACCCCGGACATCGGCTTGGCCACCCAATTTGCCTTCCGTTCCGACTTCGCGAGCTACGCGCGTGACTTCTCCGGCGAAAGCGTTGAGCTGATCCACCATCGTATTAATGGTGTTCTTGAGTTCCAGGATTTCGCCGCGGACATCTACGGTAATCTTGCTCCTCAGGTCGCCGCGTGCGACGGCGGTGGTCACTTCTGCAATATTGCGGACTTGCGCGGTGAGGTTGCCTGCCATCGAGTTCACACTGTCCGTCAGGTCCTTCCACGTTCCGCCCACGCCTTTTACATCGGCTTGGCCCCCGAGCTTGCCCTCGGTGCCGACTTCACGCGCCACGCGCGTGACTTCGCCCGCGAAAGCATTGAGCTGATCCACCATGGTGTTGATGGTATTCTTGAGTTCCAGAATCTCGCCGCGAACATCGACCGTGATCTTGCGGCTTAAGTCGCCGCGAGCCACGGCGGTAGTGACTTCGGCAATGTTGCGCACCTGCGCGGTCAGGTTTCCGGCCATCGAGTTGACGGAGTCGGTCAAGTCCTTCCAGGTACCGGCAACACCGCGCACATCCGCTTGACCGCCGAGCTTTCCTTCCGTTCCGACTTCGCGGGCCACGCGAGTCACTTCGGAGGCGAACGAACTGAGCTGATCCACCATGGTGTTGATGGTGTTCTTGAGCTCCAGAATTTCGCCGCGCACATCCACCGTGATCTTGCGGCTTAGGTCGCCACGCGCAACCGCGGTCGTTACCTCGGCGATATTACGAACCTGGTTCGTCAAGTTGCTGGCCATCGAATTGACCGAATCGGTTAAATCTTTCCAAGTACCGGCAACACCCTTGACTTCGGCCTGACCGCCCAGCTTACCTTCCGTACCGACTTCTCTCGCAACGCGTGTGACTTCAGAAGCGAAGGCATTCAACTGGTCCACCATCGTATTGATGGTGTTCTTGAGCTCCAGGATTTCCCCGCGCACGTCCACCGTGATCTTGCGCGAGAGGTCACCGTTGGCAACGGCGGTAGTCACTTCGGCGATGTTTCGGACCTGGTCGGTGAGATTCCCGGCCATGGAGTTCACACTGTCCGTGAGATCTTTCCACACACCGCCGACACCCTTCACTTCGGCTTGGCCGCCGAGTTCTCCTTCCGTACCGACTTCTCTCGCAACGCGCGTGACCTCAGAAGCGAAGGCGTTTAACTGGTCCACCATAGTATTGATGGTGTTCTTGAGCTCTAGAATCTCACCTTGTACGTCCACTGTAATTTTGCGAGAGAGGTCTCCATTGGCCACCGCGGTAGTGACCTCCGCAATGTTTCGGACTTGTGCCGTCAAGTTGCCGGCCATGGAGTTCACACTATCGGTCAGATCCTTCCACACACCGCCGACACCTTTTACTTGCGCCTGACCACCGAGCTTGCCTTCGGTTCCGACTTCGCGCGCCACGCGAGTGACCTCGGAGGCGAAGCTGTTGAGCTGGTCCACCATGGTGTTGATGGTGTTCTTCAACTCCAGGATTTCGCCGCGCGCATCCACCGTGATTTTTGTGGAAAGGTCGCCCTTTGCGACCGCGGTTGTCACGCCGGCGATGTTACGTACCTGATTGGTTAGGTTGCCGGCCATGGAATTGACACTCTCGGTCAGATCCTTCCAGGTACCCGCAACTCCCTTGACTTCCGCCTGGCCGCCGAGTTTGCCGTCAGTACCCACCTCGCGCGCCACGCGAGTGACTTCTGAGGCGAAAGAGCCCAACTGATCGACCATGGTATTAATCGTGTTCTTCAATTCCAGGATTTCGCCACGCACGGCGACGGTGATTTTGCGCGAGAGGTCGCCGTTGGCAACCGCGGTGGTCACTTCGGCGATGTTGCGGACCTGACCCGTAAGGTTGCCGGCCATGGAGTTGACACTGTCCGTAAGGTCTTTCCAGGTTCCTGCCACGCCACGGACATCTGCCTGACCGCCGAGGATGCCTTCGGTGCCAACTTCGCGGGCCACGCGCGTGACTTCGGAAGCGAACGCATTTAACTGGTCTACCATCGTATTGATGGTGTTCTTGAGCTCCAGGATTTCCCCGCGCACGTCCACCGTGATCTTGCGCGAGAGGTCACCGTTAGCCACCGCCGTAGTGACCTCGGCGATGTTTCGCACCTGGTCGGTGAGATTTCCCGCCATGGAGTTCACGCTGTCTGTCAGATCTTTCCAAACGCCGGCCACACCTTTTACTTCCGCCTGTCCTCCTAGTTCCCCCTCCGTTCCCACTTCACGCGCAACGCGAGTTACTTCGGAAGCGAACGAGCCGAGCTGATCGACCATCGTATTGATGGTGTTCTTCAACTCCAAGATTTCACCTTGCACATCGACGGTGATCTTACGCGAGAGATCGCCGTTGGCGACGGCGGTAGTTACTTCGGCGATGTTACGGACCTGGGCCGTCAGGTTACCGGCCATGGAGTTCACGCTGTCCGTTAGATCCTTCCAAACGCCGCCCACGCCTTTGACTACGGCTTGACCGCCGAGCTTACCTTCGGTTCCCACCTCGCGCGCGACGCGGGTCACTTCCGAAGCAAAGGAATTTAACTGCGCCACCATGGTATTCACCACGCGCGCGGTGTGCAGGAACTCGCCTTTGAGAGAGCGACCGTCCACCTCGAGCGCCATTGTCTGGGATAAATCCCCTTTGGCCACGGCGCCGATCACGCGTGCCACCTCGGTCGATGGCTGCACTAGGTCGCCAATCAGCCCGTTCACCGAGTCGACGCACTCTGCCCAACCCCCGGAAGCCGATCCCAAGCTTGCGCGCTGGGTGATCTTCCCCTCTTTGCCAACCGCGCCGCTGATCCGCGCGAACTCGCTTGTCATACGCTCATTCAGCTTAAAAATCTCGTTGAGGGTGTCCGCGATCTTGCCGGCGACGCCGGTCTTATCCACCGGCAGCCGAACCGAGAAATCGCCATCCCGAAAAGCGATCAGCGTCTTCAAGAGGCCGCTGGTATCGAGTGCATCTAATTCGAGTTCTGTCTTCATCACATACCTTCCAATGGAGATGTCGACCGCTTCGGCGGCTATGTATTTGTTTGGCCTAACAGTTCCTTAAACGTGGCTCCCAAACTGAGAAATTGCTCGAGTCCGGATGGCTTCCTGAGGTAGCAGGTGGCGCCTAGCTGATTCGCCATCAGGCGGTCCCGCGGGGAATCGGACGAGGTCAGCACCACCACCGGAATGTGGGCTAGCTCCCGCATCTGGCGGAGATGCTCCAAAATCTCTATGCCGTCGTGTCGCGGCAGGTTCAAGTCTAAGATAATCAGGCCGAGGGATTGAGCTTGAGTTTGGGCCTGCTCCGGAGACAGGATGCGGAGTACTTCTTTACCGTCCGAAGCCACCCGCATCGTGTAGTCAACGCTGTGTTCCCGTAGCGCCTCTCGAATCAGGTACACATCCGCCGGGTTGTCTTCCGCCAGCAGAATCTCACGCGTCTTGTCGGTCACTGGCTCAAAAATCCCGGTGGTCGCATTGGAGAAGCCACGGTAAAAAAGCTTAGGGATGTGCAATTCCTGCACCTTATTCGGTGCAACATTTGACGCCCTGAGGTGACTTTACCCCGTCTTCCATACCCTCGACACGGGAATTCGCTGAGGGTTAACAGGCTTTCGTGAGCGAATTCACGGTCAAAAAGTGCGAATCAAACCAAATTTCTGTTTCACGAAATGGCACGTTTCTAGCCACTCCGCCGCGGAGTGAGAAGCTTGAACTATTTGATAGCCAAAGATATGTACAAAAGAGGACAGCGCCAACGTTAGTTGTAAGCAGGTGCACCCAATTGGCTGTTGATCTGCCTGGATAACAGCTAAATTCGACATGCTTGGAAGCCGGCCGATCAAAGTTCTGATCATCGATGACGACCGCATGGATCGCGAACTGTACGTGCGCATCCTATCCCAGTCCCAGGCGTGGCGATTCGAATTCGCAGAGTCCGCTTCGGTTGCTGCTGGAGTGGAAAAAGCCAGTGCTTTCCGGCCGGACTGCATCCTGCTCGACTTTAATCTACCCGACATGGATGGCATTGAGGGGCTGGGCTGGCTCGGTGAGACCCTGGGGCCTCTGGCCGCGGCAGTCATTATCCTGACCGCTTTCGGGGGTGAAGAACTGGCGGTCCGGGCCATGAAGGCTGGGGCGACAGACTACCTGCCCAAGGACAATTTGACCGCCGGCGTTCTCGCCCGCACGGTGATGGGCGCCATTGAGCGGTGCCAAATGCAGCGCCGGATCGAGGAACAGCGCTCGGCCCTGGAGAACAGCGCACGGCGTTATCAAGTCCTGCTGGAAGCCATCCCCTTGATGGTGTGGACGGCCAACTCGGAGGGACGCATCGAATATGCGAACCGCCGTTGGCTGGAATACACGGGTCTGGCGGTGGAGGAAGCCGAGCGTTTCGGATGGGATCGGTCGCTGCATCCAGAGGATCGCGATCGAACTATCGAGGCCTGGGCGTTTGCCGTAGCCTCCGGTTCTGTTTTTGAAATCGAGCACCGGTTGCGGAGAGCCATGGACGGAAGCCACCGCTGGCACCTGGTGCGCGCGGTCCCGATGCGAACCGCTGAAGGGAACATCACCAGTTGGTTTGGCACGTGCACGGAAGTCGAAGATCAAAAGCAGGCGGATCGAGCCATCCATGAAAGGCAGAAGTTGGAAGGCATCGGAGCATTGGCCAGCGGGGTGGCGCACGATTTCAACAACCTCCTGATGTGCATTCTGGCAGGAGCGAGTTGTGCCATGGAACGCTTGCCGCCCTCGGAGCCGGTCCAGGATCTATTGCGCGGAGTAGTCCAGGCCGGAGAAGAGGCAGCGGAACTGACGCGGAAAATGCTCGCTTATGCGGGCAAAGGCAGCTTCTATTTGGAGCTGGTCGATATTAGCGAGCTCGCAAATGAGATCTGCGAGGATCTGAAGCGGTCCATTCCAGCTACTATCCGCCTGAAATGCCTCATTGGGCGGAATGTTCCTCCTATCGAAACCGATCGGGCGCAGATGCGGCAGGTGATTTTGGACCTGGTGAAAAACGCGGTGGAAGCGATTGGAGAAGGCGTCGACGGGAAGGTCTTGGTACGAACAGGGACGCTGGAGGTTGGCGCGAAATCGGTTCCGAGAGCCGGAACTGAACCGGGGGCGATCCGTCCGGGCAAGTATGTCGCTTTGGAAGTGCGAGACACGGGATGTGGGATGGATGAAGCGACGCGCAGTAGAATCTTCGACCCGTTCTTCACGACAAAGTTCATGGGGCGAGGCTTGGGTTTGGCTGCAGTCGAGGGCTTCGTGCGGAGTCACAGAGGGCGGGTGCAGGTGGACAGCACTCCCGGCAAGGGGTCCCGATTCCATGTCCTGTTGCCGGCCGCACAAGAAATAGCACGCGGTATCGCAAGTTGAGGGTCCGAAGATGCATGAAGAGGCTACGCGATCGATGGATGTTGACCGTTCCGCAGACAGAATCGAGGGTTGTCCACGGATGACCGAAGCGTGTTCGGTACCCCTCGACGTCGATTCCTTGCATGATCTCGCCAGCCCCATCAATCAAGTCCGCGCGATGACCGAACTGATTCTTAAGAAATATCGCGGCACGCTGGATGAGGATGGTGAGGCCATGCTTCAGTTCCTCGGAAATGCGGTACAGCGCCTGGAAGGTCTTCTGTCCGGATTGAAGACCTACGTGCGGGTGGTCGGCAATCGAGAGGCTTATCGCCAGTGCGATGGTAACGCACTTCTGGCCAGCGCCCTGCGGCCGGTTCGCGGGCGGTTCGACGAACACGCAGCAGTGGTCAGTCATGAGCAGCTTCCCGAACTGTATTGCGATCCCAGCCAGGTGAGTTACGCGCTGGCGAGCCTGATCGAAAACGCGATCAAGTTCCGCGGCGAACAAAAGCCCGAAATCTCCATCTCCGTCACACCCAAAGAGAACTTCTGGCTTTTTTCGATTCGGGACAACGGCATTGGAATTGACGCCAGGAACCACGAACGGATCTTCTCGGTCTTCAAGCGCGTCAACCACGAAGCGTACGGCGGGTCGGGAATGGGGCTGGCGATTACGAAGCAAATCATCGAACAGCACGGCGGCCGTATCTGGGTCGAGTCGAACCTCGCCGGTGGCGCCACCTTCTACTTTACTTTGCCCCGGGCGGAGTCTGCCCGGAGTTTGTGAGGGTAGTGGAACGGAAACGATGGACCGAAAGGGGAGCGCCGCCAAACGAAGAACCACAATTCTGGTTGTGGATGGAGATGCGGTGCATCGTGAGACCATGCGCCGCATACTTCGTGGGGAGGGTTACCGGGTGCTAGACGCGGCGGACTATCGAAATGCCATCAACGTGCACGAGCAGCACCGCGGGCAAATCAGTCTTTTGCTGACCGCCATTTCTCTGCCCGGGGGTAACGGGTATGAGTTGGCCAAGGCGCTGGCCGAGGTGGAGCCGGCTTTACGCGTGCTGCATGTATCCGGAGAGGCGGGATCGAAGGTCAGTCGATTCTATGGCCTTCCTGGGGGAAACTGGCAAACGTTGGCGAGGCCATTTCATCCCGCAGAGTTTCTGGCTCGTGTCAAACAGGTTCTGGAATCGGCCTCGCCTTTTGCCGCGGGAGCCTCTTAACCCGCCGCGAATGGAGCGAAACCGAGCAGGGAGGGGAGAGCACAAATTGGCGGGACTCGCACGGTTTACAATATCTGAGGTGGAGAAGCCCAAAATATCGGCCGGCATTCTGGTTGTCGATGACGACGCAGATCAGAGATCCGACTTGGCTGAAATGGTCGGTTCTTTGGGCTTTCAGGTAGCCACAGCCACCGGTGGCGCGGAGGCTCTTCAAAAATTAGCCTCGTTCCCCGCGAGAGTGATCTTGACCGACCTCGTGATGCCGGGGCTGGACGGGGTCGCGCTCTTGAAGGAATTGACCTCTCGCGGCGACCGCACGCCCACCATCGTTTTGACGGCCTTCGGGAGCATCGACCAGGCAATCTCTTTTGTCCATGATCTGAAGGCATTTTGGTTCCTCGAAAAGCCGGTCCAGCCGGCCATCCTGCAGACCCTTCTGGAACGGGCCATTCAGCAAAGCTACCTGGTCGAGGAGACGGAGCGGCTGAGCCGGCAGTTGAGCTATCAAGGCGTCTTGGGGGACCTCGTCGGCAGTTCGCCGCCGATGCAAGAGATCTTCTCGTTGATCCGCCAGGTGGCGCCCACGACCGCGTCGGTTTTGATTACCGGGGAGAGCGGAACCGGAAAAGAACTAGTGGCGCGTGCGATCCACGATCTGAGTCCGAGGAATGGACGTCCATTTGTAGCCGTGAACTGCGCGGCCCTGCCGGAGAGTTTGATGGAGAGTGAACTCTTCGGACATGAAAAAGGCGCATTCACCGGCGCCGTAGAGCGGCGGGCGGGATGCTTCGAGCAGGCGCAAAACGGGACGCTCTTGCTCGATGAGATCGCCGAGATGCCGCTGGGCACCCAAGCCAAACTGCTCCGCGTAATCGAGGAATCGAAGGTGCGCCGCCTGGGTGGCACGGCTGACATTCCGATCAATGTACGTGTGCTGGCTGCCACCAATCGCGCGCCGGACATCGCCATCCAGAAACGAATGCTGCGCGAAGACCTGTACTATCGCTTGAATGTTTTTCATATCACGCTCCCTCCACTACGCGAACGCAAAACGGACATTCCGTCCATCGGGGCGGCTCTGATTCGAGATTTGAATCGCAAGCATGGCTGCCGGGTGACACACCTCAATGCCGAAGTGGTCCAGTGGTTTGACGGTCTTTCCTGGCATGGGAACGTTCGCGAACTTCGCAACCTGATCGAACGCGCCGTAATCATGGCGGGGGAGGGCGAGATTCAGATGAGGCACATTCCGGCTGCGCCGGCGCCACACCTGGAAACGCCGCAAAGCCCGAACGCTGACGATAAAACGTTGCTGATTCGCCCCGGCGTGCGCATGAGCGACGTGGAGGAAGCATACATTAGACTAGTGCTCCGGCATACCAATAACAACCGACGACGTGCTGCCGAGATCCTGGGTTTGTCGCTGCGCACCCTGCATACCAGACTACGCGCCTACGAAGCATCCATACGGCGCGCAGCTGCATCGCAAAGCAGAGCCGAGTAAGACCGCTCCTTTTAGTCGCGGCTCGGCAAGAACACTCCGGACGTTTCGGGGCCGCGACCAAAGCGGGTCCTAGTGAGGTGTCCCGGTGACTTCGATAGCAGCGTGTGGGACCAGGGCTTCGGCCCTGCCGCCGCCCTTCCGGGCGGCGTCGCGTGCGCAGACGGTCAGGACGCCGGGCGGAAGCCCGGCGGCAGGCCGGAAGGCCTGGCCCCACACGCTGCGTCTTCAAGTGACTGTATCGAAATGAGCTGGACAGTTCACTAGTAGCTCGCCCGCTTGCTAACGCGCGCGGTTCTTTTCCACCGAGGAACCACGACCGTAAGGGGGTGTTCCGATGGCCCGCAGGGCCATAGGACGCTCCATTGAAGACGCGTTCGTGGGGCCGGCCCTTCCGGGCCGCCCCCGGGCATCGCACGGCGCCGCCGAGCTTCGCTCGGCGCGCCGGCTGGAAAGCCGGCGGCAGGCCGGAAGGCCTGCCCCACAAACGCCTCCATCGCTATTGGTGGCCCGCAGGGCCATGAGGACACTCCCTTACGGTCGCGGCTCGGTAACGGCTACATCGTTTTTACCGAGCCGCGACTAAAAGGTCTTTTGCGCTTTCGAAATCACCGGTACGGCTCGCTAGTGCCGCGCAGGGCCCGCCGATGGACGACGAAGATCCAAGGTCAGGGGGAACTGGGGATTTTGTTCCGTGGCCGGAATTGCTACCGGGCCGGTGGTCGAGCCGAACGGCAGGAAGCGTGCGGCGCGCCGGCATTCGGCCGCATTGGCGTTCACCGGGAAGGTGTCGTAGGCAAGCCCGCCGGGATGCGACACGTAATACGTACAACCTCCCACCGAGCGCCACGTCCAGGTGTCGATCAGGTCGAAGACCAGGGGCGAGTGCACGGGAATGGTCGGATGCAGACAGGATGGTGGCTGCCAAGCCCGGTACCGCACACCCGCCACCCAGTCCCCTTGCACTCCGGTGGCGTGCAGCGGCAGACGCCGGCCATGGCAGGTCACCAGGTAGCGCTCGCCAAACAGCCCGTGAACGGCCACCTGAAGTCGTTCCACCGATGAATCCACATAGCGCGCCGTAGCCCCTCCCGCGGGTTCTTCGCCCAGGACATACCAGGGTTCGGTTGCCTGGCGCAGTTCGATATCGACGCCTTGGTAGTTGACCCGGCCCAAGACCGGGTAGCGGAACTCGAAGTGCGGCGCGAACCAATCGGCTTCGAACGCATAGCCCGCACGATTCAGGTCGCCGAGCACATCCGCGAAATCGCGCTGGATGAAGTGAGGCAGCATGAAATGATCGTGCAGTTGCGTTCCCCATGCCGCGGGATTTCGCGCGTACGGCTGCTTCCAGAACCAGGCAATGAGCGCGCGCACCAGCAGTTGCTGCGTGAGGCTCATGCGCGCGTGGGGCGGCATCTCAAAGCCGCGGAGTTCCAAGAGGCCGAGCCGCCCGGTAGCCGAATCGGGCGAGTACAGCTTGTCGATGCAGAATTCGGTGCGGTGCGTATTGCCGGTGCCATCCACCAGAATGTTACGGAACACGCGATCCACCAGCCACGGCGGGCAAAGGCCCTGGCCAGGTTGGGGAATCTGGCCGAACGCGATCTCGAGCTCGTAAAGGCTGTCCTGTCGCGTTTCATCGACGCGCGGCGCCTGGCTGGTCGGCCCGATGAACAACCCGGAAAACATGTACGAAAGCGAAGGATGCTCGAGCCAGTAGCCGATCATGCTGCGCAGCAGGTCGGGACGGCGAAGGAACGGACTATCGGAGGGAGTGGGGCCGCCCAGCACGAAGTGATTGCCGCCTCCGGTACCGCTGTGACGGCCATCGAGCATGAATTTCTCCGTCCCCAGCCTCGCCAGCCGCGCCTCCTCATAGAGTGCTGTCGTGTTGGCCACCAACTCCGCCCAATTGTGCGAGGGGTGGATGTTCACCTCAATGACACCCGGATCGGGAGTGACTTTGATTTGGTTGATACGCGGGTCGTATGGCGGGGGGTATCCCTCGATCACCACCGGCATGTTGAGGTGAGCGGCTGTGTCTTCGAGGCCGGTGACCAGGTCGAGGTAATCCTCGATCGAATACAAAGGCGGCATGAAAATGTACACGTGCCCGCCGCGCATCTCCACGCAGAGTGCGGTGCGCACGATCCAGGGTGCCGATTCGCGGGGTTTTGGCTGACGGTCGCGCTCCGTGTCGCGGCGGCGTTGCAGGACCGGATCAGCGGGTGAGAGGCGCTCGGGCAGAGGCAGCCGGCCGCGGTTGATCATGGGGTCAACATCGGCCTGGTAGGGCTGATCGGCCGCCGCTACCCACGGCAGGCTGGGCAGAGGCAGCCGCAGCCCGATGGGTGAGTCCCCGGGCACCAGGAAAAGGCGCTGCCCGCGCAGCATCCACAAACCTGTCTGCCATTCGGGTCCGCTCTTCCCCAAGCCGCGTTGCAGGGGCAGAACGAAGCCAACCGGCTGGTTCAGGCCGCGCTCGAAAACGCGCCGCACCCGCTCGCGCTCGCCCGCGTCCTCCAAATGGTTGTCCACGGGGTCGACATTGATGGGCAGTTGTCGCTCTTTTTGCAAATAGTAGAGCGGGTCTTCGAAGGCCGGGTTCGCGTAGTCGGGATCTACGCCCAGACGCGCGGCTAGCGTCTCGGCAAATCGTTGCGCGTCGAGCGGAGCGAAGTGGGACGGGGCGTCTTCGCGCGCGAGCAGGCGCTCGTCGTGCCACAGCGGCACGCCGTCTTTGCGCCAATAACAGGTGAACGCCCAGCGCGGCAGTGGCTCGCCCGGATACCATTTGCCCTGTCCGTAGTGCGCCAGCGCACCTGGCGCAAAGCGATGACGCAGGCGCTCCAGAAGGCGCGACGCCAGCAAGCGTTTTTCCGGCCCCACCGCGGCGGTGTTCCACTCGGCGCCGTCCATGTTGTCGATGGAAACGAAGGTGGGCTCTCCACCCATCGTGAGGCGGATGTCCCCGGCGCCGATTTCGGCGTCGACTTGGTGGCCCAGGGCTTCGATGCGCGCCCACTGCGAGTCGCGGTAGGGGAGCGTGACGCGCGGATCTTCGTGAATTCGCGTCACCGACATTTCGTGCGTGAACTCGACCTGGCACGGACTCACGCCGCCGCTGACGGGCGCGGCCGAAGCCGGCTCCGGAGTGGCCGCCAACGGAATGTGACCTTCGGCGGCGAGGAGGCCGGAGGTTGGGTCGAGCCCGATCCAACCCGCGCCGGGCAAGTAGACCTCGGCCCAGGCGTGCAAGTCGGTGAAATCCTCGCCGGGACCGACTGGTCCATCGAGCGGCTTCACATCCGGTTTGAGCTGGATCATGTAACCGGAAACGAAGCGCGCTGCCAAACCCAGATGCCGCAGAAGTTGCACCAGCAGCCAGGCGGAGTCTCGACAAGAGCCATTACCGATAGTCAGAGTTTCCTCGGGAGTCTGGATCCCCGGTTCCAGACGGATCAAGTACGCGATCAAACGTTGCAACCGCTGATTGAGCGCCACGAAGAAATCCATGGATCGCTGCTCGGAGACGTCGATGTCGTCGAGCAAGGCCTGGAAACGCGGACCGGCCGGGAGCCGCTCCAGATATGGCGCGAGCTCCTTCGCAAGCGAGTCGGCGTAGCGGAAAGGGAACTTCGCGGCGTAGTCTTCGAGAAAGAAATCGAACGGATTGATCACCGAGATCTCAGCCACCAGCCCGACTTCGATAGACAGCTGTTCGACCTGATCGGGGAAGACCGCGCGTGCCAGGTAGTTGCTTTGCGGATCCTGCAGCCAATTGAGAAAATGGCCTGCCGGCTCGATCTTGAGCGCATATGACGCGATCGGCGTGCGGCAGTGTGGCGCCGGGCGCAGCCGGATGACCTGCGGCGAGAGGGTCACCCGGCGGTCATAGCGATAGACGGTCTTGTGGTGCAAAGCCACGCGAATCGGCATACTTGTTTTTTTCTGGTGGAACCCTTAACCTGGTCGCCTGCGACGTGGAGGAGGGAGGAGAGCTGCCAGCCCTTATTATTATACGGATGTAAGCTGCGTCTCTTGGCCTTGTTTGGGACGCGCCGCTCCTGTGAGGGGAGCGGCGCGGAGGAAGACCAGGATGGAGACAGGCTTTAGGTGGCCCAGGATTGCAAGCGGCGGACGAGGCGGTGCTCCGTGCGGTCGGCTTTAGCGGCGGCCGGGGCGTTTTCTTCGCCGAAGGGCATCTGCGCCAAACGAGCCATGGTCGCTGGTGAGAGCGACTCAGCCTCCCGGCGGAAGACCATCTCTTTGGAGCCCGTATCAGGCTCGACCAGGATGCAATCGCCGCCGCGCACCTGTTCGGAGGCCACCAGATTCGAAATCGGCTGCACCAACAACCGGTCAATCGAGCGGCGCAGGTGGCGGGCGCCATATCGCGGATCGGTGCCGTCTTCCAGAAGTTGGTCCACGGCTTCTTCGGTCAGGCGGAAGACGAACGCCGCGGCTTTGCTGCTGAGGATCCGCTCCTGCACCCGCCGGAGCTCGATTTCCGCGACTTTGCGTAACTCTTCCGGACCTAAAGCGTTAAACACCACCATGGCATCCAGGCGGTTGACAAACTCGGGGACGAATTTCTTCCGCGCGGCTTCGACGCCCACCTTGGATAGCTTGTCGGAAAGCTGTGCCCCGGCACCTTCCTGATCGAACTTGGGCGTGGTGCCAAAACCCCAACGCGGGCGGACCAGGCCTTCCATCTCGGAAGCGCCCAGATTGCTCGTCATGAAGATAAATGCCTTGGAAAAATCCGTTTGACGGCCGTCGCCGAGTGTCAGGCTGGCTTTGTCGAGAACCCCAAGTAATAGATTCCAAAGGGCATCGCTGGCTTTTTCGATTTCGTCAAAAAGCACCAGGCTGATTTTGAGGGTTTCGGTATGGGACTTGTTCAGAGTTTCCTGGCTAAACATGGGATGAGTTTCGCGATGTCCCAGGTATCCGGGAGGCGCGCCCAGCAGCTTGGCAATCTCATGGCTGTGCTGGAATTCGGCGCAGTTCACCTTGATGATGGCATCGGCGCTCCCGAACAGGCTCTCGGCCGTCGCTTCCACCAGCCTCGTCTTGCCGGATCCTGTGGGTCCCAGGAATAGGACGTTCCCAATGGGACGGCCGGGCGAGTTCATGCCGGTGACATACATCTGATACAACTCCACGATCCGCCGGATCGCATCGTCCTGACCCACCACTAGCCGACGTAAGTTGGCTTCGAGCGCCTCGGCTTGACGGCCGGGCTTATGAGGGTCTAAACGCTTGCCAGTGCTCACCATGACCTCTTCCTCCTGTGCCAACTGTTGCAAAACTCTGCAATTTGTTGGCCAATACCAGATGTTGCCACCCGCTTATCTTTTTCGACCGATATCGCCAAAATAATTAGCTCGAACGGCTGCTAGTTCTGCTGAGGTCCCGGGCCTTCCACGACCGATCGTGGGTAAAATCCCCCAACGGCAGAGCAAAAAAAGGCTAGACAGAATTTAGGACCGTTTTAGCGCGCTAGCGCTAGAATGAAGGTGGAAAGCAGCCAAGTGGCAGAGGAGGTTCGTCATGCTGGGCACGTTACGCCACGGGACCCACCACTTTGGAGACCTGATCTACACCACCATGGAGCGGGCCGTACTCACCGCAGGAGTGGTGCTTCTCACTCTCGCGGCGCTCCTGGTGGTCTATTTCGGGATATTCCTTCTGAGATGAGTGGCGGCTCGACGGGCACTAGAAGTTATCACTGTGGAGGTGCTGAAAATGTCGCTCATACAGGCTGAAATGGCTTCCATTCGGTGGAAGCCGGAGAAACGCCGGTGGACGGTAACCGTCGCGGTTGGCGAGGAAGTCATCAAGCGCTCACCTCTCCGGAAACTCCCTCACGATGCCGCTGATGACGCCTTGCGCGCATGCGTTGTGGAAACGGCCAAGGATGAGGGATTCGCAGTTTTGCCGAACGAGGTGGATGTCGTTCGCGGGTAGGAGGGCCGTGCCATGAGAACACAAGAACAAGCGTTGCGGATTTACTACGCCGCGATGCCCGATGCGGATTTGCAGAGCGCCGCAGCCAACCGGAGTTCGTTCCTGCCGCTCGCCCAAAGGCTGCTCACTGAGGAACTGCGGAAGCGGCATCTGGAGGAGGCTCCGGCTGCCGCCACAGGCGTCCCGGAACACCACGGTGTGATGAACGTGCTGCGGCACGCCTTCCGGCACTGAAATGAGCGACAGCGCTTTCCACTACATCGATCTCCGGGTGCCCGCGAGCCGCTTTACCAGTTGGGACCATTTCATCAAATCGGTGCCGGAATACTCCATCGGTTTGGAAGTGATCGATGACACCCCCGGCCATGTCGGCCACTACGTGCATTTCGACCATCATGAGGGAGTGGTCCGGGAAGCCACCATGAGCGCCGCCATGCAGGCCTACCTCGCCGTGCGCCAAGGGCGGCTCATGCAGCGATGGTTAGCGCATCGCTCGCCGATTCCTGTGTATGTCTGGAATGCGGACCAGGACGTTTGTCTGGCAGCCTTCATTCTCGAATACCATGAACTGCTGGAACGGTTCCACAGCGATCCCTTACTGCGCTGGATTGTCCAGTTTAATAACAAGATCGATGTGTGCGGCGGACTCTATCCGGTGGATCTTCCGGAGCTGGAGCGCAACCACTTCACCTGGGTATTCGAACCGTTCCGGCAGCAGCGCATGCACGGCAAAACGCAGGGTGACGAGGCTCTGGTGAAGGAAACCATCCGCCAGGTTTGCGACCGTCTGAAAGATCTACTGGAAGGAAAGGCCGGTGTGGCGCCGATTACGGCCCGGCCCGAGATCCTGTACACGTCGCCCAACGGATTTGTGATCGCGGACGAAAAAGGGGATCCCAATTCGCGCCTGGTCCTGGCGTCGCGCGGCTACACGAACCTGATCAGCCTCATTTGCCAGCGCAAGAGCGGCCGGTACACGTATAGCGTGATCCGTGGTTCTCCGTTTGACGAGGATACCTTCCCGGTCACGACGCTGGTGCGCGCGTTTCAAGCGGCTGAGGACCTGCCCAGCGCGAAGATTTGGGGGGGCTCGAACATGGCCGCGGGATCCGACAGCGAGTTGGGCAGCAGCCTCCACTGGACGGTACTGCGCGATATCGCGGACACGATTGTCCGGGGTGCGGTGCACGCCAGCCGCCGTGTGCCCGTGCCGGTTCTGACGCTGGGTTGCGACGAAATCACCGCTGCCCTGGAGCTTTGCAAGGCGGAGGTGTATTCCGTGTCGTCGCTCGCCGAGGCGCGGCGCACGCTGGCCTGCGGTACTCCCGTCGAAGCCATCTTTACCGCACAGACTCTACCCGATGGCCGGATTTCGGACGCGGTCGAGCTCTCGCGGCGGTTGGCGGGTGGGGTGCCGGTATTCGCCTGCCTGCCGCAATTCGATGGGGGATGGAGCGATCTGCTCGAGGCCGGCGCCACGGATGTCATCGCCGGTCCGGATTTTCGCGATGCGATCCGCCGCGCCTTGCAGTCTCTGTCAGGCCATGGCGCGGCGCTGGTCAACGCGTGAAGCGCGCGCGTTGACATATACTTTGGCAGACGGATGCCGATCTTCATCGTCCGGCTGGGCACACCTCGCAAGCGCGGCGAAGGTTTGCGCCTGGGAACCGTCCGGCGCCCGCCGCGCGGAGTTCCGAAGTCCGACTTCGCCCGGCGGAACTACTACGACGTCTGGTTCCCCAACCTGTCACCCAGCGCCGAACTGGTGCACGAAGCCCTGACCGCCGCCGACCAGAAGGCCTGGACCGCATTCACCCGCAAATTCCGGCGGGAGATGAGCGCGCCCGACCGCAGCCGCGAGCTCGATCTGCTGGCAGCCCTTTCCCACCACACTAATCTGGCGCTGGGCTGCTACTGTCTGGAAGAGAGCCGCTGTCATCGGTCGATCCTGCGGGAGCTTCTTAAGGAGCGCGGCGCCGCTGTGGTGTAGGCAGCGTTCGTGGGGCAGGCCTTCCGGCCAGCCGCCGGCTTTCCAGCCGGCGCGTCGAGCGGAAGCTCGGCGGCGGCCCGGAAGGGCCCACCCCACGGCCGCGGCTTCCATCGAGCGTGGCCGCGACATAGCACGGAGTCACACGCCCGCGAACAAAATAAGTCCCCACTCCGCAAGGAACTTGCCTTCAACCCGCGCGCCGGCGGTACGGCGGCGGAGTAGCATCCGGGTAACCGAAACGCTACGCCGTAGCCGTTTTCGCCGGTATCCTGCTGATGCCGCGTGAGAGAACCGCTACGCGTAGCGGTTTTGCTTTTGGAGGAGGAGCAATGCCGGACAACCACAAGATCGATGACGTCTTCGACCTGGGGACCTGGATGGGACGCAAGCAGGCCTTCGCCGCCGTGGCGGGACGCTGTTCCGCCGCGGATGCGGAATGCCTGCGCACCATCCGGCAGAAGAAACTGTACCGGGCGCGGGGCGTGACGTGGCAGCAGTTTTGCACGCAGTACGCCGGGATCAGCCGCGCCCTGGCGGACAACCTCATCCGGCGCCTGGAAGAATTCGGGCCAGCGTATTTTCATGTGGCGGAGGTTGCCAAGATCACCCCGCAGCAGTACCGTCTCATCGCTCCCGCGGTGAGTGAAGCGGGCGTGCAATTCGGTGAGGAGTGCATCGCCTTCTCCCCGGAGAATGCC
>Ga0335078_10006617_pt1 | contig 17140 bp, 13 predicted proteins | sample Lox_Sample_32_FD_206711 | JGI IMG/M metagenome (GOLD analysis project Ga0335078, IMG submission 206711) | Soil microbial communities from Loxahatchee National Wildlife Refuge, Florida, United States - Lox_Sample_3.2 | ecosystem: Environmental > Terrestrial > Soil > Wetlands | place: USA... | reverse complement strand
GCTTTGGACCAGGTCGAAAATACCCCGCGCCGCCTGGGCTTGCCCCATCCTGCCTAAGTTCATGTTTGGTTCCCCAGTTTAACCGTTCGGAGTCCCGCGCCGCAAACCGAGAACCGCAGACACGGGCAAGCTGGAGCATGCTCAGCCGGCGCCTTGCGCGCGGTTGGCGGGGCGCCGATCAGCCTGCCGGTCATCCGGATAGCCATCCGCTCTCACGATCCGGCCGGGCAGGCAAACAGAGCCGCTCGAAATTGCCGGTGGTTACCGCGGCGATTTCCTCGACCCCCTGGCTGCGCACTTCGGCCAGGCGGCGTGCGGTTTCCAGGATGAACCCCGGCTCGTTCCGTTTGCCGCGATGCGGAACAGGCGCGAGGTAAGGGCAGTCGGTCTCGATCAGCAGGCGGTCGGCGGGTGTGAGGCGCGCCGCTTCGCGCACCGGCTCGGCTTTCGGAAAGGTGAGCACGCCGCCGAACGCCAGGTGGAAGCCGGCATCGAGGGCCTGGCGCGCCTGCGCAGCGTCGCCGGTGAAACAATGCATGATGCCCTGGCCGCGCCACTCGCGGCGCAGAATCGCCAACGTGTCATCCCATGCTTCGCGCGTATGGATGATAACCGGCAGGGCGGCGTCGGCGGCAATCGCCAACTGCCGCGAAAACACGGCGCGCTGCACATTGCGCGGCGAGAAATCGTAATGATAGTCGAGACCGATCTCGCCGATGCCCACAACGTTGGGATGCGCGGCCAGCGCGCGCAAGCGGGCGAAAGTTGCTTCGCCGGCTTTGGCGGAATCGTGGGGATGAACACCCACCGTGGCCAGGACAAACGGATACTCGGCGGCGAGGCGAAGCGCGGCCTCCAGATCGGGCGGACCGGCGCCGGTGCCGATGGCGAGGATGCGTTCCACGCCGGTGGCGCGGGCGCGTTCGATCACCGCGGCGCGGTCCGGGTTGAATTGGGCGTCGTCGAGGTGGGTATGCGAATCGATCAGCCTCACTTGAGGCGCGCTCCCACCGGGATGTCTTCGTGGAAGCCGGCCAGCACGGGCTTGCCGCCTTCCACCGAGGCCGCGACAATCATTCCGTTCGACTCGATGCCGCGCAGCTTGCGGGGCTGCAGATTGGCGACGATGACGACCTTGCGGTTGAGCAGCTCATCGGGCCGGTAAGCCTCGGCGATGCCGGCGACGATGGTGCGCGGCTCGGCTTCGCCGATATCGACCTTCATGTGCATCAGCTTGTCGGCGCCTTTGACGCGCTCGGCGGAGAGGACCAGGCCGACGCGCAGATCGACCCTGCCGAAATCGTCGATGGCGATCTTCGCGGTTTCCTCCGGGGCCGGGGCCGCAGCCGGCGCCGGCGCTGTCTTGCCCATCATCACGGCCTGTTCCGCGGTGACCTTCTCTTCGAGCGCGCGCATTTGTTCGATGGCCGGCCGGGCATCGAGGCGCGGGAACACGGGCGAGACTGCGCCGATCTGCTGGCCGGGTTTCAACTCGCCCCACTGGAGCTGATCGATGCGCACCCTCTCGATCGGCTGGGTCATGCCGAGCTGCGCCCAGATCCTGCCGGCGGACTCCGGCAGGACCGGGGAGGCTAGCGCGGTGATAATGCGCAACGCCTCGGCCGCGGTGTAGAGCGTGTCGTCCAGTTGCTGCCGCGCGGCCGCTTCGGTGCTGCGCGCCAGTTTCCACGGCGCCATCTGCACGATGAACCTGTCCACCGTAGAGATCAGCGACCAGATCTTTTCGAGGCCCAAGGAAAAACAAAATGCTTCGAAATCGCCGGGGACCTTCGCTATGGCGTGCGTCGCGGCGTCACTAACCGCATCTGGAGACACCTCAGGCGGCATGGCGGCGGTCCGCGCATCGCGCTCGCCCCGCGGCACCACGCCGCCGCGGTACTGATGAATCATGGTCAGCGTGCGGCTTGCCAGATTACCCAGGCCGTTGGCGAGATCGGAATTATAGCGGCCGACCAGTGCGTCGTAGCTGAAGCTGCCGTCCTGCCCGAAGACGACTTCACGCAGCAGGAAATAGCGCAGCGCGTCGGCTCCCATGACTTTCTGAATCGGCTCCGCGCGCACGATGTTGCCGCGCGACTTGGACATCTTGTCGCTCTCGAACAGCAGCCAGCCGTGGGCGAAGATGCGCCTGGGCAGGGGCAGGCCGGCAGCCATCAGGAAGGCCGGCCAATACACGGCGTGGAAACGGATGATCTCCTTGCCGATCAGGTGCAGGTCGGCCGGCCACAGGCTTTCGCCGCCGGCCTTCTCGCCCTCGACGGCGGTCATGTACGCGATCAGCGCGTCGAACCACACGTAAAAGACGTGGGGCGCCTCCTGGTCCACCGGGATGCCCCATTTCAGGTTGGTGCGGGTGATGGAGAGATCGGTGAGGCCGCTTTTGACAAAAGCCAGCACCTCATTGCGGCGCGTCTCGGGCTGGATGAAATCCGGCTGCGAGTGGTAAAGCTCGAGGAGTTTTGGCTGGAGGGCGGAGAGCTTGAAGAAAAAATTTTCCTCGGTTACGGTCTCGGTGAGGCGGCCGCAATCCGGGCAAGGGTCGCCCGGCTTGGCGTCGTTCACGTACAAATTATCGAAGATGCAGTATTGGCCGGTGTAGGAGCCCTTGTAGATGTAGCCGTTGTCGCGGCAGCGCTGGAAGAGCTGGTTGACCGAGCGCTCATGGCGGGGATCGCTGGTGCGCTGGAAATGATCGATCTGCAAGCCGAGCATCTTCCACTGCCGCGCGAACTCGGCCGCGATCACATCGCAAAACTCCTGGGGCGTCTTGCCGGCGCGCTCGGCCGCGCGCTCGACGTTCACGCCGTGCTCGTCGGAGCCGGTGGTAATCACGGCCTCGAAGCCCTGCATGCGTTTGAAGCGCTTGAGCAGGTCGGCCACGATGGTGGTATAAGCGTGGCCAATGTGGGGCGCGGCGTTGACGTAATAGATCGGAGTGGTGAGGTAGTATTTCATTTTTGCTGGTTCAAGTAGACGGAATTCGCCTCTGCGATGATGTGCTTCAGGGCGACGCCGGAGGCGAGCGCCAGCTTGCGGCAGTCCTCGTACTCGGGCGTGAAATAGCCTTCGCTGGTCACCTTGACGCGCACCTTGCCGTACTGCGTTTCCACTTCCTGCAGGGTGCGCGCCTGCACGCGCCGTTCGGCGGAATAGAATCGCAGGCCAATGGTGGAGGTTTCGGAGAACATCAGTTGGGCGATGGCTTCGCGGTGTTCGGGTTTGGCGATGACGCGCAGCAGGTGGCCGGGGCGGCCCTTCTTCATGACGATCGGCTCGAGCGAGACATCGAGCGCGCCGAAATCCCACAGCCGGTCGGTGGCGTAGGACAAGACCTGCGGATTGAGATCGTCGATATTGGCCTCCAGAACGCAGACGCTGAGCGCCTCTTCGGCGCCGGTGAGTTCGCCCAGGATCACGCGCAGCACGTTCGCCTGGTTCGGGAAATCGCGCGTGCCCGCGCCGTAGCCGGTGCGCGCGACTTTCATGGCAGGCAGAACACCGAACCGTTTGGCCAGCGTGACCGCTACCGCCGCGCCGGTGGGGGTGGTGAGCTCCACTTCGGGGCCGCGGGCGTAAATCGGAGCGCCTTCGAGCAAGCGCGCCGTGGCCGGCGCGGGGACGGGCAGCACGCCGTGTTCGCTGTCGACCGTGCCGCTGCCCACGTTGAGCGGCGAGCAGATGATGGAATCGACATCGAGCAGATCGAAGGCCAGGCATGTGCCCACGATATCGGCGATGGAATCCGAAGCGCCCACTTCGTGGAAGTGAACCTTTTCGAGCGGCACCTGGTGGACCTCGGCCTCGGCTTCGGCCAGCCGCCGGAACACGGCAATCGCATTTTGTTTCGCGCGCGGCGGAAGCTCGGCCTTCTCGATCCTCTTGACGATGTGCGAGAGGTGGCGATGCACGCTGGTTTCCTCCACCGCCACCAGGTACCGCGTGGCGGCGAGGCCGCTGCGTTTCACTTTTTCAAACGACACCACGGCGCCCGCATCGAGCGAGCCGATGGCTGCGGTGATGGCGTCCGGATCGGCGCCGGCGTCCACCAGCGCGCCCACCAGCATGTCGCCGGCGATTCCCGAAAACGCGTCGAGGTAACAAGTCAGAGGCACAGAACTTCATTGTAGCGGTTGAGCAAGACGGCACATCGCAGGCCGCCATGGGAGAGCGGATTCATCTTCCGCTTCCGCCTCCGGCTGGCCGGCTAACTTTCGATTCTCTCTTCGTCTCCTCCGCGCGGTTGGCGAAGTGACTCGCCTTGAGAAGGCGCGGCCGGAGCACGCGCACTCAGCCGGTACCCGGCGCTACCCTCCGGCAATCACCAGCCAGCCGGCGACCACCGGCATGACAAACAAGGCGCTGTCGACGCGGTCGAGAAAACCGCCGTGGCCGGGCAAGAGGCCGCCCGAATCCTTGACTCCCGCGCCGCGCTTCATGGCGGACTCGGCGAGGTCCCCGAGCTGGCCCGCCATGTTGCCCAGCGCGCTCAGCAGAACGGCGGTGGCGATGCTGATGCCGGCAACGAAATGCACCAGGTAGGCGCCGGCCAGCAGGGTCGAGGTGATGACCGAAGCAGCGGCGCCTTCCCAGGATTTCCGGGGGCTGACGCGATCGGCGAGGCGATGCTTGCCGAACGCCTTGCCTACGTAATAGGCGCCAATATCGCCCGTCCAACTGACGAGCAGCGCGTACATCAGCCAGTGCGGGCTGCGGCCGTGCAGCACGATGGCGCAGCGCCAGCAGCCGAAGACGTAAATCACGCCGAGGACGAGGAGCGAAGTCCGCGGCAGGGCGTGCGCCAGCTCAGCGGAGCGCAGCGCGAGCGCGAAGGCCAAGAGCGCAATCACGGTCATTACCAGCCAGGCGTAGTCCGGAACCAGCAACAAGGCAAGGCCCGCGCCGTAGCCGAGCGGCCCAGGCGCGCCGAAACCATACGCGGCCGCGATCCAATCGTACTCGCGGTAGCTCAGCACAGCCACCAGCGCGACCACGGCCAGAAACACCCACGGGTTGGCCCACAATACGGTGTAAACGGCGAAGGGGATGAGCAGAACCGCGGTCAGAACCCGCTTCATGACCGGCCGAGCGCGTGAATCAAGGTCTGGTCAGATGGCGCGCCAGCGGCGTCGTCGCGCAGGCCGCCATAACGGCGCTCGCGCTTTTGGTAGGCCACGACGGCTTCGAGCAGGTCGGTGCGGGTGAAATCCGGCCAGAGGGTCTCGGTGACGTACAACTCGGCATAGGCGATCTGCCACAACAGGAAATTACTGATGCGCATTTCGCCCGAGGTGCGGATCAGCAGGTCGGGATCGGGGCATGAAGCGGTGTAGAGGCTGGTCGCGATCAGATCCTCGTCCATTTTGAGCGAGGCCAGAGAACCGTCGAGCCGCGCCATCTCGAGAACGGCGTTCACCGCATCCACGATTTCCGCGCGCCCCCCGTAGTTGATGGCCAGGTTCACCAGCAGCCCGCGGTTGTTGGCCGTGGCTTCCACGGCAGAGTCCAGTTCGGCGCGCACCGCCGGCGGCAGCGCCTCCAAGCGCCCGATGGCCTGCAGGCGAATGTCGTTCTTCTGCAGCTCCGGCAACTCCTGGCGCAAGTAATAGCGGAGAAGGCGCCAAAGGGTCTCCACTTCGTGGCGCGGGCGCTTCCAGTTTTCCACCGAGAAGGCGTACAAGGTCAGCGCCTTGACGCCCAGCCGCCCGCAGGTCTCGACGGTGGAGCGCACCGGGCCGATACCCGCCTTGTGGCCCGCCACGCGCGGCAGGCGGCGGCGCTGGGCCCAGCGGCCGTTGCCATCCATGATGATCGCAATGTGTTGGGGCAGCCGCGCAGGGTCAATGGCGCGCGCCAGTTCCCAGTCGCGATCTTCAGGGTGCAACGCTTCCAGAAGTGCCTGCATGGGCAAACCCTAATAATACAACACCATTGTATGGAAAGGCACTTGGCCGCGCAAAGTGGAGGCGGTGCGGCGCGCGCCCGCCGCTGGGAGGCCGCGCACCCGGCACACGCTACCGCGCAGCGCCTTCTTCCACCGGATAACCCTGGTCAATCCAATCCGTCTTGAAGTTGGCGGGCACATAGAGCGCCCGCACATTGGTAAAACCCAGCTGCCGCATCAACTCGAGGGCGGGGCGGATATTGGGACAGTGGTCCCACGGGCAGCAGCCGCAGTAGAGAACGATGTGGCGATCGCGCGGCAGCTTCGCCACTTCGGTTCTCAGCAGGTCGAGCCCCTCGGGTCTGTTTGCCGGTCCGGCGTAGATTGCGCCGGGAATGTGCTTGCTCCGGTACAGCACGTTGGGACCGACCTGAAGGACCACAACTGAATCGCGATGGCCCGCCAATTGCGCGGCCAGTTGCTTGGGCTCGACCAGTCGAGCCGTGCTCACATCCGCCGCGCATGTTCCGGCTAGCGCCATCAACGCAATCGATAAGGAACGCCGCATGTCCTTACTGTAGCGCCGCAGCGCCGCCTGTGAAACGGCAGCCCAGTGTGGAACGCCGCTGCGCATGGTTTAATAGAGGTTTCATGCATCGATCCCTAGGTTTGCCGTTGCTCCTGGTTCTGGCAGTTGGCTGCCTTTCCGCCGCGCCGCCGGGACCTTCGCTTGCGGCGGGGCGTGCCGCGCTCGAAGGGCTTCCGCTGCGATTTGAGGCCAATCAGGGACAGTGGAACGCGGACGTGCGGTATGTGGCGCGGGGCGGCAGCGCGAACATCGCACTCACCGATCGCGGCCCGTCGCTGCGCCTGCCGGGGGCCGGACAGGTGGACCTGCTGCTCGAAGGAGCAGCCCGGCCGCGCATCCAGCCGCTCGATCCGCTGGGCGCGCGCACCGATTACTTCATCGGCAAGCGCTCTCGATGGCATACCGGCGTGGCCAGCTACGAACGGGTGCGCTACGCGCAGGTGTACCGGGGCATCGACGTAATTTACTACGGCAACCAGAGCCGGCTGGAGTACGATTTCCTGCTGGCTCCCGGGGCGGACGCGAATTCCATACGGATGCGGTTCCGCGGCGCCGACCGCCTCCGGATCACGGCGGACGGCGATCTGCAAGTGGAAGCCGGAGGCGCCACCATTCTCGAGAAACGCCCCGCTGTGCGGCAGGGCGGCACGGCGATTCCGGGGCGATATGTCCTTCTGGCTCGCGACCTGGCGGCAATCCGGCTGGGCCGCTACGACCGCAGCCGCCCGCTGGTGATCGATCCGCTTCTGATTTATTCGACCTATATGGGTGGGACGCTGGCCGACCAGGTAACCTCCGTGAAGTTGGGGCCGAACGGGACGCTGTATGTCACCGGCTCTACCAACACCAGCGATATGCCATACATCAACGGCGCTTACTCGAATGTGATCGTGGGCAAGACCAATATATTCCTGACGATTCTCGATCTCAGCGCAGCGGGCGGATTCCGGCCGACTTATTTCAGTTACATTGGCGGCGAAGAGGTCGACGTGCCGCTGGCCATGGCCCTGGACGCGCAGGGAGACGCGTACCTCACGGGCACCACCACGTCGCCGGATTTTCCCATGGTTGGCAATTCCATTTTGACCACCAACGGAAGCAGTCTGACGGAGGCCTTCGTGCTGGAATTGAACCCCGCGCTGTACGGCGAGGTTTCTCTGATCTACTCGACCTTTCTCGGCGGCACTCAGGGCAATACGTACGGCAATGCCATCGACCTGGACCAGGCGGGTAATATCTACGTGGTGGGCACTACTCTGGCAAGCGATTTCACGATCACCGCGAACGCTTACCAGACCGGGCTCTGGGGAGGGCAGGACACGTTTCTGATCGAGATCAACACCGCCACAACCACTCCTATCTATGCCACGTTCCTGGGCGGCGAACTCGACGACGACGGGCGTGGGGTGGCGGTTGCGGCGAACGGCCTGGTATACCTGACGGCCTCGACCGAGTCGACCCAATTTCCCATGGCGGGATACTCGTACCAAAATTACCTGGCGGGCGGGTACGATCTGGTGGTCGCGGTCCTTGACCCGAGCCAGTACGGGAGCGAGTCGCTGCTCTATTCCACGTATCTGGGCGGCTCCGACACGGAGGAGGTACTCGGGATGGCGGTGGACGGAAACGGGAACCTGTTGTTGACCGGCTACACGCTTTCGACCGATTATCCGGTGACAGCAGATGCAGCCCAGCCGGCCAACGGAGGGAATGGCGACGTTTTCGTCACCGTGGTGAACCCGTTCGCCTCGAGTTTCCTGGTTTATTCGACTTACCTGGGCGGGTCGGGCACTGACGTGGGTTACGGCATCGGCGCCGACGCCCAGAACAACATTTATGTCACCGGCTACACGCTGTCGGCCGATTTGCCGACCACAGCCAACGCCCCGGTGCCCAAATGGCCTCAGGGCATCGACATCCTGGCGGCAGAGGTGACGCCGCACGTGGCGGGCCCGAGCGGATTCGGGTACGTGACTTACTTCGGGGGACCGAGCATCAACAGCGGGCAGACGCTGGCGGTGGCTGCCGACGGGACCCTGTACGTGGGTGGCTTCACCGGGGGCGTGCTCACCACCACCAGCGGCGCGTTCCAGGGCTCTTACGGCGGCGGCGTTACCGACGGTTTCCTGTTCGTGCTGTCACACTAGCGCGCGGCGCGCGACGCCAGAGCCGCATTGCCTTTGAACAGAAGCCCGAAAACAACCTCGCCGGCCGCCCAACGTGTTATCATTCTTAAGGACTTTGCTCCGGCGTCCGAGGCTCGTCCTGCCTGACGCGAATTTACCCTATCAATGAATTTACGCTCTCTCTTCAGCTTGTTTTCTTCGGATCTCGCGATTGATCTGGGCACGGCGAATACGCTGGTTTATGCGCATGGCAAAGGCATCGTGGTGAACGAGCCATCGATTGTGGCCATCAACAAAACCACCGGCGAAGTGGAGGCGGTGGGCAAGGAAGCCAAGGAGATGCTGGGCCGGACTCCGGGCAACATTGTGGCCATCAAGCCGATGAAGGACGGCGTCATCGCCGACTTCAAGGTGACCGAGCGGATGCTGAACTATTTCATTCAGAAGGCGCACGGCCGCAAGATGCTGGTGCATCCGCGCATCGTCATCGGGGTTCCCAGCGAAATCACCCAGGTGGAAAAGCGCGCGGTAATGGACTCGGCCTATCGCGCCAAAGCGAGCGAGGTGCACCTGGTAGAGCAGGCCATGGTGGCCGCCATCGGCGCCGGGCTCCCGATCACCGAGCCTTCGGGAAACATGGTGGTCGATATCGGCGGCGGGACCACGGATGTCGCGGTGATTTCGCTGTCCGGCATCGTGTACTCGCGCTCGGTGCGCGTGGCCGGCAATGAAATGGACGATGCCGTCATGCAGTACCTGAAGCGCAAGTACAATCTGCTGATTGGCGAGCGGACGGCGGAGACGATCAAGATCGAAGTCGGTTCCGCATTTCCTTTAGACAAGCCCCTGACCATGGAGATCAAAGGGCGCAACCTGATCGAAGGCGTGCCGCGGACCATCGCGGTGAACGATACCGAGATCCGCGAGGCGCTTTCCGAGTGCGTGGCCACCATCGTCAACGCGATTCGCGTGGCGCTCGAACGGACTCCGCCGGAGCTGAGCGCCGATATCAGCGATCGCGGCATCGTGCTGACCGGCGGCGGCGCTCTGCTGAAAAACCTGGACAAGCGGATCCGGGAAGAAACGGGGCTGCCGGTTTCCATCGCCGATGATCCTCTGGCATCGGTGGTGCTGGGCACCGGCCGCATGCTCAGCGATTTCCGGCTGCTGCGAAAGATTTCGATAGACTAAAAGGGGCGCGGCCCCGCGTATGGAGTCGTTCGTCAACCGTTACCGCAACCTTACCATCCTTCTCCTGGTGATTTTCGCGCAGTTCCTGCTCCTGGCGGTGCAGGTGAAAAACGATCAGGACGTGCGCATCATTCGCGTATGGACGGTAACCGCGGTCACGCCGTTCGCACGCGTCGTGGAACTGATGCGCGGCGGCAGCATCGGCTTCCTGCGCAACTACATTCTGCTGCACGACGAGGACGCGGAGAACCGGCGGCTGCGCGCGGAGGTCGGCCAGCTCAAGCTGCAGAATATTTTCCTCAAAAATGAGCTGAACACCTCGGAACGCGCCAAAGCGCTCGGCGTGTTTCAGGCGCACACTCCGTCGCGCACGTTGGCTGCCACGGTGATCGGCACCGGCGCCGGCTCCAACGCCAAGGTAATTTACGTCGACGCGGGAAGCACGCGCGGGGTTGAGCGCGGCATGGCCGTGGTGACGCCGGACGGAATCGTGGGCAAAGTGATTGCTTCCTACCCGACGGCATCGGAGATCCTGCTGGCCACCGATGCCGATTTCGCCGCCGGGGTAATTTCCCAGGATGGCACCGTCCGCGGCACGCTGAAGGGCCAGGGCACTCCACTCGTGAAAGTGGATTACGTACCGATTCAGGAGAGGGTGCAGCCGGGCGAGTGGTTCTACACATCCGGGGACGATCGCATCTTCCCGCGCGGCTTTCCGGTGGGCATCGTGCGATCGGTCCGGGATGGGCAGCCTTTTAAGGAAATTCTTCTTGATGCGGTGGGCCTCGATCGCGGCCTGGAGGATGTGTTGATTATCACCCAGGGCGTGCATCAGAACATTCCGGCGGTGCCGGTGGCAGATCAGCCGGTGTACATTGCTCCACCCCTTCCCGACGAATCCAGAAACGCTGCTCCCGCCGCAGCCGGCGCGCCGCCCATCACCGAAGCCGACAAGCTGCGCCAGGAATACCAGGCTGCCGGCGAAGCGGAAGGGCACAAATTCGGTTCCATAGAATCCGGCCCGCCCAATTTCACGGGTATACCCACGACTCTGCCCAAGACTCCCGGGCCGGCCGCCGCGCTGCCCGGCGGCGCCAAGCCCGCGGCCGGCGCCGCCACCAAGACCACCGAATCCACCCGCCATTCCAACCAGGCCAACGGCGAGCCGACGGGGAGCAAACAGAGATAATGGCGTACTCATCCGGGCGCATGCTGCTCAGCCGGAGCGATGGCCCGGTTTCCCGTTTTCGCGCCTGGGTCTTTATTGTTGTGCCGCTGCTGGCCATCCTCTTTCAGGTTTACGTTCCGCTGTTTTTCCCGATCCTCAGTTTTTTGGAAATGCCGCTGCTGGTGGTGGTGTACCTGGCGCTGACGCAGCGGAGCCAGGCCGGTGGCATTGTTACGGGAGCGCTGATCGGCCTGGCGCAGGATTCGCTGTCTAAGAATCCGCTCGGCATGTTCGGCATCTGCAAAACGCTAGTAGGGTATTTTGCCGCATCGGTGGGTGTCCACTTTAATGTGGAGAACACGGCAATCCGGCTGCTGCTATCGTTTTTCTTCTATTTCTTCCACCAGTTCTTTTATTGGGTGATGCAGCGCATGCTGCTCGCGCAACAACCCGCTTTCGATTATCAAAGCTGGCTCCTGTTCGGCGCGCTGAACGCCGTCGTGGGGACCTCACTGTTTCACTTTCTGGACAAGCTCCGCGCTTCGGCCTGATCGCGTCACGGACCCGATGAGGCATGGGGGAACGCAGGGCGAGTTCCGCCCTCGTGCTCGCCCGAGCTAGAGCACCGGCGAATCGTCGCCTAACAGCGCGCGGCGGACGATTTTGATCGGCGGTGTGCCTTGCCGGATGAAGGAATCGTGGAATTCCTGCAACGAGAATTGCGCGCCCTTTTTCTTCTTATAATCCTCGCGCAGTTTCAGGATCTGCAGCTTTCCCAGGGTGTAGACCAAATAGGTTGGGTCGGAGGTGCCGCGCTTGGCTTCCTTCTCGGCCACCGGACGCACCTGGTAGCCTTCTTTGACGAAGAACTCCACCGCCTGGGCGACGGTCATATTGCCGGTGTGCAACTGGATGCCGGCAATAAAGCGGGCATTGCGCAGCAGCGCGTCCTGCAACTGGCCGAGGCGCAGTTTGCGATCGCCGTTGCCATAGCCTTCATCGAGCATCATTTGTTCCGTGTAATGCGCCCAGCCTTCGGCATTGGAGCCGCAGCCGGCCAGCTTGCGCACCTTGGTCGGCACCTGTTTGAGCCAAAGGAACTGCATGTAGTGACCGGGGTAGACTTCGTGGACCGCGGTGCTGATCACCGTGCCCCGGTTGAAACCCTGCATGTACTCCTCGACGTCCTTGGCGGGCCACGCAGGGTCCGGCAGCGTGACGTTGAAGAAGGCCTCCTTGGCGACGTTCTCGTAAGGTCCGGGTGTGTCCATCGATGCGGTGGTCAGGGCGCGCATGAACGGCGGCGTCTCTTCCACGATCGGCGGCACGGGCGAAGGGATGGTGATGATGTGATGCTGCTCGATGAACTCGCGCAGTCCGCCCAATACGCCGCGGAAAGTGTCCAGCAGCCAGGCGGGCGCCGGGTGGTCGCTCTCCAGCTCGTCGAGAATCTGCTGCGGCGTGCGCTTGGGATCGATCTCAGCGGCCACGCGGCGAAACCATTCCTGGTTATGGCGCAGGTTCTCATAGCCGATGGCCAGCAGCCGGTCGAGGGGCGTGTCCACCATCTCGTCATAGAGAAGCTTCTTACGATAGTTCTCGGCGCCGATTCGGAAATCGCCGTGGGACCGCGGCAACAGATCGTTTTTCAGCCAGCCCTGGTAGGCGCTGAGCGAATCGATCACCGCCTGGTTCGAGCCGTGAAACTCCGCCATGAGCGCCTGGTCGGAGACGGTTTTGAAGGCCGCCGGCACGTCGTTCTGGAAAAAGCCGATGATGCCGGGCACCTGTTCGAGCGCAACCTCGGTGTAGACCCGCGGGGGATTGCTCAAGTTTTCGCGCGCCGACTGGAACAGCCGGGGAATCAGCCGCTCGCGCGCGACAACCGCCTTCAGGCGCTCGGCCGCGGGAGCGTAGTTGCGGCTCATGATGACGAAGATCACGCCCGCGGCGCCGGATGAATACGTGTCCGGGTTCTTCTCCCAGGGGCGAATCGTCTCGACCTCGAGAAGTTGTCCGCGAATCTGGGAGAGCAGCAATTCGTGGTCGGCCGCCGCGAACGCCGACAGGCCGCGCGGATCGAACTTGGCAACTTCCGCTTCGAAGCGGCGCAAAGCAGCGATCTCGGCCAGGATTTCACTGTGCGCGCCGGAGGGAAGCTGCGAATCGAACTGGTGGAAACCCGCCTGCGTACCCGACGCCGGGTCGTAGCGGAACACCACCTCGTTGTAATAGCGGTCTGCCAGGCTTTCAAACATCGCATCGCGGCTCTGCGCCAGGCACACCGCCGCCGACCCCAGAATTAGGGCAACGCCCAAAGCTCTCATGAAGAGAGGTTACCATTCCGCCGACACGGGCCGCCGGCTCAAGGTGCGGTGTGCTCGGGAGGGTGGAAACGGCGCAACAGCCAATCGGCCAGGTACAGGACCGCGGGAATCGCCGCGAACCAGATGACCGCGTACGTGTGGTAGCGAACCAGCGAGACGTGCAGCACCAGGGCCGCCAGCGCCACCAGGGCGCCGGTCAGTTCCCATTTCCACGCCAGAAGCACGCCGGCCAGGGCGGTGACCAGCAGAACCACGTCGGCCCATTCGACAAACGGCGAGCTGGGATCCGAGTGGGGCCGGAGAAATTCACTGACTACGAAATAGAGGAAAGCGCCGGAGAAAAAGATCGCCGCCAGACGGGCCAACCAGCGCAGGACGACAGCCGCGATTGGGGACATGCGCCTCCTGTTTAGATTATGGCAGGGCGGGTTTCAGGCCGCAACAAACTTCCGCCAGGCGGGCGCCGGGATCGAGCAGCGCCGCCCGGGAAGGAAGGCCCCGCTGAGCGCGGTGAACCGGGTAACCGTCTCACGCCAGCAATTCGCGCCCAATCTAGGGCAGAATGATGAGATGCGCCCGCAGATTGCGCCTTTGGTATTCGCCGTTCTGGCTGCCGCGGCTTCGGCCCAGCCGGCTGCGGAGCAGATCGGCACCATTGACTTCTATGGATATGGTGGGCTCGAGCTGGCGAAATTGCGCGCGCTGCTGCCATTCCGGGAAGGCGACCCCTTCCCGTCGGAAGAAGCCAAACAGACGGCCGAGGAAACGCTGGCGAAGCAGACCGGCCGCGCCGCCGCGAGAATCACCAAAGTCTGCTGCCTGAAGGAAGGGCGTTTGGCCGTGTTCGTGGGCTTCGCGGAGCCGGCCGCGCCGCCGCTGCGCTACAACCCGGAGCCAACCGGCGAGATCAGGCTGCCCAAGGAGGCGCACCGGCTTTTTTCCCAGTTGGAAAGAGATACCAGAGCTGCCGTCAAGCAGGGTGACGCCGGCGAGGACGATTCCGAGGGCTACGCGCTGATGAAAAACCCGGAAGCGCGCGGCGACCAGCTCAAGATACGCGATTGGGTGCGCGGCAACACGGCAACCACCTTGCGCGTGCTCGAAACCTCGCGCTATCGGGACGAGCGCGCCGACGCGGCCGAGGCGCTGGGTTATGCCGAACCGTCGGCAGAGCAGACCGCCGCGCTGGTGCGGGCTTCCTTCGATGCCGGCGAGGATGTGCGCAATAATGCGGTCCGGGCGCTCGAGGTGCTGTGCAATCTGGGTGCGGAAGCGATCAGCCGTATTCCGGCGGCGCGATTCGTGCCCATGCTCCATTCCCTGATCTGGGCGGACCGCAACAAAGCCAGCCTCTTGTTTCTCATGCTCTCAAAGCCGGGCGCATCTGCCGTGCTCGATGCGCTGCGCAGCGGAGCCCTGGTGCCGTTGCGCGAAATGGCCCAGTGGCGGGACTGGAGCCACGGCGCCCCCGCCGCGATCATTCTCGCGCGGCTCGCCGGCATCCCTGACGACCAGGTGACTCCGGCCAAGGTCCCGGAAATTCTCGCAGCCGCGCGCTGATCCCCCGTCGGCCGGAGCGACCCGGCACAGCGGCCGCCCGGTGGGAAGGGCGGTAGAATCCACCTGGCTCAATCGGTGGTGATCCGTGAGGCCGCCAGCGTACCTGAGACGCTGCCCTCCGGCTTCCCCGACGTGTCGTAGAAGCTCATCGTGTAGGTGCCTTGGGGCGTCCGGCGGTATTTCACCCTGCCAACTCCAAAAAAGTTGTAGATTTTTACGACAAACAGGTCTTATAATATGGCTTAAGGGACCCGATCCAAAATCTAAACGCCTTCTCAGGAGGGAAAGTTGTCCAGCGCAACCGCCAACCGGCCAAAAGTACTCATCGACGGCAACGAAGCCGCCGCATACATAGCTCATAAAGTCAGTGAAGTCATAGCAATATACCCGATCACCCCATCCTCCAACATGGGCGAATGGGCGGACCAGTGGTCGAGCGAAAACCGGCCAAACATATGGGGAACCGTGCCCACAGTGATCGAAATGCAGAGTGAAGGCGGCGCCGCAGGGGCACTGCACGGCGCGCTGCAGGCCGGGTCACTGTCCACGACCTTTACGGCCTCGCAAGGCCTGCTGCTGATGATCCCGAATATGTACAAGATCTCGGGTGAGCTGACTTCCACCGTGTTCCACATTGCGGCGCGGGCTCTGGCGGCGCAGGCGCTATCGATTTTCGGCGACCACAGCGATGTGATGGCGGCGCGGTCCACCGGGTTTGCCATGCTCGCCTCCGGCTCGGTACAGGAAGTAATGGACTTAGCGTTGATCGCGCACGCGGCCACGCTGGAAGCGCGGGTTCCCTTCCTCCACTTCTTCGATGGCTTCCGCACCTCGCATGAGGTCTCCAAGATCGAGCAATTGACCGACGAGGATCTGCGCGGCATGATCGACGACGACCTGGTGCGCGCACACCGTGCACGGGCGCTTTCGCCCGACCACCCGATGATTCGCGGCACGGCGCAGAACCCGGATGTTTACTTCCAGGCGCGCGAGGCGATCAACCCGTTCTACCGGGCCACCCCCACGATCGTGCAGAACACGATGGACAAATTCGCGCGCATCGCCGGCCGGCACTATCATCTGTTCGATTACGTGGGCGCGCCGGATGCCGAGCGCGTTCTGGTGATGATGGGCTCGGGCAGCGAAGTGGCGCACGAATGCGTGGACGCGTTGAACGCGCAGGGCGAGAAAGTCGGCCTGCTGAAAGTGCGGCTGTTCCGGCCGTTCGCGATCGAGAAGTTCATCGCAGCGCTGCCTGCTTCGGTGAAGTCGATCGCCGTGCTCGACCGCACCAAGGAGCCGGGCGCGACGGGCGAGCCGCTCTACACCGAAGTGCTCACCGCGCTGGCCGAAATGGACGTGAGGAAGAGGGTGATCGGCGGGCGTTTCGGCCTGGCATCGAAAGAGTTCACGCCGGCGATGGTCAAGGGGGTATTCGACGAGCTTGCCAAGCCGAAGGCGAAGAACCATTTCACGATCGGAATCTGCGACGACGTGACCCATACCAGCCTGGATTTCGATCCTGAGTTTTCCACCGAAGTCCCGGGGACCGTGCGCGCGCTGTTCTTCGGGCTGGGCGCGGATGGAACCGTGGGCGCCAATAAGAATTCGATCAAGATCATCGGCGAGGAAACCGACAACTTTGCTCAAGGCTACTTCGTTTACGATTCGAAGAAGTCCGGCGCCATCACCACGTCGCACCTGCGGTTCGGTCCCAAGCCGCTGCGCTCCAGCTACCTGATTGCCAAGGCCAGTTTCATCGCCTGCCACCAGTTCTCATTCCTGGAACGGATCGACATGCTGAAGGCGGCCGAGCCCGGCGCCACCTTCCTGCTCAACAGCATCTATGGACCGGACGAAGTCTGGGAGCACCTGCCGCGCACGGTGCAGCGGCAGATCATCGACAAGAGACTCAAGTTCTACGTGATAGACGGTTACCGGGTGGCGAGCGACACGGGCATGGGCGCGCGCATCAACACCATCATGCAGACCTGCTTCTTCGCGATCAGCGGCGTGTTGCCGCGCGAAGAAGCCATCGCCGCCATCAAGCACACCATCGAAAAAACCTACGGCAGACGCGGCGAGAGCGTGGTGAAGAAGAACTTCGCGGCTGTGGACGAAGCTCTGAGCCACCTGCACCTAGTGAAAGTGCCGGCCGCAGTCAGCGCGCAGTTCGATATCCGGCCCGCCGTGCCGGCAGCAGCTCCCGAGTTCGTGCAGAAAGTGCTCGGCCGGATCATCGCCGGTGAGGGGGACGACCTGCCGGTGAGCGCCATG
>Ga0335078_10006615_pt1 | contig 17141 bp, 8 predicted proteins | sample Lox_Sample_32_FD_206711 | JGI IMG/M metagenome (GOLD analysis project Ga0335078, IMG submission 206711) | Soil microbial communities from Loxahatchee National Wildlife Refuge, Florida, United States - Lox_Sample_3.2 | ecosystem: Environmental > Terrestrial > Soil > Wetlands | place: USA: Florida... | reverse complement strand
CAGCAACGGCACCGCGGCCGCGATGCGGCGTTCGGCGTCGATATCGCGATGTTGCCGGCGGTACGCCGTGTTGGTCAACGTGCGCAGCGAAGACGGCACCAGCAGCGTGAAGTTGCACGGTCCCCGGTCCGCGCGTGTGGCGACAGCCTCGATCAACTCGGGGCTGTCGGCTGTCCGGCGCGCCAGGATCAGCACGCGGGCGGCGTGGTAGGCGGCCACGGTCACTTTGAAAGACGTGCTGCAGCGCTGATTTGTTCCCGCCGGGTCGGGGGTCTGCGGTACAACGGCAGACGGGAAGGACCCGCCACAACGTGGCGTCATCGAGTCAACTGAACGAACAGCAAGGAGATGTGACTCGTGCGCAGGACTCCGAGGTTCACACTCGTGGCAATCGCTCTGGCGCTTGGCATCAGCGCCTGCGGCGGTTCGAGCGGGAGCAGCAGTAGCAGCAGCAGTGCGGCGGCGAGTTCGTCCGCGAGCAGCACAGCCACAAGCTCGCCGGCAACATCGTCGACCACGGCTGCCCCGTCGTCGAGCAGCGCGAGCAGCTCGCTGTCGATCGCGGCGGATCCGTCGGGTGCGTTGAAATTCACCAAGAGCTCGCTGACCGCTAAGGCCGGAACGATCACGATCAGCTTCACCAACAGCTCGCCGCTGGCCCACAACCTGACCGTTCAGCAGGGCACGAGCGGGCCGGTGCTGGGCGCGACCCCGACGTTCATGGGCGGTACCAAGACGCTGAAGCTGACGCTCAAGGCCGGCACGTACACGTTCTATTGCAGCGTCCCGGGCCATCGCGCCGCCGGAATGCAGGGAACGCTGACCGTGCAATGACGTGCGCGCGGTCCGTGCCTCAGCGCTCGCGCTGATCGGCCTGCTGGTCCTGCCGGCCGTAGCGTCCGCGCACGCGCTGTTGATCTCCTCGAGCCCCCCGCCGGGCGCGGGCCTCGGCGCCTCGCCGACGGCGATCACCGCGACGTTCAGCGAGCCGCTCAACCGCCCGCTCAGCGCGCTGATGCTGACGACGTCGCGCGGACGGGCCATCCGCGCGACGGTTGCGGGCGACGGCCCGACGCGACTCGTGCTGAGGCCGGCGCAGCGGCTGGGCCGGGGGGTCTACGTGGTGCGGTGGCGTACGGTCTCGGCCGACGACGGGCACACCGCGCAGGGCTCGTACGCCTTCGGCGTGCGCGCGCAGGTGCTCGGTCCGGCCGTGGCCGCTGCGCCCGGCCCGCTTGCCGACGGGGCCTGGTTACGCGCGCTGTTGGACGCGACCTTCGACGGCGCGCTGATCCTGTTCTGCGGAGGCGTGTTCTGCAGCGCGCTGCTGGCTGTGCCCGGCTCGGGTCCGGGGGCCTGGTTGCTCCCCGACGTGAGCCGGCCCGAAGTCGGCCGCCGGCAGTGGCGGGTGACGATCGCGATCGGTGGCGTCGCCGTGCTGTTCTCGCTGCTCGCGACGCTCGTCGACGCGGCGTACGCCGGTGGCGGTATCAGCGGCCGCGCGCTGGACCACTACCTTTTTTCCGACGCCGCCGGATACATCCGTCTGGCGATGCCGGCGCTGTTGCTGGTGTCCGTCGTGATCGCCGCACGCGGGCGTTCCCGCAGCGCGAGCGCGGCGGCCGTGCTGGCGCTCGCCGCGGTCGCCGCGGGCGGCCACTCGAGCTCCGCCCGTCTCAGCGGGCTCGCGTTCACCGCCGACCTCGTTCACCTGATCGCCGCCTCGGTGTGGCTCGGGGGACTGGTCAATATCGCGATCGCCTGGGTCCCGCGGCTGCCCGGGTTGGGCGTTGCCGGCCGGCGGCGGATCGTCGAGCTCGTGCTGCCGCGGTTCGGCGTGGTCGCGCTGCCGGCGTTCTTCACGCTCGTGGTCGCGGGCGCGCTCAATGCCGCCACCGAGCTCGGATCGCCGCAGGCCCTGTGGAGCGCCGGTTATGGGCGTGTGCTGATCGCGAAGACCGCGCTCGTCGGCGTGGTGGCGCTGCTCTCGTACAGGCACGCGCTGCGGTTGCGACCCCGGCTGCTCGCCGCACGGAACTTCGACGCTCGCCTCGAACGGAGCCACTGGCGGCTACTGGCATCGGAGCCGATCGTGGGGGCCGGGGTCGTGCTCGCGGCGGCGCTGCTGCTCGCGTACGCGCCGCCGACCGACGTGGCGCGGGTCGTGGCCACCGTCCCCGTGCCGGGCGCCACCGCGCGTGACGCGTCCGCGCAGGGGTCGCAGCTGTCGGTCGCCGGGGAGGCCGGCCCGTACATCGTCAACGCGCTCGTCAGCCGCGGCGCCCGAGGGGCGAGCGTCGAGCTACGGACGCTGGATGCGCTTCAGCGGCCGGCCCGTCTCGCGGTCCGGGTGCCGGGGACGGTGAGCGGCGGTCCATGCGGGGCGGGCTGCACGCGGCTCGCGCTGTCGGGGTTCCCCGTGACGCTCGGCGTCGAGGTCGACGCGCACGATCACGTGTATCACCTCTCGCTGCCGATCCGGTACGAGCGGGGCGGCGAGGCCGTCGCGCGGCGGTTGCTGGCGCTCGTCGAACGCGGTCAGGGGGAGCTGCGTTCGGTCGCGATCCGCGAGACGCTCGGCAGTGGCGTGGGAGCGCCCGAGGTGACCGACTACAGCGTCGCGGCGCCCAATCGGTTCGCCTACCGGCTGTCCCGCGACGGGCGCCTCATCGGCGCAACGACGATCGTCGGCAGGCGCGAATGGACGCGCGCGGCCGGACAGAAGCGGTGGCGGGCGAGCGTCTACGGCGGCGGCGGTCCGCCGTTCTCGGCCGCGGGCTACCTCGGCTGGTGGACGCCGTTCGCAGGCCAGCCGCAGTTGCTCGACCGCTCCCGTGCGGGCGCCGATGAGCGGGCCGACGTCGCCACCGTCAGCCGCATACCTGGCCTTGGAACCGTGTGGCTGCGAATCGCGATCGACGTCACCCATCGCCGGGTGCTTCACATCGGGATGATCACGACGGCCCACTTCATGACCCAAAGCTGGGGCGGGTTCGACGCGGTCGCGCCGATCGCGCCGCCGCCGGCGGATCTGGTTACCGCCAGCGGCTGAGACGGGTCGCGGGAAGACCACGCCGCTCGCCAAAGCCTGGCCAGGCATGACCGAATCGGCTGGGGAAGTCGTCCCGACCTCGCGGTCCGACGAGCGCCTGCGGATCGGCCTCACCGAGCGACCGCTGCGCGCAGATGTGCACGACTACCCCGTCGTGCCGGGCGCCGTCGTGCATGAGGCAAGGCTCACATCTCCGGTGCAGGATCCACCTGGGACAAGGTCGAACCCGGTGGCGCAGTCGTCGGGCTCGCGAGGCTATTAGAACCAGTTGGAACCGCATGAGCGGCGGTCAGGATGGCCGCCGCTCCGTACTCATAGGAGCTCCACGATCAGCTCGGCGGCGCGCGTGGCGCCGTCGGTTGCGACTGGCCGGTAGTCGACCTGACGCCCGATCTCGGACCCGATTGCGGCGGCGATCGCCTTCGGGGACGAACTCCGATACGCCATCCGCCGTCCCGCACCGTGGCGCTCGAGCCGGTGACGGACGTGCAGGTTCTGCTCGAAGTGGCGCTCGAGCGGAAAGTAGATGAACGGACGCCTGGTGGCGGTCAGCTCCATCGTCGTGGACAACCCGCCCTGGACGATCGCGAGGTCGCACGCCGCCAGGTGGCGGTACAGATCGGGCACGTAGGAGCGGACCTCGAGCCCGTCGGCCGCCGGCAGCGCAGCCGGATCGATCCGGGGTCCGGCGACGACGATCATCCGCAGCCCGGGGACGAGCCGCTTGGCCTCGGGGTAGCTCGCGATCACCCGCGCCAGCAGGTGCTCGCCGACGCCCGAGCCGCCGACGGTGGCGATGCACACCCGCTCGGCCTCGCCATAGCCGAGCTCAGCGCGCAGCGCTTCGCGGTCGGCGACGGTCTCCGGGTCGAACCCCGTTATGTAGCCGGTGAAGGCGAAATGCTGGTCGGTCCACTCGCGGATCGACGGCAGCCCGGTGCCGAACACGCCCGGGACGACGTCCTCCGGATCGCCCACGAACAGCGACAGGTCGCGCACGCGGGGGTAGCGGGCGATCTGCTCGATCATCTCGGCGTTGTAGTCGCGGGTCAGGGACGCCTCGCCCTCGCCACCGGCGTGCATCGGCAACCAGCCGACGAAGTCGCTGAGCCAGACGTAGGCGGCCGATTTCAGCTCCGGGTTCTCATGCAGGAAGTAATCGAGCTCCCACGCCTCGTCGCCGATCCACAGGTCGCACTGCTCGTCGCGGATCAGATCGTGGAAGACCATGAAGTTCGCGACCAGGATCTCGTCCATCCGGCGGAACGCTTGGAACACGTTCAGCTCGTGCTCGCCGACGGCTTCTGACTGGATATGAGAGGACTCGCCGGCGAGGTCCACGCTTGACGGGTGAATCCGCTCGCCGTGCGCCTCGAGCACCTCGCTGACCGGGTCCTGGGCGAGCCATTCGATCTCGAGATCCGGACGGAGCCGGCGGAGCTCCTGTGCGATCGCGAGGTCGCGACGGACATGGCCAAGGCCGATCGGCGAGGAGATGTACAGCGCCCGCCTGCGCCGGGACGGAGCGCGGGTCCAGCGGCGCGCCGGCGGTGGCGGGCTGATGAAGTCGCGCAGCAGCAGGTTCACCTTGACCGGGTCACGCGCGCTCGGAAGGTGTCCGGCGCCCTCGAGCGTCACGAGCCTGCCGGCGGTCGCCTCCGCCAGCGCCGCGCCCTGCGCGAGCGGCCGGATCTGGTCGCCGTCGCCGTGAATCACGAGCGCCGGGCACCGGACCCGCGCGCACATCGCGCGGAAGTCCTCGCCGCGCGGCACGCCGATCCCGCGGGTCGTATCCGCCAGCGTCTCGGGCGTCGTCTCGAGTGCCCAGCCGATCGAGTCCTCGATGTGCTTGGTCGAGTGCGGCTCGTTGAAGCACTTGCCGAAGAAGAACTCGAGAAAGCCGAGGTAGTCCCGCTTCCAGTAGTGGCTGTTGTACTTGGCCCACCCCTCGTCGGTGTCGAGCCGCTCGTCGAATGGGTGCATGTCGCGCTCCGGGTAGCCCGGGGCCAGGCGGACCGCGGGGCCGATGTACACGATCCCGTCGACGCGCTCGGGGTGGTTGGCGGCGAGGATCGTTCCCCAGAGGGCGCCGCAGGACAGCGCGACCAGCGTCGCGCGCTGGGTCGCCGTGGCGTCCATCACTGCGAGCGCATCGGCCGCGAACTCGTCGGTGCCGTTCGCCTCGGCGCCCGCCGGACGATCCGAGCGACCGTTGCCTCGTCCGTCGAACGTCACCACCCGGCAGCGGCGGGCGAGGTCGGGGATCTGGAACTTCCAGAATCGCGAGTGCACGATCGACCATGTCGGCAGCAGCAACACCGTCGGGCCGCCGTCGCCGTAGCGCTCCCAGAAGATCTGCACTCCGTCCCGCTCCACGTGTCCCACAGCGTCGGGATATCGGGCGCGCGACTGCTCGCCGTGAGCGCGGTCGCGGTCGCGCGTCGCATCGTCGGGCGGGGCGGAGCTGGTGGAGCGGGTCACGGTCATCCGAGCAGCTCCGCGATGCCGGCCGCCGCGCGCGCCGCGCCACCGGCCGTCACCGGCCGGTAGCCGACCTCACGGCCGATCTCGGACGCGATCGCCTCGGCGATCGCGTCCGGCGGCTCGGCGTCGAAGCCCGTGCGCCGACCGGCGCCGTAGCGTTCGAGCCGGTGGCGGACGTGCACGTTCTGCTCGAAGTGGTGCTTGAGCGGGAAGTACAGGAACGGCCGGCGGTTCGCCCCGGTGAAGCTGTCGATCACACGCCGGAGGAGATCCGCCCCGACCCCGGGCCCGCCTACGGTGACGAGGCAGACCCGCTCATCGCTGCGGTAGCCGAGCGCGTCGCGGTCGGAGAACTCCGCCCGGTCAAAGCCGGTGATGTAGCCGGCGAAGGTGAAGTGCTCCTCGATCCATTCGGGGATCAGCGGGAGCTCGTCGCCGAAGCGATCCGGCACGACGTCCTCGCGGTCGCCGACGAAGATCGCGCGGTCGCGGACTCGCGGGTAGCGGGCGACCTGCTCGATCATCTCCGCGTTGTAGTCGGCGGTGAGGCACGCCTCGTGCTCGCCGCCCTCGCCCATCGGCAGCCATCCGGCGAGATCGGTGATCCACGCGTACGCGGCGGTCTTCAGTTCGGGACTTTCGTGCACGTAGTGGTCGAGCTCCCGTGCCTCGTCGCCGGTCCACAGGCCGTACTGCTCGTCGCGGACGAGGTCGTGGAAGACCATCAAGTTCGCGGCGAGGATCTCGTCCACCCGCCGGAACGCGTCGAACACGTTCAACTCGTGCTCGCCCACGGCTGCGGACGGGATGTGAGCGGACTCGTTGGCCGGATGCGCGCTCGCGGGATGGATCAGCTCGCTCCGTGCACGGAGTGCCTCGGTCACGGGATCCTGCGCGAGCCAGTCAAGGCGGTATTCGGTCTCATCGCGCCCTCGAAGCAGATGGTCTCACCTGTCCAGCGGTGCCCGCAACCCCGGGTCGGGTTGCGGGCCCGCTATAGCCCCCTTCCTCGCTTACGGACGAGCCTCGTACACGAGGTTGAACGGCGTCTCGCCCGCGCGGCGGAAGCGCGTGAAGCCGGCGGCCTCGACCACGTCGCGAATTCGCGCCTCGCCTGCTTGCGCCCCGAGTGCGAGGCCGACGTCCTGGGAAAGCGATGCCGGCGTGCAGAGCAGCGTGGAGAACCCGTAGTACGCGCGGCCGACGGGGTTGAGGTTGTCCTCGACGCGGTCGCCGGCGTTCGGCTCGACGATCATCCAGGCGCCGTCCGGCTTGAGCGTCGAGCGGACGTGGCGCGCCGCGCCGACCGGGTCTCCCATGTCGTGCAGACAGTCGAACATCGTGATGAGGTCGTAGCCGGTTCCGCCGTAGGTCGTCGACGGCTCGGCCACGAAGCCAACCCGATCGGCCACGCCGGCGTCCCGAGCGCGCTCGCGAGCGGTCTCGATCGATCCGTCGTGATAGTCCGAGCCGACGAACGTCGAGTTCGGGAAGGCCTGCGCCATCAGGATCGTCGAGGCGCCGTGCCCGCAGCCGACGTCGGCGACGAGCGCCCCGCGCTCGAGCTTCTCCACGACGCCGTCCAGCGCGGGCAGCCACTCGGCGACGAGGTGGGCGTTGTAGCTGGGGCGGAAGAAGCGCTCGCACCCGTCGTGGACGTCGTGGGCGTGTTCGCCCCAGCCGAATCCGGCGCCGGTACGGGCTACCTCGGCAATCCGCGGGTAGTCGAGGATCGAGCCGATCGCCGTCTGAAACAGCCCCGGCAGGTACGCGGGGCTGCTCGGATCGGTGAGCGCGACGGTCTGCTCCGGTGGCAGACTGTAGAGACCGCTGTCGGGGTCATAGTCGACGTAGCCGCCCGCCGCCTGGGCGTTCAGCCACTCCCGGACGTACCGCTCGGCCGAGCCGGTGCGTTCGGCCAGGTCTGCGGGCGACAGCCCGCCAGCACCTGCCAGCGCCCGATACCAGCCGAGCTTGTCACCCATCACCACCAATGCCGCGTTCAACGTGGCTCCGACTTCGTCCACCGCACGGAAGACGAACTGCATGAGCTTGTCGCCGTCGACGGCGACGGGCTCCTCGATGGTGCTCACGATTTCCCTCCTGGGGTCGGTTTCCGGCGAGGCTAGGGTCGGGGTGGCAGGCGTCGCTTCCGGGGGTCACCTAGTCTTGGCGGAGCCCGTTCGGTATCGCATCGGGTGCTCGGGTGATGCTGGTCGGTCGTGACATCGAGCGCGAGGCGATCGAGCGGGCTCTCCGGAGCGCACGCTCGGGGACGAGCGCGACGCTGGCGCTGGTGGGGGAGGCGGGAATCGGGAAGACGGCACTGCTCGAACACGCGGCCGATCGCGCCGCCGGGATGCGACTCCTGCGCGCGCGGGGGATCGAGTCGGAGGCTCAGATTCCGTTCGCGTCGTTGCTCGAGCTGCTGCGGCCGGCGCTCGGGATGCTCGACCGCGTCCCGGAGCCTCAGGCGGCGGCGCTCGAAGGCGCGCTCGCGCTGCGGCCCGGCCCGGCCCAGGAGCGCTTCGCGGTCGGGGCGGCCACGCTCAGCGTGCTGGCGGCGTATGCCGAGGAGGGGCCGGTGGCGGTCCTGGTCGACGATGCCCACTGGCTCGACGTCTCGAGTGCGCAGGCGTTGCTGTTCGCGTTCCGCCGGCTGGTGGCGGATCCGATCGCGGTCATGATCGCGGTCCGGGACGGCGACCCCTCGCTGCTCGACGGCGCCGATCTGCCGACGCTGCGGTTGGCCGGTCTGTCGAGCGCCGACGCCGCGGCGCTCCTGCATGGGATCACGCCGGCAGCCGCCGAACGACTGCACGGCGCGACCGCCGGGAACCCGCTGGCGCTGATCGAGCTTGCCGCCGACGGACAAGACCTCGCGCTGGCCCCCGAGGGCGCCCCGGTGCTCGTGCCCGCGCGCATCGCGCGCGCGTTCCTGCGGCGCGTCGGCGAGCTTGACGAGGCCGCGCGCCCGGCGCTCGTGCTGGCGGCAACCAGTGACAGCGGCGATCTGCCGACGCTCGAACGGGCGGCGAGCCGGCTCGGACTCGACCTCGGCGCGCTGACCGTCGCCGAGGCCCGGGGGCTGGTCACGCTGAAGCCGGGGTCCGTCGAGTTCCGCCACCCGCTTGCGCGGTCGGCGATCTACGCCGCTGCTCCGATCGAGGAGCGGCGGGCGGCCCACCGAGCGCTTGCCGCGGCGCTGCCCGACCGGGACATCGATCGCCGTGCGTGGCACCTGGCGGCGGCCGCGGTGGGGGCGGACGATGCGGCGTCAACGGCCCTCGAGCACGCCGGCGTGAGGAGCCGCGATCGGAGCTCGTACGCGACGGCGGCGGCCGCGTTCGAGCGGTCGGCGCGGCTCGCGGCCGACAGCGAGCGGCGCGCCCGACTGCTGCTGGACGCCGCGGAGGCCGGATGGCACGGGGGGCTGGCCGAACGCGCCGGCGCGCTGCTCGAAGAAGCCCGCAGGTGCACGGCCGATCCGGCTACAGGTGTCGCGATCGACCATCTGTCCGGCCACATCACGATCCGCCGGGGCCCGGTGATGCGCGGGTACGAGATCCTGACGGCGGCGGCGGAGCGCGCCGATCCGGAGCGGGCCGTCGCGATGCTCGCCGAGGCATCCGTCGCGTGCTTCGCCGCGGGCAAGCCGGCCGAGATGCTGTCGGCGGCCCAACGGGCGCATGCCGCGCTGTCCGACGAAGCGTCGGTCCGCTCGCGCTTCATGGCGGAGACCGCGCTCGGGATGGCGCGGGTCCTCGGCGGCGATGCCGCCGCCGGCGCCGAGGTGCTCCACGGGGGGATCACGCTCGCGGCCGGCGCGCCGGAGTTGAACGACGACCTCCGGCTGCTTCCGTGGCTGACGCTCGGTCCGATCTTCCTGCGACAGGCCGACGTGGGGCGGTCGGCGCTCGCGCGGGCGCTCCAAACCGCGCGGGCTCGCGCCGCGCTCGGCGAGCTCCCATTCGTGCTGTTCCTGCTCGCCCGCGACCAGGCCACCTCCGATCGCTGGGCGGTCGCCGAGGCCACCTACGGGGAGGCGATCGGCATCGCGCGCGAGACCGATCAGCGCACCGATCTCGGCTTCGGCCTCGCCGGTCTCGCCTGGCTCCAGGCTCGGCGCGGACGGGTACAGGAGACCCGAGCGCTGGCCAGCGACGCGATCCAGGTGTCCGTCGAGGTTGGAGCGCGGTTGTACGAGGTGTGGGCGACCGCTGCGCTCGGCGAGCTCGAGCTCGGCCTCGGCGACGCCGCGCGGGCCGCCGAGCAGTTCGAACATCAGCGCAGGTTGCTGCGCGAGCTCGGGATCACCGACGTCGACCTGTCGCCCGCGGCCGAGCTCGTCGACGCCTACGTCCGGCTCGGCCGGATCAACGATGCCGAGCTGGTCACGGCTCAGTTCATGACCGCCGCCGCGGCCAAGGGGCAGCCGTGGTCACTGGCGCGCGCGCGGCGCTGCCGCGGGCTCGTGGCCGACGACTCCGACCATGCCGGGCAGTTCGAGCGGGCGCTTCGCCTCCACGCCGAGACGCTGGACGAGTTCGAGACGGCACGGACGCGGCTGGCGTACGGCCAGCGCCTGCGACGAGCCCGCAATCGCGTGCTCGCCCGCGATCAGCTCCGGGCCGCGGTCGACACGTTCGAGCGTCTCGACGCCGGGCCGTGGGCCGAACAAGCGCGCACCGAGCTGGCCGCGACCGGTGAGACGGTGCGCCGGCGCGACCCCAGCACGGTCGACGACCTGACCCCGCAGGAGCTGCAGATCGCGATGCTGCTGGCGAGCGGGAGGACGACCCGGGAGGCGGCGGCCACACTGTTCCTGAGTCCGAAGACGATCGAGTACCACCTGCGCCACGTCTACCAGAAGCTCGACGTCCACTCGCGCGACGAGCTCGCACTGTCGCTGGCGGCGCTGCTGGCGGGCGGCGGCCAGGTGAGCGGGCCGGGACCCGCTCACCTGGCCGGCGATTAGCTCAGGTCCCCGCGTGGCCCACGTCGAAGCTGGCGCGGTTGTCGAGGTCGGTCGACGAGGTGCCGACGAGCACCGTGTAGCGCCCGGAGGCAACCGCGAACTGCCCCTGGCTCGTGTTGTAGTACGCGAGGTCGCTCGGGCTCAGACGGAACACGACGAACCTGCTCTGCCCGGGGGCTAGGGTCAAGGTCGTGTAGCCCTTGAGCTGCATGGGCGGCTCCTGCGCGGCGGCGGGCGACTCCAGGTACAGCTCGACCGTCGTCGGTCCCGGACGCCACGAGGTGTTGCGCACCCGGGCGACCACGTAGGCACTGCCGCTGAACGGGTTGTAGACCGCGCGGACCCCGGAGACGTCGAACCGCTCGTAGGACAGCCCGTAGCCGAACGGGAACAGCGGGCGCTGTCCAGTCGCGTCGTACCAGCGATAGCCGACGTCGAGGCCCTCGTCGTAGTCCTCGATGCCGTTCACGCCGGGATAGTGGATCGGCTGGGTGGCCGGCGCCGGTCCTTGCGTGTTGCCGGCGGGGAACGTCACCGGCAGTCGGCCGGCGGGGTTGGCGTCGCCGAACAGCACGGCCGCGATCGCGGTGCCGAACTGCTGACCCGGATACCAGGTCTCGAGCACGCCCTGCACGTTGTTCAGCCAGGGCATCAGCACCGGGCCGCCGGTGTTCAGCACCACGATCGTGTTCCGGTTCGCTCGGGCCACCGCTTCGATCAACTGGTTCTGATCGCCTTGCAGGTCCAGCGAGGTGCGGTCCATGCCCTCGCCCTGGGCGTCGTTGGCGAACACGATCGCGACGTCGGCCTCGCGGGCCGCCGCCACCGCCGCCGGGATGCCCGACTGCGACGGCGTCTGCCAGCCGAAGTGGATCTCGTGGCTGAACAGCCCGTAGCGGCTCGAGTAGTCGATCTCCACCGGAACCGGCGTTCCGGCGGTGAGTCGCACGGTTCCCTGGAGCACGTAGTTGGGGCCGACGACGAACTGTGTCGCCTCGCGATAGGCGGGTCCGAACGTCCGCCCGGCGATGTGGAGCGTCGCGAGGCCCGCCTCGCGGATCGTGAAGCGATAAAGGCCAGTCTCGCTCGGAGTCAGGGTGCCGGTCCACTTCGCCGACCACGATGGTCCGACTCCGCTCGGCGGGCTCGCGAGATCGACGGTCGGATCGACCTGAGTCGCCGCCGGGTCGCCGCTCGCGTCGATGTTGCTCCAGTACTGCCCGAGCAGGCCGGGTCCGGTGCCGCTGCTCGGGGTGAGCACCGAGGACGGAACGAGGGTCGGCGAGGCCACGTCACCGGCCGAGCCCTGCACCGCCGTGACGTTCACGCCGGCCTGTGCCGCGCGGGCGGTGATTCCCTGTGCCGGCGTGATCGCCTGGCCGGTGGTGAGCGGAACGCCGGCCGAGCCGCCGGTCACGAACACCGCGTCGTTGCCGGTCGGGCCGATCAGCGCGATCGAGCGGACTCGATTCGACAGCGGCAGCGCGTGCCGATCGTTCTTCAGCAGGACCGTGCCGGCTTCGGCGACATCGGTGGCCACCTGCTGGTGCTGCGCCGTCGAGACCTCGGTTGACGCGGTCGCGGGCAGCGGATCGTCGAACAGCCCCGAGTCGAAGATCGCGAACAGGATCCGGCGATCCATGTCGTCGAGCCGGGCCGCGGAGATCTGACCCGAGGTGAAGTCGGCGGCGGTCAGTCCGCCGGCGCCGCCGCCCGGTAGCGCCGGCAGGTCGACGCCGGCGTTCGCGGCGGCCAGCGGATCGCGCACCGCGAACCCGAAGTCGGGGACGACGAACCCGTTGAAGCCGGTGCCGTTCCTCAGATCACCGAGCGTGGTCGGGTTCTGGCAGCTGGGCAGCCCGTCGATCTGGTTGTAGGAGCACATCACGGAGTCGAGCCCGCCCTGCTGGACCGCGATCCGGAACGGCTCCTCGTAGATCTCCTGGAGCGCGCGCTCGGAGACCATCACGTCCGTCGCCGGGGACCCGATCGAGTCGAAGCCGATCCGGCCGTAGTCCTGGTTGTAGGCGGTGTAGTGCTTGAGCGTCACGATCACGTGCTGGCTCTTGGCGCCGGCCACGATCTGCGCGGCGGTGTTGCCGGCCAGGAACGGATCCTCGCCCTCGGCTTCGGGCTGGCGGCCGGCTAGCGGCGTGCGGTCGATGTCGACCGCGGGTCCCGTCCACTCGCTGAATCCCTCGCCCCGGGCCTCGGACCCCACCACCGATCCGTACGCGTACGCGAGCGATCGGTCGAACGTCGCCGCGATCGCCTGACCCGACGGCATCGCCGTGGTGCCGGGGTTGCGGATCCCATCCGGTCCGTCGTCGAAGGTCAGATTCGGAACCCCGAAGCTCGACAGGTCGGCGAAGTTGCCGAGCGCCAGCTGGATCCTCTGATCGGTGCTGAGCGCCGCGAGCACTTCGTTGGCGCGGGTCAGCGCCGGCTGACTCCGATCGGTCCAGGGCTGGGCGGAGGCCGCGGTCGCGGTGAACAGGGCGAGCGCGGCGACGGCGAGCGCGGACGCGGCAAGACGGCTCATCGTTCTCCTCCTGAGGTGGTCTCGGTACCGCCGATCGGGGGCTGCGGCGGGGGCGGCGAGGCAGTCGTACCACCGCTGCTGAATCGTGTCAAGCAGGTTGAGGTTAGGACAGCTCCGGGTCGAAAAAGGGGGTGGGAGCGGTGCCGTGCGCGGTTCGTGGCGATGGAGCTAACACATGCGTAGCCTCAGCGCCAAAGTCCTTTTGCGGTCAGGTCGTCTCGCCGGCGACCACGGCCGGATCCGATGCGGTCGCCCCCGGGTAATCCCCGTCGCCCGAGATCATCGCGTGCAGGTGCCGCGCGATCTCCCGCCACCGGCCGTGGTCGTCGAAGCGGACGGTCGTCAGCCGGGGGCGCATCTGCTCGGCCGCCGGGCTGTCGTCGCAGCCGATCAGCGCCATCTCCTCGGGGAGGGCAACTCCGCAGTCGCGCAGGACCTCGAGGGCCACGACCGCCTGCTCGTCGTTGAAGGCGTAGATGCCGGTGGCGCGCCTTGCGCGGTCGAGCTCGGCGGCCAGCGCGCGTTCGATCGCGTCCCGGCGTACGGGCACGGTTACGAGCCGGAGGTTGACGCGGTGTTCGCGGGCGGCGGCGGTGGCGCCGGACATCCGCTGCTCGACGAGCCGCCGCACGCCGGCGTCATCGGGCATCAGCGCCAGCACGCGCCGGTGGCCGCGCGCCGCGAGGTGCTCGAGCGCCAGCCGGCCGATCCGGGCCTGCTCGATGACGTAGGTGTAGACATGCGGCAGCGGCCGCTGATCGAACGCGACCACGCCGCGCGCACCGAACGCGTGCAGACGCAAGACCACCTCGGCGGACAGCTGGGCTCCGGGTGCGATCACGCCGACGGGATGGACGCGCTGGCTGGCCCGCGCGAGGCTCATCGGGTCCGCGCGCTGGAAGTGGACCAGCGGCGTGTAGCCGAGCTGCTCGAGCGCCTCGACCATCGTGCTGATCGCCTCGGCCACGGGCGGACCGAGCGGCCAGTTAGGGATCTCCACCAGCACGATCTCGGTATGGCCTGCCCGTAGTGCGAGCGCGACCGCGTTCGGCTCGTACCCGAGGCGCTCGGCGACCTCGAGGACCCGGTCACGGGTCGCCCTCGTGATCCGGTGCTCCTCGCAGGAGCCGTTGAGGACGTAGCTGACGGTGGCGCGGGACACGCCGGCGGCGACGGCGACGTCCCTGGAAGTGGGGCGCTTTGCGGGAAGTTCGCCTCGGCGCGTGTCGTGGGCCACGCGCCCAGTCTAAGAGCCCGGATGGGGTGGCTGATCGGGTGAGCGGTCCGGCGGGTGGCCAGGCTACCCGCCGACGGTGAATTGGCGCGAGGTGCCGATCACCTTGCCGTGCGCGTCGAGCGCCTGGACCGTGAACGTGTTGTACGACTGACCCACCGGGATCGCGGTCTCGAACGCGGACTTGGGGGCGGTGGCGATGGTGTGTCCGCCGGCGCCGGACAACACCTTCCACGAGGCGACCTCGGTGGCGCCGTTCCAGCTCGCGTACACCGTGGTCTTGCCGTCCTTGCGTCGCGCGGCGGCCGCGGGCGGATACAGCGGCAGGCCGACCCACGGCTCCACCTCGGCGCGGTAGGTGATGTCCGAGCCGGGGAGGCGAGCGTCGAGGAGCATGTCCCCCGAGGCGCTGTACTCGGTGATGAACGGCGACGATCCCCAGCCCACCAGCTCGTTTCCGTTGTCGAGCGGCTCGAGGCTGCCCATGTAATCGGAGTCGAATTTCGACCCGTGGCTGTACTGGCCGGCGAGCTTCGCGGTGTGCGCGTTCTGGTCGAGTTTGAGCACGAGGCCGCGGGAGGGCCCGGTCGGCGAGACGTAGGTGCCGCCGCCGGTGATCTGGCAGCAGTGGTCGTCGAACATCGTGATCAGCGGCCGGCCGGGATACGTGACCACGTCGTGCTGCCACTGGAAGTCCGCGCCCGGGCCGATCTTGAAGCTCGAGTGCGGCCCGCCGAGCGTCCACTCGATCTTCCCGGTCGCGATGTTGACCTTGTAGACGGCCCACGTGTCGCGCATCGAGACGACGAACGACCCGTCGCCGGGCAGGTCGATCGCGTTGACGTGGTAGGCGTCCCACGGGAACCCGTTGGTCGGCAGCGTGGCGCGCGAGTCGCTCAGCGGGATGTGATCGAGCGCGTCCCAGCTCCGGACGAGCTCGCCGGTCGTGAGGTCGTACTCCTGCACCGCCGAGTCGATCAGCGCGCCGTTGTAGGCGCCGCCGTACCGGGACAGGTTCATCGGGATGTTCTTGTTCGCGGTGACCCAGGCGTCGTGACCGCGGATCACGATCTCGTGCAGCGTCAGGACCCAGCCGTCGGTGGCCTTCAGGGTCGCGATCGTGCGGTAGTGCTGGTCGACGATCACGTACTCGCCCTGCTCGGTGGCGCCGGTGTTCGTGACCACGCCCTGCCACCAGGCGAGGACCGGCTTGCCGTTGTAGACCTGAAGGCTGAGGTTGCCGGCCACGCTCTGCACCGGCACGGGCTTGAACCACACCGGCTGGAGGTTGTTGTCGAGGATCAGCGGCCCGCTCTGGCCGGATATCGGCGGGTGACTGAGGTCGTAGAAGTTCGTCATCAGGATGTAGCCGGGCGCGAGCTTGCTCGAGGCGGTCTTGATGTCCGCGCGGATCAGCGGCGGGCGGAGCCCCGGTTCGGTCACGTAGCTGTAGGTGTTGTCGGTCGTGTACGCGCCGATCGGGGCCCCGTGGGAGCCGCCGAACACGAACGCGACCAGAACGAACGCCGCGACGACCCCGGTCACGCCGATCGCGATCGGGATTCGCTTGGTGATCGGGCCCCGTGCGGCGGCGCCCACCTTTGGCACGAGCGCGAACGTGACCAGCGCGGCCGCGGCGCACAGGCCGGCGCCGATGAAGTAGCCGAGCCGGAACCCGTCGGTTAGCGCCTGTGGCACGCCGTGGCCTTGGCCGATCAGGTGGCTGGTCACCGACGTCGCCAGCGTGATCAGGACCGCGAGGCCGAGGCCGCCGCCGACCTGGCGGGAGGTGTTCACGAGGCCCGACGCGAGACCGGCCTGTCCCTCCCTGGCCCCCTGGGTGGCGGCGATCGTCGAGGGCACGATCGACATCCCGATCCCCGCCGCCGTAAGGATGCCTGGGAGCACCACGTACAGGATCGGGCTGCCGCTGGCCGCGATCTTCGTGAACAGCAGCATCCCGAACGCCATCATCGTGAGCCCGCCGCCGAGCACCGCACGCACGCCGAAGCGGCTGACGAGCTTGCCGGCGCTGCGGGCGACGAACATGATCGTCAGCGCCATCGGCAGGAAGCACAGCCCGGCGTGGAGCGGCGAGAGCCCGAGCACCTGCTGCAGGTACAGCGAGCTCAGGAACCACATCGGGAACAGCGCCGCGCTGAACAGCAGCACGATGCCGTTGGCGACGTTGAGCGGCTTGGTCAGGTCTTTGAACGGAATCAGCGGATCGGACGCCCAGCGCGTCTCGATCAGGTTGAACAACCCCAGCAGCGCGAGCCCGACGAGGATCGGAATGAGCGCCTGCCCAGCGTGCCAGCTGCGAAGGCCGGCCTGCACGACGCCGTAGACGAGCACCATCTGCCCGACTGTGAGCGTCACTGCGCCGGCGACGTCGAAGTTCCGGCCGGCGACGTCCCGGCGGCGATCGACCACGACCGCGTACGCGATCAGGGCGGTGACGAGCCCGATCGGGGGATTGATGAGCAGCACCCAGCGCCAGCTGAGGGTCTCGGTGATGATCCCACCGAACAGCACGCCGGCGGCGCCGCCGGCGCCGTTCATCGCCGCCCACAGCCCGATCGCGCGGTGCAGTTGCGGTCCGGGCGGGAACGACGAGGTGATGATCGCCAGGGAGGAGGCGGCCATGAACGCACAGCTGAACCCCTGGACGCCGCGGGCGATGACCAACATCTCGCTTGTGGTGGAAAGGCCGCCGACGAGCGAGGTGAGCGAGAACAGGACTAGCGCGGCCACGAACACCCGCCGCTGCCCGAGCCGGTCGGCCGCGCGGCCGCCGAGCATCAGGAACCCGGCGAACGCAATCGCGTACGCGTCGACGACCCACTGCAGG
>Ga0335078_10006614_pt1 | contig 17142 bp, 13 predicted proteins | sample Lox_Sample_32_FD_206711 | JGI IMG/M metagenome (GOLD analysis project Ga0335078, IMG submission 206711) | Soil microbial communities from Loxahatchee National Wildlife Refuge, Florida, United States - Lox_Sample_3.2 | ecosystem: Environmental > Terrestrial > Soil > Wetlands | place: USA... | reverse complement strand
GAGGTTGAAGGGGCGTCATGGCTGAGCTGGTGGTCATCGGCGTTGTGGCCGGCCTGCTGGCTGGCATCTCGCCGTGCATCCTGCCGGTCCTGCCGGTCGTGCTGGTCGCCGGTGCGGGGCAGGTCCACGGTGATGAGCCGCCGCCCGGTGCCGGGCCGGGGCGACGGACCGGGCTCAGGCGGCCACTAGCGGTAGTCGCGGGCCTGGTGCTGAGCTTTGGCTTCATCGTCCTGGCCGGCTCGGCCGCGCTCTCGCTGTTGCACCTGCCGCAGGACTTTCTGCATGACGCGGGCATCGTGGTGCTGATCGTGGTGGGGCTGAGCTACCTCATCCCGCCGCTGGGCACGCTGATCGAGCGCCCTTTCTCCCGACTGGGCACCCGCCGCCCAGAGAACGGGGCCAGCGGATTCGTGCTCGGCCTTGCCCTCGGGGTCTTGTACGTGCCTTGCGCCGGGCCCATCCTGGCCGCCATCACGGTGGTCGGGGCGACCCACCGGGTCGGGCTGACCACCGTGATCCTCACCGCCGCGTTCGCGGTGGGAACCGCGGTTCCCCTGTTCGCAGTCGCGGTCGCCGGAAGCCGGCTGGCCACCCGGGTCGGGACCATCCGACGGCATGCACCCCAGGTGCGCCGCATCGGCGGGGCGGTACTGGTCGTTATAGCCGTGGCCATCGCCGTCAACGCATTCGCCGGCCTGCAGCGCATCGTGCCCGGCTACACCAGCGCCCTGCAGGGCTCGGCCAAGGTCCGTAACCAGCTCAACGCGCTCGCCGGAGCCCCGCATACCTCGCTGATCAGCTGCAACTCCAACGCCACTGGGCTGGTGAATTGCGGCCGTGCCCCCAATTTCACCGGAATCACGGACTGGCTCAACACCTCTGACGGCAGGCCGCTGTCGCTGAGCGCGCTGCACGGCAAGGTGGTCCTTGTCGACTTCTGGACATACTCGTGCATCAACTGCCAGCGCACGCTGCCCCACGTCGAGGCATGGTACGCCAGGTATGCCAAGAATGGCTTCGTGGTGGTGGGGGTGCACACCCCGGAGTTCGCGTTCGAGCATGTTGTCTCGAATGTGCGAGCGCAGGCCGCGGCGCTCGGCGTGCATTATCCCGTCGCCATCGACGACGACGACGCCACCTGGAAGGCTTACAGCAACGAGTACTGGCCCGCGGACTACCTGATCGATGCCAGCGGCGACGTCCGCCACGTCCACTTCGGTGAGGGCGACTACACCGGCACCGAGCAGCTCATCCGCCAGCTGCTGACCGAGGCCCATCCTGGCGTGCCGCTCCCGCCGCCGACAGACGTCGCCAACCAGACTCCGGCCGGCCTGCTGAGCCCGGAAACCTACATCGGTTACGACCGGCTCCAATACCTCGTCCCTGGCGACCAGGTAGCTGAGGACGCCCCAGCCGCCTATCACTTTCCCGCGTCTCTACCGCTCGGCGGGCTAGGGCTGTCGGGAACCTGGACCGAGCATGCCCAGGAAGCCACGGCCGGCACCGGGGCCGAGCTTGAGCTTGGCTTCCACGCCCAGCAGGTGTACCTGGTACTGGGCGGTCACGGGACACTCAGTGTGTCCGTCCACGGCCACCCTGGCCGGACCATCGGCATCGGAGGTGTGCCCCGGCTGTACACCCTGTACCAGGGCGGTTCGGCGGCCAACGGGAGGCTGCTGCTGCATGCCTCACCGGGAGTTGAGGCCTACGACTTCACCTTCGGCTGACGGATCTGGCCAGCCGGGCTGAGGTCCCGGCGGCCACTGGGTTGGCCTGCTCGCTGGCTGGCTGGCTGGCTGGCTGGCTGGCTGGCTGGCTGGCTGTTAGCAGGGTTGCCTGACCGCTGGCCGCGCTGCCAGGCTGGGACACGCGGGAAGAAGCTTCACCGACCCTGGCGGACGGTTGCGTGACTGGCCTGGAGATACGGGTGGCCGGGTGGGCAGATGCGCCGGAGACCGCGCAGATGCTCGCCCACGCCTTCCATGACGATCCGGTGTTCGGCTGGATGCTTCCAGCAGAGGACTCACGGGGTCGGCGGCTGCGACGCTTTTTCGTGACCGGGCTGCGGCATGAGTCGCTTCGCCACGGCGGAGTGGAAGTGGCCTGTGTCGATGGGCGGGTGGCCGGAGCCGCCGTGTGGGTCCCGCCCGGCACCCCACTCGGCACCGAAGTGTCCGCCCTTCCCGGCTATCTGCGGGCTTTCGGCCGCCGGTTCGCCACTGCGTCGCAGTTTCAGTCCGCCGCGGTCCGCACCCATCCGCACGAACAGCCGCACTGGTATCTGGCCGTCATCGGGGTCGATCCAGCCCGGCACGGGCACGGGATCGGCGCGGCCCTGCTGCGCTCGCGGCTCCGGCGGTGCGATCTGGAAGGGCTGCCTGCCTACCTGGAATCCTCGAACCCGGGAAATGTGCCGCTCTACCAGCACTTCGGTTTCCACGTCACCGGCAGCCTGGGGCTTCCGGGTGGTGCACCCGTTGTCAGCACGATGTGGCGGCCAGGCGACTTGAGAGACGGTGCCGGCTGAGTTTGTCGGGCCAGTCCACTCCGGGCCCACACTCCATGATCACTCCATCTCGATGGTCGGTGATCGTTCCCTGCAGTATGCAGACCATGCCTGGCCTGTCTGCATGGTCGTGAATCGGGCCGAAGCCCCCTCCCGGCTCGATCGTCACCATTCGCATCCGAAGCTGCCGCCCTGCCATGCTGCCGATTTCAGGGCCAAGGTCAAGCGCTGCCAGCAGCTCCACCGTGACACCTTTCGTCTCAGGTGCCGCCTGCTCGTTCCCATCGCGATGTCCTTATCTGTGTCAGCCGACGGGGATCTCGACGGAGACGTTGGTGGCCTTGACGGCGGCGACGGCGAGCATTCCAGGCTCCAGGCCGAGTTCGTCGGCGGCTTCGCGGCTGAGCAGCGAGACGAACCGGTGTGGCCCGGCCTGGATTTCTACCTGGGCGATCACGGTGTCGCAGGTGACCCGGCTGATCAGGCCGCTGAACCGGCTGCGGGTCGAGTGGGCCACAACCACCTTGTTCTCGCTGCGGTCGGCTGATTGTGATTACGTTCACAATCTTGCCGATGCATGAGCATGCCCCGGTGGCTCCGGACTGGCCGACCGGCCTCGCGCCAGGTGCCGGCGGCCTGCCTGGCGCCTACACCGGGCGCCCGGATCCAATCCCGCCTGCCCAATCTGCAAATCCGCCGCCTGGTCGGCGTCCTGGTGATCGCCATCGGTGCCCGGTATCTGTGGTCCGGCCTCGGCTGACGAGCGTTCCTATCCGCCTGCCATCGCGCCGACGACGAGGTATGGCTCGGTCCCGGCGGCGACAGCATTGGGCAGCAGATCGTCGGGCGGAGCGTGGGACAGGTCCAGCTCGCTGGCGAAAAACCGGATGAAGGCGCGCCGGGGACCGCCGTCGTGACCGCGGATGGTCCCGCGCAGCATCGGGTAGCGGGCCTCCAGCGCGTCCAGCACTGTCCGCTGAGTCACCGGGCCGTCGATGTCGAGGTGCACCTCGCCATCGATGCAGGCGAGGGTCCGCAAGTGCGCGGGGAGCACAACCCGGATCATGGCAGCGTCTGGACCTCGACTGACAGCACGGCCGGGAGATCACGGACGATCGGCGCCCAGCTGTCACCGGAATCCGCGGAGGCGTAGATCTGGCCGCCGGTGGTGCCGAAGTACACCCCGCAGGAATCCATCGAGTCCACGGCCATCGCGTCACGCAGCACGTTGACGTAGCAGTTCTCCTGCGGCAGGCCCGTGGTCAGGGCCTCCCAGTCGTCGCCGCCAGTGCGGCTGCGGTAGACCCGTAGCTTCCCCTCGGGCGGGAAGTGCTCGGCGTCGCTGGTGATCGGGACCACGTAGATCGTGTCTGGCTCGTGGGAGTGCACGTCGATGGGGAACCCGAAGTCAGAAGGCAGATTCCCGGAGATCTCCCGCCAGGACTCACCGCCGTTGTCGCTGCGCATGACGTCCCAGTGCTTCTGCATGAACAGCACGCCCGGCCGGGCCGGATGCATGGCCAGGCGATGCACACAGTGCCCGACTTCGGCGTCCGGGTCGGGGATGCCTTCGGATTGCAGCCCGCGGTTGATCGGCCGCCAGTTCTGGCCCGCGTCATCCGAGCGGAACGCGCCCGCCGCCGAGATCGCGGCGAACATCCGCCCAGGCGCCGATGGGTCCAGCAAGATCGTGTGCAGGCACATTCCGCCCGCGCCTGGCTGCCAGGACGGGCCGGACTCATGACCGCGCAGCTTCGGCAGCTCCTGCCAGCTCTGCCCACCATCATCAGATCGGAACAGCCCGGCGTCTTCCACCCCGGCATACACGGCGTCCGGATCATCTAGTGATGGCTCCAGATGCCAGACTCGCGCGAACTCCCACGGGTGCGGCGTCCCGTCGTACCACTGATGGGTACCGGGCGTGCCCTGGTAGGCGAACTGATTGCCCACTGGCGCCCACGTCGAGCCGCCGTCATCCGAACGCTGGATCACCTGCCCCGACCAGCCACTGGACTGCGACGCGTACAGCCGGTCCGGATCAGCGGGTGATCCTTTCATGTGGTAGATCTCCCAGCCCCCGAAGTGCGGGCCGCTGACTTCCCACCGATCGCGCTTGCCGTCGGAGGTCAAGACGAACGCGCCCTTGCGCGTGCCTGCTAGCACCCGTACACCGCTCACCTGCTGCTCCCTTCAGTCCCGCCGGGCATGACCTCACGCCGGTCCCGGCTGGGCATGATCCCACCTGACCTGGCGATTGTCACGATCCAGGGGTATCAGGGCCCGCTGACAGTCCTGACGGATAGCGGTGGCCAAACTCATCGGGACACAGGGAATCACCCTGTCCGGTTCCCGGCCAGCTCGGCATGCCTGGCCAAGCTCCAACCGGATCGCCGAGCACCTGTGAGAGATCGTGAGAGACCGCACCGATCACCCAAGCAAGAGGCTGCCTCTCATGTTCGAGAAACTACTCTGACCTGCGGAAATTAGTCGGCGCGGGCCAATTGAACCGGCGGCCCCTGACCCAGCGGCTGTCAAGGCAGCCGGCGGGCAGTCGTTCCGCGCAGGCCCTTAACCCGCTGCCGCTCTCCAGGGAGGCGGCTTTGCGGCAGGTGGTAGCAGAGTAGGAGACGGTCAGGCGGGTTCTGGACTCATGCGGGGTGTTTCGTGTCTGCGGCCAGGAGTGGGAAGAAGTGGCCGGCGATCTGCCGGAGGACGCTGACGATGAGCCGGGGTGGAAGGTCGGCTTGCGGGTCGTTGAGTTCGGCCGGGAGCTGCACCCCCATGTCTCTGGCCCTGCTGATGAGGGCTGGTGCGATGCCTTTGCCCAGAGTGCTCAGGGCCTGGCCGACCACTTCGGGGTCCATCGTCCAGGCCGGCACGGGATGCGGGGTGGGAGCCGCCCAGGTCTCAGGTGCGCGGGGCGTGGCGAGCGAGAAGAGGTGGCCGAAGGTGCGGGCTGAAGCGTCGCGCTGGGTGAACGGCTCACCCAATCCCCATCTCTTGCGGAGGGTGGCGATCAGGGAGGTGTGGCGGTACTCCTGGTTGTACACCGATCCCGGTTCGACCCACGGCGACACGATGACTGCGGGTACCCGGTAGCCGGAGCGGTCGAAGGTAAAGCCGAATTCGCCGGGCGGCGCGGATGGGTCTGGTGGCGGCACTGGCCCGGGAGGGACGTGATCGTAGGTGCCGCCTGGCTCGTCCCACCCGATGAGCAGCGCGGTGTTCCACACGTTGGTGCCGGCCGGGGAGGTGGCGGAGCGGTAGGCGCGGTACACCCGGTCCAGGAAGGCCTCGCCGGAGAGCATCGAGGTCGGGGAGTCCATCGCCAGGTCGACCGTGTCGGAGAAGGAGCGGCCGAACGCGGGATGGTAATCACCGTGGCCCCCCAGCATGTTCGGCTCGATCAGCGAGAAGTCGGGCAGGGTGCCCGCGGCGGCGTCCTTTTCGAACTCGGCGAAGGGCACGAAGTGAGTGGCCAGCCGGTCCTTGAGCCGGGGGAAGTGGATCACCCCGGTGAACGAGATCGGCATCGGCTCCATGACGTAGACCTTCCAGGTCCTGCCGTGAGCCGCCAGCCGGTCGAAGATCGTCTCGGCCGTGTTCTGGGCCAGCCATTTGGTCATCGGGCTGTTCACGACGAACCCCGACGAGGTGGCCGCCGTCCAGAACGACCGGTTCATGAAGGTCTGGGACGGCACCTCGCAGAACCAGTGGTCGAAGACCCCGAAGTCCCGGGCTATGCCGTTCAGCACCGGGAGCTGCTCGGGAGTGCAGCCGGTCATGATGTGGGCGTACTCGTCGTAGCTGGGCTGGCGGCCGGTTTCCCCGGTGAAGGCGGAGATGTAGTCGGCCACGAACCCATCCATCGTCGGTACCGCCCCGGCTGGCGGCGCGTTCCATGGCTCTGCCACGGCATCACCGATCTTGAACCGGTTGTGGTCATCGATGACATTGAACAGCTGGGTGTTGGTGTGGAAGTACTCCTCACCCGAGTCCGGGTTCGGCGAATCCATATCGGTGGCGACGGTGTAGGGAACCACCCTGCGGTCAGCGCCGTGTTCTGCCCAGCCGGGAATGGGGTTGCTCAGGTCCTTGCCGATGACCCCGTCGAAGTTCTTGCCGTCCTCCGGCCCGTACAGGTACCCAAGCACATTGTCGAAGGAACGGTTCTCAAACAGCACCACCACGACGTGATCCAGCGCATGGGACCCATCCAGTACGGGCATCAGCTATGACTCCTTACCCAGTCGGCCGTGACCGCGGCCGGGTTCGTGATACCTGTAGCACTCCCAAGCCAATAGGCAGGCGAGTAGGTGCGCCGAGCTCGCGGATAAGAGGGATCGCTTGCCCGGCGTATTCTAGTCAGGCTGCCGGTAATGGTCCCCTGCCTTGAGCGAGCTGCGAGCAGCGTCCATGCCAGTGCCTTGCGTTCCCCACTCGTTGGTGTCAGTTCCGGGCGTCAGGTCTGGTGCTATCTGAAGCGGTTCGGATCGTCCGTTGCGCAGCCACGCCCGGAGGCCAAGCACTACCGAGGGTGCACTGAGGAGGACGACGGCGAGCCCGATCTCGAAGTGGCCGAGCGCCAGGGCGACGATGCCGCCCGTCAGCATTACTATTACCCAAGTTATGTGGTGAGCGGCTACCAGCTTGGGCCGCAGCCGACGGTAGCTCCCACAGTCAGTGTCTTGGGAGAACCCCCGGAACTGCGATGGATCATTCATCCTGGTAAAAACCTCACCGCTTGGGCGGCGCCCAAACTACATCCTCTCGGGGATGACAAGGTACCGAGCTGGCAGCAGCAGAACCAGATGACGTCTGTCCCATCGCTGCGGCTTCTGGTCACTAATCCCTGGCTTGTGAGGTACACCCCAGCCGTCGGAAACAGTCTGCCGCCTTCGCCTCACGCAGCGGCGGCGGGCCGCCGGGTCGGTAGAGTCGCGAAGGCGCCTCACCTGGCAGGAGCGGTCATGGAGCGACTGGACAATCCCGTTCGCGATTATGCGTGGGGGTCGGCGGCTGACATTCCGGAGTTCCTTGGCGTCGAGCCAGGGGCCGGGCCTGTCGCCGAGCTGTGGATAGGGGCGCATCCCGGCTCCCCGTCGCAGGTATCACGGGACGGTGCCACGCGGTCCCTTGGCGAGGTGATCGGGGCGCAGCCGCACGCCGCGCTCGGGGCCCGGCTGATCAGCCGCTTCGGGCCGGGACTGCCGTTCCTGCTGAAAGTCATCTCGGCCGCCCGCCCGCTCTCGCTGCAGGTGCACCCAGACAAGGAATACGCCGCCCGCGCCTACGCGGCCCAGGAGCAGGCGCCGGGCGGGCCGCGTGACTACACAGACGCCAATCACAAGCCGGAGATCATCTGCGCGCTGCGCGACGGCTTTGCCGGGCTCGACGGGTTCCGGCCGCTGCCGGGCACCCGCGCGCTGCTGGCCGAACTGGATGTGCCTGGCCTCGGCTGGCTTGCCGCCGGCCTGGACGACGCTGACCCGGCGGCCAGCCTCCGGGAGGTCGTGACCAGCGTGCTGACCGGCCAGGCAGACCGCAGCGCGGTGATCGCGGACGTCCGGGCCGCCTGCGAGCGGGTAGCCGGTGGCTGCGGGCCGTGGCGGCTCGCCTGCGCGGCCTACGCCGTGGTCGCGGCCGCGTACCCGGCCGATCCTGGTGTGCTCGTGGCGCTGCTGCTCAACTACGTGGAGTTGGCGGCGAGCGAGGCCGTTTTCGTGGGCGCCGGCGTGCCGCACTGTTACCTGCACGGCTTCGGCGCGGAGCTGATGGCGTCCTCAGACAACGTGCTGCGCGCGGGACTGACCAGCAAGCGCGTGAACGTGCCAGAACTGCTCCGGGTGCTTGACTTCGCCCCCGCCGAACCGGAGGTACTCCGCGCTCAGCCCGAGCCTGACGGGATTGAGGCGGTCTACCGGACGCCAGCTGACGACTTCAGGCTCAGCCGGCTGGAACTGGACAGCGAGCGGGCAACGCTGCCAGCTGGCAGGCCGCAGATCCTGCTGTGCGCTGAGGGTACAGCCGAGCTGCAGGACGCCGCGGGGGCCGGCCTGGAGCTGCGGCGCGGCCAGTCGGTCTTTATCCCGGCCACGGAGAGCGGAGTGAGCATCGGCGGCAAGGCGACCGTCCTGCGGGCGACAACGGCATCCTGATCCCTTCCCCCGCCGTCCTGGCGGCGGACCAGGTGCCGGGTCCGGCCAGAAAGGCCTGACAGCCAAGGCCCCCATGGGTGGGTGCGGAAACATGAACCCTTCGTGATCTTGCCTCTCAGCCTGGTGTGCGGTTGTGCGCGGCGAAATGCATCGCTCCGCACGCAAATGGTAAAGACCTTCTTTGCAATCCCATAGGCTCTTCTTTACAAGCCTCTGGGCCTGTGCAAGGGTGGAAACCGCTCGGTCGGCCACGAGGGTCCGGCGACGGGGGAGGGGGGAACTCCCGTGCGAGGCTTCTTTGTAGTCCGCACAGCGGTCGCAATGCTCACAGGTGCGGCCGGCTGAGGGGACTCGGTGTGCGCGCTGACGACATCTATCGCTTCGTAGTCCTGCGGCAGGTCTCCGGGCGGCCGCCCGTGGAGTTGCCCGACCCGTTCGTCCCGGCGTACGGCGATGCGCCACCAGCCGAAGGTGACCTGCGCCAACGCGTCACGAACGCACTGTCCGCCGGTGACCGAGCCGGGCTCCGAGCCGCCTGTGCGCCGGTCGCGTCTGCGCACGCCAGCGCGTGGGAGCTCGTTAGCGACCCGCACGCCGCCCTGTTCCGCGACCTGCCCGACCTGGCTCGGCGAGGCGATGCTACGCGCGCCTGGAAGGTCGTCGTCTCACGGCTGGCCCCGCCGGCCGGCGACGGCGATGGCGATGGCGGCGACCGGCCGCCGCCGATAAATGGGCCGGTCGGAGGCAACCCCGCGCTCAACCAGATCAGGGAGCTGCGCGTCGCGGTGGCGAACTACTTCACCGCGGTGTCATTGACCGGCGGCGCGACCGGCGATTTGGATGGCGCCGCGCACCTGATCTGTTGCCTTGAGACCTTGACTCGGTTGATCGTGACCCAGCGCCCAGCCAACCAGGACCCGCCTCAAGCGGACCCGGGCGACGCCGTAGCAGACCCGGCGACCGTCCCGAGCTGGACGCTGCCGCTGACCCGCGGCGTGGTGGTCCTGCCGTTTGCCGGCCGTGCCGACGGCAACGCGGGCCCGGACAACCCGGACCCAGGCGGCGAGCGGCCAGGTCGTGTGCCGCAGGCCGGAGTCCCGCCTGTCCACGCTCGGCGCTTCGTCGGTGAGATGTTGGGTGAGAACGCGGCAGACGCGGATGCCCCCCCGTACCAGCCACCGGCCTCGTTCGTTGGTGACCTGGTGATCCTGAAGCAGCAGCTGCGCGGATATCAGCTCGGTGAGATCGCGCACGTCGAGAACATCATGGCCAAGGAGCATTTCGACCGGACCTTCAGGTCGCTGCGTCGGTCGGAGAGCCGCCTGCTCACCGCCGAGGAGGACGACAAGGAGGTCAGCCGCGACCTGCAGACGACGACGCGCGATGAGCTGAGCACCCAGATCGACACGTCCATGTCGCAACAGGTCGACCTGTCGGCCAACTTCAACGTGAATGCGACCTACCTCGGGCCGTCGGTCACAGTGACTGCCAGCGTCGGGGCGGCCGCCGGCTATAGCCGCTCGTCGGACGAGCGGAACTCGACGGCGTCGTCGCACGCGCAGGAGGTTGTCAGCAAGGCGAGCGAGAAGGTTCGTCAGCACACCCTGACCCAGCGCGAGCAGCTCGAGATCTCCGAGACCGACGACACGAGCACGCATGGGTTCCGCAACGACGACAACGAGTCGCTGGTGGGGGTGTACCGGTGGCTGGAGAAGACCTTCGACCTGCACCTGGTCAACTACGGCCGGCGCCGCATCTACGAGTTTATGATCCCCGAGCCGGCGTCGTACTGGACCGCGTTGCTCGGCCAGCGGGGCGACTCGCTGTCCGGGCCAAGGCCGACCCCGCCCACGCTGCCGGGAGCCGGCAACGTCGCCGTCCCGCTCACGAGCTCCGACTTCTCCCTCACCGCCGCGGACGGCTCTTCGCTCGAGGCTCCGGTCCGCTGGGCGGAGATCGTCCAGCTGGCCACTGTGTGGGGGGTCACTCTGGTCGAGCCGCCGTCTGCTACCAAGCAGGTGCACTTCGCGTTGAGCGTGCCGGGGGAGAGCAACACCAACACGGACAAGATGATCACCCGGTTCGGCAACAACCAGAGCTGGTTCTACGAGTCAGGGATTATCTCCCGGCAGGCCGCGCAGCAGCCGCTGCAGGTGCCGGACGGATACGAGGCCTACCAGGGGAATGTGGGGCTCGAGAGCTTCATGTACGTCCGCAAGCGGGACAACGACTATCACCAGTTCGAGCGCGGCTACACCTTCCTGTTCCTCAACGGCAAGCTCGTTTCGATGTCGATCGGGGTCGACCCGAACGAGGCCGGCCGGATGGACTTCAGCCTGCCGGACGACATGCTGATGGCCGCGAACACCACGCTGCAGGGCGACATACCGGTCGCCGTCGCCACCTCGCTCAACGGCGCCGACCTGACTATCCGGCTGGACTGCCGGCGGACCAAGAACAAAGAGCGCTCGTGGGCTGACGACATGATGGCCGCCTTCGGCCGGGCATACGCCGATCGCGTGGCCCGCTGGGAGGAGGACCGGGACCGCGCGATGGTCGGCAACGAGGACTGGGGCAGCGCCCTGCCGTCCACGACCATGCGCGCCATCGAGGTAGCCGAGCTCAAGCGCAGCGTCCTGTCGCTGATGACGGACAACGCTCTCGATGATTTGGGCGCCAGCGTTCTCAGGGCTGGCAACGACCCGGCGGTCATTCCACCGCCGCCTGTGCTGGACCCTGCTCACATCGACGCGTACTCGACGATCGTGCGGTTCTTCGAGCAGGTCTTCGACTGGGGAAACATGGCGTACGTCTTCTCCCAGTATTTCTTCGGCCGCAAGACCGAGTGGACCAAGCTGTCCATAGCCGACAACGCCGACGCACAGTTCAAGGCGTTCCTCTCCGCGGGTGCCGCCCGCGTGCAGGTCCCGGTCCGGCTCGGTTACGAGGCGCACGCGCAGTACTTCTTCGACCGCGTCGGTCCGCTGCCCTCGCTTGAGGCCCGCATCCCGTGGCTCGGCACGATGCGCGCGATCGCCGAGGATCTCGCAGCGGACGCGCGGGAAGGGTTCTCCCTGGGCGACGGGACGGTCTCCGTCGCCAGCCAGACGGACCTGGTCACGGGCACCGGGACGGCCTTCGCGGACCCCCTAGACATTGTCCGCGAGATCCGGCTGGGCGGCAAGATCCACGTCATCCACGAAGTCCTCTCCCCAACGCGTGTCCGGATCCGGCCGGCCTGGGCGGGCGCAGACCTCACGGACGTGTCCTACGAGACCGGAGGGATCGTCGTCGGCGACCCGATCCCGCTCACCCTCCCCACCACGCTCGTGGCCATCGACAAACCCGGACTGTCCTTGCCGACCTACCCACCGCGCTATGGCGACGGCTGACCAAAGCGCGCTCACGAAGCTGATCGCCACCGCGGTCGCCGCCGAATGGACCGGCCCGGACCCTGACGCGGACGACCTGCGTACGGCGCTCGCCGACGCCGTGACCAAGATCGTCGCCCGCGCGGACCAGGTCACGCGCGGTGGCACCAGCTCGGCGTACGCCGCCGTGCTCGACGCTTACCGCAAACAGTCCCCGGCCGGCCCACCTCCGGTGGCATCGCCGTCGTCCGGGCCGATCTCTCCCGATGAGGCCGCGGCCCGACGGATGGTGCAGGCGCTGCTGCACATGATCCCCGAGCCGGCCCGCAGCCTGCCGGCGCTCGTCACGGACATGCAGGTTCAGCCGAGCCCGCCGCCGCCGCCCAGTGGACCGGCTCCCGCGTCCTCGCCCGGGCCGCCGACGGCGGACCAGTCGGGGCAGGGGCAGGGGGCCTCCTCGTCGGACAAGGACACGGAGGACAAGGAAAAGGAGCGGGCTTGGCTCGACATCCCGGTTAACCCCACAGCGCTCGCCACCGCCTGGCCGTCGCCGCCTCGGCTGTCGAAGCTCATCAAGGACACGCTGGCCAAGCTCCGCAAGCTGTCCTGCGCCACCGCGCTGGTCGACCTGGAGACCTGGCTGACCTACGTCCCGCCGCGCGCGGCCACAAGCTATGCCGTCGCCGGGGCCATCCAGACCGCGTTCGCCGGCGTCGACGTCACCGGGATCACCAGCTCGAGCCTGAGCCTAGGCAACGCGGTGCACGACCGCATCGAAGCCAATGCGGCGCGCTCGCTGGCGCCCCTCTTCGACCGCTATCTGGTCGCGGAGAATAGCATTTATCCGCCCGGGAACGCCGGCATTCCCGGCCCGCTAGAGGTCTGGGCGGACAACGCGCGCAACGTTTCTAAGGAGTTCAGCCTCACGGCGCTGCAAAATTCCCGCGGGCAGGCCGGGCTGATCCGCTCCAGGCGGGCTACGACGTCGCGCGAAGACCTCGTCGTGTTCTACCGGTCAGACGTCTGCTCCTTGCCCGGTCCGCTCGCCGTCGGGCGTCCGGAAGTGTACGAGGTGAAGGCGGTCGGCAGTCTGCTGGACGCGGTGCCGCAGGTCACGGCGTACTCCATCAACTACCTGTGGGCCTCGGCCTACCTGCGCTGCGGCAAGATGCTGACGGTGCCCGGCGCGCGCATGGACAACACCCTGATGCTGCCAGCCTCACCGGAGTTCCCCTCCATCCCGATCCCCTGCCTGTGCGTCTCGGACCTGCCGGGAGCCGTGACCGCAGCGGCCTCCCCGACGATGACCGCAGCGCAGATCGCCGCGATGGTCCAGCAGTTCCTCAACGCGGCACTCTCGGTACCGCCGTATCTCGCCGTCCCGTTCATGGTGAGCGGCCTGTACGGCGTGATCCCGTACTTCGTCATCGACATGGGCCAGCTCGTCAAGGCGATCCAAGCGGCACTCCAGGCGATCATCGAGGCCCTCATCGCAGCGTTGCTCGCCTACCTGGCGGCCAAGAAGCTGCTCGAAAAGCTGGCCGACGTCGGTGAAGCCCTCGCCAAAGCGCTCGCCGCCGTGGTCGTAGTGATCCTGTGCGTGGTGGCGATGTTCCTCCTGGCGCCGATCATCGCCGCGGCCCTCGGGATCTCGCTCGCCACCGTGGGGGTCGTCGCCGCTGCGGCCCTCATCCTGATCGTCGTGGGCGCAGCCAGTGGCCTAGGCGGTGGTCCGGGCGGTGGTCCCGGCGGTGCGCGCAGTCCTGATCCGAATCGGATCGACCCGGGCACCTCGCCACTGACCCTGCACCTGCCGCCGTTCGAGGTCGAAGGCATCACCGCCCGGCAGATCGCGACCTTCGCCTCCATGTACCAGCGAGCAACCCTGGACTTCTGGCGGCAGGGCGCCTTCACCTCGCAGACCTCGTACGCCTAGTGCCTCGTCATGCAGCGTTGGTCTGGTGACCGGTCCAGGTGCGAATCACTGACTTCGGCGCGAAGTTGGTCTTGGGCTGGGCGCGGGCATTGCGCCAGCGCATGTATCTGTCGATCCTCTGGCCTTGCCAGGCGTTGGTGCGGTGGTCGGTGCCGTTCAGCACGAAGTACCGCAGCGCGGCAAATTCGGGCTCGATCCAGTTCAGCCACCGGCACGGAATCCCCGCCTGACACGACCCGGCTGACCGGCAATAATCGCGTGGTGTCTGGTATGCAGACGGATGCCGTGATCGACGCGCTGGCAGCCGACCCGCAGCTGAAGGCGTTCGTGCGTGACCGCCGGATCGAGGCACTGCCCGCGAAGATGTCGCGACGCCGCGAGCTGCTGGATGTCGTCGCCCGGGCATTCGAGCCCGGCGTCCGGTATCCCGAGCCTGCGGTAGACGACTTCCTGCGCCGGCTTCATCCCGATCACGCCGCACTGCGCCGTTACCTGGTGGACGAGGAGTTCCTGGATCGCGCCAACGGGGAGTACTGGCGGATCGCCGGGGCCACCCGGAGTTCTTAGGCTCTATGGCCACGTCTGCCCCGCAGTACGCCCCGACGTCGGGTATGGCGCTACCTGGTCCGGGGTAACCGGCTGTGGTGACCGTTTCGCACTCGGTCCGCGGTTGACAGCATGGCGGGGCGCGAAGCTGTCGCCCCTGTTCCGCATTTCGAGATCAGTCACGCCGAACCAAGGTTCCCCAACTTGCACTGACTCCACGAGGCCATCGTCCCGGAGGGCGTCTACCGCCTTGCGGGCGGTCGTTCGGCTGACTTGATACTGCTCGCCAAGACTGGTGAGGCTCGGCACGGGTGCACCCGGCGGCCCGCAGCCAGGCCAGGCCCGAATGTGGCAGCATCAGCGGGCGTGACCGAGCGCGGTGAACGGTGGAACCACAACATCCACTATCACCGGCTGATCCTGGCCGCGGTTCCGCCACGATGCCAGCGGGTGCTGGATGTCGGATGCGGCGAGGGAATGCTTGCCCGGCAGCTAGCCCACCTGGCCACCCACGTCGTGGGTATCGACCGGGATGCGCCGAGCATCGACCTGGCGCGTCGCCAGGACCCCGGCGGCACGATCGACTTCATCTGTGGCGACTTCCTGACCTATCCTCTGGCACCTGCCGCGTTCACCATGATCACCTCGGTCGCAGCGTTGCACCACATGGACGCTCGCGTCGCACTCCGCCGGATGGACCAGCTCCTTGCGCCTGGCGGCACGCTCGCCATTGTTGGGCTGGCCCGGTCGCGGCTGCCCGCAGACCTGCTGTGGGAGGCCGCCGCGGTCGCCGCTAACCTCGGCTACCGGCTGACCAGAACCTGCTGGGAGCAGCCCTCACCCACCATGTGGCCACCACCACACACCTACACTGACATACGGGCCCTCGCCCGCCACGCGCTGCCAGGCGTGTGCTACCGGCGCCATCTGCTGTGGCGTTACTCCCTGGTCTGGGTCAAACCGGCCCCTCTTACGCCGCCGGATCCGGGCGAGGGAGCAGCCAAGAGCCCGGACACTGGCGGACTCAGGCGCACCGTCTTATACCGCGCCATCAGGAGCCAGCGTCCATGCTGGGCGACGCCGCGAACTTGTCAACGACCAGCCAGCCGAGTGACACGAAACTGCATGGCTGGGCTGGGACGCAGCATGCAAGCATGAGGCGATGAGCTGGGACGAGGCGTTCGCGGACCGGTACGAGGAATGGTCGGCCGATATGACGGCCGACGTCGCGTTCTACGCCGAGCTGGCACGCCAGGCGGCCGGGCCGCTGGTCGAGCTGGCCGTCGGCAACGGGCGGGTCGCGATCCCGGTCGCACAGTCGACCGGTCAGCGAGTCATCGGCATCGACTCCTCACCGGCGATGCTCGCACAGGCCCGGGCCCGTGCCGCCGCGGCGGGCGTCCAGCTGGACCTGCGCGAGGGTGACATGCGCGAGCTGGCCCTGACCCAGCCAGCGGCGCTGATCTACTGCCCGTTCCGGGCGCTGCTGCACCTGCCGACCTGGGCCGACCGCCGCCGCACCTTCGAGCGGGCCGCTGCCTCGCTCGGGCCGGGAGGACGGTTCGCCTGGAACGCCTTCGCCTTCGACCACCACATCGCCGCGCGGCTGGACGGCCAGCACCAGCAGGACCCAGTGCCGCACACCAACCGGTATGCGGTGGGCGACAACCGGATCGACATCACCCTCGATGGCGGCGCGACGAGTTCCCTGTGGTGGGCCACCAAGAACGAATGGCTCGGACTCGTCGATGTCGCGGGCCTGCAGGTGGAGGCACTCTACGGCGGCTTCGCGAGAGAGCCGTTCAGCGACGGCAGCCGGGAATACGTATTCATCACCCACCGCTAACCAGCGATCAGATTGACGTGTCCATTGACGTGCCATTCACCAGGCACCAAGCGGCCAACTCCGGTCACCTGCGGTAAATCAGACCGGCAGGTCGGGCCACATGACCGCCGCCTGTAGCAGCCTCCTTACGAGCGAGCCTTACCGCATCGAGGTACAACAGCATCAGCGCACCTGTCCATGCAGGTGCCCAGTGGCTGCGATCGACACAGCGGTGAGGTCGTCAAGCGTGGTGATAGCGCACGGCGGGATTCCAGTCTCCAGCAGGCCAGCGGGTAGCTCCTGATCGGGCAGCAGGTTCCGCAGGAGGTCGGTGATGACCCCGCCATGGGTGACCACACCGGCAGGCGTGAGCCCAGCGGGCAGTGCGGCCACAAATGCGTGCAGCCGGTTGCCCGCTTGACGAGACGACTCGCCACCGTGGGGCACGAAGTCTCGATCGCGCGTCGCGCGAGCCCAGCCGGCGAGGAAAGCTTCGTAGGACCAGGTACCGTCCCAGTTCACTCGTTCGCGGAGCCTGACATCGGGCTGAACGGGCGAGCCGGTAACGGCGGCGATGATGTCAGCGGTCTCCTGGGCACGCCGCAGCGGGCTGCTATATAGCGCTCGCAGCCCCCTGTTGCGCAGCCAGCGCGCGGTCAGGTCGGCCTGATGCCTGCCGGTACTCGGTTAGGGCGTGTCCCGTAGATCTTGGTGGGTGTTTCGGCTTGGATGCCGTTCGTGGATGAGGACTGGCTGTGGCGGCATGACCTGACCGATGAGGAGTGGGTGCGGCTGGTGCC